>Ga0137394_10000026_pt1 | contig 105185 bp, 82 predicted proteins | sample czobulk116metaG_FD_108278 | JGI IMG/M metagenome (GOLD analysis project Ga0137394, IMG submission 108278) | Vadose zone soil microbial communities from Angelo Coast Range Reserve, California, USA - czobulk1.16 metaG | ecosystem: Environmental > Terrestrial > Soil > Vadose zone | place: USA...
CAGACGCTTTTCAGAAATGTCCAGCTTGGACATGATCTTGATGCGGGAGATCAGAGCGTCGCGCATTTTCAAAGGCGGGTGCATGACGTCGTAGAGGACGCCGTCGATGCGAAAGCGAATGCGCAACTCTTTTTCGTAGGGCTCAACGTGAATGTCGGAAGCGCCTCGTCGCAGTGCGTCAACCAGAAGTACATTTACCAGACGCACGACGGGAGCGTCTTCACTCATCCGGGTGAGGCTTGAAAGATCGATCTCGTCGTTGTCTTCGAGTACGTCGACTTCGCTTTCCAATGACTCGTGATCAAAGTCGAGACTGTCCAGGGAAACCAGGTCGGCCTGAGAGAAGCCGTTTCCGTTGAGGCCTTCAACCGAGAGGTCCGGAGCGACTGCGGCTAGTTCAATTTCACGGGAGGTGCTGTAGTACTTAGCAATCGCCGTCTGCACGCTGGCTTCGGCGACTACAACGGGCTCAACGTTCAGTCCGGTCATGAACTTTATGTCGTCCATAGCGAAGACGTTGGTCGGATCCACCATGGCAAGGGTGAGGGTAGCGCCGACGCGCGACAGTGGCAGGACGGAATATTTTTGAGCAACGTCTTGTGGGATGAGGCGAAGGACCGAGTCGTCGATGTCAAAGAGTTCCAGATTTACCGATGGAATGCCGTATTGGCGGGACAAAACTGCGGTAATCGTATCGTCAGAAACCAAGCCGAGTTTGACGAGGTTGTAGCCCAGCCGTCCGCCGTGCTCTCGCTGATAGTCGAGGGCCTGACGAAGATGTTGCGGACTAATCAAGTTCTCGCGAACGAGAATTTCGCCGAGTTTGGCAGACATTGGGGTTTTAGTTTTCAGATGTTTCCCATTGAAAAGAGAAAGTTTAGTAATGGTGGGGCGAACCGGAAATTTGGGTTCGAGTTCGCTGGTGCAGGGCAAGCGCCGGTGATTAAACACCGTTGCAAACCCGATTCTAACGTTCAACTAGATGTCTGTCAACAAAGATTTTAGCCCAAAATTTGAAGTATAGGGCTGTGGGTCAGGATTATGAGTAGACAAATATTTGCTAATATTCGATAATCTTCGCCTACGTTCGGCGCTTGGCAAAGAAAGAAAGTTTTAGAAGGAGATAAGAGGATGCCTATTACAGCCAGACAGCGAAGAGTTTTCGATTTCATCTCGCGTTATTTCAACATGCATAAAGAGGCGCCCACTATGGCTGAGATTGGCAGAGAACTAGGCCTGAGTTCATCGGCCAGTGTCCATAAGGTCGTGTCGGTCCTGGAAAGAGAAGGATTGATCCGGCGGATTCCCAATGTTAGCCGCGGCATTGAACTGGTGAAGGATCAAACGGCTGAAGAAGAAAATGCTGAAGTTCCATTGCTGGGACTAGTAGCAGCAGGCCAACCAATCGAGGCGATATTAAATTACGACACGGTCAGTATCCCTCGTGACATGGTCAGGCAGGGGCGAATGTTTGCGCTCCGTGTGCGGGGCGACTCAATGATTGATGATCAGATTAGGGAAGACGATTTCATCATTCTTCAGTCTCAGCAAACTGCAGAAAATGGACAGACTGTGGTGGCGTTGATTGACGGAAGCGATGCAACGGTGAAGCGGTTCTATGCTGGCCGAAACTACGTGCGTCTGGAAGCAGCGAATCCAAATTACCAGCCAATTATTGTCAGACTGCCGGAGCGGTTACAAATTCAGGGTGTAGTAGTAGGAGTTATTCGCAAATATTAGTTCTTTGAAAGGACATGAGCGACCTTTTTCAGATCGTCAATGAAACGTCGTTTTTCAACGTGGCGCGTTTCATCGTCGGGGGCGCGCAAGATCGAGGATGGATGAACTGTCGCCAGGACATAAGGCGCCAGCGTTGACTCAATGAATTGTCCGCGTTTTTTGCTGACTCTGAACTTTGGACCCAACAGCGCTTGAGCCGCGGTAGCGCCGAGGCAAACGATGACTTTGGGTTTAATCAGATCAATCTCAGCCTCAAGCCAGGGTCGGCAAGCGGCAATCTCTCCGGCGTTGGGTTTTTTATGAATGCGTCGCTTGCCGCGCGGTTCCCATTTGAAATGCTTGACGACGTTGGTGACGTAAATTTGCCTGCGATCGATCCCAGCTTCCGTAAGTGCATCGTCGAGCAGCCGGCCGGCCGGCCCCACAAAAGGTTTGCCGCTTAGATCTTCTTCGTTACCGGGTTGCTCACCGACAAAGAGGACTTCAGCGCGGCGGGCGCCCTCTCCAAAGACGGTCTGAGTACCGCGTTTCCAGAGCTCGCAGCCTTTGCAATCAGCGGCTGCGTCACGAAAAGCCTTTAAGCTTTTTCGCTTAGGAAAGAAATCTTCGGCGGAACTCTGAAGTTTGTCCTGGCTCATTGGAATTTCATTTTCCAACGTGTCGATGCTCAATGCAACGATGATCGCCGTACTTGCAAAAACAAAAATAGAGTCAGCGCTGGCCCAACGCTTTGGCGCTGCCTTTCATCGCCGCGAAAAACGGCCGGTTGAAATCCTGCCGACCGGCGTGAACGAAATTGATGCCCTGGTGAGTGGCCTTCCGCGGGGCGCGATTACAGAGATTGTAGGGGCGGTCTCGTCAGGGCGAACCAGCTTATTACTGTCGGCGTTGGCCGTGGCGACCAGACAGGAAGAGACTTGCGCGTTGGTTGATTGTAACGACAGTTTTGATCTGTGGTCCGCAAAAACCGCTCAAGTGGATCTTGACCGCCTATTGTGGGTTCGTTGTAACAACCGGCTGGAGCGCGCTTTTAAAGCGACCGATCTTTTATTACAAAGCGGTGGTTTTGGTTTGGTGGTGCTGAACCTGGCGGACGTGGCCGCGAAATGCGCACGCCGAATTATCTCGTCCTGGTGGTTTCGATTTCGCCGGGCGCTGGAAAATACCCCCACTGCGCTGGTGGTAATTACGCCGATAGCATGTGTTCGCTCGTGCGCCAGGATGGTTTTGGAAGTAAATAAGGAAACCGCTGTCTGGCTCGAAGCCATACCAGTGGCCTTAAAAAGCGATGACGCAAGATTAAGAATTAAGAGAAGCCGAGGGCCTGTGACAACTCAAGCAAGACACCTGTCGCTCGTCACAGAGTCAAATCAAAATGGGTCACCCGAATCACTGCTACCTCATTCACGTTTGTTTCGGGGAATCTGCGTGCGAGTAAATCAAGAGAGGCCCACCGCCTGGATCGGCGGCCCCGTCAAATTCAGCGCGCAGGTCTACATTTGACCGAGGCATTACGTAAGGGGTCGCATTTAAACATCCGACTTCTAATCGATTTTGCTTGCAGGATGAAAAGTTATGTTTGCCTGCATCTATGGACGAGCTTTCCCTGAACGCGGCCGCGACGCGGCCACGCTACTTATCGATCTGGCTTTTACCTTCTCTCCTTTGGTGGAACAGACGGGAACGGACACAGTTGTACTTGATGTCGACGGGCAGGAACTATTGTTTGGTGCGCCGGTAAGTTCGGGAGTGCCTGAGACCGATTGGGCGCTGAATATCGCTAATGAAATCACCCGCCGCGCAACTCTGTCAGATGTAAAAGTGAATGTTTCTATTGCCGCGAACCCGGATGTGGCGATTCATGCTGCCAGATCTTTCAAGGGAATAACTTTAATTCCTGTCGGAGAGGGACTCAGGAAACTCGGAGGCCTGCCGCTAAAGATGCTTGATTATTCCCTCGCGGGAATTAGTCAGAAAGCTGAGGAAATCCGCGAGACGCTCCGTTTATGGGGCGTCCGCACCTTTGGTGATTTTGCGGATTTACCGGTAGCAGGCGTGGCGCAGAGGCTGGGACAGGAAGGCGTGCGACTGCAAAAACTTGCGCAGGGTAAAAGTGAGCGCCATTTGCATCTATTTCAACCGCCCGTTGGTTTCGAACAAGCACTCGAGTTGGAACATCCGGTCGCGGAACTCGAGTCGCTCTCTTTCATATTTGCCCGTTTGCTTAATCAGCTTTGCACAAATCTGAACTCGCAGGCGCTGGCGACCAACGAATTGTGCCTCTACTTAAAGCTGGAAGACAAAACAAAATATAAGCGAGCGATTACTTTGCCTGTGCCGATGTGTGATCCGAAAATATTTCTGCGCTTGCTCTTAATTGACATCGAATCGAAACCGCCTCAGGCGGCAATTATCGCAGTAATGATTAGAGCAGAACCGGTGAAGCCAAGAGAGTTGCAGACCGGCCTTTTTATTCCGTTGGCTCCCGAACCGGAAAAGCTGGAGTTGACATTGGCGCGACTGGCGAAATTGGTGGGCGCCGAGAATGTCGGGTCGCCTGAACTTCTGAATACTCACCGGCCGGACGCTTTTCGCATGACTAAGTTCCGACTGAATTATAGAAGCGGGAAAAACGCACGCCCGGCGCTCAGTGCGGGCAGGATGCCTGAGTTGCCGGCGATGGGGTTCAGAGTTTTTCGGCCGCCCTGGCCTGCGGAAGTGCAAAGCATGCAGCAACGGCCGGCGCGAATTAATGCGCGCGGCGCGTCTTCGTCATACGTAATACGCGGCCAGGTGGTTTGCGCCTCTGGTCCCTGGCGCACTTCAGGCGACTGGTGGCGCGCCGACCTCTGGGCGAGAGATGAGTGGGACGTAGCCGTGAGAAGTTCCAACTCGGAACAGAGTGATGTGCTTTGTCGCGTCTATCGCGATCTGCAAAGCGAAGAGTGGTTTGTCGAAGGAGTGTATGACTAAAGAAAGCAGGAGGCGGGAGGCAGAAGGCAGGAAGCAGGAGTATGTTGAGCTGCACGCGAGGTCTGCCTTTAGTTTCTTACAAGGCGCTGCGACGCCGGAAGAATTAATCGCCGTCTGTGCTGAACTTAAAATGCCATCAATGGCCCTGCTGGATCGCGACGGTGTTTACGGCGCGGCGCGCTTTCATCTGGCCGGGAAGAAACTTGGTGTTAAAGCTCATATAGGTGCGGAAATAGCAGTCCGAAGTCCGAAGTCCAAAGTCCAAAGTCCAACCGGCGATAGACAGACATTGGACGTTGGACGTTGGACTTTGAGCTCACCAAAGAAAGTCTTCTCTGTACCTGTTCTGGTCCGCAATCGCGCCGGCTATCGGAACCTTTGCCGTCTGATCACTCTGATGAAGTTGCGCGTGCCCAAGCATGCAAAGCCGGGTGAGTGCGCAGTTACGCCGGACGAGCTGGCAGAGCATGCCGCAGGATTGATTTGTTTGACTGGCGGAAGCGATGGGCCGCTCCGATTTAATCACCACGGAGACCCGGAGAAAGCGCAGAGAACTACTGAATGGTTGATTGACGTCTTTGGCAAAGGAAATGTCTATGCCGAGTTGCAGCGGCATTTCAATCGGGAAGAAGAAGCGCGCAATCACGCAGTGATTGAAATTGCGCGCCGCTTGAAATCGCCGCTGCTGGCGACAAACGGAGTCTCTTATGCCACGCGCGGGCAACGCCAGGTGGCGGATGTGTTCACCTGCATACGCAATCACGTGCGCCTGGAAACTGCCGGACGCCTGCTCGCGAGTAACTCAGAACGTTTCGTGAAATCGCCGCCAGAGATGGCGGAGCTTTTTGCCGATCTACCTGAGGCGATCGCCAACACGATCGAGCTTTCCTCCCGGCTTGAATTTTCCCTCAAAGATCTCGGTTATGAATTTCCCAAATATCCCGTGCCGCCCGGCGAGACAATGACTTCGTTTTTGCGCCGGCGAACATATGAAGGCGCGCGGGGGCGTTATCTAGGCGGCCATGGCTCGCCGACTTTCGCGCGGGCCCAAAAACAGATCGAGCACGAGCTGGCGTTAATCGAGAAACTAAAACTCGAAGGCTATTTTCTGATCGTCTGGGACATCATTGAGTTCTGCAAACGTAATGGCATCCTGGTGCAGGGAAGAGGTTCGGCGGCGAACAGCGCCGTCTGCTACTCGCTTGGGATCACGGCGGTCGATCCGGTGGGGATGGAACTTTTGTTCGAACGCTTTCTTTCCGAAGAACGTGGTGAGTGGCCGGACATCGATCTCGATCTGCCGAGCGGCGATCAGCGCGAGCGCGCGATTCAGTATGTTTACCAACGGTATGGCAAGCTGGGCGCGGCGATGACCGCGAACGTGATCACTTATCGGGGACGTTCGGCGGCGCGCGAAGTCGGTAAAGTGCTCGGGTTTGATGAAGAGACTCTCGGGCGGCTCTCGAGTCTGGTGCATACCTGGGAGTGGAAAGATCCGAAGGACACGACCGCGCGCCAGTTCAAGGAAGCGGGCCTTGATTTGCGCGATCGGCGCATCAGAAAGTTCTTTCAACTTTACCAGGCCGTGCAGGACCTGCCGCGGCACCTGGGTCAGCATTCAGGCGGCATGGTGATCTGCCAGGGCCAGCTTGACTCCGTGGTCCCGCTGGAACCGGCGGCAATGCCGGGCCGTGTTGTAGTGCAGTGGGATAAGGAAGACTGCGCTGATCTTGGCATTATCAAAGTTGACCTGCTCGGCCTGGGGATGATGGCGGTTCTGGAAGAGTCGCTTCAGATAATTCGCGATGACTATAGGGAAGAAGTCGATCTGGCACATCTGCCGCCGGACGACCCGCAAGTTTATCGAGCTTTGCAGCAGGCGGACACGATTGGAATGTTTCAGATCGAAAGCCGGGCGCAGATGTCTTGTCTGCCACGCCTCAGGCCGCAAAAGTTTTACGACATTGTCGTGCAGGTGGCCATCATTCGACCCGGGCCGATTGTCGGGAATATGGTGAATCCTTACTTGAGTCGGCGTCTGGGACGAGCGCCAATTACTTATGCCCATCCCGATCTTGAAGCAGTGTTGAAGCGCACGCTCGGCGTGCCCTTGTTTCAGGAACAATTGCTGAAGATGGCAATGATCTGTGCGGGCTTTAGTGGCGGTGAAGCGGAAGAGCTGCGCCGGGCAATGGGATTCAAACGATCGGAACAACGCATGCGCGACATCGAAGTGAAGCTGCGGCACGGTATGACAGCAAAGGGAATTACCGGCCAGACGCAGGATGAAATCGTCCAATCGATCGCGTCTTTTGCGCTCTATGGCTTTCCCGAATCGCACGCCGCCAGCTTCGCGTTAATTGCTTATGCGAGTGCCTATCTAAAATGTCATTACCTGGCTGCGTTTACCGCCGCGACGCTCAACAATCAGCCGATGGGCTTTTATCAGCCGTTTACGATCATCAAGGACGCGCAGCGACACGGATTAAAAGTGAAGCCGGTTGACGTGACGCGATCGAATTGGGAATGCACATTGGAAGCCGAGGGGGCTGGGGATGGAGTGTGGGGTGTAGATTCAAATGAACTACACCCTAAACCCTACACCCGACACCCTCTCGCCCTTCGTCTCGGCCTGCGCTGTGTCAGAGGTTTACGTGAAGAGGCAGGTCGCGCGATTGTAAGCGCACGAACAGAGCGGCCGTTTACGAGTCTCGATGATTTGCACCAACGCGTCACCGAGTTGAGAAAGGATGAACTGCGGAAATTAGCGGCGGTGGGTGCGTTGAATTTTATTCAGACGGATGTCCGACAAACTTCAGTTTGTCGTGACTGTGATAAGGAGGCTGAGAAGAAAATTAACGACAAACTGAAGTTTGTCGGACAAAATGCAAATCGTCGCGACGCGCTATGGCAGGTCGAACGTGTCGCACGCAATCCGGGGCCATTGTATGAATCGCTTGCAGAAGATAATGGCTCGCCACTCGTGCCGATGACTCTCAACGAGCGTTTGAATGCCGATCTACACGGTACAGGAATGACGATTGGACGCCATCCGATGGCGCATCAACGGGCCTGGTTGAACACTTTAAAGGTCGCCCGAGCCGCTGACTTAAAAAACCTGCGTAATGGAGTGTGGGTGCGCGTGGCCGGTTGGGTGATTGTGCGTCAAAGACCGGGCACGGCCAAGGGCTTCGTCTTTTTAAGTTTGGAAGATGAGACGGGGATTGCGAACGTGATTGTCACCCCCCAGCTTTTCGAAGTGAACCGACTGGCTTTAGTCGATTCTCCATTTCTACTAATTGAAGGAGTATTGCAGCATCAGGACAACGTCATTTCCGTGAAAGCAAAACGCGTCGAGCCGCTGCAAATCAAGCTCGAGAGTGTTGGTTCACATGATTTTCATTAGCGGACGCTTCACGCTTTGTTCAGCGCCAAACGAAAGAGGCGGGCCGTAGCCCGCCTCTAAACACCGAAAATACAATTACAATCAGGGCCGCTTGCGTCGTGGAGTAGCCGCTGGCTTTTCGGCCTGAACGTTTTGCTGGTTTTTCAATTCTTCCAGCACCGCCTTGGCGTCGGCCTTGAACTTATGCGTATCCGGGGCCTTTGCGACGAACTGCGCCAGGTAATTCGCAGCCTGCTGATACATCGCCTTGGCCTCGTCCTTTTTTCCTTCCTGTTCTTTAGCAGCGCCGAAATTGAAAAGAATCAAACCCATATTTGCCAACGCATCCGGGTCGTCGGGTTTTTCGGCGAGGATCTTTTCATACTCAATCTTGGCCTTGTCATAGGCATTCGCGTCGAACAGCATCTGCGCCAGATCGAGTTGCGCTCTGGCCTTCTTTGCCGGGTCCGTTTCCGCGGCGATGTAATCCTGATACGCTGCGATGCCGGCGTCTACTTGTGTCGGATCGGTCTTGGTTACGAACAGGCGCATCGCTTCGGCCCGCACGCTTAAGGCCGCATACTTGTTCGAGGTCTGCCGTTTCTGTTCAACGGGGTCGGCGGACGGCGTCTCTTTTTTCAAAAGGTCATAAGCCTTGTTGGCGGCTTCTGCCGCAGCTTTGAAATCCGCTTTGGCCGACTCAACACCTGCGTTTTTGGTGGCCTCGTCTTTTGAAAGAACCGCGATGTTATATTTATTGACGCCGCGCGCTTTCAAAGCCGTCGCCTTATTGGTCAGCAGAGCGGGCTGATCCGGATCCGCAGCCAGTCCCGCGTCATACTGCTGCAGAGCGTCTCCGTAGAGCTTGATGGCTTCGTCGCGCCTGTTTGCTCTGTCAACCTCGCCGGCGGCGGTCAGGGCAGCGTTGCCTGCTTTAAAAGAATCGTTCACTATCCGGTTAGTCTCGTCTATCTTTTTGTTGCCTTCCGCGATTTCCTTGTTCTTCCTCTCGATTTCTTCGCGCTTGGCTTTGTCGGTCGCGCTTTCAACGGTAGTAGTCCCCGAATTGCCGGCTCCTCCGGTCCCGCTTTTCTTAATCTCATCCAAGGTCAGTCGGCGTCCGTCACCGGGCGACAGAGTAAGTTCATAGTCAATTTCGCGTCCCGCTTTTACATTGGGCTGATAGGTTGGGGCGGCGTTGGGCATGCTGACGGCAATGACGTAAGTGCCGGTAAAAGGAAGTCCGGCGTATACGAACTCGCCGTTCTTGTTGGTTTTTGTCGGATAGTTTCCGGGCAGATCCACGCGATATACATCTACCTGTGCGCCCGCGGCTTTGACGGCTGTGCCATCGGCCTGTTTCAAGATTACATGCCCCCGAAGTTGACCGGTCTGGGCTGAAGCGGTAAGCGCGGTGCTAATAAAAGTTGCAACGACCAGAATCAAAGGGAATAGATAAAGACGACGCATCGAATAATCCTCCAAAGCAATCTGCCAATCTCGCCGGGACCGACACCGGTTGAGATGCCAGAGTAGTCGAACAAGTTGTAGCTGAAGCCGGCTTTACGTTAATCAGCGCGGGCGTCAGTGTCAAGCATAATGAATCGGGTCGGGCACTCCCGCCTGGTTGAATCCGCGCCGGCGCAGCGCGCAGGAATCGCAACGCCCGCAGGCCATGTCTTCGGATTGATAACACGACCAGGTGAGTTGCAGAGGCGCGTTCAATTCCAGCCCCCGCCTGACAATCTCTGCTTTGCGCAGGTGAATTATCGGCGTAACAATTTTAACCCGGGTTTCGGGCCTGGTGCCGGCATCGATTGCTCGTTGAAATGCTTCGTAAAACTCCGGCCGGCAATCGGGATAACCTGACGAGTCTTCCGCCACCGCGCCAATATAGATCCGTCCCGCATGAATCACCTCGGCCCAACTCGTGGCGATTGAGAGCAAGTGTGAATTCCGAAAGGGAACATAGCTGGTAGGAATCTTCCGCGAACTAAGATCCGCTTCCGCTACCTCAATTCCCTGATCTGTCAGCGAAGAGCCGCCAATTCCTGCCAGGTACTCGATCGAAACCGCGAGTCGCTGACTGACTTTGAAATGCTCCGCGAGATCATCAAAAGCGCGGCGCTCGCGCTTTTCCGTTCGCTGGCCATAGGAAACATGCAGAAAGGCCAACTCGTCATTTTCTTCGCCGGCGATGGCTGCGGTCACGCAGGAATCCATTCCGCCAGAGACGAGACAGACGGCCAGGTGAGATAGACCTGGGTCTGAACCGGCTTGTTCATAAGCTTGATCGTTAGACCCACCCATATTAATGTCCGACAAACTTCAGTCTGTCGAAAGATGATCTCTGACTCGCCGGCCCGACAAACTGAAGTTTGGCGGACACTACACGCCGTGTACCTCAGGCCCCCAAATGTACTTGTGCATTTGCAACTGCATTCGTACATTCATTCCGCTCTCGACGACCCAGCCGGCCAGTTCTTTCAAATCGATTTGGCCCCAGGAGGGCGAGATCAAAATCGCCTTAGCGCGCGTTTCTAATTCGTACTCTGCGACAATTTTGCGGGCGAAATCCCAATCCGCTCGATTCGCGATCACAAACTTTACTTCGTCCTGCTCGGGCCGCAACCGCATCAGGTTCGGCCAGTGATTTCGTTCGGCTTCTCCCGAGCCCGGACACTTCACATCGAGGATGATCTTAGCGCGTTGGTCCACAGCTTCGGTTGAGACATAGCCACCTGTCTCGATCAAGACCTCATAACCTTCATCGCACAACCGTCTGATTAGATCAATTGCCTCACGTTGAGCGAGCGGTTCGCCACCAGTTACCTCGACCAGCGGGCAGCCAAAGTCGCGCACCTGCCGCATTACGTCATCAAGCGCAAGATGATCGCCGCCCGTGAAGGTGTACTCACTGTCACACCAGGCACAACGCATCGGACAGCCGGTCAGCCGCACCAAGGTGCAGGGCCGTCCCGCATGCGTGGACTCTCCCTGGATCGAGTGGAAGATTTCGGTGACTCGCAGCATGAAGAGATTCTAAATTCTGGATGTAGGATTGTCGATCCTGTTTGGGGTACGGACTTCAATCGGCTTTGCCGCTCGATAATAAGCCAACTAAAGTTGGTCCTCTAAACTTACCGGCAACCCAAGGCGCCGCCGGTCATCAAATTGACAGCGGGCGCCACGCAACATTGAGCGCCATTGAGCGTCGATGATCGTGATAGCATAGGTGACCCAGGGCGATTGACGGTTTTGAGACAGAGCGAAAAGCAGATCGACGAGCTGATTATTGAAGGGGCAAAGCGTTTGCTGGCGCGCGCGGCAAACTCGCGCGCGCTTGAGCCGAAATCGCTCGCCCCGCGACTGCAGGCGGCGGTCGAGAAATACCTTCTCAAACACGATCGATCGACCGGCGCCACGTCCATCGACAAGTTTATTGACGGCCTGCACGCGGACGATCTGTGCCTGGTCATAGCTTGCGAACGCGGCGATCAAGCAGCCTGGGGCGATCTGGTCGAAGGCTATGGCGCGACGGTGCGTTCAGCGGCGCGCTCTGCCAGCTCAAATGATGCGATGTCTGACGATCTCGCCCAATCGATCTGGGCAGAACTGCATGGCTTAAAAGTGCGCCAGGATGGCATGCCCGCGGGAAAGCTTGCCTACTATTCAGGAGCAGGTTCGCTTGGAGGTTGGCTGCGCGCGGTTGTGGGCCAGCTCGCAATTGATCAGCATCGACGAGAAGCGCGTCTGATCCAAACTGAAGAGGATTCGGATCTCGACCGGCTGGCGCAAGATGTCGAGGGCGAGCACCGCGCGCTTGGCGCCTTTCATTCATCGCCCAGTCCGGAAGAAACGTTGGCGGGTGATTTGGCTGCTTCTGACGTCGAGAAAGCTCTGGCGCGGGCGCTGGCTGAACTCGACGACGAAGATCGTTTGTTGATGAAGTTGTACTATTTCGACGGGTTGCGCTTGCGTGAGGCGGGAGCCGTGCTCGGAGTTCACGAAGCGACGGCCAGCCGCCGTTTGACGCGTATTCACGGTTCGGTGCGCGAGCAGGTCGAAACGATTCTAATGAAAGAGCATGGCTGGACCCGTTCGGAAGCGACTCGGTCGCTGGCCGAAGTCGCAACGCACTTGCAGGGCGAAGTCGAACCGATGCTGTTGGCGCAACCTGAACCCGGATTTCAAGGTTCACCCGCCGGAAATTGAGATTGAAGGCGAATTGCGATTCATTCACGATGGTTTCGCAAGTTGTTTTGGTCGAGAGCGTTCATCGAATAGGAAGTTTTTGAGAGCCGGGGCTCTATAGTATTACGATCAAATGACACCTAACGACGTACAAATTGATGTTCTGATGCGACGATACGCCAAGCAAAGCGGTGGCGAAGCGCCTCCCGAGCATCTCGACCCGGATGAGCTAAATGCATTTGCCGAAGGCGCTCTGCCGCCGGCGACGCGAGCGCGTTATGTGTCGCACCTGGCCGACTGTGACAACTGCCGGCAACTGGTTTCTCAACTGGCGATGAGCACCGGCGCGGTGACGAAAGCAGAGCCGTTGGAATCGACCGAGGCGGAGCGTGCTTCCTGGCCGCAGAGACTGGCCGCCTTTTTCACGCCGCGCACTTTGCGTTATGCCGCGTTCGCGGTTGTTTTGATTGCGGCTGCCGGTGTCGTATTTTTGGTAGCCCGACGCCCGGCGAATAATACTGCTCTCGTCGCTCAGAACGAACCGGGGAGCCAAACAGCGGCGACCGCGGTGAAACCCGCTGATCAGGTTGCTCCTCAGGCGAACGCGAGTAACAGTGCGAGTGCGGACACAAATAGAAACAGCAATCTCGCAGAATCGGGGGAAAAACCAAAAGTCGGTCCGGAGCGTGACGAGTCCAAAGTCGCTACTACAATTCCGCCACCGAAATCTTCCGGAGAAACAGTGCCGGCAGCCACTCCGGCGCTGGCAATGAAAAGTGCTGAATCTGAATCGCGGCCGTCATACGCGCCTCCGCCACCGGGAGAAAGCCAGGACGTGGAAGCCAGAACTCGCCAACAGTCGAACGTGAGCGGCCTGGCGAGGGGTCCCCGCAAGAGCTCCTCGGTCGACGATAAATACAAATCCGCGGATCGAGTCGCAGAGCCGACCACCGGAAAGGATCGCGGAGCCGAGGAGAGTAATCGCGCGGCAGCGAACCAGCCCGCGCAAAATAACCGAATAGCAAACCAGGAAAAGCGCGGTGGACCGCGGCGAAGCCAGGAAAATGTCGCTCAGACAAATCAACTGCAGGTTGAATCCAGGCAAAAGGAAAGCACCGGCACAACCACCCCTGCCAAGCCTGAACCGGCCCCCGAAACTCGTTCAGTTGGAGGCCGCAAGTTTCGCAAGCAGGGGGCCTCCTGGATCGATCTCAAGTTCAAGACCTCGATGTCGCTGCGCACCATAACGCGTGGATCAGATGAGTTTGCCTCGCTCGATTCCGGCCTTCGTTCCATTGCCTCGCAACTCAGCGGCGAGATAATCGTCGTCTGGAAGAATAAGGCTTATCGGATTCACTGAAGGTCCGACAGACTTCCGTTTGTCGGTAGCAGCCCGCGAAGTACTTCCGCACCTTGGCGACAAGCTGAAGCTTGTCGGACAAACAATCGTGAACTTCAGTGCTCCGCGGGCCGTATTGTTCAAGGAACGCGTACAGCGGTCGCTTTTACTATTTACGACTAAAGATTTACCATTCACAAACCATGTTCTGTCCAAGCTGCGGCGCCGAATACACAATCGAGCTGAAGTACTGCAATCGCTGCGGCGCTAACTTGAGCAATCTCACGTCGGCCGAACCAATTGTAGCGGCCGTTGATGTCACCAAATCACTAGCCATAATCGGGACCACCATGGCGGTGCTAACCCTTGGAGGTTTTGTTGCTGTGATTGCCGGAGCGACTGCGCTGGCCAGCAAAAGTTTCGCCACCGATCCGATCATGGCCATCGTAATGTTGGGCATGATCACGATTTTGGTAACCGACATCTTCCTGGCGCGCCAGCTTTCAAAATTGATTAGCGCGTCCCTGTCATCGCCTAAACCGCCGAAGGTCAAGCAACCACCGGCGGCCGCGACACCCGCACAACTCCTACAACCTCAGCCGGCGCAACTTCAGGGAGCACCCAGCGTGACAGAAAACACAACGCGCCTGTTTGAGCCTGCCTATCGCGAGCCTGCCACAACTAACGATCCGGCTATTGCGAAAAAACTCGAACACTAATTCTGGTTCGGTTCCGGAGCGCAAGCTGTTGCCCTCAGAACCTTTGAGTTGGTACAGTCTCGTCCCAGTCACAAAACATAGAGTTGTCGAGGTGCCACTTGATGCCGAAATCTAAGCTCCGGACGATCTACTTTGTCTCCACTTGCCTGTTGCTCTCAATTCTGTCAGCGATGGTTCCTTTCGCGCCGGCACAGCAACAGGTTTCAAAGAGGACCCAGTCCGAACAATCGTCAGCCGGGCCGGCGAATCGTACGCCGCCGCGCCGGCCTTCGCCTAAGCGCGGGACATCGCTGCGCAACGCGCAAATTTCTCGCATCGTTGCCGAGATTAATCCTCGCAACATCGAGAGTACCATTCGCCGATTAGTGAGTTTTGGCACGCGAAACACGCTGTCGGATCAGAACGACCCGAACCGGGGCATCGGCGCCGCGCGGGACTGGCTTTACAGCGAGTTTCAAAAGGCCGCGGCATCATCAGGCGGGCGCATGACAGTTGAGAAGCAGAGCTTTGAACAGCCAAAGGCTGCGCGCGTGCCACAGCCTACGATGCTTACTAACATCGTCGCGACCTTGAAAGGGGCCCAGCCTGAGTCAGTCAATCGGGTTTATGTTGTCAGTGGTCACTACGATTCAATGTGCACCAGTCCCACCGATGCCAGGTGCGACGCGCCTGGAGCCAACGACGATGCTTCAGGCACCGCGGCCGTCCTGGAAATGGCCCGGGTGATGGCGAAGTACAAGTTCGAAGCGACGATTGTTTTCATGACAGTCGCAGGCGAAGAACAGGGGTTGCTTGGTTCCACTTACTTTGCCGAGACCGCGAAAAAGAACAGCCTGGACATCGAGGCGATGTTCACCAACGATATCATCGGCAGCTCGCTCGGCGGCAACGGCGTGCGTGATCCGCATTCGGTCCGAGTCTTTTCCGAAGGTGTTCCCTCGAACGAAACACAGGCTGAAGCCACCACGCGTCGCAGCGTTGGCGGCGAGAATGATTCGGCTGCGCGGCAACTGGCGCGGTTTATCAAAGAAACCAGCGAGCGTTACGTGCCTTCGATGAAAGTCTCGATGATCTATCGCCGCGATCGCTATGGCCGCGGTGGCGATCACATTCCGTTTCTCGAACGAGGTTATGCGGCTGTGAGGTTTACTGAACCGAACGAGAATTATCACCACCAGCATCAGAACGTACGCATCGAAAACGGAATTCAGTATGGCGACCTGCCACAGTTTGACGACTTTAACTATATCGCCAGCGTGACGAGGGTGAATGCCGCGGCATTGGCAGCTCTGGCGTCCGCGCCGGCGCGGCCCAAACACGTTGGTGTGATGACGGGCCTGTCTAATGACACCGAACTTAAGTGGGACGCTAACAAAGAGCCGGACCTCGTGGGTTACGAGATCGTCTGGCGCGACACGACGGCGGCGACCTGGACAAACTCACGCGCGGTCGGCAACGTCCTGAACTTCACAATGAAGGGCATGTCAAAGGACAACTATTTTTTTGGCCTACGCGCAGTCGATAAGGAAGGGAATCGGAGTCCGGTTAGCTATCCGCTGCCTCGGCCCTCACGCCAGTGAAGGGTTCGGCCGCTGCCTCGCCTGGGAATTGGTGTCGACGATCAAGGCTCGAAGAAGAAAACGCCTCTCAACATCGGCTCTTTTCTGCTGATTCAAAATATGTTTGCCTGGTATCTGGAACAGATCAAGAACCATGGTATCGCGCCCGCAACGTGCTTATTTTGGCGAGTAAGTTGGCGCCGCGCATTTGTCATTCTTAGCAATATGGCGTTGCCCGCAAAGCTAATCTGTCCTTGTTGTGGATGGCAGGGCCGGCGCTTCTTTGACTACATCGAAATGGGTTATACCGTCCCGAATGAGGCTTGCCCGTGCTGCGACAGTCATTCGCGTCATCGCGGGCTATTCATCTGGTTGAGAGATGAATATCGAATCCATGAAAAAGCAGGCATAGCGTTGGTGTTTGCTCCCGAGAGGGCGCTGGCGCCGCTGTGGCAAACCGCTGGGAATATGCGCGTTTGCAAAGTGGATCTCGAACCTGGCCGCGCGGTAGACACGCTGGCGGACTTGATGCGGCTGCCTTTTGCTGCGAACGTCGCCAACTTGATTTGGTGCCATCACGTGCTCGAGCAAGTTGAGGACGTGCGGATCGCGCTCAGTGAATTAGGCCGCGTGCTTTGCCCCGGAAGAGGCGAACTGATCGTGTCGGTTGGGATAGATGCGCAGGAGAAGACTCTGGAATTTGGTTTTCGCGATAAGGCTTTGTCAGGTAACAGGCGAAGCTTTGGAGCAGATTTTCCGCAGACCCTTGCTGCGTCTGGTTTCGAGGTGAGTCCGGTTCCTCACAACTTGTCCGATGAAGAATGCCGCAAATATGGGATCGCTCCGGAGCCCTTCTATCGTTGTATCAGGAATTAGCTGGTAGGTTCGTAATCATAAGTCTCCGTGGCCAACGGTTCGTACGAAACAGAACTATCTGGTTGCAGCTCGTTCCTATTTTCAGCACCGAGGATGAATCTTCTGAGAATGCTTATCCACCAGGTCAAGCCCGAGAGACGGGCGACAAAGGTAGCGAGATCGTCATCACTCGCAATCGTTGTCCTGCGAAGCGCGAAAATGTCGGCCTCGCGGCCATTGAAACCCAAGGTGGTGGTTATCGCACAGGAATAGCCGAGCGACTGCGCCAGTTGGCTAATCGATTCTGACGTCCGCCCGTGTGGGAAGGAGAGTGGAACATCGGGTGGGTTTAGCCGGGCGATGATCGTCGCGCGCGAATCCGCTAACTCTCTTCTCACTTCTTCCAGCGGTAATTCCGGAAGTCTGGGATGCGAACACGTGTGCGAGCCTATTTCCATACCGCACGACGCCAGTTCCTGCACCTGCTGCCACGAAAGAAAAGATTCGCCATTCGGAGGCAAGCGCCCGTCTGCCCGGTCAGTTATGATAAAGACTGTTGCGGCTAGTTGACGTTGCGCGAGCTGGCTGACTGCGACGGTATAAAAATCCTCGAAACCGTCCTCGAACGTCAGTACCACCGAGTAGTTCGGCAAACGACGATGCTCGCGCTTAGCGCTGAGAAACTCACTCAGCGAAATTACGGTGCGATTGTGCTGCAGATAATCGAGGTGCTTTTGAAAGAGGCGCAGCGGAATATGCTGCTTGTAGGGATCGACGCAGGCTGGTTCGTCGCCATCGAGAACGCTGTGATAGCTCAGAATCGTGACTTTCTTTCGATTCAGCCACGAGACGAAGCTAAGCACACACGTCCACTGAAGAAGGGCAAAGAGATATCTTTTCATGCTCTCGTTATGCCGGTTCCTTGATCACCGTGAATGGGACGATGACAAAGACACGGATCTGAATGTCAGCTCTGGCAAGAGAGCCGACCAACCTAGCAAAAACGATGAATCTGCGTAAGGAGCGCCAGATTACTACAACGTGCTGGATTGCACAACCTTAAACCTTGTAATAAAAATCGGGCGCTGCATCCTTGCCGATGCAGCACCCGCTCCCCGAAGAAAACTCTTAAGGGAGGCCACCGACAAAGTCTCTTTGCCCAATCCTTCGCCGATGGTTTCATCTTTAGACGCGGGCGGCAGCCCTTCAGTCTAAAAAATCCGGGGCGCTTTGCCCCGATGGTCCCCTAAGGGTTCGGTCGGGACATCCGTTTGGGTCGCCAGGCTGCCGAATAGACACTAAATCCTTTATGTCGAATAATGCTCATGCCACGCTTTTTTCAACCATCGTTCCTGGCGGTGCGTCTTAATTGACGTTGCCAAAAGAGGGTGGGGAGTTTCTCCTCAACCGAAACAAACAGGAAGAGGTGTTATGAGGAGCAAACAAATCTACTCCAGCCAGGCGTTCTCAGTGATGCGGCGATTCGCCGCCACCCTTTCCATCGCGGCGTTGCTTTTGAGCACATTTGCCGTCGGCCTTAGCGCTCAGAATATGAAGGCGTCCACGGGTAAATCGGCGGCGAAGCTCAGCGAGGATCAACGCATCCTGCACGTCCTGAATCGACTGGGATTTGGAGCCCGGCCCGGCGATCTTGAGCGCCTAAAAACCATAGGCGTCGAGAACTACATCTCGCAGCAGCTTTTCCCGGACAAGATTGATGACGCAACCGCCGAAGCCAAGCTTCAGAACTTGGAAACGCTGCGAATGAGCACAGCCCAGCTTTATGAAAAGTATCCACAGCCCGGGCAATTGCTGCGGCAGCTTCAACGTCGCGGCGATCTGCCGGCCGATTTGGCCGCGGCCCGCGACAATCGAGTGAAGGGCGGCGCCAACGCGACGCCAACTGCGGGCGCGCCTAAAACGGGCGACGCTAACTCGCCTCAAGGGTCAGGTGAAATGCAGGGACCTGGAATGGAGAAGACTAACGAAGCTGCGAAGAACAATACTGCGCCCGCCAACACCGACGCGAACCCGATGAACAACGCCGAGTATCGCCGGGCCGTAATGGAGTACTTCAAAGAAAATAATCTGCGCCCTGCACAATTCATGACGGGTGAATTGCAAATGTCGCGGATCCTGCGCGCTGTCTACAGCGAGCGACAACTCCAGGAGGTGATCGTTGATTTTTGGACTAATCACTTCAATGTATTTGCCGGCAAAGGCGCTGACCGATGGCTTTTGATTTCTTACGACCGCGACACGATCCGGCCGCACACACTCGGTAAGTTCTATGACCTGCTCCGCGCTGACGCTGAAAGTCCGGCGATGCTTTTCTATCTGGACAACTTTCAGAGTGTGAGTCCTAACGCACAGACCCCGCAGCAGCGCCCGGGAGTGGCTCGAGGTCCGCTCGCTCAGTTAATGCGCGGCGGAAATGCAAGTCCGTCAATGACCAACAACCCGCAGCAACAGCGGCCGCAACAACAGCAGCGACGCGGCATCAACGAGAATTACGCGCGCGAGCTGATGGAACTGCATACGCTCGGCGTTGATGGCGGGTACACGCAGAAGGATGTGCAGGAAGTGGCGCGCTGCTTCACCGGTTGGACAATCTTTGCGCCGCGCGGCGCGGGTGCCGCGGCCCAGGCAATCACGGATGGTCGCCGGCTGGAAATGCTGCGCGACAACGCCGGCAAGTTCTATTTCAATTCGCGCGTACATGATGACGGCGAAAAGATCGTACTGGGTCACAAGATCCCGGCCGGCGGCGGGGCAAAAGACGGTCTGATGGTTTTGGACATCCTGGCCCATCATCCGTCGACGGCGAAGTTCATCGCCACGAAACTCGTGCGGCACTTTGTCTCGGACGATCCGCCGCCCTCGCTGGTAGATCGCGTGGCCCAAACTTTTATCAAATCCGACGGCGACATTCGCGAAGTGCTGAAGGCAATCTTCTTTTCACCAGACTTCAACTCTCCCGATGCTTATCGTGCGAAAGTGAAACGCCCGTTTGAACTGGCCATTAGCTCCCTGCGCACGCTCGGGGCCGAGACCAACGGCGGCCCGCAGATGCATCAGTGGATTGCCCGCATGGGCCAACCACTCTATGGCTTTCAGACGCCGAATGGTTACGCGGACGTGGCCGAGAACTGGGTCAACACGGGCGCGCTGCTTGAGCGAATGAACTTTGCACTTGCTCTGGTGAGTAATCGTATCCCGGGAACTCGCGTAGACCTGTCGCGCTTCGTTGGTGACTTCGCTAATGACAAGTCTGTAGATAAGGAGAAACTGCTGGATCGATTCATCACATTGCTTGTAGGGGGAGAGATTTCGGCGAAGACGCGCGAAACCTTATTGAAGCAATTGAATGATCAGGTTACGGTGCCTGCATTACCGCGCATGCAGACCGTGTCGAGTGGCGCGCCAGTAAATCCATTCGAAACGGCGTTTCAGAGAGGAAATCTTCCCGCCCCCGGTGGACCGCAGCAGCAACAGCAGCAGCAGGAAAGGCAGCCGCAGCCGGGACGACAGCTGGCCAGTGTAAACGCAGCGACCATCGATAATCCTTTGGTCAAGATTGCGGGCCTGATCTTGGGATCGCCCGAGTTTCAACGGCAGTAACAGGATCTTAGATCTTTGATCTTAGGCCTTTAAATCTAAGACCGAAGACCGAAGACCGAAGACCGATGAGTCATGGGTCATGTTTTTTCGAGGACGACGATCATGAACAGAAGATTCTTCATCAAATCCGGCGGCATCGCGCTCGCTTCGTTCGGCGTGACGACCACAGCGCCCACGTTTCTCAAGCGCGCGTTGGCGGAAACTCTCGACAAGATTAACGGTGGCCGGCGCAAGACTCTGGTTGCGATCTTTCAGCGTGGCGCGGTGGACGGACTGAACATGGTCGTGCCGTTTGGCGAGCACAGCTATTACGATCTGCGGCCGAACATCTCTATTCCGAAGCCCGATGGTGGCGCTGACTCGGCGATCAATCTGGACGGATATTTTGGTTTGCATCCATCGTTGCAATCGTTCAAGCCGCTTTGGGATTCGAAGCGCCTGGCGATCGTTCACGCTTCCGGCTCGCCGGATAACACGCGTTCGCACTTTGACGCACAGGATTACATGGAATCAGCGACGCCGGGTGTGAAGTCAACGCAGGACGGCTGGCTCAATCGTTACCTCCAGGTAAAAGCCGATCCGCAGAAGTCTCTGTTCCGCGCCGTCTCAATGACCCAGAACATGCCGCGCGCGATGCAGGGCAAAGCGCCGACCCTGGCGATTTCGAATCTTGCTGACTTCAACATTCGCGCCGGCCAGAGTTCGGCGTCAGTGCAAGGCGGCTTCGAAGCCATCTACGATCAGACGGTGAATGACGCCCTGCATGGCACGGGCAAAGAAACCTTCGAGGCGATCAATTACCTGAAACAAGTGAATCCGGCTCAGTACAAGCCAGAGAATGGAGCCAACTATCCGCGCAATCCATTCGGCAACGCGCTGCTGCAAATCGCCCAGTTGATAAAAGCCGGCGTCGGGCTGGAAGTGGCCTTTACAGATATCGGCGGCTGGGACACACACGTCAACGAAGGTAACCAGCAGGGACAACTGAGCAATCTCTTGCGTCAGTTCAGCTCGGGGATCGCAGCTCTCTACGCCGATCTCGGTCAGCGTATGGATGACGTGGTCGTGCTAACGATGTCTGAGTTTGGCCGCACCGCGCGAGAGAACGGCAACCGGGGTACTGATCACGGGCACGCGAACGCGATGTTCGTCGTCGGCAACACAGTGCGCGGTGGAAAAGTCTATGGCGAATGGCCTGGGTTGAAATCCGATCAGCTATATGAAGGCCGCGACCTGGCTTTGACGACAGACTTCCGCGATGTATTTGGCGAAGTCGCCTACAAACACCTCGGCGCGACTAACTTGAAGGCTGTGTTTCCGGGTTATGTTGGGAATCCGTCGACGTTCCGCGGCGTGCTTGGTTGATGGAACCACGGATGAACACCGATAGACACTGATAGAAAAAAAGCCCAAAAATCTGAGCGCGGGTGAGGGTAGTCATCGATTTGCGCCCTTTGTCCTTGTTAGCGACTCGGTATCAGTCGTCAGAATCACCCGTTTGATGTCGACTCGTGGTCTTCCGAAATTTATCAAGAGGCAGAGTGGCAGACCAGTTGCTTTCAAATAGTTCAGGCATTGCGCTGTGTGAATTTCATCTAAAAGCTTGACGGCTTTAATCTCGAGGAGAACCGCGCTTTCAATTACCAAATCCGCAACGTAGGTACCCACTACCACGTCGTCATAATGCACCTCCATTAGTTGCTGCTGAACGACGCAAAGACCGGCCTTCCGAAGCTCAATCACCAAAGCGTTCTCGTAGATCTTCTCAAGAAAACCGCAGCCAAGCCGGTTGCCCACTGTGAAAGCGCAACCGATTATCTTCTCAGTCACTCTGTCCATCTCTGATCTGTGTCCATCTGTGTTCATCTGTGGTTTCTCCCAACGGCAGCATGGCGGACTCTCTGGGATTAAGGGGGCAGATTATGAACTAGTTGCGGCTTAGAGCAAGCGAATTCTTCTTGCTGACTCGATTAGCTGGCGCGCGTCCGAGGTTTGGTTTATGCTGCGAATTCGAAGCAACTTCAATTACAAGAGGTTCTATCTAAGACTCGACGTATGATTACAATTACTGACTGGAAAAAGAGTGCGCGACTCTTGCTTGGTATCTCGATGTCCGTTTTCTGCTCGTTAGGAGTCTATACACCAGCACAATTGTCGCGACCGCCACAGCCGTCACCAGTGACGTACTCGCCGCAGTTTGTCAAAGAGATAAAACAAGTTCAGCAAGCCGCGTTTCAGAGTGATTACGCCTATCGCCAACTGGCTCATCTCTCCAACAATATCGGACCGCGTCTGAGTGGTTCAGCGCAGGCGCAAAAGGCAGTTGAATATGTTGCCGCCGAATTGCGCAAACTCGACCTCGAAGTGCAGCTCGAGAAAGTAATGGTGCCGCATTGGGTGCGCGGCGAAGAGACGGGAGCACTGACGGAGTATCCGGGCATGGCGCCTGGCACCACGCAAAAAATCGTGCTCACGGCGAACGGGGGCAGCGTAGCGACGCCGAACGAGGGAGTAACGGCGGAAGTTGTCGTGGTAAATAATCAGGAAGAGCTGCAAGCGCTCGGTCGCGATCGCGTCGCCGGAAAGATCGTTTTGTTCAATGCAAAGTTTGATCAGCGGCTTGCCGACAACGGATTCGCCGGTCAGGCCTATGGCCAGTCGGTGCTCTATCGGGGCATCGGCGCCAGCGCGGCAGCTCGTCTGGGAGCCGTTGCGGCGCTCAATCGATCCGCGGGAGGCGCGGATTATCGTTTGCCGCATACCGGCGCTTTGCGTTACGCCGATGATGCGTCAAAGATTCCCGCGGCGTCAGTGGCCACAGAAGATGCCGATCTGATCGCTCATCTTGCCAGCGAAGGCAAAGTAAGAATGCATCTGGTGCTGACGCCGCAGACCTTGCCTGATGCGGTGAGCTACAACGTGATTGCTGACCTGAAAGGAAGCGAGCATCCCGAACAGGTCGTAATCGTCTCAGGCCATCTTGATTCCTGGGATCTCGGCCGCGGCGCAATCGACGATGGCGCCGGCGTGGTCATGGCAATGCAGACTGCGCAGTTGCTAAAAGAACTTCACTTGCGTCCGAAGCGCACCATACGAGTCGTTGCCTGGATGAATGAAGAGAACGGCTTGATGGGCGGGCGCACGTATTTCGAGAATCACAAGGCCGATGTCGCGAACCATTTCGCGGCGATCGAAGCCGATCTCGGCGCCGGGCATCCAATGGGATTCTATGCGTCGGGCAAGCCTGAGATTTTGACCCTGCTGCAACCACTCGCTGTAATCCTTCAAAGTCAGGGAGCGGGCGTGACACGCAGCGCTGAGGAAACAGGTTCCGACATCGGCCCGCTGGGTGCTGCGGGCGTTCCCACTTTTGCGCCGATTCAGGACGCGCGAACTTATTTCAATTATCATCACACGGCGGCCGATACGCTCGACAAAGTAAACCCGAAAGAGTTGCAGGAGAACTGCGCGGTGGTCGCCACGCTAGCATACATGCTGGCGAGCATGCCACAGTCTCTGCCGAGGTGATTTGGAGTGCGGTGGCAAGCGCAGCGCGACACCGCTTTAGATTGTTCGAGGTTCTGCGTCCCGGAGGATCCAACAGCACCCGTTAAGAAGTGGAGCGCTCAAGCCAAAGCGCCGTCGTCGCTTCGCTCTGCCGGCGGACTCCATAAGAGATTCGCATGCCCTTGCTTCAGCCGCAGATTCTTCGCTTTGATTCACTCGACTCTACAAATCTCGAAGCGATACGCCAGGCTAAAGCGGGAGCGCGAGAGGGTTTGTGTATTATCGCTCGCGAGCAGACACTCGGCCGCGGGCGTCTCGATCGCAGTTGGCAATCGCCGAAGGATGCCGGACTTTACTTCAGCATCGTTCTGCGACCGCAACTTGAAATAAACGCCTGGCCACTGCTTACTTTGATGAGCGCCCTCGCGGTGTCCGACGCGCTGATGAAAGCCGGCGGTCGCCGCGCCGATATTAAGTGGCCGAACGATCTTTGTTTCGACGACCGTAAGGTCTGCGGCATCCTCGCTGAGACGGTAGAAACTGAGATTGGCCCGGCGGCGATTGTCGGTATCGGGATCAATCTGAAGGCGGATAGTCTGCCTGAGACGGTGAAAGATCTGGCAACCTCCGTGGAGTCTGCAACTGGGGCCAGACCAGATGGCACACAGGTACTTGAAGAACTATTGAAAGCCATCGGCGAGCGCTACGATCTCCTGCAGAGTCCGCAGGGGACGGAGCACACGATTCGTGAATGGTGCGCGAACTCGTCGTATGCGATTGGCCGGCGAGTGCGGGTCGCGTTTGGAAATGATACTTTCGAGGGAACGACGCGCGGACTTGAAGGTGATGGGGCGTTGCGCGTCCAAACTCAGGACGGCAGAATAAGGATAGTCCGCGCCGGTGATGTGACGGCGCTGCGCGCAACATCAGCAAGTGATTAACCACAAAGGCACAAAGAACACTAAGGAGAGAAGGCCGGGTAATGTTTAACCTGGTTCAGCGTCGGTTCATATTTGTGTCTTCGTGTTTTCGTGGTGGAATCATCGCGCATCACTCAATGACCCATCCCTCGAAACTGACTATATGCTCCTGGTAGTCGACATTGGCAACACCAACACCTCGCTCGGCGTGTTTGACGGCGAGACGCTGGCGGCGCATTGGCGTCTAACCACAGCGCGCTCGCGCACCATTGACGAGTGGGGCGTGCACGCCCGCAATTTGTTCGCGCTTGCTGGTTTGGATTTCAAAGCGATCGATGCTATTGCGATTGCTTCGGTCGTGCCGCCGCTGAACTTTACCCTGAAGCGAATGGCCGAAGTCTATTTTGACCTGACGCCGCTCTTCATCGACCACACAATCGATACGGGAGTAACTATTCTTTATCAGCCGCCGTCAGATGTCGGCGCCGATCGGATCGTCGACGCGGTCGCAGCAATTCATAAATACGGAGCACCCTGTATCGTGGTGGATTTCGGCACGGCGACGACCTTCGATGCCATCAACGATAAAGGCGAGTATCTCGGCGGCGTAATCACACCTGGAATCACGATCTCTTCGGACGCGTTGTTTGAACGAGCGGCCAAATTGCCACGAGTAGAGATCAAACGACCAACGTCAGTAATCGGCTCGGCCACAGTCGAGGCGATGCAATCCGGCCTCTATCACGGCTATGCTGGTCTGGTGGACGGAATCCTGAAGAAGATGATTGAAGAGCTCGGCGGCTCGCCGCGAGTGATCGCCACCGGAGGTCTCGCGCCTTTGATTGCGACCGGTTCTGAGTTTATCGAAACAGTGGATGAGACGCTGACGCTGGAAGGACTGCGATTGGTTTATGAACGGACGAGATGAGTTTTTCTGTTCTTCTTTGTGTCCTCCGTGGTGAAAAAACTCACCACAGAGGACACAGAGAAGCAGAGAAACCAATAACGGACTTTGAATTACTTTTCCTACTTCTCCGAAATAGAAGACACTTTCATTCGCCGGCGCGGCAAGCATCTGATGCTAAGTCCGATGGATTGGGCTTTGATTGAAAGCTGGAAAGAGCGCGGCGTCCCGCTACACGTCGCTTTGCGCGGCATCGAGCACGCTTTCGATTCGCATCAGGCAAAGCAACGCAAGCGAAGCGTTAAGACGCTACTCTATTGCCAGGAAGAAGTTGAAGCGCAATACGCCGAGTGGCTGGAAACGCGCGTCGGCAGTAACGAAGAGACACCGGAAGGCGGTAGCCGCGAAGAGAAGTCGCCTTTTCCACGCGAGCTGGTGCTGGCTCATCTGGCGCGCGCGCTCGATGAGCTAACGAAGCTCCACGGTGGCCGGCACGCAAACGAAGATGAACTGAGCGAAGCATTCGCGCGAGCGACAGCCTTGCTTGCAGAGGTACGCGATGACTATCAGAGCGCCGCTGCGCCTGATGCGCGCAGGCTGGAAGATTCTTTAACTGGGATCGATCGGATGTTGGACGAGGCGATTCGGTCCGTTGCGGATGGCGACGATCTCAAGGCAATGGATGGTGAGATCGACGCGCAATTGAAACCCTACAAGCGCCACATGGACAAAGCGGCCTTTGAACAGACCCGCGACAACCTACGACGCAAACGACTGCGCGAGCATTTCAACGTGCCCCGGCTGAGTCTCTTCTATCTTTCACTCTGATAAGATGTCGGACAAAATTCAGTTTGTCTCTCATGGTTTTAGAAGCGGCATTATCAATAAACTAAAGTTTGTCGAGCATGGAAGTCACGATTGAACGCATTCTGCCTGGAGGACTGGGACTCGCCCATGCCGAAGGCAAGACGATCATGGTCGCTTTGGCGGCGCCGGGCGATCATCTGCGCGTCCGAGTCGATCGAGTAAAGGGAAATGTATCGTTTGCTTCGATAGAGGAAATAATCGAGCCATCGCCCCATCGGGTCGAACCGCCCTGTCCTTACTTTGGCCGTTGCGGCGGTTGCGACTTTCAGCAATTGTCTTATCAAGCGCAGCTCGAGGCGAAAGTCGAAATCATCAGGGACTGTCTGCGCCGGCTTGGTGGCATCGAAAACGTTCCTGAGATTCAAATTACTCCGGCGCCGAACGCGTGGCACTATCGCTCGAGAGCTCAATGGCAATATGACGCGATTCGACAGGGGCTCGGATATTTCGAGAGTGGCTCGCGCCGAGTGTGCGATGTGGCCGAGTGCGCGGTGCTTGCGCCTGAGTTACAGGCAACATTGGCGCAGCTCAGAGAGCGAATGCAGCAAGGATCGTTGCCCGACGGCGCGCGCGACTTTCGCGCAGTGGTCGGTAATGAAGGCGTATCCATCGCCCCCAGTGTCGGAACCTCGACCGTCAGGGAGGGCTCAGACGCCGTCCACGACATCACCCGTACAATTCACGGCGAGACATACCGTCTGAATGCTGAATCGTTTTTCCAGGCAAATGCCAACTTGCTTCCGCAACTGATCGATGCCGCAATCGGTGAAGCACACGGCGAGACCGCCATCGAACTCTATTGCGGAGTTGGTTTGTTCACGCTCCCGTTAGCACGACGATTCAAACATGTGATCGGAGTGGAAGGCGACACCGCCGCTGCTAACTTCGCCCGCGTAAATGTGGCGGACGCGGGATTGAATAATGCCGAAGTTGCAAATCAGGATGTAAGTCGCTGGCTTGAAGAAAATATGGAGTGCGGTGATTTGTCACCGCTATCCGAAAAGCGGCGACAAGTCGCCTCACTCCAAAGTCAGCCGGATTTCCTGCTACTCGATCCGCCACGTACCGGCGCCGAGTCGCGCATCATCGCCGGCATCCTCAAACTGATGCCACAAAGAATCTCTTACGTCTCGTGTGACCCGGCCACCCTCGCGCGCGATCTGAAAAAGTTGATCGCCGGTGGTTACCACCTCGACACTATCACGGCCTTCGATATGTTTCCGCAGACGCATCACGTGGAGACGGTTGTTCATTTGTTGTGTGAGTTCTAGAAGAGAATGCGAATATACAAAAGAGGATGTGAATAATTACAGAAGAAGGTGCGAATGAGCGTCGGTGCTGATCCCTATACATTGACCGCCGCGGGTCTTGGAGGGCTTGGTGGCTTTGGCACTTCGTTTTTGCCACAGCACTGAGCGGCTTTACTTTTCTCAAACAGTTCCTGTTGTTCTCGCTGCTATGGTTTCACCACAATTTCCTGGATCTTTCCTTCCTTGCGGGATCCGGTGGACAGTATTGCCGCCAGAAGATGGAACCTTATTGATTACAACGCGTGTAAGCCGAAGCGTCAGCGGTCAAATTCCTCTAGAGGAAGTCTATGAAAACTATCGCAGGACTCTCGCTCATCCTTTTTTGCTCGTCCCTCCTGTTGGCGCAGCAGAGAACCAGTAGCCGGCAAGTCCTCGTCTTCGCCCACGTGACAGTGATTGATGCCACCGGAGCAGAAGCAAAACCTGACATGACCGTCGTCATTCGTGATGGTCGAATCGCGGCGCTCGGCAGACGTGGCACGATACGGCTGGTGAAGAGCGCTCAGGTCGTCGACGCGAGTGGCAGATTCCTCATCCCCGGTTTATGGGACATGCACGTTCACGAGTGGAACAAAGAAGCATTCTTTCCACTCTTTATCGCTAATGGCGTCGTCGGAGTCCGCGATATGTTTGCGCCGCTGCCCCCAATCAAGCAGTGGCGCGAGGAAGTGGCGGCGGGAAAAACGATCGGTCCGCAGATAGTCGCGGCCGGCATCATCCTTGACGGCCCAAATCCTGCCTGCGCCCCTTGCTCAATCGCCGTGGGCAACGCCGCTGAAGGAAGAAAAGCGGTACTGACGGTCAAGGAGATGGGGTCTGATTTCATAAAGGTCTACAGCATGCTGCCCCGCGACGCATACTTCGCGATTGCCGATGAGGCAAAGCGACAAAACATGGTCTTTGCAGGGCATGTGCCTGAGTTCGTCAGCGCTGGCGAAGCTTCCGACGCAGGGCAAAAGAGCATTGAACACCTGACCGGCGTTCTGGTCGCGTGCTCAGCAAAGGAGGAGGAACTACGAAAGGAGAACGAGACGCGACTGCGGGCGGATGGTTTTCGCCGCGACACGATGACACTTGAACAATCCAGGGCGCTCGATAGCTTTGACGCGAAGCAAGCCGCCGCCCTCTTTGCCCGCTTCAAGAGGAACGGCACCTGGATGTGTCCGACGCTCTCTGTGCTGCGTGCCCAGGCATTCATCGGTGACGCGGACTTCAGAAACGATCTGCGCCTCAAGTACATTCAGAACTTCCTCCGGAAGCAATTTTGGGAGGATGGATTCGGCTTTAGCAGTCGCACGGCTGAGGATAACGCGCGCGCCCGAAGAGTCTTTCAAAAGCAGCTCGAGGTGGTCGGAATGATGAAGCGTGCCGGCGTTGACTTCATCGCCGGTACAGACACGGCCAACCCTTACGTCTTCCCTGGATTTAGCCTGCACGACGAATTGGCGTTACTGGTTCAGGCGGGCTTCACGCCTATGGAAGCGTTGCAAGCCGCGACGCGCGACCCTGCCCGGTATCTTGGTCGGCTCGATTCCATCGGCACGATTGAGAAAGGCAAGATCGCCGATCTCGTCTTGCTCGACGCCAATCCGCTGGCTGAGATCGGCAACACCCGGAAGATCAACGCCGTGGTCGTTGGCGGCACGTTCATTACTAGACCCGAGTTAGACAAAATGCTCGCCGACGTTGTCTCGCTTGTAAGCAAAGGAGAATAGCAATCCCTTCTCCTGCGTGCCCCACGGGGGCGCCATGACGACTTGTCCATCGAGTCCCTGGAATTTCTTCAAACTTCAAACGATCTTGTCGCTCCGGTACAAACCTGGTTGCAACGACTTTTGTGTATTCAAGAAACTGGTCGCATCGACTTCTGTACCCAGTCGCATCCTCTTCTGAAACTCACATGGGCTTCGAGTAATCAATTTCATCGTCGATACCTTGAGGCCAAAGCTCACTCAAACCGCATCTTCTCATTCTTCTCGGGCCGAGGAACCTGGCACTTGCCACAGTCATTACAAACCATCCTTAGCTTAAAGTTTGCGCCGTTTGGGATTGCATAGCGATTTGCATGGGACATTTCGCTTGACGTTGTGAACTGATTTGATAACTTCACGCCGACGCATGCTCTCATTTCTCTAACCGTTGGCCAGAAGCAGATGGTGTATCTCCCGCAGGCTCGTTTCACTTCCAGCCCTCTATTCATCCTGGCCGGCGCGATGTCCGCGGGAATTCTCGCGAGACATTACTGGACGTCTCAGTCGAAATTAATCTTTGTACTAAGCATCGCTCTAAGCGTCGGACTCGGACTCTTTTCTCTTTCGCTCGTCCTTAAGAAGCGGCCGTCCTCTATAGAAACGCATTTGAAGGTTGCGTCGGCCTTCTTAGTCGGCGGTTTCTTCTGCTCCGGCTTTACTCTCTCTTTGATTAGCGAGCGCCCTCCCACGTCCGATCGTATCGCGCGCATGTATGACGCAGGCCTTATCGCATCGGACGAACCGGTTGAACTAATGGGCGTTGTTCAAGGTCAGCCGGAAGCGGCGCCCGATAGTTTCTATCTCACCCTGCGAGTGGAAAGCATTAGATCTAAAGGAGCGGAGCGGACCGCATCGGGCACAGTTCTGCTGCTTGCACATGCGCGCGAGCAACGGGCGCGCGATGAGTACGATGAACTTGAGTTGCGTCATGGGGCGCGGATGCGTGTGATGACGACGCTCGATCGCGAGGAAAACTTTCGCAACCCGGGAGCTTCTTCTTTCACTGAGTATCTCGAACGCAAAGGCTATGACGCCACCGGGGTTTTGAAGAGTCCGCTCTTGATCGAACGACTTGATGACGAGCGCGTGTTTTTGCCTTTGGCCTGGCTCTATGAATGGCGTCAACAACTGGAAAGAGTCTTCAGCAAAAGATTTTCTCCGGAGACCGCCGGAGTGTTAGGTGCCGCACTGCTTGGCAATCAGCACAATATTTCGCATACGGCCGCGGAACGCTTTCGCGCCGGCGGCACCTTTCACGTGTTGGTAATCAGCGGACTGCAAATAGCATTTATCGGCGGGCTTGTCTTGCTAATAGTTCGCCGGCTGACCAGGCGAAAGCTGCTCCAGTTTGTCCTGGCCGCGACCTTCCTCTGGGCGTACACGATCTCCGTGGGCGCTGATCCTTCAGTCGTTCGCTCCGCCCTCATGTTTACGATTGTCGCGCTGGCACCGGTGGTTGCACGCCGGGCTAACACGCTCAACAGCCTCGGCGGAGCAGCAATCCCACTGCTCGTGTGGAAGCCAAACGATCTTTTCGACCCTTCCTTTCAACTAACTTTTCTTTCGGTGTTATCGATCGTCGCGCTCGCAGTACCGCTGCTACAGAGATTGCAACAGGTTGGTTCGTGGCGACCGACGATGGAGACTCCATATCCGCCGGATTGCTCGTCGTGGTTCCGCGGGCTTTCCGAAGCACTGTTTTGGAGCGATCGCGCGTGGCGAAAGGAAATAGCCGCCTCAAATATCAGCTATCGGCTTTTTAAAACGTCAATCGCGACCAGGCTTGAGCGATGGCACGTTCAGCGACTCTTACGATTTGCGGTCGCGGCGATCGTGGTTTCGGCGAGTGTTCAGGTGGGAATGCTGCCGCTGCTGGTTATCTACTTCCACCGTCTTTCAATGGCGTCGCTACTGCTTAACATTTTCGTCGGCGCGTTGATGGCTATGCTGGCGTTCGTGGCGCTCGCGGCCGTGCTGCTCTCGCATTTCACCATTTGGCTGGGGGCGCCGCTGGTTTGGCTGGCGGAAAAGGTCAACTGGCTGATGATTCACCTGGTCGATCCGTTTAGCAGTCTGCACATCGCTTCGATCCGCCTGCCGCATTACAGCGGATGGCCGGCCAGTATCTATGTTGTGTACTATCTGCCGCTCGGTCTCCTGGTCTTCACGCTGGCGCGATGGAATCCGTTGCGCCCCGCGTCGATTGTAAAAATCAAGAGCAAGTCATTTTCTGCGCCGAGACTCAGACTCGCATCGGTGACTTTCGCAGCCGCTCTCGCGGTCATTGTCTGTCATCCTTTCAGCGCGGCCGGACCGGACGGAAAGCTTCACGTCGACTTTCTGGATGTCGGCCAGGGAGATTCAGCGTTATTAACAATGCCCGACGGCACGACCTTGTTGGTTGATGGTGGTGGACGGCCCAACATCAATCGGAGTAACGCGGACGATGTTGATGCCGATGAGGCCTTCGAGCGCGACACGCGCAGCATCGGCGAAGGCGTCGTCTCAGAATTTCTATGGGCGCGAGGCTTGGATCGAGTCGACTACATTTTGGCCACCCACGCTGACGCTGATCACATTGATGGCCTGAATGACGTGGCGCGCAACTTCACAGTTCGGGGCGCAATGGTGGCGCGCACACCAGCGGATGATTCCGAGTACGCGCGGTTCGCGGCGACGATGAAAGAAAGCGGCGTGCCGGTTCAGATAATTGGCGCCGGTGATGTGTTACGGGTCGGAAGTGTCACCGCGCAGGTGCTCTGGCCGCCACCCGGCCGAGATGAAAACGCGCCTTCCCGAAACAATGATTCGATCATGTTGCTGCTCCGCTTTGGTGACAGGGGCTTGCTGTTGACGGGAGACATCGAAAAGGAAGGAGAGGCCTCGGTGCTGAAAGAAGGGATCGCTTTGCGCAGCGACGTCGTGAAGGTGGCGCATCACGGCAGCAAGACGTCTTCGACGTCGGCGTTTGTGTCGACGACGCATCCGTCGTTGGCGATTATCTCAGTAGGCCAGCACTCAATGTTTGGGCACCCGAACAAGGAAGTGGTTGAGCGTTGGCGGGCAAGTGGGGCGGAGGTCATGACAACGGGACAGCGGGGAACGATTACAGTAGTGACCGATGGGCGGGGGTTGAATGTGAGCACATTTGTGCGACAGTGAAGTCGATTGCGGCGGGCAAAACAAAATCTCTAACCGCCTCACAAGAAATCCGGATCGGCGGGCGTGTAGAGATCGATGGTAGAGCTCCCCAGCTTGTAAGTCTTGAGCACACCCAGAGGCGGGGCGTAGATGTGAATCGTGATCAGATCCTGACCGCTGACGTCCGGATTGCCGAGCTGGTGAATGTCCGGCAGCTCTGATCCTGTTAACCCACCTGCGCGCAATTCCCGATGTGCTTTGTAAGCCAGTCCGCGATCGGCATCATAATCAAAAATCGTTTCCCACAGGATGCCTTCCTGAACAAAGACCGCGCCGTGTGATCCATTGTGATCGTGAATCGGCGTGCGCTGTCCGGGCTTCCAACAAAGCACCAGCATCTCGACGAACTCGTTGCGCATCACGCGGTGGCGGCAATAGTTGCCGGCCTTGAAACCGAGGTAAGGCGTTAACTCGCGCGCGGAAAGTTTTGTGCGTTCGACCAGCGCGTAAAGGTCCGCCAGCGAAGGGATTGAATGTTGCGCGCCTAACGTCTCTGCGAGATCGTGGAATGAAAGGTCAATTGCAGGTTCAGAAGTCTTTTCGCTTTCCTGCTGAAGTTGAGCTGCCAATGTGACCTCCTGATTAAACGCTGTCACAGTAGCTTTATATTGCGCGCGCCACGCAGAGTCAAGAGTGGGCGGGATATACTTTCAGGTTAGTGGCGGCAAAACCGCAATTGCATCATTCACAGCCCCGCGAGAAGGATTCTTAAATCGCGCACGTTGGTCCCGGTCGGGCCGGTTGCAGCTACATCACCAAGCGCGACAAAGAAAGAGTACGAGTCACTGCGTTCGAGAAAATCTTCCGGATCGAGTCCGATTGCTTTAGCGCGCACGATTGTCGTGACGTCGATGATCGCGCCGGCTGCCGGACTGTTGCCGTCGATGCCGTCAGTACCGGCACAAAGCGCGCCAAAGTGTTCGTTGTCCGACAAACTTAAGTTTGTCGCAAGAGCGAGGCGCAAAGCTGTCTCGAGATTTCGTCCGCCGATCCCATCACCTCGGACCGGGCAAGCGAACTCGCCGCCCGAAATCAGACAGACTAGTTCACCGGCGTTTTCATTCGGCACTTTCACAACCTGCTCTTGGAGCTGAGTGAGTCTTTCGAGAAGTTCTGAGCAGCCTTCCGTAATCAGTTGATCGGAAATCTCGCTGGAGATTTCGGTAACAAAGCCATGCTGTCTCGCCGCTTCAGCGGCTGCTTCCAGGGCCCAGCGGTTATCGAGCAGGACGAAGTGTCGGCGTAAAGCCCTGGAGGCTTCAGCAGAGGGTTTTGGTTCGGATTCCACGGCACGAACGATTGTCGCAGGCAATTGATAAGCAAGGTTGTAGCGGGCGATTACCTCTCGCGCATCCGGTGCGTAGGCCGGCGGGGCAAGGCTCGGCCCGGAGGCTACGTTTCTTTCTTCATCGACGGGAACATCCGAAACAATCAGAGTAACCTGATCGCAATTCGGAGCACGGGCGGCCAAACGCCCGCCTTTCACCGATGAAAACGCCCGCCGGACAGCATTTATTTCCCCAATCGAAGCGCCGGAGTTTACCAGCGCTTTGTTGGCCGTGCGTAAGTCGGCGAGCGTGATGTCTTCATTAATTGGCCATTCAATCATCGCCGAGCCGCCGCCGGAAATTAAGAAAAAAACGAGTGCGTGCTCGGCGTTTGCTCTGTCCAACAGATCGAAACAGGCTTGGGCTGCAGCCAGGCTCTGTTCGTTTGGTTCGGGGTGACCACCGTGAAAGACCGTATGGCGCAAGGTGTTAACTTGTGTTCTTTCAATTCGGTCACTGTTAGCGGCGCCGAACCGGGGGGCGTTGCTCGCGATAATGCCGGCGGTGAGCCTATCGCCGAGTATCTCTTCCAACGCCGAGGCCATCTTGCCGGCCGCTTTGCCGATCGCGATTGAATAGACGGGGCGGTTACCGATGTCGATCGCCGTATCACAGATGCTCAGCCTCGACCTTTCAAGACAAACAGCGCGGCGTACAGCAGCGCTGGGATCGACGGCTCGCAGCGCTGCTTCAAAAATCTCGCGCGCGGCGAGCCGAAGTTGGGTGAGATTCGTCATGGTGAATTTCTAGAGATGGATTATACCGCGGCAGAAAGGTACGGGTGTCACGTGGTAAGTTGGCAGTTAACAAGAGGTCAGCCAAGTAAGTTTCATGAGCGCAGCGCGAAATTGCCGACTCAACGAACTCGCGAAGCGAGCGTCAGAGTGTAGCCCCGGGCGTTAGCCCGGGGTTTCGGTTCTCCGCCAAATCTATTGAGCCCGCGAAGCGAGCGAAAGATGTTCGACAGCCAGCGGTTTAGTACTGACGTCTGTCGCCCGCTTTGCGGGCTTGAGATCACTACTGCTCTGATCCCCGGGCTTACGCCCGGGGCTACACTCTGCCGCCATCTCCGATGGCTCGTTGAGCTGTTAAATCTGAGCGAGCTATTCAACCGTTATCAACTCCCGCAACCCGCGAAAGCGCTTATCGCTAATTCCGCGCACGATAATCAAATGCTCCGGACGGCGAAACGGGCCGTAGTTCTCACGGTGTTCGATGATGTGTGCTGCCAAACCCCGGCCAATGCCGGGTAGCGTTTCCAATTCGTTCGCTGAAGCGGTGTTGATGTTGATGCGGCGCGGAGTTTGTTGATTCGTGGCTGCCGGTTGCTGATCGTTCGCCTGCGGTGAAGTCGCCAGATGTGCGTCGCGCGCGCGTTTGACGCAGGCAGAGATCGAAAGAATCAGTGTAAACGCCAGAAGGACAGATGAAACGGGCCGAATATCCAGGAAAGAACGCGAGCGGCTTAGCATCATTCCAGATTGTCTCCCGAAAGCTCCGAGTCGAAGCTCCGTAGGAGCCGAATGTTTATAGCCTTACCTGGCAACGATAATCAATAGCTCCGTAGGAGCGAGAGATGCGACTATTGGAAACTAGGGTACGAGAGATATTTCGCTCCTAAGGAGCTAAGATTGTTCGTGAAGCATAATTCTAATAAACATTCCGTCCCTGACGGGACTCAAAATGCGCCCTTTCGTTGATCCCGTGCTCTGCTCAACACTCTGTTTCATGAATGCAAGTTACTGATCAAAAAGGGAATGATCAAACGCCGTTGGTGAGTGCATTCTGCTGGAAGTGTTGCAGCGACAAAAAGTTGGGACATGCAATGAGGCGATCTTCACAAGGTTTTGCACAGAGAGTGTGGAAGAGAAAATCAAATGATGCGCGCTACCCGCTCAGGCGTGCAGGATGCTCCAGAACCTACTGTGAAGCTTCCTGCTCATCCCACTCACCCACCAACTCAAATGCGCGGGCTAGCACGGGACGCGGGCGGGCGCCGTCGGCCTTGCCGATCAGGCCTTCCCGCTCCATTTGATCGAGCACGGCGGCGGCGCGGCCATAACCGATGCGCAGGCGGCGTTGCAGGACTGAGGTGGAAGCGCGCTTCATGTCGACGCAGATGCGCAGGGCATCTTCGAACAACTCATCGCGTTCGCCGCCGGAGTCTTCCAGACCCATCGCTTCTTCGTCCGACTGAGTGATGGTTTCGTCATAGTCGGGCTCCCATTGCGCCTTGATGTGAGTGACGATCTTGTTGATTTCCGTTTCGTCGATATAGGCGCCGTGTACGCGGAGCAAGCGTGAAGATCCCGGCGGCAAGAACAGCATGTCGCCGCGACCCAGCAGATGTTCTGCGCCGTTCGTGTCGAGAATCGTGCGCGAATCGACCTTGGAAGAGACGCGATAAGAGATGCGGGAAGGGAAGTTGGCCTTGATCAGTCCGGTGATTACATCGACCGAAGGACGCTGAGTCGCCAGTACCAGGTGAATGCCAACGGCGCGGGCCATCTGCGCCAGCCGCGTGATTGAATCCTCAACTTCGTGGCCGGAAGTCATCATCAAATCGGCGAGCTCGTCGATAATGATGACGATGTAGGGCATGCGCGTCCACGCCTGGCCGTTTTCGTCAAAATCCTTAACAGTATTGCGGCGGTCGCGTTCGGCGTTATAGCCGTCGATGTTGCGGACACCCCAGCCGGCCAATTCTTTGTAGCGCCTCTCCATTTCACCCACGGCCCAGCGCAGTGCGCGCGCGGCGGGTTTCGGATCGACGATGATGGGCGTGGCAAGGTGCGGAATGTCTTCGTAGAGACCAAGTTCGAGTCGCTTGGGATCAATCAGAATCAACTTAACTTCGTCGGGCCGGGCGCGATACAGAATCGAAACCAAGAGTGAGTTGACGCCCACGGACTTACCGGAACCAGTCGTGCCGGCAATCAACAGGTGCGGCATCTTGGTCAGATCGCTGACGTAATTGAGGCCGTCGATCGTCTTGCCCAGCGCAATCGTGAGTTTGGAAGTCGATTCCTTGAAAGCCCGCGACTCGATCACTTCGCGCAGGTAGATGACCTCACGACGCGGGTTAGGAACTTCAATCCCGACGTGTGGCTTGCCCGGCATGCGATCGATGCGAATCGACTCAGCTTTCAGAGCCAGGCAGAGGTCGTCCACCAGACCGGTAACACGCGAATACTTCACGCCGGGATCGGGTTTGAACTCGTAAGTAGTAACCACCGGGCCGGGACAGATGTACTTGATTTGGCCGGTGACGTTGAACTCGCGGCATTTTTCGGCGAGTTTGGTCGCCATGTTCAGCAATTCGTCGTCGGCTTGTTCGCGGCGCATCTGCGCTTCGTTCAAGAGCTCGACCGAAGGCAGTTGATAGTCACTGGCCGCAGTCTTGGCTGAGACTCTGCGCTGGCCGTCGAATGGCAGCGAGCCAGTGGCCGGGGCTTCGGTTTTGCGCTTGACGGCAGCTTCGCGAACCATCTCTTCAACCAGCGCGGATTCAGCGACCTCGGTCGATTTGCTGCGCGTAGACCAACCCGTTTTCTTCGCGGGCGCAGTAGCTGCACCGGCGGCCGCCGCCATAGTCTTCCCGTTGGTGGTGGTGGCGCTGAAAGAAGCAAAGGCCTCGGCGATTTCATCGCCGCCCGCTCTAATCTCCGTTGTATTCGCAGCGGTGACTTCCGCGCCTGCGGCATTGACCTCCGCCGCCGATCCCGCCGCTTCGCGTTCCGCTTTCGCCTGTCGACGCATTTCCAGACGTTCCTGGCGGCGCTCTCGGCGGGCCATCCGCCAGGCGCGGAATCTTTCCGGAATCAACCTAAGTGAGGCAAAACGATCGCCCAGGACGAGCGTGAGGTTTTCATAAAAGAGCGCGAAGGAGAATCTGGTGGCCAACAAGAGGCCCGTGGCCGCGATTGCTGCCAGCAAAATCGCCGCGCCGACTGTGTTCAGGCCGCTCACCAGCGCTCGGGAAATCATGACTCCGCCTAACCCACCGGCGTTGAAGCTGGCATCAAAAAAAGACCGGAAGTGGGCCAGCGCCAGCAGAGCCGAGGACGACAAGACGACCAGAATCAACCCGATTACTCGGGAAAGCGGGGCATTGATGCGGCGTGAGCGGAAGCGCCTCCAGGCGGCGGCGAGAAACAGAAACGGCAGCAAATAGGCGGCCAGGCCAATCGATTGGAATGATGCCGCGGCGACGTTGGCACCGACGGCGCCAATCCAGTTGTGGGAGCCCGTTTCACCGGCGGCATTCCACGACGGATCATTTGGGTTGTAGGAGAAGAGGCAAAGGAACAGCAGTAATCCCAGCGCCACTAAAGCGATCGCCACGATCTCGTTGACCCGCGTGTTCCTGGGAGCCGGGTGAACTTCAACTTCCATGTCAGAGGATATAGCTGCCATAAGTTTCCGTTCGACAAACTAAGAGTTTGTTCGCTGCTGTTTGTTAAGAACTGCCTAACGTCTGCTCACTCGGGCGGTGCCCGCCTTTAAACAGTACAAGGGATCAAACGACGAGCTGAAGCTTGTCGCCATTTACGCCGCGCGTCGGGAAAGCAAATACTCCTTGATGAAATCATCAAGATCGCCGTTCAGTACTGAATCGACATCGCCTTTCTCAAGTTTGGTGCGCGCATCCTTCACCAGCCGGTAGGGCGCGAGCACGTAGTTGCGAATCTGTGAACCGAAACTGATGTCCTGCTTGTTTGCTTCCAGTTCCTTCGTTTCGGCGCGACGCTTTTCCAACTCCATTTCATAAAGCCGAGAACGCAACACCTGCATGGCTACCGCGCGGTTCTGATGCTGTGAACGCTGGTTCTGACACTGCACGACGATGCCGCTGGGAATGTGCGTGATCCGCACGGCCGAATCAGTCGTATTGATATGCTGGCCGCCGGCCCCGGTGGCGCGATACGTATCAACCCGCAGGTCTTTATCGTTGATGTCGACTTCGATGTCCTCGTCGATTTCGGGATAGACGAAGAGTGATGCGAAGGAAGTGTGGCGCCGCGCATTCTGATCAAACGGCGAGATGCGCACCAGACGATGCACGCCGGCTTCGGCGGCCAAAAGACCATACGCATATTCGCCTTCTACTTTGAACGTCACGCTCTTGATGCCCGCCTCTTCACCGGGTTGATAGTCGATTATCTCGGTCTTGAAGCCGCGCCGCTCCGCCCATTTCAGATACATGCGTAAGAGCATCTCGGCCCAATCCTGCGATTCCGTGCCGCCGGCGCCGGGGTGAATCGTACAGATGGCATTGCGCGCGTCGTTCTCGCCGGCCAGCAACATTTCGGTTTCGGCTTCGCCCAGTTCCCGCTCGAGACGTGTGAGCAGGCCCCGCAACTCCTGCAAGGAACCTTCGTCTTCTTCAGCAAATTCAAAGAGCACGCCGGCGTCGGAACCTTCCGTTTCAAACTGTTCCTGCCGTTTTACGATGCGTTCCAGCCGGCTGCGCTGCTGCAAAAGCTTCTGCGCGGCTTCCTGGTCGGACCAGAAGTCAGGCGCGGACGCCTGCGCTTCGATTGTCTCTAGTTCCGCGCGTTTCGCCGGGACATCAAAGAAACCTCCCGAGTTGTTCTACGCGCTTGCGCAAATCCTCGAAAGAAGTCTTCAATTCCTGGATTGATACTGCAATCATTCTTAACCTTTCTGTCCGAAGCCCGACCGTAAGGGAGGGCCACTTTCGGTAGAAGCCCTCCCTTACGGTCGGGCTTCTGACATTTAGTTCCCCATTCTTCTTTTCCGTCTACTCAGAAAAGTTGCTGAGATAAATCCCAGGCTTATCAAAGCGCAGGCGTAAACAAATAGGTCGCCGTGCCGTGTGTAAAAGGTCGTTTCTGCGTTTCCTTTCGCTACCGTCCAGGTTCGCACTTCCTGTGTAAAACCGGGTGTCGCATCCCACACCGAACCGTTCGCATCGATGTAAGCGCTAATGCCGCTGTTTGTCACGCGGATCAAGGGACGATCGTTTTCAACTGCGCGAAAGACCGCGTTCGACAAATGTTGTCGCATCACCGGCGTCGGACCAAGGTAGCCGTCGTTGGAAATATTAATCAGCACGTCGGCGCCATCTTTCGTGAACCTGCGCGCGATTAAAGGGTGCGCTGCCTCTATGCAAATAAAAACCCCGGCGCGCAAGTCGCCGAGGGGCATCAGCGTATACGAACTGCCGGGCGTGAAATCACCGACGATTCCGCGTACCGAACTCGCGCCCGGTAGCCAGCGGGGCAGCGGCACGTACTCGCCAAACGGCATCAGGCGGATTTTATCATACTGTGCCACGATTCGACCCTCTTGATTTACCAGGACCGCAGAATTATGCGAACCGTCGTGGGGAGCGGGCTCCAGCGAGTTAAGCAGTACTGAGGTGTGGTTGGTTCGCGCAAGGGTCGCGACCACGTCTCGCAACTGCGAATCGCGCGAATAACTGAAGTTCATTGGTGACTCAGGCCAGATGACGAGACGCGGCAGGGCCGTTGCGGAACGCTTCAGAGCGACATCGCTGTCCAAGTCTCTTAACGCCGCGCTACTCAGCGAAAGATGACGGTCGAGCAGAGATTTCATTTCCTTAGCTTCATCGGAAAACTCCATCGGAACGTTCGGCTGAATCGCGATGGTCACTATCGAGCTATTCGACGCTCCGCTTTTGATGGGTGAAAACTGATGCGCGCCATACGAAGCTGCCAGGACAACCACAGCTATTGCGACGATCAGCGCTAGAGCCAGTTTTCTGCTTCGCATTAACAGCAGAACGATTGCGGAGTTTGACAAGATTAGGAGGAAGCTAATGGCGTAGACGCCACCCCAGCGCGCTGATTGAATCAGCCACGGATGAAATGCCTGTGAATAACCCAGAGCATTCCAGACCTGTCCCGTTATGATGTAACGGGACCATTCAAGCAAACCCCAGATGAGTGGCGCTATAAGCATTGCCGCCGATCCGAAATGCTCAATCAGACGGGCCAGGAGCAGACAAAACAGCGCCGGGAAGATCGCCACCAAACCAACAGGCAGCAGTAACAGCGGGTAAGCAAACCAGGCTGAAATATGTCCGTAATGAATTATCGGGTACGTTAGCCACCAGCAGGACCCGTAAAAGAAAATAAGGCCCCAAAGCCAACCCAGCAGGAATGCGCGCAGTCCGTTCCGCGTTTGCGCCGTAGCCACCAACAGAGGCACCAGAGCGATCCACGCTAGAAACCATAAATCAAAGTTCGGAAAAGAAAGAATGGCCAACAGCGCTGAAGACGCGACCAAGGAAACTTCGGGAAGTGTAGGAGCGCTGGCGCGTGCAAGCTTGGCGATGTTCCGCCTGCGATGAGGTGCCTCGAGGGCGACCGCGTCGTGCATGGGGACGAGTTTACCAGTATCCCGCGGCAGCAGTAAGGGGTCGATATTAGCGAGGTTGATGGCTCACGGCCCGGCAGCTATTGTCTGACCAGCGCCACCCTACTCTGAGACCTGGCTTTCCGCTCAATGGATCGATGCCAGTTCGGTGCGGATTTCCAAATTCTGGAAGTCAGACTCGCATACTCAAAAATAAGTTCAGAATTTTTGGAAGGACACTCAAGACGGTGGTCGTCATCGCCGGTTTGAGTGCGAAACGACAAAAACCGTCACTGTCAAAGTGACAAAATCCGCCGTTCTGACCGCCTGTTGACTGATCTCAATCAACCATTAACGCTCGGACCAGTCACCATTCTGACTGCGTGATCTTATGTTTCTTACAAAGGCGGGCCCGATTCCAGAATAGGATATGAAATGAATGCTCTCTAAATGCGGGAGAACCCGGTCATTTCTGACCGGGTTCCAATTTCGGGGGGATTAAACTGAAGGGTCGCTCGGCGGGCGGCTGGCGCAGCGGCTTGCGGCGCTCAGAGAAGTGATGGCGGCGGGGGCACGTTTCATTTCGTGCTAGCCGTCCTTATGCTCAGCACTTGTCGTGCCATGATCTCCGTTCATCGAATCTACTTAGAGGTTAGCGCGTGAATCGAAACCAGAATTGATTAGGTCTAAATGCGGGAGAACCCGGTCATTTCTGACCGGGTTCCAATTTCGGGGGGATTTGACTGAAGGGTCGCTCGGCGGGCGGCTGGCGCAGCGGCTTGCGGCGCTCAGAGAAGTGATGGCGGCGGGGGCACGTTTCATTTCGTGCTAGCCATCCTCCTCTTCAGCATCTCCCGTGCCACGAGTGTTCAGATTTCTGCCTGCGAATTTCGAATCGCGGATTGACGAGTCTGGATGAGCTTCGGTGCGTTTCCTTGGCAGCCAGTTATCAATCGGTAGGAGGCAAACGGAGCTGTTGCTGAATACGGTTTACAGAGATCCACATTCGGCAATCCGATATTGCAATCGGTTAGGGTCTGCCCATAGTCACCTGGCGCTGCAGGGCGATCGCTTCCTGATTGTTCGGATCGATGTTGGTAGCACTCGCGGCGTACTTTCTGGCTTCGCCCAGATCTCCGCGCTCGAGGAAAATTCGGCCCAGCAGAATATGAGCTTCAATCATCTTGGGTGGCGGTTCCCAGAAAATAGCGGTCTTCAAGGCTGCGATGGCAGATTCAGGATCCCCTTGCCGCTGATTGATTTTGCCGCTCAAAAGGAATGCTTCGGCATTGGTTGGCTCAATGATGAGCAGTTTGCGAATCTCTGCCAGCGCCTCGTCATCCCGACCCTGCTGGTATAGATCGCGAATCTTGTTCAGCGCATCCTGCGTGGTGTTCGCGTTGGCTGCGTCAACCGCTTGCCGACGGCCCAGGTCTGAAATATCAACCTGATTTAGAACGTCGCGTGAACGCAAGGCGACGTTGGGAACTGATTGCGATTTCTGCCATTCCGTCTGCCATTTCGCGTACACGGCCTGCATGTACCGGCGGGCTTGATTGTCCGCTGCGTTCGCGGCGTCGGCGTTCTTCGCTCGTTCCTGCGCTTTGGCCAGCAGGAAGTAGGATTGGCCATCTCTGGGATCGGCGGCGATCACTTTCTCGAACTTCTCCGCGGCCTGGGCATATTTCTCGTTGATAAAAAGGGCGTACGCATAATTAAACAAAACGGTGGTGTCGTCGGGTGATGAATCAAAGGCGCGCGACAATAAGGTGATGCCCTGAACCAACAGACGCGTACGCTCCTCGGGTTTCTTTTCGTCGCGGGCCGCTTCGACTGAAACCGCACCCGCGTTGTTATAAACGCCCACCAGCGGCATCACTTTTTCATCAGCCAGCGGCACGAGTGTCGCCAGTGCGTGTTGAAGATCGCCAGTCTTCCAGTAGGCCAGCCCCGCATAGAACTGCGCCTCGCCGTAGTGCGGATCCTTTTTTTGGAGCATCGTGAAGTACTCGATCGCTTCTTTCCATTGGGACTGGTTGAAGAAGAAGCGCCCGAGTTCAAACGCCGCCTGGGAATAAACTGCTCCGCCGTTTACGTTGGCGTAGAGCTTCAGTGCGTTTTTAAAATAGATGGCCCTCGTCGGATCGCGTTCTTCGGTCAGCGATCCTTTCATATAGGCTTCGAAGGCCTGGGGCGGCACCTTCGTCGCTTCCTGAACCAATTGGTTTCGTGAAAACGAGAGAGCTTTGTCACGCTGAAAGAGAATTTGGTAGGCAAGTTCTCCATGGACCCTCTGGAGGTTGGTTACTTCGCCGCCAAAGTCATAGACCCGCGGCGCCCAGGCATTGTCAAAGATATCCCCGGCCATGCGACCTTCGTTGACCCGAATAACACGCGCTTCACCGGTGATCGAAGCCAGCGAGTCTTTTGATTCTGAAGGCGGCAGTACGACATTATAGGTGCCAATCACAATCATTGAGGCTTTGAGTTCGCGCGCGATCTTTATCGCCGTTGCGCGTGACGGCAGCACCGTCAGCGGTAGTCGCAGGCGCTGATAGGCAACGGCGCGCTCGTCGCTGGTTACTACGATCAGTCCCGGCTTGCTCAGCAAGGCTGAGAGCGAGTCCGCAAAACTCTCACCAATCCAGTTGTACTCGGGATGAGTGGAAACGTTTTCGAAGGGGAGGACCACTACAATCTCAGAGCCCGAGGCCGTTTGCGCGGCCCCATTCCGGGCCGTGCCGGCAAGGACGAAAAGCACTGCGAGCGCCGCCGGCAAAACCGTAAACCTCTTTTGAATCATTCTGAAATCCTTAAGTTATTTAATGAATTCCGTCCCGGAAAATTCGATGCCCCCATGATAACAGTGGTTGGATGAGAGCGCATCCCGCAGAGGCTCGGTTTGCTTGTGAAAAGGCGATCGAAAAAATGGCATCACAGACTAAGGTCGTTGCCAGGGGGCGTGGCCTCAGTAACGACCAACTGATTGTCCACACTGACAACGCCTTTTACTGAGCCTACTGCCTTTTCAACTCGGCTTTTCAACTCGGCCGAACTCACTGAACCAACCACGGTTACTTTCCCGTCTTTTACTAATGTACTCACGTCCAGCTTCGATAAAGTCGGGTTCGCGGCGAGCGTACGCTCGATCTTCGATTGAATCGCAGCGTCGTCCGAAGCAGCAGCGTCGGTCGTTTCACTGGCGGGTGTCGGAAACTGCTCTGCTGCCGGCTTCTGTTGGGGCGACGTCGAGGAAGAAGGTTTAGGCGAAGGCTGGACCATTGCGGGTCCCTGCGGAACGCTCTGCTGTGGCAGAACCGTTGAGTTCATAGGATCAAAGGGCCGGCTGGTCAAAAACAGAGCGATGAATGTCGCTAAAGCGGCTGCAGCGATTACGCTGATCGCGAGGAGGCTCTCCCGCGTTCTCGGTGCAGAGCGCCGGTTGCGAGTTTGGCCGCGACCGGACCGGGCGGGGGCTTTTATGACGATGCGATTTCGATTGCTGCGGTTTGAGTAATCAGCCATCAGTAGATCTTAACCTTATGGAACAGGCTTCCACCATTTCAGGCGCGGACGATTATAGAAGATCAGTAGTCCGACTTGCGAAGTCCGCAAAGCTGCGGCCTTTCCTGCCGGCTTCTGATATTCTGCGCAAGCAGCGTGTTGCTCAGCCGTTCTAACAACGAGACGCGGGCCTGTTGCCGCGCATATTGCACAATTATTTTTGGAGGTTACTTTTCGATGTCACGCTTAACAAGATTTTTTTTCGCGGTCACCATGAGTCTCACGGCGACAGTTACAGCTATCGCACAGACTTCGGAGCAAACAACGACCGCGCGCGATCGCCAGTCAGTTAACATTACTGTTTACAACTCAAACCTTGGCCTGGTGCGCGAGACGCGCCGGCTGACGCTGCCCTCAGGACGCATTGCTCTGAGATTCGCCGACGTTACGGCCCAGATTCGTCCTGAAACTGTTCATCTCGCGTCGCTAACAGCGCCTTCGGCACTGCGAATACTGGAGCAAAATTATCAGTATGATTTGCTGAACCCGGCAAAACTTTTGGATAAGTTTGTTGGTCGAGAGATCACTCTCGTGCTGCGCCGCTTCCAGAACAACACGGAAAGCTTCGAGCCGGTGCAGGCTACGCTGCTGTCAAACAATGGCGGACAGGTGTGGCGCATCAATGGCCAGATCGTTATCAATCCGTCGAACATCGCGGAAATGCGCTTTCCTGATCTGCCGAAGAATCTGGTGGCAACACCCACGTTGGTTTGGGATGTCGAAAACGGCCAAATCGGATCACAGAACGTCGAAGCAAGCTATCTGACCGGCGGAATGAACTGGCGCGCGGATTACGTTCTGCTGGTTGACGCCGCCGACGCGAAAGGTGATCTGCAGGGATGGGTAACGCTGACCAATGGCAGTGGCGCGACCTTTGAGGACGCCCGGCTGCAGTTGGTGGCCGGAGATGTGAATCGGGTTTCCGATCAGCGAACCTACGGTGTGGCCGACGCAATGTTGAGGAAGGAGGCGTCCAGCGAATCGCAATTTCAGGAACAGGGCTTCTTTGAATATCACCTCTACACGTTGCAGCGACCGACAACGATTCGCGATAACGAGACCAAGCAGGTTTCTCTGCTCGAGGCGGCCGGCTTTGACGTAAAGAAGGAGTTTGTCTTAAACGGCCAGCATTACTATTACACGAGCTACAACAATCCGGGCCAGCCAATCAAGGAAAAGGTCGGCGTGTACATTCAGTTTCGCAATTCGCAGCAGAACAAGCTGGGCATGCCCTTACCCGCCGGCACAGTTCGGCTTTACAAGAAAGACGATAAGGGCAATCAGCAATTCATCGGTGAAGACCGCATCGACCACACACCCAAGGACGAAGACGTACGCGTAAAAGTCGGCGATGCGTTTGACATCGTGGCTGAGCGGAAGCAAACCGACTACAAAGTGATTGCGCGGAATGTTTATGAGTATGCGTACGAGATCAAGATTCGCAATCACAAGGATGGCCCGGTCACCATTGTGGTAAACGAGCCAATCGGTGGTGATTGGGAAATGATCTCGTCAACTTTCGAGGCTAAGAAGACAGCCGCCTTCGCAGCACAATTCAATGTGCCGGTGGCGAAAGATGGCGAAGCGACGCTGTCGTATCGCGTTCGCGTGAGGTACTAGCTTCAAATAAAAGCCAAATAGGTGTGGCGCAGGTTTGCCAACTTGCGCCACATTTTGTTATATCGCCAGCGATGAAAAGTCGATTTTGGATCGCGGCCGTTTATATTCCGCTTTTCTTAGTCACGAACCTGCTCGCTCAGGCCCCGAGCGCGCCGGCTTCGCTTGATGCGCGCATGCGCTCGGAAATCACTCCCTTCAGAGGCAAAGTCTCAGTCTTCGCGAAGAATCTTGATACCGGCCAGACATACACTTATAACGGCGACGAACGGGTGCCCACGGCGAGTACTATCAAAGTCGCCGTGATGATCGAAGCTTTCGCCCGCGTCTCGGAAGGACGCGCGAAGTGGACTGACCAGTTAGTGCTGACCAAAGCAGCACGGTACGGCGGGTCGGGCGTGCTGCCTGAACTCGGTGACGGTCTTCGACTGACTTTGCGGGACTGCGTAAACCTTATGATGGTCGTCAGCGACAACACCGCGACCAACATGGTGCTCGATTATCTGACGACGGACAGCGTTAACGCGCGGATGAGTTCATTAGGTTTTAAAGCCACTCGCATCATGCGCAGAATTGGCGGCGGCGGCGAAAGCAGGGAAGGGAAGGACCCCGATAATAAGCGTTTCGGCCTCGGCGCCACTACACCGCATGAGATGGTTCAGATACTGGAGCGGCTCGACCGAGGCGAGATCGTCAACGCCGCTGCGTCGAAAGAAATGATCGAGTTGATGAAACGCGAACAAGTGCGTTATGCCATTGCTCGTACGGTCTGGGACGTGCCGATGGCGAGCAAGTATGGTGCGCTCGATCGATTGCGGAGTTGCATTGCCCTGGTCTATTCGAAGCGCGGCAAAATCGCCATCGCCATCACGGTCGACGATATGCCGGAAATTAATTGGTCGGTCGACAATCCTGGTTATCTGTTGATGGCCCGTTTGTCTGCGATTCTAATCGACGGTCTTTAGGCGCCTCCCTCTGGATCACGCGAGCATTCCCCTATTGGCACGAACAAGCTTCACAAAGGCCGGTGAATCCAAGAATTTGGATAGTAGGCTAGCTTTTTGGATAAGAGAAAGCGATCGGGAATTGGCGGTTCGCTAAATCCCGCGAGTTTTTCAGATCAACTCCAAACTCCTCCGGATGGAACAATAAATGCGTTATTCCTCACACGAAAATGCATTCTTGACGGTCTGAACGGACCGAATTTCCTAAAACTTGCGTCGACTTGAGTCCCCTTGACCATGTCTCCCGAGAAATCCGCAGGCGGAAAACTTTGCTGGTCTTGTCGGACTATGCCATCAACCTCGCCAAAACCCATCGCACACCTTTTTTGGAGGAACCAATGAAGCGACAACTCTTTCTAGCAAGCAGAATTGCATTAATACTTGGCGTGCTCCTGGTTATTTGTATGGCGGCCTTGAGCGCCCTCGGACAAACCGGTACGTCAACGGTCAATGGCACAGTCGCAGACCAGCAGGGAAACGTTGTACCCGGCGCGTCAGTGACATTAACCAATGCTAGTAGGAATTTCACGCGGACCCAAAGGAGCACTGACTCAGGCCGGTTCACCTTTACCAGTGTTCCGCCGGGAAGCTATCAGGTTACGGCTGAAGCTAAGGGTTTTAAGAAAGCGATCATCACAGGGGTAAACGCCCTGGTGGACAAACCAACCGACGTATCCGTGAGTTTGGAAGTTGGAGCCGTCACCGAGACTGTGACGGTTTCGTCCAGTTCGGGCGAAGTGCTGCTGAACACCCAGGACGCTACGATTGGAAATAACTTCGTCAGCCAACAGATTACGCAGTTGCCCCTGGAAGCGCGCAACCCGATTTCGTTGTTGACGCTACAGCCGGGTGTCACCCGTGCAGGCAATGTTACGGGCGCCCGCGCCGATCAATCGAATATCACCCTCGACGGGGTTGACATCAATGAAGCGCAGACCAACGATATTAATGCTCCGGTGCTTCGTCTGAATTCTGAGGCGATAGAAGAGTTTCGCGTTGTGGTCTCGAATCCCAACGCCAATCAAGGACGCTCCTCCGGGGCGCAGATATCTCTCATAACCAAGAGTGGTTCCAACGATTGGCACGGCGCACTTTTTGAAGCGCACCGCAACACAATCTTTACGGCCAATACATTCTTTAACAACCGTGCCGGCATACGCCGGCCTACTCTGTTGCGTAACACGTTTGGCGGCGCGTTCGGTGGGCGAATCGTGAAGGACCGTGCCTTCTTCTTTTATAGCTACGAAGGTCGACGCGACGCCAGCCAGTCTAGCGTGACGCCGCGAACTGTGCCACTGCCCGCTCTGGGTCAAGGAACCGTGAAGTTTCTGGGCTGTGCTCCAGGAGTGCCGGCAGCGAATTGCACGAGTGCCAATGCTACTGTTCAGACACTTACTGCAGCACAACTCACAGCGCTTTTCCCGAGCGTGGGACTAAATCCCGTGGCGCTGGCAGCCTTGGCCGGCGCGGCCAGCAGATATCCGGCAAACACGCCGGGTGGCGATGGCTTCAACACAGGCGCTTTCATCTTCAACGCGCCAGTCAAGGTTAATCTGAATTCTCATCAGGTAAGGCTGGACTTCAACCTCAACCGAGCGGGCACGCAGCAATTGATGTTTCGTGGCTCGTACCAATATGATAAACAACCCGTCGGACTTGGCACCTCGACAACAAACCATCTCCAGTTTCCAGATAGTGTCGCTAGAGCCGGCTGGTACCACCCGACAGGCATTGTGGTCGGTCACACATGGACCATTAGTCCAACGAAGACGAACAATTTCCGCTACGGTTTGACTAGATTAGCGCAAAGCAATATTGGGGACACGCCCGGCAACGATATTTTCTTCAGGTTTGTGTTCATCCCGACAACTCAATCCTTCACGCTAAGCCGCATCAATCCAGTCCATAACTTCGTCGACGATTTCTCCTGGATTAAGAACAACCACAACATCCAATTTGGTGCTAACTTCAGAAGGGTTAGCAACCTACGGACGGATTACGGAGCGGCGTTTGATCAAGCTCTCACTAATCCCTTTTTCTATCAGTCATCTGGGAACGTACTCTTGACTCCGATCACATCGGCTGGCTACACAATCAAGGGCAATCCCGATGACTTGAAAGCGGCGGTTGCTGCCGTAATCGGGCGCTTCTCGCAATATACCGCCAGATTTAATTTCGGCCTCGACGGGCAACCGCAGAAAGCAGGCTCGCCGACGATCAGAAATTTCGCGACTGAATCTTACGACGTGTACGGCCAGGACACGTGGAGGTTCAAACAGAACCTGACGTTTACTTTGGGGTTGCGTTACGCGCTTAGCAAACCTGTTTACGAAAAACAAGGTTTCATGACGGCCCCCAACATTCCGCTGGGTGAGTATCTCCGCAGGCGCCACGAAAACGCTGCCAACGGGATTAACTACACGGAAAAGATCATCGTCGACAAAACCGATCACTTATACAACTGGGACAAGAACGATTTTCAACCGCGGGTCGCAGTTGCCTGGTCACCCAGTTTTGGCGACGGCTTCCTCAGCCGGATACTGGGTAAGAACACGAAAAGCGAGCAGCGCAGCGTGCTTCGCGGCGGTTTCGCGATTACCAACGACTACTTCGGTGAACAACTAGCAGTGACGTTCAACGCCCAGAATACCTTAGGCTTTGCTTCGTCTCAGACAATTTCGGCAAATACATACAACGTTACCACCCGTCCGGCGCCGCTCTTTACGGGCTTTGGCCAAGACGTCCGATCCCTGCCGGGGATTACCGTCCCGGGAGCGATCACCTTTCCGCAACAGAAGGGAAACAGCCTGACACGCATCGAGAGTTCTCTGGATAGTCATCAGACATCGCCCATCAACTACAGTTGGAATTTTTCGTTCCAGCGGAGCTTGCCAAAGGGCATGGTGTTTGAAGCTGGGTACGTCGGCAGATCAGCGCGGAACCTGCTTGCCGGTCGCGACGCCGTCGAAACCAACCTGAACTTCACCGATCCGAAGTCCGGGCAAACCTGGACGCAGGCGGCAAGCCTTCTTGAAATCGCCCGCGCTGCAAATGCGCCTGTTGGGAGCATCGCGCCAATAGCTTTCTTCGAGAACTTGTGGGCTCCGGGAAGCCTGTGCGCTGGTCTTGGCACTTGCGTGGGCCTAACAAACACGCAAGCAGTTTACCTCGATGCCACTGACGTGGAAGGTAACGATTGGACGAGTACCCAACTCGACCTGGAATTCGCGGGAGGGCCGAGACACTTTTACCAGGGCCAGTATGGAGCACTCGCCGTTTACAGCACCATCGCTTCATCTGACTATCATGGCGCGACGTTTAGTTTGCGGCAGCGCTTCAAAGACATCTTAAGTTATGACATCAACTATACCTTCTCGAAATCAATGGATGATGTGTCGGGTTTGCAGACCGATGCGCCGTTTACCCCATTCATCTTAAATGCGAACAACATCCATCAGGCGCGTGCCGTTTCGGATTTCGACGTGCGGCATGTGATCAATGCGAACGTGATTTGGCAGCTTCCATTTGGCAGAGGCCGAACGTTCCTGAATCATGGTGGCGTTGCAAACGCCATACTCGGTGGCTGGCAGTTGTCCAGCATTTTCCGCTGGAACTCAGGATTGCCGGTCGAGGCGCCCCTCGACTTTGGTGGTTGGCCAACCAACTGGAACCGGCGCAACTACACCACTCGCATTAAGCCGGTTTCCGCCAGTCCAACTCGCGGCAGCGCTGCGGCGCCCGCTAATTTGTTCTCAGATCCCAAGGCTGCCTATCAGAGCTTCCGCAGTGGCCATCCCGGCGAGCGCGGGGACCGCAACGTTTTCCGCTATCCCGGTTACGTTGTTCTCGATGCGGCGCTGGCGAAGTCCTTTACGATGCCGTGGAGCGAGCGACACAGCCTGCAGATCCGTTGGGAAGTCTTCAACGTCACGAACACTCAGCGGTTAACTTCCGTCGATGGCTTCGTGCAGGGACTTGATCCACAGAATTCCCCAAATCCACCTAGCTTCGGAAATTTCACGGCGATCCAGGGAACTCCGCGCGTGATGCAGGTTGGATTTAGATACACGTTCTGACCTCGAGCACGGGTTGTATTTTGAGTAGGCTGCCGATGAAATACTCGGCAGCCTCATTTCTTGACATGGGGGAAGCAGACCATGAATCACAAACTTCGCGTCGTCTTTCAGCCACGATTCCCGGAGAGTCTCTTCTTACTGTTGAGGCCAATCAGCCTTCTGACGTTTATCGCTCTGGTAACTTTCGGCGGCGCCAACCGTGTCTTCAGTCAAACGGGCATCACGCTCTGGGGTGACGTAAAGATCGACGAGAGAAATGCCCAAGGCAGCTTACCGGGAAGCCTCACTGTCATTCTTTACCAGCTCGGTGGCGCCACCATCGTCGGCCGTCAGACAGTGACGGCAAACGGGCGGTACCGATTCAACAATCTGCGGGCGGGGGAATATGAACTAGCTGTTGAGATCCAAACGGCTGAGATCGCACGGATCCACCTTTCAGTCGCCGGCCGCCCCGGTTCTGACTTTCAACAGGATCTGGAGTTCGAATGGAAGGGCAATAATTCGCTACCTAATAAACCCGGAACCATCTCGGCCGCGGATCTATACAAGCGCAGCGCTGCCGGCGAATTGCTCTTCAAAAAGGCGCAGCAGGCGATGGACAAGAAAAACTACGAGGAAGGAATCACCCTCTTCAAGCAGATAGTTGACGGCGACAAGCAGGATTTTCAAGCGTGGACCGAACTGGGCACGGCCTATCTGATGACGGAAAAGAAGAGCGAGGCCGAGAAGGCTTACGAGCGGGCCGTAGAAATGCGGCCAACATTCTCGCTCGCTCTGCTGAATCTGGGTCGTGTCAGAGTAGCGCAAAAGAAATATGAAGAGGGGATAGCAACGCTGACCCGTCTGCTCGAGCTACAGCCGGAATCCCCCGACGGAAATTACTTACTGGGCGAAGCTTATCTTCAAATCAAAAAGGGATCGAAGGCTGTGCCTTACCTGGAAAAGGCAGCCCAGGTCGGCCGGCCGGAGGCACACCTGAGGCTCGCGACATTGTACGATGCCGCCGGATTGAAAGATCGAGCGGCGCATGAATACGAGGAATATCTGAAGAAGCAGCCTAATGACCCTATGCGCAAAAAGCTCGAGAAGTATATAGCGGATAATAAAAAACCCTGATTTCCCGGGCGCGATCCTCCCTCCCCGTCGAGACAGCCGCAGCGGGGGCTCTCTGAAGAGAAAGGTTAATCGTCGATCGACAATCCCGTTTGTTTGTCGATGTCACCGTTGTCGCCATTCTCGTTTGAAGGGCTCTAACCTGCTCATCGGTTCATAACGCCGTCATGCCGACCCCTCGCATCGAACAAGTTCCGACCCCAGCGGGCATCCAATAATTTGGATGGCGGGCTGGGTTTTCGGATGATGGAGAGTAATCGAGAATCAGCAGTTCGCTAAATCTCAGCGAGTTTTCAGGGCAACTCGAAACTCCTCCGGATGGAACAATAAATGCGTATTCCTCACACGAAACTGCATTCTTGACGGTCTGAACGGACCGGATTTCCCAGAACTCGGGTCGACTTGTTTCCCTAACGATGTCTTCCGAGAACCAATCTACGCAGCAAAGTTTGGCGGTCTGTTCGGATTACGCCATTCAGCCTCAACAAACGCCATTGCACACCTTTTTGGAGGAACCCATGAAGCGACAAACCTTTCTAATTAACAGAATTGCATTAGCCGTTGGTGCGCTTTTCGTTATCACTGCGATGACCTTGACCGCTTTAGGTCAGTCAGCGACGTCGACCGTTCGGGGTGTCGTAAGAGACCCGCAGGGCAATGTCGTCACCGGCGCCACGGTAGCGCTAATTAACCCTGCAACCAATGCTTCTCGCACGACTACCTCAAGCGGTGATGGCGTTTTCACCTTCGAGCAAGTTGCCGTTGGTGACTATCGCCTCGAGGTCGAGGCGAAGGGTTTCAAGAAAGGCGTGATTACCAATTTGCACGCACTCGTGTCCAAGGTCACGCCGGTGGATGTGCAGCTTGAGATTGGGAACGTGTCCGAGACGGTCGTTGTAACCTCAGGCGCCGGCGAAGCCCTGGTGAATCGCGACGATGGCACTCTGGGAAATAATTTCGTGAATCAGCAGATTACCCAGCTACCGCTTGAGGCTCGCAACGTCTTGTCACTGGTCACATTGCAGCCTGGGGTTACTCCGGACGGATATGTGAACGGAGCTCGCAGTGACCAGTCTAATATCACCTTGGACGGGGTCGACATCAACGAAGCGCAGACAAACGCGATAGATGAGCCCGTGCTTCGGCTCAATTCGGAAGCCATCGAAGAGTTTCGCGTAACAACTTCAAATGCTAATGCCAACCAGGGCCGTGCTTCCGGTGCACAGATCTCGCTGATTACCAAGAGCGGCACCAATGACTGGCATGGCGCCCTCTTTGAGGCCCATCGCAATACGATCTTCACAGCGAACGATTTCTTCAATAATCGGAACGGAAGATATGTGGCCACGGATGCAGCCGTAATCCTGGGAACCGCCAAGGTCGGTGATCTTAGGAACCCGCGGCCAAAACTACTCCGCAATACTTACGGCGGAGCCCTCGGCGGGCCGATTGTGAAAGATAAGTTTTTCTTCTTCTATAGCTATGAAGCACGTCGTGATGCTGCCGAATCCACGGTTGTGCGGGTGGTCCCGCTGGCGAGTTTGGGACGTGGCGAACTGCGATACGTAAATCCAAGTGGCGGAATTACGACACTAAATGCCGCCCAACTGCAAACAATTTTTACGAGCAATGGCAACACCGTGGGGGTCAATCCGGTGGCTTTCGCAGCCCTGGCACAAGCTGCAAGCAAGTACCCCGCTAACGACTTCACTGTTGGTGATAGCACCCTGGCGACGCAGTTGAACACTGCCGGCTTTCGCTTCAACGCCAGTACCCCGGTCGCGTTGAACTCGCATACCGCGCGTTTTGACCTCAAGCTTAATGAGAAACATTCGTTCTTGCTGCGCACCAACGTGATCTACGACAAGACTGGCGTAGCTCCACGTTTTCCGGATACGCCGGCGGTACAGAATTGGTCCCACCCCTGGGGCTTTGTGGCCGGGCATACGTGGGCGATAAGCAATAGCATGGTAAACAACCTTCGCTATGGCTTCACTCGTGAAGCTTTCACCAACCCAGGAGATTCAACGGAAAACTCCATAGTTTTTCGCTTTGTTTTCCAGCCTTTCAATTTCAATCGTACTCGAAGCCGGACGACTCCGGTGCAGAACCTAACCGACGATTTGTCCTGGGTTCGCGGCAGTCACACCTGGCAATTTGGCGCGAACTTCAGGATTATTCGAAATCACTCGGTGGACTTCAGCAGCTCGTTCGACAATGCGAGTGCTAATCCGTCGTTCTATGCCGGTGGCGCGGGTGCAGCTCAGTCAAACGCCGTAGATGCCTTTTCCCCCATCGGAGCTGGATACACGTCGACCGTGCAAAACGCTGTGACCGCGTTAATCGGCCGTTTCTCTCAATACTCTGGTGTCTTCTCTTTTAATAAGGATGGAAGCCTTAAACAATTGGGCCAGCCGAACATTCGTAACTTCGCCACCGAGGAATATGACGGCTATGTGCAGGATGTTTGGAAGGTAAAGCGGAATCTGACCATAACCGCTGGGCTCCGCTACAGTATCAGCCACCCTGTCTACGAAAAACAGGGATTTGAGGTAAAGACCAACATTCCCCTCGGAGAGTATTTCGACAAGAGAGTTGCGGCAGCCGCCAACGGAACTGCCTTCAACGACCCAATTACTGTCGAGCTTTCAGGGAAGGCGAACGGCCGATCGCCCCTCTATAACTGGGACAAGAACAACTTTCAGCCGCGGGTCGCCATTGCCTGGAGCCCGAGGTTCAAGCACGGTCTCCTGTCAAGAATACTGGGCAAAGAGGAACAATCCGTTTTTCGTGGCGGATTTGCCATCACGAATGATTACTATGGCCAACAATTGGCTGTGAGTTTCGACTTGAACAACACCATCGGGTTCGTGTCAAGCCAAACAACGGCCGCTAATACTCACAATCTTACGACCCGGCCTGGTCCGCTGTTTACCGGTTTCGGACAAACAGTCAGAACATTTCCATGCTCACCCAGGTTCTGCATTTCCATTCCGAGCAAGGTGACATTTCCCAACCTACAACCGGCCGATGAATCCCCGCGCATCGAATCGTCGCTGGATTCGCGGCTAGTAGCGCCCATTAATTACAGCTGGAACTTTACTTATGAACGTCAATTGCCAAAGGGTCTGCTGATTCAGGCTTCTTACATTGGTCGCTATGCGAAGAATCTGATCGCCACGCGCGATGTGATGGCCCTGAACAATATCGTCGACAAGAAGTCGGGGATGGATTGGTATACGGCGGCCACGCAACTCGAGATACTCCGCGCTAACGGCACGGACATCTCCGCAGTCGCCAAGATTCCGTATTTCGAGAATCTGTTCCCTGATTTGGGAACGAATTACTGGGGCGATCCAAGCTTGAGCTCAACGCAGGCAGTCTACCAAATCGCCACGGATTTCTTCGGCAATGACTGGACGGACACGCAGTTTGAGATTGACGATTTCGGGATATTTCCAAACATGTTTTTCCAGCCACAATATGGCGCGCTCGCAACCTTCAGCAGCATTGGCAGATCCTGGTATCACGCGGGGACGTTATCCATCCGCGAGCGGCTTAGGAACTCGCTTACCTTTGACTTCAACTACACTCTGTCACACTCGCTCGATGACGCCTCAGGTTTGCAAACCAGCGGTGGATATGGCGCGGCGTTTATTCTCAATCCGCTGCGACAGAGAGATTGGTATGCCGATTCGGATTTCGATATTCGGCATATCATCAACATGAATGCTGTCTGGCAACTGCCGATCGGTCGCGGTCGTTGGCTGTTCAATGATGCCAACAGGTGGGTGAACGGCATTCTCGGTGGTTGGCAGTTGTCAGGCATTTACCGCTGGAATTCGGGCTTGCCGTACTCAGCTCCATATGATGACGCCCGCTGGGCGACGAATTGGAACGCGCAGAGCTATAACGTCAGGGTCGGCCCGATTAGCACTTGTCCAACTCGTGGCGGCATCGACTCGCCCAAGCTCTTCGGATGCAATACCACAGCGGCATACAGGAGTTTCCGAAACGCCAGGCCGGGAGAGTCGGGTGATCGCGCTCCCTTCAGGCTGCCGGGATACGTGAGTTTGGATCTGGGTCTGAGCAAAGAGTTCAAGATGCCCTGGGGCGAGAACCACAAACTGCAGCTTCGTTGGGACGTTTTCAACGTAACCAATACCCAGAGACTTGGAAGTGTAGATGCCAGCCGGACGGGTTACGGCATCACCGCGGATCCGGGGGGAAGACCCTACGGTTGCAGCGGCGCTTCATGCATTTCACAAGGTTTTCAGGGTGATCCACCTAATGGTGTTCCGGCCAACGCACCCACGAATTGGTCGAATTTCACGGCCATTCAGGGAACGCCGCGAGTAATGCAGGTAGGCCTGCGGTACTCGTTCTGACTATTGACGTCGTTAACACTTTCAAGCGGGTTGGAGATTTAATTTCCAACCCGTTTTCTTTACCGGCAGTTAGTTCCTAGCCGAGCAGTCCGACTATCAATTCGCTCAACCAATCAAAGTCGATTGGCTTGGTGACATACGCATCAAACCCCGAGTCTTTTGCGCCCTCACGAAAGTCGCTTTCCTGATGAGCCGTAACGGCTACGATCGGCACCGCGCGCATGCCGTCAAACTCTCGAATCAGCTTCGTTGCTTCGAGGCCATCCATCTTCGGCAGAGAGAGATCCATGAGGATAATATCCGGATACTCTTGTTGAGCGAGCACGACTGCTCTTTCACCGTCTTCGGCTTCGATCACACGATAACCCCGGCGCTCCATCTCCAACTGCATTAGGTAGCGTGTATCTTCGTCGTCCTCGACCAGCAGGATCTTCAGATTGTTGGGCGTCTTTTCGCTCATTCGTTCTCAGAGGGCAAGGTCAAAAACGTTTTCTGGGTGTTCCCAAAGCCAAGCGATGAGGGTTGATTGAGCCTAAGCCTGGGTTAGATCGATGTCAAGCCTTATCTCTTAGAAAGTGGGCTTAGATTCCAAACCATGACGAAATCCGGGGGAACCTGATTGAAGCTGTTTTCGTTAAGCTAGCTGCTGGACCTCGTAAGACTCGAAGGAGACAAATCAATGAGACGCGTACTGATCGTTGTAGTTCTGATTGTTGGCGCCGCGATTCTGGGCCTGTGGAGATCCCAGGGAGGCGTCCGCCAGGGGCTCACTCGCGCGGTGGGAGCATCGGGCGAGGATGCGCAGGGCGACGCTCGCGATGAAATTCGCAAGAGCTTTGAGCTCCAGCCGGGCGCGCGCGTGGAAGTCCAGGGCATCAACGGCTCAGTTGAGGTACAAACTTCGGATACCAAAACCGCCGAGGTCTACGTGTTGCGCACAGCAGGCAACCGCGACTCTCTCAGCCGAAGGGAAGTGACAATTGAGCAGACCGCCAACGGCTTGCTCGTACGCGGCAAGGAAGCACGGCACGCAGGGATTTGGGAACATCTGTTCGGCGGCCGCAACCCCAGGGAAGAGGTAATAATCAAGGCACCCCGGCGGATCGCTTTGGCGCTGAGGGGCGTGAACGGCCGCGTCCGTAGCGGCGACATTGACGGGCCGTTGGAAGTGAAGGGCGTCAACGGCAGCGTCGAATTGGGACAGACTTCCAGCTCGGCTGAGATCAGCGGCATCAATGGAAGGATTTCAGTCGGCTTGAAGTCGCTTGACGATCGCGGCGCGCGGGTCAGCGGCGTTAACGGCGGTATCGAGCTGCGCCTGGCCAGCGGTTTGAATGCCGATCTAACTGCCAAAGGAATGAACGGCAACGTCCGTTCAGAGATTTCCGAAGTCACGGTCGATAGGCAAGAGTACAGTCGGAGCTATTCGGCCCGCATCGGCAGCGGGGGCGCGCCGATTACGATCAGCGGCATCAACGGCAACGTCAGGCTTACCCGTGCAGACACGACTGCGGACAGTTCTGTTGCCAGCGATAAGAAACCAAACGCCACATCCGATCAGAAAGCAGAGAAGAGCTCAGCGGCTAACAAGAGCGCGAAATCGGGCCAGTAGCCCGCAAGTAAGAGAGGGCGCAGCGAGAGCTACTTCGCGAATAGAAAAAAAGGCCGGCATCGTCGCCGGCCTTTTTTGATTTTATGGTGCACCCAGCAGGACTCGAACCTGCGGCCTTTTGATTCGAAGTCAAACGCTCTATCCAGCTGAGCTATGGGTGCACACGAAAGAATGGACTTTGATCTTCGTACTTAAGTCTTCGAATTCAGAACATAACCCTCTCGAGTTCAGAGACCAAAGACCAACCAACTAATACTCACTTCATGTTCATGTTCTTCATCATTGGCTCGCCGGGCGGCATCATCCCACCCTGAAACTCATGACGAATGAAGCTGATCATATCCTTAATCTGCTGCGGCGTCAGTTTGTCTTTGAACGCCGGCATGCCGTCGCCGCCCTTTTCGATCTGCTTAACAAAATCCGAATCGGGATGACGCAGGGCATGGCCTTCGCGCAAGCTCGGCACTTTTAGCTTCGTGCCGTCGGCGAGTTTCACCGGACCGCCGGTACCGTTTGCGCCGTGACATTCCTTGCAGTTCTTCTCAAACGTGGCCCGCGTCGTCGCGAAAGCGTCGGGCGTCGCCGAGGCCGTCGTGGGTCCACTATTGGTGTTTGAGTTGGGCGACATGGACGTCTTGTTGCAGGCAGCCGACGAAAGCGCAGCGGCAGCCGCGATGATTACGATTGATAAGCGTTTCATCCTCGGATTCTCCGAACCATCAAGCGTTAACTTCTTAAGAGATGTCGCGGAGTATACCACGGCGCTTCCTGATCGCTTCAGTTGTGTCCCGCCCTGATAAACGGTGTTCAGAGTACCGACTTTACTCGGGCGTTGCCAGGTGAGAAAAACCCCCAATTGAAGTCGGCACTCTGAACGTCATGAAGTTAGGATATCTCCATTGCTTCTGCTCGGTTGCAAACAGGCGAAGATAAAAGGCAGAATAGGTGCGCCAACTCAGGCATTCTTTAATCGCAGCACGATACGGGCGAAACTCTTTTTTGATCGAACAATCTGAGACGATGGACACGGAACGCGATCAAACCAACAACTCTACGCGGGGCTCGCTTCGGCTGGCGCCAAATGTAGACGAACTGGAAGAGCACAAGCGCAAGATTCCGCGTCAATACGTCAACTTCACTTTCTATCGCGCCCGGCCAGAGTGGCGCATGCTCGATGAAGTCGAGAAGACGGCCTGCAAACAGGAGTTCGCGCACACCGTCGATGATTTTCGCAGCGACTTGCTGATTCATACTTATTCCACTGTCGGGCTGCGCACGGATGCCGACTTTTTGATCTGGCGTATTGGTTGCGACCTCGAACCGATTCAGGCAATGAGCCAGCGGCTCAATCGCACAGTCATGGCCAAGTACGTCGACCCGACAAAATCGTTTCTGTCAATGACGAAACGTTCGATGTACATCACGAAAAATTGTTCCGAGCACACAGAGGACCGGCAACACATCATCCCCGGTCAGTCCGACTATTTGTTTGTTTGCCCTTTGCAGCGAACGCGCGAATGGTACTCGCGGCCGCAGGAGCAACGCCAGGAGATGATGGACGAGAATGTTCGCATCGGCTCGAAGTACCGGTCCGTAAAACTGCACACGACTTACTCGTTCGGTCTCGACGATCAGGAGTTTGTGGTCGCGTTTGAGACTGACAAGCCTTCAGACTTTCTCGATCTTGTTCAGGAGCTGCGCGAAACCAAGGCGAGTTGCTTCACCCTGCGCGACACTCCGATGTTCACCTGCCGGCAGCGCACTCTGGCCGAGTGTCTGGACGCGCTTGGCTGATGCAATCAGACGCGAAGCGGCCTGCCTCAAACAGGCTGAACAACGGATCCAAATCACTCCGCCCTCTCACGTCTTCCTACTTCAAAAATAGAAATCTCTGGCCGGCGCTCGGCATTCCGCTAGTTCTGTTGGTCACGGCCCTCCAACTTCGCTACCAGGGACGTTTGTGGTGGTGTGCCTGCCAGGGGTTTCTCTGGACAAGTGATGCGTGGGGCCCGCGTACTTCTCAAACCTTTCTTGATCCCTACAGTTTTACGCACATTCTCCACGGCCTGATGTTTTGCGGGCTGCTGGCTTTACTCGTTCGCGGAATGTCTTGGAGGTGGCGGTTGTTTATGGCCCTCATGATCGAGTCGGCCTGGGAATTGATCGAGAATACCAACACCGTGATTGAGCGCTATCGTGAAGCGACGGCAGCTCTCGGCTACCAGGGCGACACGGTCGTCAACTCGCTCGGCGACATTATCTGCTGTGGGCTTGGCTTCATGATCGCGCGGAAGCTTGGATGGCGCCGATCGATCGTGATATTCGTGGCGACAGAGCTGCTGCTCCTGATCTGGATTAGAGACAGTCTGCTGCTGGAAATTATCATGCTGATTCGTCCGGTTAGCGCCATCAAGGCTTGGCAGATCGGTCATTAGCAATCAGAGAGGGAACACTAAGAACATCTTGAAGACGCGCTTTATATGTCTGGCGATCTGCTGCGCACTCGCGTTTGGCGCTATCGCTCGTCCGTCCAAGTCGCGCACTGAGCGAATGGATCAAGTCTCCGCGTCACCCCGTCTCACCGTCCCCCGCTCCGTCAACGAATACCTCTGGTATGAAGCTGAGAACATGCGCGGCCTGACTGAAACGTCGCGTCATGAACCACTACTGAATCCTTCCTATCTGGAATTGCCTGCAACCAAAGCTCCGGGATGGTCGATTAGCGGGCCGGGTGTTTCCGCCGAGTGGTCGCAGGGCGGTGAGAGCGAGTGGAATTCAGTCGCCGCCGCAGCGGACGAAACGCGGGCAACCATTTATCAGGATCTCGAAGTCCCGAGAGCCGGCGAATACCAAATCTGGGTGCGCTATGCTGACTTTGCCAACAAGACCGAGAACTTTGTAATCCGTATTTCGCAGAACGGGCGCGAGGCTCTTCAACATGAGTTCGGGACCAGGGACGTAATCGATCCGCATGATGAAGTGAGCAGGTATTGGGGTTGGGCCTTTGCCTGGGACGGTGCGGCGGCAACGCTGACTAAAGGCCCGGCACGGGTCTCAATCGAAATCGATAAGGCCGCACAAGCACGTCGGCAAGTCGATTGCTTTCTGATTACGAACGACCTGGCATACGTGCCGAATGGCCGTCGCAAACCTGACTTTGCCGCGACGCGTTACCTCCGCGAGTGGTCAGGCACGCGCGCGCCTCTGGCGCCGCTGATTGATGCGCCGCCGCGAAACGATCTGCCGCCGGCGTGGTCGCGGCCGAAATTGGCCGGCCGCGACTTTCTCATGCCCTGGAATATCGCGAAAGAGTTCTGGCAGCTTTACGACAAACCACCCGGCGAGCGTCCACTCTATCCCTTCAATGCCGAGCCGATTGACGAGTTTGTCAAAACCTATTCAGGCAAACGTGACGTTCCCATCTTTGCTTCGAACCTTGTCGTGCCCGTGGTCTACATAAACGACCTGCCGGAGTTGATAAAAGAGGGAAGTGCGTTTCGTCGTTATCTGGCTGAAACGAAATCGCCGTTTGCGGTCTTGATAAATTACGGCGCGGCCAACTTTGCGTCGGCCGCGGAGGCTCAAGCGGCCTGGAAACTTCTGAACACCGACTTGCGCGATCAGTTCCTCGGTTGGATCTCAGGCGAAAGCATCGGCTTTGTCTGGAGCGAAGCGCCGCAGTATTTGAAGATCTCGCCCGACATGACGAGAGCTCAATTACTCGCAGCCCATCAGGCGTTCTACACAGACGCGCTCGCGCGAAAATGGAGCGCAATGTTCAAGACGCAAACCGGGCCGATGTGGGACAAGATGATTCCGGCGCAATCAACCTCCAGCACGTCTTTCGCGCATGCGCTGACCGAGTGGGGCGTGCGGGTGATTGGAATGGAAACCGCGGCGGTGCAGCCGATGACGGCGATGCGCCTGGCGTTCACGCGCGGCGCGGCGCGGCAGTACGGTGGCGAATTCTTTTATTATCACGCGCCGAATTTTGGTGATAGCGCGACCACGTTTACCAAGCAGCAAAACTTTGCCGGCCCGGACAACTTTTTTCATTCGCGTTACGGAGCGACGATGGGACCGTCGCTCTCGTGGTATCGAAAAAGTTATTACCTTTATTACATGTCGGGCGCATCCGCAATCTATCTCGAGCAGGGTTTCGATCAGTTTTTCAAACCCGGCCCGGGCGAACATCCGTTTCAATTGAATCCGCTCGGTCACATCACGGATGAGTTCATCAGGTTCGCTGAAAAGCATCCCGACCGCGGCACGCCTTACACGCCCATCGCGTTTCTGCTCGATCCGGCGCACGGCTGGGAAATGACCGACTATCCGCAGTGGCCGTTCGGTATTTCTCAAATTAATCGCAGCGATCGCGCGCTGCGAGAGTTGTTTGGCGCGGCTTATTATCCCGGACCGGTTCGTGAAGGCGAGCCCGCCAGCGGCGAGCGACAGGCATTCGTGCCGGGAGTCTTTGGAAATATCTTCGATGTGCTGGTGGCTTCACCCTTCCAACGTCCAAGATCCAAGGTCCAAGGTCGAGCAAATGCTGGAAGCGCGGACGTCTCGTCCGCATTGAGCGCCGAAGGCGCGAACGGTGTTGGATCCCCAATAGACGCGATAGATTCGTACCGGGCTATTGTTGTTGGTGGAGATATCAAGTGGACGAGCGACTGGGCGCAGAAACTTTTCAGCTACGTCCGTAAAGGTGGCGTCGTGGTATTGAACACGGCCCAGACGAGCGGCCTGTCACCGGAGTTCCTGGGAGTACAGGAATTCGGCGCGCTCATAGAAGAAGACAGTGCGCGCTGTCTTTCTGCAGGCGAACCTCCGCAGGACTTGAGCGGCCAGGCGTTTCGCTACAGGAAGGTCGTCCCCAAAGGAAGCGAAGTTCTAATCGCAACACCCAACGGCGACCCACTGGTGACCGTAAACAAGATCGGTCGCGGCAAGGTGGTGTTTGTCACAGTCCCGCACCTTCTGGGTGAAGATGAACGACTGCTGCCTTTCGTTGCTCATCTGCTCGCTCATCTCGCCGCCGATGCGACGCCGGTTAGAGTTGCAGGCGACGTTGAATACTTAATCAATCGCAATTCGCGCGGATGGGTCGTCACGCTCTTCAATGACAACGGCGTGTTCAAGCCACAGCAGGGATTGGCCCAGGTCGATCGCAGCGCGAATGTAAACGTGACGATCGGTTTACGCGGCGCCGGAATTTTGAGCGCGGTTGAATGGACTGCGGACCAAACTCTCTCGGTGACCAGAAAAACGGGCGCATCCGACAGTGTCACACTCAACATCGCCGCCGGCGGGATCGCGGTTGTTGAGTTGGTGAGTGCGCGTTAAGATAGGCGCTCGCATCGAAAATCAATGACCAATAAAGTTGCGCGCAGGTTTTTCATCAGTGGCGACGTGCAGGGGGTGGGCTTTCGTTTCTTCGCTCAGCGCGCGGCGGCGCGTCATCAGGTGGTCGGTTATGTGAAGAACCTTGATGACGGACGGGTTGAGGTTCTCGCGGAAGGTCCGGCGCCGAACGTTGAAGCGCTCAAGCATGAACTTGCGACCGGCCCTCGCTTCTCGGCGGTCCAGCATGTCGAGGAGATCAATCTCGATCCCACAGGCTTGTTTTCATCCTTTCGCATTGACCACTGAAACTGTGACCTGTTCAATCTCGTAAACAAACGGTTAGCATGGACCACACCAAACCGACGCTCGTTCTTGAGCACGTGACCAAGCGCTACGGCGAGTTTACCGCGGTTAACGACCTCAGCTTGCAGGTGCGGCCGGGCCGCGTCTTTGGTTTGATTGGACCGAACGGCGCCGGCAAGACCACCACCATCCGGATGATCGTCAACATCATCATTCCCGACTCAGGCAGCATCGCATTGTTCGGGCAACAGATGACAAGCGCGCTGCAGGATCGCATCGGTTACCTGCCGGAAGAGCGCGGGCTCTACAAGAAGATGAAGATCGGCGAGCAGTTGCGCTTTTTCGCCGAGCTGAAAGGCCTGCGCGGCAAGGAAGCCGACGCACGGATCGATAACTGGCTCCGGAAGCTACAACTTTCCGACTGGAAAGAAACGCGCACCAAAGAACTGTCAAAGGGTATGCAGCAGAAGGTCCAGTTCATAACGGCAGTAATTCACAATCCTGACCTGGTAATTTTGGATGAGCCGTTCTCGGGCCTCGATCCGGTCAACGTAGATTTGATGAAGGAAACGATCCTGGAACAAAAGGCGGCGGGCAAGACGATCATTCTCTCGACGCATCAGATGGAAATTGCGGAAAAACTTTGTGACGACGTCTGCATGATCAATCGGGCGCATAAGGTTCTGGATGGCCGCTTGCGCGAGATCCGGCGCAGTTTCTCGCGCAACGCCGTCGCGCTGCAAATCAACGGCGGCGACGGCTTCTTGAACGATCCGGCGTTGGTGGCGAACATTCGGCAGAACGGCGATGACTTTGAGGTGTTACTTGTACCGGGAGCGAATCCGCAAACTCTTTTAAAGCGTCTGGTTGATGCGGGCGTTGATGTCACGAAATTCGAATTGGTCGAGCCAAGTTTGCACGACATCTTTATTGAAAAAGCAAGAGAGGCTGCATGAGAAAACTCCTCGCCGTCATCAGGCGCGAATATATTCAGCGCGTGCGCTCCAGGTTTTTTATGGTCATGACGGTGATGGGACCGGTAATAATGCTTTTGTTTACCGTAGTGCCCTCTTACCTCGCCAGAATCAAGGCGGGCGGTCCGACGCGCATTGCGGTCGTTGATGAAAGCGCAAAGCTTTACGATCGTTTTCGCGATGCCCTCATGACTGAGCGCGCTGAGGATGAAACCGAGTCACAGCAGAACGCACCGGCTCCGCAGGTCAATTCCAATCAACAAGAGCGAATGAAGCGTACGGCGCAGTTTAGCGAACAAGGCTACACGCTCGAGCGAGTCGATCGCGCCGGCAAGTCTCTGGAAGATATCAAACGGCAGCTTAGCGAGCGGGTGCGAAAATCAGAACTTGATGCCTACGTCATTATTCCGAGCGATATTTTGACTAACGGCAAGGCTCAATTTTATGGCCGGAACACCGGCGACGTTTTTACTCGCGAGACGGTTGCCGGCCGTTTGAGTATCGCTGTGCGCGATGTACGTCTGGCGGAAGAGCATGTGCCGCCCAACGTCGTGAATGAACTCAACCGGAAGGTGACTCTGTCAAGCACAAAGGTGAGCGCCGGCGGAGAAGAACAGGATTCCGGCGGCGGATTCAGCGTAGTGTTCGGTTTCGGCTTGATTATTTACATAACCACCCTATTGTACGGCCAGATGATTCTGGGGGCCGTGATCGAAGAAAAAGAAACGCGGATTGCTGAGATATTGTTTTCTTCCATAAGATCGTTTCCGCTGTTGGTGGGCAAGCTAGTGGGCGTTTCGCTGGTGGCATTGACGCAGTTGGGGATCTGGAGCCTCGCGTTTGTCCTCTTTGCGTTGTACGGAGTGGGCGCGGTGGCGGCGCAGGGAGTACCAATCAGCCTGCCGCATATTCCGGCGATGATGTTCGTTTATTTTGGTTTGTATTTCCTGCTTGGTTATTTCCTTTATGCCACGATCTATGCATTGATAGGGTCGATGGTGACTACGGCACAAGAGGGTGGCCAGCTGTCTACGCCCGTTGTCATGCTGCTGGTAGGCGGATTATTCCTGGCGTTTCCCGTGATCCGGAGCCCGAATTCATCATTGGCATTTTGGGCTTCAATGTTTCCATTCTTCGCGCCAATAACTATGCTGGTCCGCATTGTGACTGAAACGCCGCCGCTGTGGCAGATTGCCTTGTCGCTGGCGATTGGCTTTGCGACCGCGGTGGGCTTGATTTGGTTGGCGTCACGCATCTACCGCGTCGGCATGTTGATGACTGGAAAGAAAGCATCGATTCCGGAAGTCTGGCGTTGGGTGCGACAAGCTTAGCCGGAGCCACAGAGTCACAGAGACAGTGAGTCGATGCCGATTGAAATCGAAAAGAAATACCGGCTGAACCAGAAACAGCGACTGGCGATCGAACGTCGCTTGCGCAAAGTTGGCGCCGTCAAACACGAAGTTGAGCATGAAGAGAACACAATCTACGGAGGCGGGCAACTCGATTTCGGAGGCTGTGCGCTGCGTCTGCGTCGCGTCGGCCGGCGCGCAATTCTGACCTTCAAGCAACGCATTCCTACCAAATCTTCGGTCAAGCATCAGCGGGAAGAGGAAACCGAAGTCGCCAACGCCGACAAAGTGGACGCGATTCTTCGGTCTCTCGGATTCCGGCCCGCATTGGTTTACGAGAAGCGGCGCCGGCGATGGAAACTCGGCAAGGCCGAAGTCCTCGTCGATGAGCTTCCGTTCGGACTGTTCATGGAAATAGAAGCGTCGGAACGAGAAATCCCCCACATTGAGAAGAAGATCGGCGCGGAGGATCTGCCTGCGGTAGTGGAGACTTATCCTACCTTAACCGCAAAGTTTGGGAAGAAGCGCAACGGAACCATCGAAGCGCGCTTTAAGAAGTCGAAGAGTTCTAAGAAAAGTTAGCAAGGACCAGCTTGGTCAGTAGTTCGTGTCATGCACGTCGACGCGCTGCACGGAAAACACGACGCGCATCGTTTCGGGCCGGCGGTCCATTGAGGCCGGGACAAAGGCTGCATTCTGGCGGAGCGCCTTCTCAAAGTCCGCCAGCATACGTCGATCGCGCGGCGCCTGCATCACATCCGCTAATGACGCCTTGCCATTACTGAAGACATCCGCGACTACGACCATGTCGTCGTCGTCCTGGCGGCCGTTCTCGTGGAGATGCGCCGGTTCCCAGGTCAGTGTTGCCAGCGCGCCACCAGGATCAAGGCTGGGTGATTCGGTGTTGAAAGGCGCCCGCAACGCGGCATAGTTCTCAGGGGAGATTGGCTTGTTGATGTCGAAGCCCAGGCGCAAGGTATTGCCCGAATTGCCAGCACTTGCCGACGATTCATCAAAAGCGCGGGCCGCGTCGTGAAGGGCCAGCATATGAGGTCGCAAAGCCAAAAACACTGCGCTGAAAAGAACCAGTGAGGCGAGGGAACTGAATGCATAACGCATCAGCCGCGGTTGCAGTGCCGTGATAATCAGGTCTTCAAACGTAGTGGCCCGACGGGCCCTTTGGACGGCTGCCTCTGTTACTAAAGCTTTATTGATTGACGAAATAAGATCGGCCGGTGGCGCCGGTCGCGAAAGCATTGCCAGATCGTGACGGATCGCGCGCAGGTCCGCTATCTGAGCACGACAAACCGGACATACTTCCAGATGCTGGTAACAGACTGCTCGCGTCTCTGGCGTCAAACCGTCATCAACATAAAGCGAAAGCGATTTTTGGATCTCGTCACACGACATAGGCTCTGAAATCTCAGATTTCAAATTTCAAATTCAAAATTCCGCCGGCGAATGGCTGGCCGACCCCGGCTGCTTCCCGAAGGGAAGCAACGCCGATCTGAAACCGCGAGCGGTTCGGACTTTACCTCCAGAGCCGGAGCGAAAACTACGCGTTGTTGCTGGCCACGTTTTCAAATCGCTGCGTTCCTGGCTGAATCGCCCTGCGCCCGTTCCCAGATCGTCACTTCGACCCCATTGGCACCGAGTTCTTCGTGAAGCCGGGGCGGGCCAACCATTCGTATTTACAAAGATCCTGGAGTTTGCCCCGCAACTCTAATCTTCCTCTCGACAGCCGTGACTTTACGGTGCCGATGCTGATCTGAAGAGTTTCGGCAATCTCTTCGTAACTGAATCCTTCGACGTCCCGGAGAATTACAGCTTCGCGAAACGGTCGTTTCAACTCGAGCAAAGCCGCCCGTAAATAACCTTCTCGCTCCCGTGCCAGCATCTCTTGTTCCGGATCAATCGCATCGTCATCTGTCAATTTCGCGCTTAGCGGCTGCTCGTTTCGGTCGTCGGTGGCGTCGAGCGACACCGTAAGGTCGCGTTTGCGGCGGCGCCACCAGCGCCAGCGATTGCGTGCCTGGTTGATCGCGATGCGATAGATCCACGTTTTCAAATTGGCGTCGCCGCGAAAGCGGCCGATGCTTTGAAAAGCGCGCAAGAAGGTTTCCTGCGTTAAGTCCCGCGCCTCCTCAGCATCAGTTGTCAATCTATAGAGCAACGCGTAAACATCGCCAGAGTGCTCGGCGACGACTTGCTCAAAAGCCGCCGCCTCTCCGCGTCGTAATCTTTCAAGGAACTGGTCTTCGGCTGTTGAGCGGACTTCGATTGCAGCGGCCGGAGCAGCTTCTTCCAAGCCCGCATGCCCGCGGAGGGCGATTTGCTCTCCGTAGCTCACTCGGCACCCCCCTCAGCACCCATTTGGGCGGGAAGCTCGAAAGCCGACGTCCGCAATGGCTTCCCGGACAGACGCCCATTTAGACACCGGCCGGTTTTCGTTTGTTCCCACCAAATCATCGCCATCGCCTCTACGCTCATTTGATGACAAACAACCTCGTCAGCGTTGCGATCTTGCGTGGTGTCCTCATCTTGATAAATGTGTTCAGAGTGCTGACTTTAGTCGGGCGTTTATCAAGCAGGAAAGAACCCAACTGAAGTTGGAACCCTAAACGCTCTGAAATTAGGATACCACCCGATCCCTCGGCCTGCTTGACAACGTTCCGAGCGGTCGCTAAATTCGCTGTTTCCGCGATCATACACTAAATTGAACGCACTTGACTGTGCATACTTGCAAGAGGAAATCCGTTGGCGAAATTCAAGAAAAAAAGGGCACGCGAACTGAAGCACGATCGGTTTCGCGATACCACGATGCTGCTGGCCGACCGGCTGGCTGATCGCGTGGCCGGCCGCCGAAAGCAGATTCTTTACGGGCTGTTGGGCCTGATTGTCCTGGCGGCGGCAGCTTACGGCGTGGTTCGCTGGCGCCACAAACATGCCGAAGAAGCCGAAGCAGCAATGGGCCGCGCGATCGCTATCAATGGCGCAGAGATTTCAACTACTCCCGCGGCCGGCTCGCGGGATCCGGTATTCAGCACTCAGCAGGAGCGCTCCGAACGGGCGATTAAGGAATTTGAAAGAGTGGCGGCCAAATACGGCGAGCCGTACCGTACGCAGGCGCGTTACTTTATTGCGACGAACCTGCTGGTCACGGACCGCGTCAAGGCTGAGAGCGAGTTAGTGTCCATGAGTCAGACCAGCGGCGAGATTGGGGTGTTGGCAAAATTCGCGTTGGCTCAGGCAAAGGAAGCTGACGGAAACCTTGACGAGGCGGCGAGGCTTTACGGCGAAGTAGCCAAGCTGGACTCAGCCATAGTCACTGCCGAAACGGCCAATGTTCGCCTGGCAGTGGTTTACGACAAGCAGGGAAAGAAGAAAGAGGCGGCCGATCTGCTCTTCAATATCGTCGACGCGGGTCGCAAGGCGCGGGACAAAGACGGAAAGCCGGTGCCTGAATCGGCCGCCGCGCGGGACGCTGCCCAGAAACTTCTAAAGATAGATCCGGCTCGTCACGCTCAACTGACGCCAATACCTCCGCCAGCGGGCCTTTCATTCTGAACGGGCTTTTACCCTGAGTTGTTCGGGTCAAGACTCCGGCGGGTCTTTCATTTCGAGATCTCAAATTTGAGATTTGAACTCTAAGATCTCAAGGAAATCCAGGATCTAAGACGAATGGATGGCCTGACGCATTCACTGCTTGGCCTGACAGCAGCCAAAGCCGGACTCGAGCGCTGGTCGCCGTACACCGCGGCCGTGTGCGTCCTCTCTGCTAACGCTCCTGACATTGACGTCGTTTCCGGGTTCTTCGGAGATCGTTGGACTGTCTTACAGTACCATCGCGGAATCACTCATTCCATAGTCGGCACGTTGACGCTCGGCCTTTTGATTCCTTCGATCTTCTGGGCGATGGAGCGGGCGATTGCGAAATGGCGCAGGCGACGGCCGCGAATTCGCTATCGCGGTCTGCTCCTCGCGTCACTGATTGCCGCGGCCACACACCCGTTAATGGATTGGACTAACAACTATGGTGTGCGGCCGTTGCTGCCGTGGAATGGCCGTTGGATCTATGGCGATTTGGTTTTCATTGTCGATCCTTACATTTGGCTGGCTCTGGGCGGCGCGGCCTTTCTCCTTACCAGCAACCGTTGGCCAAAGATTGTCGCGTGGTCGGTCCTCGGATTCGGTTTGACGCTTTTTGTTTTCCTCGCGCCGGCCCAGCGTGCGCTGGGACCGGTCAATCTCAGTGTGGTGCGGATCATCTGGGTTATCGGCATCCTGTCGATTACTTTCGGCCGCGCGATCGGATTCGAGAAGCGCTTCGGAAAGTTGATTCCGCGTATCGTCCTTATCTTCGTGGTTTGCTACTGGGGAGCGCTGGCCTGGACGCATCAGGCCGCTCTGCGCGACGCAAGCCAGTTGGCCAATCAGATTTCGAGCGCGAGGGGCGAGCAATTTATCCGCGCCGCAGCGATGCCTACGGTCGCGAATCCCTTTCGCTGGCTGTGCGTTGCTGAGACGGATCGGGCCATGTATCGGTTTTTTGTCGGCGTGGGCCCGGGCAGATTTCGAGCTGATTTGACCACGGTGGTCGTTGGTAAGGGGACGAACGCTCTTGATGCGATCGAGCGTTACGAAAAGCCCTCGGGCCGCGCCGAACAGATCGAGTCGCTGGCATCGCGTGATCGCCGGGCCCAAATCCTTCTGGGTTTCGCGAGATTCCCGATTGCCCGAGTCGAAAGTGACAACTGCATCGGGCAGACGCTCGTTCAATTTGCCGATTTACGTTACACTGAACCTGGCGCGTCAAGAGGGAACTTCTCAGCAAATATTCCGGTAGAGTGTCCCGCACCTTGAGGTGGCGCGTAAGCGAGTAAAAAAATCTATTGAGCGACTCGTCCCAGAATCAACTTCGTGAAGCGTTAGCCGAAACGGCTCGCGCCCACGTTGCCCCGCCCAAACCAAAGAAACTGGCGGGTGTGCGCGTGACGCGCGGTGGTTATTTCGCGGCCGCGGCGCTGCTTACCTTTATCGCTCTGATTTGTGTGCGAACGCACAGAGATCTCGCGGCCCTGGTGCTGGTGGCGGGAACTTGGACAGTAATTCCGTTGTTGGTTTTCACCGATCGCCTTAGCTTTGATGGGGCGCGGCTCTTGCGGACAGGTTTCAGTTCGCTGATCGCGCGCCGGTTACTTGGACGGACGAGAGGCCTCAGCGTCGATGAGATCGAGCGAGTTGAAGTTACGACCTTAAGGACGCTCCGCCGCGGCGGTAATGTGCGTTATCGCTATCGCGTTGAACTCGCTGGCAAGGGATTGTTTATCGCCTTTGCCTCTGGCGGTGAGCAGTTTCGTCAGATGGTGCACAGCCTGCTTCGTCGGATTCCCGATCACAAACTTGATGCGCGTGCTTGCGAGCTTCGCGATCACCTGGCCAATGTTAAGTTGGTGCGGGCAGAGGCGGCTCGGTTGGGGATCGCGCCGGCATCCGTACTGGAGGAGACCAGCGAGGCAACCAGGAAGAAAGTCGATAAACACCGGGAGGCGCATTCGGAAGAAGAACCTTTGCCGGCGGATGCGGAACGGTGCCGTTTGCTTCGCCAGGTGGCGAATGATTTGCGAGTGGCGGGTTGTTTGCGCCAGTCAGCCGAGGCCTTTCGCCGCGCTTTGCTGATTTTCCCTGGCGACGCCTGGTTGATTTACGAATTCGCGCGCTTGCTGAAGTCGCAGGCCAGCGCCCGAAGTGATGCGAGAATGTTAGCCCGCGCGTGCGCGGCGCTCAGGCTGGCGGCTATGCGGGGCGTCACTGATTCAGGTTTGTTGCAGAGAATCGGCGAGAGTTTTCTCGAGTACGGCGAACCGAAGCGGGCTGCAAAGGCATTCCGGCAGGCTCTGGAAATCGACGAGCATGCTTACCGGGCACAGCTTGGCCTGGCCGAAGTCGCCCTGAGCGAAGGTAAGCTGGCGCATGTCATTCACCATTACAACGAGGCGGCGCGGGTCGCTCCGGACAAAGCCGCGGGTCGTCTGGCGCGACGCGAGGCTGATTATTACGCGCGGCTGAATGATGATGAAGATTATCTGGCGGCCGAATTGCGCCGGATGAACTGGCTCGAGGGAGCCGGCCGGGTGCAGCGATTAACCGCGCGACTTAGTTTCGCCGCTTTACTCATCGCCCTGATTGGATCTTCGGTCGATCAAGCCGTGGCAGGTCTCGGTTGGGCCTTTGCGTCATCAGCGATCATCGGCTGGTCAGGCTCGCTCGTTATTAGAAAGCTTTTGGCCGCGCGCGGACGCGCTGAAGCCAGCGACGCCTGACTCTCCCCTATTGTGATGCTTCTTTCGCCTTCCCCTTCGTTACTCTCGACCGGGTTGAAATCTTTTTCTGCGCGGTAGTCTTCGGAACGATGGTGCGATCCCCCTGTTCTGATCGCGACGCAAGCGCCTCAGTCCGGGACGGCATCGGATTCAGTATCGCGTCCCAACGATAGTTTGGCGCTTGAGCGGGATCGCTTAATCGCTTGAAAACCAAATTCGTTACCGCTTCAGTAACCCAGTTGTGATAGAACTCGCCGACGGATTGCAGTTCCGCATCCGGGGCGGGATTCATGAAGTCAATCGCGTAGGGTACACCGTCCTTGATCGCGAACTCGACCGTATTGATGTCATAGCCGAGGGCATTGCAAAGCGTCCGCACATCTTTCACGACCCGCTGTGCCAGCTCAGGGGCCAGATAGTCGGGATCGTTAATGTACTGATCGCCCGATAAGTATGGCTGGCGCGGATCGTACGGCATGACCATCACTTCCTCCTGGCCGATACAATAACAGCGCACGAACTGATCAAAGTCGACGAACTCCTGCAAGGTCATGCAGAGCGTGCCCGTCTGATCGTATTCCGAGATCAACTCTTCCGGAGTATTCACCCGAGAAACATTCTTCCAGCCACCGCCGTCAAACGGTTTCATGATTGCGGGCAGACCGACGTAATCGATGATCGCCTGCCAATCAAGTGGAAACTCGAGGTTGCGGAGACTTTCGCTGACAATACCGGGGATGTAATCCTTCTGTGGCAGGAGCACGGTTTTGGGGACAGCTACGCCCAGCTTCCGCGCCAGCGAAAAATTGAAAAACTTATCATCAGCCGACCACCAGAACGGATTGTTGATAATAATCGCGCCTTCCAGGGCCATGCGTTTCAGGGTGGCGCGATAAAACGGGACCTCGTGCGAAATGCGATCGATCACCAGGTCATAAGCCGGCGGCGAATCGTAACGAATGCCGCCGAGTTTTATGTATTCAGCCGAAACCGTTCCCTGGCCGCGTTCGTTAAGATTGCGAATGAGGGCATCGGGAAAAGTCTTTTCGCGGCCAACTAAAATTCCTACTCGTTTCATTAAGTCAGGGTCCTTTCATTATCTATAGCTGCTGCCAGGTATTGAACCGGCAGCGACAATGTGTTTGGTTGGGTTTAAAACCAAGCTAGCTTCCATCCGGAGTCGTTGTCAAACCGCCAGCCATGGCCATAGGGCATCGGGCGGGCGAGGTTCGGGCATCTATGAACATGGGCGGTGATCCTGATTCTTTAAAAGTCTTGTGCTACAATTCCGGCCCGGCCCGACCAACTTGTCCTATAGCTCGGATTTTAAGATATGCGTTTGAGACAAATCATCATGGTTTTCGGGCGCGTGACAGCGTTCGCGATCTGTTTTTGCCTGCTCAGCGGATCGTTGGCGATACGCGCCCAGCAACCAAAGGGCGGCCCTCCCACCGCGGACCAAATCGTCGAGGGCGTGATTCTGATTGCCGGCAATGGTTTCGGTCGCCAAGTGCTCAACCAGATTCGTCGCAATGGAATTGAGCGTGGGCGTTCGACCCGCATGATGGAAGACGGCCGGTCAGAAGAGGCGCGATACGAACTGCGCTTTGTACGCGGCGACAAGTCTGAGAAAGACAAGGTCCGCATCGATAACAAGACGGCCCAGTCAGAGTACTCAATGATTTATGGCGCCGGGCGGATCTTTGGCATCATCAACGGCTCACCCTTTACGCCGCGCGCGGAAGCCAGCGCAAATTTCATTGCGCAACAAACGCACAGCATCGATGCGTTGCTGCGTTACAAAGAAAATGAATCCAAGCTGAGTTCGGCCGGCAAAGACAAGCAGCAGGGAATCGATGTCTACGTCATCGATCTGATCGACACCGCCAACCGCAAAACGCGCTACTTTATCAGCGCGAAATCTTTCCGAGTCCTGTGGCTGGAATACGAAGAGACACCACCCGGCGCCACTACTCCGATCAAGTATACGAAGCGTTTCTACGATTACCGGATCGCCCAGAGCACCCAGGTGCCGTATCGGACCGTCCTGATGGAAGATGGAAAGCAAATTCTGGAAACCCGGATCCTTACCGTCACCTATGGGGTGAAGATGGAAGACTCGCTGTTTCAGAACCCGGAAGCGGCCAGTTCGGCCGGAAATCCCTAACTGATTCCTGGCGGAAGAATGCCCGACCGAGCGATAACGGCTTTCCTGAAGAGGAGCCCTCCCTCACGGTCGGACTTCTGACCCGCACATTTCGGAACCCGGAGGCCGGCCGCGCGTGTTTATTGCGAGGCAGTCGTGGGCTCCGTGTATAATTTTGTCCACGATGAGGCCGTCGCCGACACCGGCGTTGCGCGGGATTGAAGTCAGAGATCCGGCGTGCCAAATTAACCGAGAGCCTGCCTGCCCGATGAGAACGCTGACTTCCATTGACGAGCTGCATTTCGCCACTACCATGCCGGCCCCTGTCATGGTTGAGCGAACGACGGATCATGCGTTGCTGGAAGGAACGCTGGCCGGTGACGAAGATGCTTTCGCGGAGTTGGTGAGTCGTTATCGAAACCAGATTACGAGTTACATCTATCGGATGACTAACGATTACGATGGCGCGGTCGATTTGGCCCAGGAGACATTCCTGCGAGTGTACCGGGCCGCGAGTCGATATCAGACCACGCACGCATTCTCGACCTATATCTATAGGATCGCGACCAACCTGGCCATCAGTGAGTTGCGCAAGCGGAAGCGACGGCGGCTGGTTTCGCTTACCGGGTTGTTAGCCTCAGATGACGGCCAGGAAGCCAGGGATTTCAATCCGCCCGACGAACGGCCGCTGCAGGATGTCGATCTGGTGGATGCGGAAAAGCGGGCCGTGGTCAAGCGGGCCATAGCCACTCTGCCAGACAAGTATCGCGCACCACTCGTCCTGCGCGATGTGGAAGGAAAGAGCTACGACGAGATTGCCGCAATCTTGCGCACGAGTGAAGGAACGGTGAAGTCGCGTATCAATCGCGCGCGGAATTTCCTGCGCGACAAAATGCGCAGTTACATTTAGGTGGTGTCATCATGAACAGCAGGGAATGCCGCAACACGCGGCAGGAAATTGAACAGTCGAAGTTGCATCAGCGCTTGAGTGGTCCGGCGGTCCGGCATATCGATTCGTGTCCGGCCTGTCGCGAGTTTGAAATCGAGCGCACCCGTCTCCGCGAGTTAATCGGCAGTCTTGAGCCGGTCGCCGCGCCCGGAGATTTTGATGCGCGGCTGCGTGCTCGTATTGCCGCAGACCGGCAACAAAGCTCACGCGGCTCTTTCTCTAACAGATTTGTGTTGAGCACGCCCGCGATCGCGGCGGCCGCGGTCATAGTGATGTTGGCCGGTGCGATTTTCTGGTTAGCACAGCACCAGAGGAATCAGCAATCGACAATTGCGTCGGGAGCTCCAGCGAGGACCGAGCAGACTATTACTCCGAGTGACAAGCGGGCAGATAGCACTGATGCCAACTTACCCACGGCTCCGGCCGCTGCGAATCCGCCTGTGACACTGACCGCACAAGCGCCGAGGGATCGGAGCCCGTACCGTGATACGAGTGGCAGGTCCGGCGGTGCCAGAGGGCCGATCGAGCCGGCAACCGATTTTAATGTGAGCGGTGCGGAATCGATCCGGCAGGGCGAACAACAAACCGGCGAGGTTTCGCTCAGTGCGCCGGTTAAGCCGTTGGTGGTGTCGCTGGAGGACGTTAGTGGTACGAAGCGCAGGATTTCATTGCCGCCCGTAAGTTTTGGTTCGCAGCGGCTGGTGGACAACCGCCTTCCGGTGAGTTCAACGAATAGCCGAAGTTGGTAACGGTATAAACGATGAAGTCGATTTTCAATAAATTGCCGTCCGCTTTTTTATTAGCTGCGGTAATGATGTCTTTGACGGTCTTTGCGTTTGCGCAGAATCCGGCACCCGCAGCGTCGACGGCCGCGCAAACGCCTGGGAGTCCACAGGCGCCCGCGCCCGAACGCACCCAGCCACCCCGCACCCCGCCCGCACGAACGCCGCGCCGGCCGCTGGGTCCGCCTGCCAGAGTCACCGTGATCGCGGATAAGACGGAAGTTGCCCCTCAAGTAGTTACCATCGTTCATCGCTTAAGTGGGCTGAAGATGCTTCGTTTTCTGCTGAGGCAGGAAGGGGACCGCGGCACACTGTTCACCATCGATCGGGATTCGATCATGAGCGACGCGCACGCCAGCATAATTGCAGGTTGGGCGTTGGACGACGGCAAGACTATAGTCGCGCGCTTACCACAGGCCGGAGCTGAAATTGAGTTCACGCAGTTTCCCCAGGGTCCGATGACGCGCACTGAACTTACCGGCCGGGCCGCAGAAGCCAAGGCCTCGGGAGCGGCCACTCCGCCGGTGCCGGGTACTGAGGCAGATTTGACCGTGATTACCCGTGATGGGAGAAGACTGAGGGCCCACTATATCGGACTCGATGGGCAGACGGGACTGTCCGTGCTGCAAGTAAATGCGACGGTCATACTGCCACCGGCGGCGGAAAACAACAGGAAGTTGGCTGAAGGGCAACGCGTTCAGGTTTTTGCTCCGCAACGAACGACCCCGGAAGGTGAAGCTTCAACGCGGATTATCTACGTTCGGGTGAGCAAGCTCGAGGCGAAGATCTCAAAACTCGCGCGGAGAGGTCCAGGAAAAATGGACCGGCTGACCGTAAGCGCGGCCAAACTTTCTCCCGAAATGGTTGGTGGGGTCGCCTGTGACGAATTGGGAAATACCCTCGGCATTGTCGAAGCGATTGAGGGCAACGATGCGCAGATTGTCTCAGCCGAAACCATTCGCGCGGCTACGCGGCGAGTGCTGGCGCGGCAAAATAGTGTCCCGCGGCCCTTGCTGGGGGTCCGGGGCGAGCCGTTGGAATTTGCCGCCCGCTCGACTTTCCTCCAGTACGGCTGGAACGAAGATCAGTTGGGCGAGATGATTAAGAAGCAGGTCGGAATCTTGCTGACTTCTGTAATGCCGGGCTCTCCTGCATCCGTGGCCAAATTAAAGCCGGGCGACGTGATCGTCAGCGTGAACCAGGAAGACATAGCCAGCGCGGAAGAGTTTTCCAAGTTGCTCAGCGAAGCCGGCGGCGGCAAAGACGTTCGGTTTACTGTGCGGCGGCCGACCGCTCCGTCACCGATATTGGTAGACGTAAAACTGGGCAGCTCGTTTGAGCCGTTGTTCAAGTGGCATTTTGAGATGCCCATGGTCACAGCGACGCCAAATGGCTTACAGCAATTCGGGGTTGAAACGATGGCGTTGTCAAACAAGATGGCCTCGCAACTGGGCGCGCAGGGCGGTTTACTGGTTGTATCTGTGCAACCGCAGAGTCTGGCGGCTCGCGCTGGATTACGTGAGGGCGACGTGATTGAAACGATCGATGGCCGCGTGATTGGCCGGGGCGCCTGGACGTTTGGATATCCTTTCAATCGCCAGAAGAAGCATGTCGTTTCACTGGTGCGCGAGCGCGAAAAGAAACAGATAGTCCTCGAAGCGATAGAGTAGCCATCCCTGGCCCTTAATCTCCCGGTTTGCCTGGAAGCAATCCCTCGCATGAGAGTGTCTGGGGCCCACTTTCGTTGCAGACTGCAAACTTCGCGTTTGCTCCCTGGTACATCGTCAGGCCCGCGTACTCGCCTCGCGCATTCAAAACATAAAAATTCACACCAAAGTTCGGCAGGCCATTGGCGTTGAGCAGACGCTTCTCGATCGTGTTCGCTTTGATTCGCCTGAGCGCTTCCATGCCCGCGTCTTTAGGATGAGCGCCGCGACGCATCTCTTCGACAATCAGGAACGAACACAGCCCGTAAAGATTGGCTTCGCCGCGGCCCGTCGAGCCGGCCGCTCCGACGCTGCCGTCCACGTACAAGCCGGCGCCGAGAATTGGCGAGTCGCCCACCCGTCCGGGAATCTTCCACGCGAGACCGCTGGTTGTGGTCACTCCGCAGATCTCACCTTTACTGTTGATGCCGTCGCAGTTGATCGTGCCATAGAAGCTTTCAGGTCTGAGCAAACCTTCAGCCAGCATTTCCAGCGCCGCACGACGGCCGGCCGCGAACCGCTTTTTTGGGTCGAGGTAATGCGAAGGATCAATGCGTCGTTTCCATTCCAGCCAAAGTTCTCGCGAGTGCGATGTGTTCAGATCGTCTTCGATTTTGAAACCCATGTTGCGCGCGAAATCCTGGGCGCCTTTGCCTACAATCAAATGATGATCCGTTTGTTCCAGCACGGCTTTGGCCACGAGTGACGGAGTGCGGACGCCTTCGATCGCTGCTACGGCTCCCGCCTGCTTCCTTGGTCCGTGCATGCATGATGAGTCAAGTTGGACGACACCTTCGGCATTTGGCAATCCGCCATAGCCAACGCTGTCATCCAGTGGATCAAGTTCCACGATATTCACTCCGGCAACGACCGCGTCCAGCACGTCGGCGCCGTGCGTGATCATTCCGAACGACTTCTGGACGCAGGTAACGTCGCCGCCGTTTTTGAAACGGTTACCGTTGGCCGAAGAAATTACCAGAGGCTTAACGGCAGCCGGAACCAGCATTGTCGGCGCCTTGCCTCTTGTTTTCCGGGCCGATGCCAGGGCGACGCTGGCTGCGGCGCTACCGATCATGAACTCACGGCGTTTCATTTCTGAGATTCCCTCACTTTTTCGGAAGATGCGGGGTCTGTTTACACGAGTGAAGTGGTACCAGTCAAGGCAGTTGATACCGTTACGCAGCATCGGCGAGTCGTTACAGAACCGCGAGCGGTAGCGACCGGATCCAAGCACTCAACCGGTCCTACAGCTCTTTCTGCCGGCGAAATTGTCGACCGCAGGTTGAATGCAGCATCCGGTCGCTACCGCTCGCGGTTCTGTAACAAGTATTCCCTGGCAACGCGCGGGCTGCGTTCCGGGCGATTGCAAACTGCACCAGTACCCGCGCTCAGGGATAGCCGGGAAGACCGCGCGGGATGGTATCATGCCGCCCGCGGAAACGGACTTAATTCGCGCTGCAGCTCTTGGCATTCAAACCTGATTTGGTCGACGCTTATATATGGACGAGTTGAAACAACTGATTCGCGAAGTGCCGGACTTTCCAAAGCCCGGCATAAATTTCTATGACATCACGACCCTCTTGAAAGATCCCGAAGGTTTGCGGCGGACGGTGGACGCGCTCGGCGCTGAATACGAAGGTCGGCAGATCGATGTGGTCGTCGGCGTCGAGGCGCGCGGCTTTATTTTCGCGCCCGCTCTCGCGTATCACCTCGGCGCAGGCTTTGTGCCGGTGCGCAAACCAAAGAAGCTGCCCGCCGAGCGGGCTTCGATTTCTTACGACCTCGAATACGGCCAGGACACTTTAGAGATTCACCGGGACGCCATCGGCGACGGCAGTCGAGTCATTATTGCGGACGATTTGCTGGCGACCGGCGGTACGGCGAAAGCCGTCTGTGATTTGGTCGAAGGCCTGGGCGGAAAGATCGAAGGACTGGTTTTCGTTGTTGAGTTGGAATTTCTTCCCGGGCGAAAGAAGCTGGAAGGCTATGATGTGCGGTCGTTGATTAAGTATCAATCTTAAAAGTCAGTAGTCAGTTGTTAGTAGTCAGTTGTACGACAGCCCAGGGTCGGTTGCCACTGACGACTAACAACTAACAACTAACAACTAACAACTGACAACTAACGACTGACGTTGTACTATTCCCACGATGTGCTCCCGTAGCTCAGTTGCATAGAGCGCTCGCCTCCTAAGCGAGAGGTCGCGCGTTGGAATCGCGCCGGGGGCACCATAATTATCTGAGACTAGTAGGACGAAAGCAGTTGGAGACGCTGAAAGACATTGTGGGATTGGTTCCTTGGGGATGGATCGTCGCGTTTGTTCTAGGCATTCTGGCAATCCGAGCACTTAAGCCTTCTGTTCACCGATTCCTCGACAGAGCGAATAAGTTTAAGGCAGGCTCATTTGCCGCTGAGGCACCCCCACAGCAAATATCCACCGATAGGAGTCTAGGTAAAGAAGACGCAATCGAGGTTGCAGCCACCTCCGGTAGTTATGAGGAGTACCAGAAAGCAATTCAGCCATTTCGGTTTGCGGCAATGAATAAGAGGGTTGAAAAGGTACGGAAAGAAGTTGACTTCCAGCAATTTACAATCGAACAACTTAGAGAAATATTACCAGAACTTGCCGGGCTAGTTTTGATGGCAGTCGACTTTGAGAATCTTTATAACCTCATCTTTGGTAGTCAAATCTTTCTGCTTCAGGATCTCAACGCTGTGTATGCGACTGGACGTCCTCTCGAAAGAGCAAAACAATTTTATGAGAACGCCGTAAAGACTTTTCCACCCGTTTACGAAAATTACTCTTTTGACCAATGGCTGGACTTCTTGGTTAATAGCGGAGTGGTAATCAGGGAGCCCAATTCGGTAAAGATCACGGAGGAAGGCAGAGACTTTCTTCGATATCTCGTTCAGGTCGGAAAAGAGATACTAAAACAAGGCTGACGTGAACTTGATTCACACTCACTAATCGTTACGTAGCCTCACGATCGTCGCTCCTAATCCGCCCGCTTCCGGCGGGGCGTCGGTCCAATCAACCACGAAAGACGTGCGAGCCAGAATCGTGCGCACCATCTCGCGCTGTACGCCGATGCCTTTGCCGTGAATGATGCGCACTACGGGAAATCCCAGGCGGCGGGCTTCGCGCAGATACTCCTCAACCACTGCCTTCACGTCACGCGGCGGAATCGTGTGCAGGTCGAAGACGTCGGTGATTTCGATTTCGACCGGTTCGGGAAAGGGATTCTCGTCGTCAGGTCGCGCCATGAGTTTAGTTTCCTACTTTGCGACTTTGGTTCCACTTGGCGCCTTTGTGTGAAACCGAAGATCGTAAAAATACATTTCACGCAAAGGCGCTAAGAAAGTCGGAAGGCGCAAAGTCGAATCAAGATAGAAGAATCGACACTGGGAAGAGTTCCCCAAACTGACAGACAGTCGGATCATCATGACCGTTTTGCATTTTCGCTCGTTCACCCTATAATTTTCTTTGTTATTGCAAACTCTTATTAAAGTGTTCCCGCAAACTTCGCAGGTCTTGCTGAGTTCATCCCGCAAAGGAGCGCAACGTTGGCGATTCGTCTGAGCAGGACTTTCGTTCTGCGCAAGCTGCATCAGTTGACGGGCATCATGCCGCTCGGTTTTTTCCTACTGGAGCACTTCTATACTAACTCGAAAGCGCTGACCGGCCCCGCGGATTTCAATAACGCCGTCCGCGACCTGCAATCAATTCCCTACATTCTATTCGTCGAAATCGGCGGCATTTTCATCCCGCTAATCTATCATGCCGTGTATGGCATCTTGATTACGGCGGAAGCTCGGCCGAACAATTTGAACTATCCCTACCCGCGGAATTGGTTTTATACGGTCCAGCGATTGACGGGAATCATTCTCTTCTTCTTTATCACCTTTCACGTTCTCAACTTCAGGTTCGGGCTGATACCGCACCTCAACAACTTGTCGGTGGCTGATAATCCCGGCCAGGCGTTCGCGATCGTGTCGCGCGAGTTTCGCATGATCCCAATCTTCGTAGTTTATGTGATTGGTATTACTGCGACGGTGTGGCATCTGGCGAACGGCATCTGGCTGTTTCTGGTCGATTGGGGAATTACGATTGGCGAGCGCGCGCAGCGCCTAACAGGCTATGCCTGTATCGCATTCGGCGTTTTATTGCTGGCGGTTGGGATTAACGCCGCGGTGGCGTTTATTCGTCCCGGTGGATTGCTGGGCGGAATTCTGTGATTGATATCTCCCTTCTCCCGCTGGGAGAAGGGTCGGGGATGAGGGGCGTAGCTGGGGTGGATCGAGACTTAAACCCTCTCCCCAACCCTCTCCCAAAGGGAGAGGGAGTCAGAGCAAACTAAAGTTTGCCGAACATAGTTATGGCGAGCAGGATCAAAATCGCGATAGTTGGGGGCGGGCTGGCCGGCCTGGCGGCGGCGATGAAGATCGCGGAAGCAGGTCATGCCGTCGATTTGTTCTCAGTCGTGCCGGTGAAGCGTTCGCATTCTGTCTGCGCACAAGGCGGCATCAACGGCGCGGTGAATACCAAGGGCGAAGGCGATTCGACCTGGGAGCACTTTGACGACACGGTTTATGGCGGCGACTTTCTGGCGAATCAGCCGCCGGCCAAAGCCATGTGCGAAATGGCGCCCGCGATTATCTATCTCTTCGATCGCATGGGCGTGCCGTTCTCGCGAACCCGGGAAGGCCTGCTCGACTTTCGTCGCTTCGGGGGGACCAAGCATCACCGCACGGCGTTCGCCGGGGCTTCGACGGGGCAACAGCTTCTCTACGCGCTCGATGAACAGGTGAGGCGTTTTGAAGACAGTGGTCGCGTTCAGAAGTACGAAGGGTGGGAAATGATGTCTTTGGTGCTCGACGACCACCAGGTCTGTCGCGGCATCGTGGCGATGAACCTGCGCTCGCTCGAATTGAAAGCTTTCCCGGCGGACGCCGTAATCATCGCGACCGGCGGGCCCGGACTCGTCTATGGCAAGTCAACCAACTCGATGGTCTGCACCGGCAGCGCCACCTCGGCTTGCTATCAGCAGGGCGCGAAATACGCCAACGGCGAATTCATTCAGGTTCATCCGACTTCGATTCCCGGCGATGACAAGCTGCGTTTGATGAGCGAATCAGCGCGCGGCGAGGGCGGCCGCGTCTGGGTGCCGCGGAGGAAGGGCGACCAGCGCGCGCCTTCCGCGATTCCCGAAAATGAGCGCTGGTATTTTCTGGAAGAGAAGTATCCAGCGTATGGCAACCTGGTGCCGCGGGACATCGCCACCCGCGAAATCTTTCAAGTATGTCTCGATGGCATGGGTGTCAACGGCGAGAATCAGGTCTATCTCGATCTCACGCACATTCCCGCAGAGACTTTGGATCAAAAGCTGGGCGCGATCCTGGAGATTTACGAGATGTTCGTCGGCGACGATCCGCGGCATGTGCCGATGCGAATCTTTCCCGGCGTACACTATTCGATGGGCGGACTCTGGGTGGATTTCGATCAGCGCACAAACATTCCCGGACTGTTGGCGGCCGGCGAATGCGATTATTCGATCCACGGGGCCAATCGACTGGGAGCCAATTCGTTAGTGAGTTGTGTTTATGGCGGCTTTATCTCGGCGCCGGCGGCGATCGAATGGGCGCAGAACGTCGAGCGTAACGGCGCCGATGGCTCGCAAATTTATGAACAAGAAACCAGACGCCAGCAGGAAATCAACGATCGGCTGATCAGGCAAAGCGGAAACGAAAACCAGTACAAGCTGCACGAAGAAATGGGCCGCATGATGACGGATAACGTAACGGTGGTCCGTTACAACGACCGTCTCAAGCAGACAGACGATGATTTGCGCGAGTTGCTGGCGCGCTATGAACGCATTTCAATCAACGATTCCAATCTGTGGGCGACGATGGCTCTGCCGCAGGCGCGACATTTAAGGAACATGCTCGAGTTGGCGCGCGTGATCACGCTGGGAGCGCTCAATCGCAATGAATCGCGTGGCGCGCATTACAAACCGGACTTTCCCGATCGCGACGATGCGAACTTTTTGAAGACGACGATTGCCGAGTATTCAGGAGAAGGGCCGGTGCTGTCTTACGAACCCGTCGATATTTCGCTGATCGAACCGCGCAAGCGCGATTACTCGCACGAGAAGAAAGAAACGGCAAAGGCCTGATCGCCACAGAGACACAGAGTCTCAGAGCAGTAAAGAAAACTGAGGATAGAGAGAGATGGATTATCAGCGCGCCCGAGAGTTGTTCAATTCGTAATGCTTATCTCATTCCTTTCTCTGTGTCTCCGCGGCTAATTTGTCATGAGCACAGTCGAGATTCACATTAAGCGGCGCGCGGCGCCGGATGCTCCCCAATACTGGGAGAAATTCGAGATTCCTTACCGTCCGAATCTCAACGTAATTTCCTGTCTGATGGAGATTCGCAAGAATCCCGTCACCAAATCAGGAAAGGGAACGACGCCGCCATCCTGGGACATGAATTGTCTCGAACAAGTGTGCGGAATCTGCACGATGGTAATCAACGGACGCGTGCGGCAATCGTGCTCGGCGCTGGTCGACAATCTGGATCAGCCGATCAAGCTCGAGCCGATGACGAAGTTCCCGAACATTCGCGACCTCGTGGTCGATCGTTCGCAGATGTTCGATCACCTCAGGCGCGTTCACGCCTGGGTCGAGCTCGACGGCACGCACGACCTTGGTCCGGGGCCGCGGATGGATCAGGAAGACGTGCAGGAGCGCTATGCATACTCCCGTTGTATGACCTGCGGCTGTTGTCTGGAAGCCTGTCCGCAATATGAAGGCGACCACTACATCGGTCCGCAGGCGATCGCCCAGGTGCGGCTCTTCAACATGCACCCGTCCGGCGCCATGAACCGCGACGAGCGTCTGGAAGCGATCATGGGCGATGACGGCATCACCAATTGCGGCAACGCCCAGAACTGCGTCAAGGTCTGCCCGATGAACATTCCGCTTACGAAAGCGATCTATGAAGAGAATCGCGAGACGGTTCTTTACGGTCTGCTGGGCTGGTTGAAAAAATAACTCTCCTGGTTGATCACTGAAAACCAGCGGCGCGATCCGATTCACCCTTCGGTCTTTACTGCTTCCCGATGTTGTTTCAGCAATTCTGCTGAAATGCCTTACCTCAAACCCTCATAGTAATTAGGAAATGCTGCGAAGATACGAAGTGATTGTTCTGCCAACACTGAGAGAGGAACTGGCAAACCGGTCGGGCGTTTTCAGATAGGAATCCTTGTATGCTGGTGATAAGCTGCGGAGGCATTGCGGCATGATGCAGGAATGGCCGCGGCGGATTGAGAAGACGCCAGCCATGGCAGTATCCCCGGAATCCCGCCGAAAAATCGAAGCGATTTATCAGTCTGCGCTGGAACTTGATCCGGCCAGGCGCGGGCCCTTTCTTGATCGCGCCTGCGAGGGAGATTTGGACCTGCGCCGGGAAGTCGAAGCTTTGCTCGTTCCGCACGAGAGCAGCCACCGCGGGATCTCTCCTGACGAGAGATCTACGCCTGGATCCGCGGCCGTCATCGGCCAATCTATCGCTCATTACAAGATCCTTTCGCTGCTGGGCCGAGGCGGCATGGGCGAGGTCTATCTTGCGCGCGACGTTCGGCTCGACCGCAAAGTCGCGCTGAAGATTTTACCGACTGAGCTGGCCGCCAATGAGGATCGGATGCGGCGCTTCGTGCAAGAAGCGAAAGCAGCGGCGGCGCTGAATCATCCCAACATCTCGCATATTTATGAGATTGGCGAGGCCGACGGGGTGAACTTCATCGCGATGGAGTTCATCGACGGCCAAACCCTGCGCCAATGCATTCTCGATCTCAGCCAGGATTTGCCCAAGCTGCTACAGCTCTTTCAGCACGCGGCTGAAGGTCTGTCAAAGGCGCATGCTGCTGGAATTGTGCATCGCGATCTTAAGCCTGAGAACATCATGATCACCCGCGATGGTCATGCCAAGATTTTCGATTTCGGACTTGCCAAGCTTATTGAGCCGCCGCAATCGTCGACTATGAGCAGTGAGGCGAGCGAGTTTGTTACGGCCACGATTCCGGAATCACACTCCGTATACGGCCTGGTTTTGGGCACGGCCGGTTATATGTCCCCAGAGCAGGCACAGGGCGAAACAGACGAGATCGATCAGCGTTCCGACATCTTTTCCTTTGGCTGCATTTTGTATGAAGCCGTGACTGGACATAAGGCATTCGAGGGCAAAGACCGGATTGACAGGCTAAACAAGATCATTCGCGAGCCGCCGCCGCCCGTCAGCGACTTCAACCCCGCTGCGCCCGCGGAATTGCAAAAGATCATACGGCGCTGTCTGGAAAAAGATGCGGAGGAACGCTATCAGTCGATCAAGGACGTGGCGATTGAAATCAAGGAATTGCGGCGGCAATTGGACGGCGGCAGCATCTACGCGACCGGCTCGTCGACTCCCGGCAGTGGAGAGAGCCGCTTCAGTTGGACCGGTTGGGCACGAAGCGAGGGCCGGACAACGAATAGATATTCTACTTCGCCCTCTACGCGCGCCTCCAGCGTCGGTTACGTGGTTGGCGAGATTAAACGCCATCGCCGGATCGCCATGGTAGCCGGGCTGGCGGTGCTCTTGCTGGCGGCGACAGCAGCGTATTTTGCTTTTTTTCGCAGGACCGCCCCGCTTACGGATAAGGACACAATCCTGATTGCCGACTTTGTCAACGACACCGGCGATGCGGTATTCGACGGCACACTGAAGCAAGTGCTGACGGTGCAACTGGGCCAGTCGCCTTTCCTGAATATCTTTGGCGACCAACGAGTGCGCGATGCGCTGCGCTTCCTTGGCCGCTCGCCTGACGAGCGGGTGACGCGCGATCTGGCTCGCGAGATCTGTCTGCGGCAGGGGTTGAAAGTGTTTCTGGCCGGCTCAATTACCGGCGTCGGAAGTCACTACGTCATGACTGTCGAAGCCATCAACGCGCAAACCGGCGACGCGCTGGCACGGGAACAGGTCGAGGCCGAGAGCAAAGAGCAAGTGATTAAGAAGCTCGGCGAGGCCACCACCAGGCTGCGCAAGGAACTGGGAGAATCGCTGGCCTCGATTCAGAAATTCGATGCTCCGATCGAGCAAGCCACAACTTCATCTCTCGAAGCCTTTAAAGCCTATTCGATTGGTTTGGAACATCATCTGAAAGGCAGCTACCCGGAAGCCATACCGTTTTTCAAACGGGCCATCGAACTCGATAATAATTTCGCAATTGCCTATGCGCGTTTGGCATCGGCTTACGCTAATACGGCACAACGTGATCTCGCTACGGACGCGGCGCAGAAGGCCTTTGCCTTGCGCGATCGCGTCAGCGAGCGGGAAAAGTTTTACATAACGGCGTACAGGCACACTCTCGTGACGAGAGAACGGGAAAAGTACATTGAGACGCTGGAACTCTGGAAGCGCACCTACCCAAACGATCCGATCCCGCATATCCAATTGTCGAACGTGTATGACGGTGATGGCCTCCTTGATAAGGCGATAGAGGAAGCCCGAGAGGCGATTCGCTTGAATCCAAACGCGGCGGCGCCGCGCGATAACCTGGCAGTGGCTTTTATTGAACTCGGTCGGTTCGATGAGGCGAGAGAAGTTTACCGTCGGGCCCTGGAGCTGAAGCTGGATTCTACTTTTATCCGCAACGGCCTCTATTCAATTGCCTTTGTGAAGGGTGATGCGCCGGCAATGAAGCAACAGCTCGATTGGTGGGCGGGACGGCCGGACGAATATAACGCCCTGGCATGGCAAGCGGAGGTGGCGGCGTTTTTCGGCCAGTTGCAAAAAGAGCGAGAGCTCAATCAACGAGCCGTGGAATCAGCGTTCGGACACAAACAGAATGATGGCGCCGCACTTTTGCTGGCGGGACAAATGCAGACCGAAGGCCTCTTCGGGCGTTGCGATCGCGTTAACGATCTGGCAGCGAAAGCGTTTGGCATCTCGCGCGTCACCGCAACCGTGCAAGCTGCATCCGCGGCTTTCGCACTTTGCGGCGACACCGAACGTAGCCAGCCTCTGATGGACGAAATATCCAAGCGCTTTCCCGATGATACTTTGGTGAACACCGTCTACTGGCCTTTAAACCATGCTCTGATCGCACTGCACCGCGGTGACTCCGCCCGCGCAGTCCAATTGTTGGAGTCGGCATACCGCTATGAGATCGTGGGCGCCTTTTGGCCGCAATACTTCCGGGGACAGGCGTTCCTGAGCCTGCATAAAGGAACACAAGCGGCGGCCGAGTTTAAAAAGATCATCGAACACCGGGGCTGGGCGCCTCGATCCCCTCTGTATCCGAGGGCGTATCTGGGACTCGCTCAGGCGTCGGCACTAAATGGTGACAGAGCCGGGGCGCGCAAGGCCTACGAGGATTTCTTTGCGCTCTGGAAAGACGCCGATGCGGATCTTCCGATTCTGATCGAAGCAAAGAAGGACTATGAAAAGCTGAAGTGATTGGCGGAAATCAGGATGAACAGATTTCTTATTATCGTGCTGGTTGTCGGAACATGGTTCCTGCCGGCGCAGTTAAGCGAACGAATCTCGGAGAAAGATGGACGTGACGCAATCCACCGATGGTTGGCTCGGATGCCGGGTGCGCAAGGCGGTTCAATTGTTTCGATAGATGATGCCGCGGTCATGCAAGCTTTTCCTTCCGAGCGGTTTTACATCCTGCGGTACCCGCGTTACCCGGTCGCCCAGGTTCTCCCTGAGGCTCTAACCTATAATAACCTCGTCGTGACGAGCACGGATCGCAGAGTTGAGCAGATTCCTGACACGACGGTCCTGGAAACAATATTTCGATCGAAACTGATCACGGTTAAGGATGAACGCCGCGCGCTGTCTGCAGTGACCGCGTGGCTGCGACTGACTCAGGAGTTTCACCAGGATGGATTCCTGGAATTCTCCAAGCCTGATGACACTTTGAAGGCCCTAAGAAATTCGGATGGGATCACGGCTCTTGGTACGACCAGGGTCATCGCCGAGGCTGGCAACAATGGGCAGATAGCAGTGGTGATCAAGTTCGATCGCACCGGCAAGTGCTCGGAGGTTCAGGAAACCGCAAACGTGATCGCCGGTCGACGCCCAAACTTCTGAGAGGCTCGCGCCAATCGCCCTGCTCTGAAGTTGGGCAAAGATTTAATTGACTTCTCGAAAGTTTCTGTTATCTTAGCCGCCTCATTGAATCGCAGCTTGCTAAAAACCGCGCGCGTTTGTCGGATCTAACCTCTGTTCACAGGCATTAAACCTGGAAACTGAAAGCGCGCTTGATTTAACTCGTGAAAACTAAATAGCTGGGAGAGTAATGGATATGAAGATCAAAACTGCCTGGATTCTCATCGCCATTGGAGCGGTGTCGTTGCCATTGTTGGTCCTCCAAAGTAGTGATGCCAAGCGAAACAATAAGCGTGAGGACAGGCCGTCAACCAATCGCGCCAAACGTATTGCCAGGAATTCGGCGACTAAACAGCCGTCGGTTACTCTCCAGCCAACCCAACAGCCGAGTCCCGAAAAGAAAGTGGCGCCGGAACTGGCGAAGTCGCCGGCCGGAGATGAGAACAGCGGTGATGCAATCGCTGTGGACCAGATGTCCGCGGCAGGCCGCCTCGCGCAGTTGGCCGCTACTGGTAAACTGGCTAAAGCCATTGCCAAGGCCCGCGCGAGAGCAGACCAGCAAAAGTCCGGAACGGGTTTCGCCGCCTCGTCCCCGGGTGGCTCAGGCGACGGAGAAGAGGGGGATGACGATTTAGGTGAAGCACCGGCGGGCGGTCAGGCCGAACTGTCAATCGCAGTCGACAGTACCGGACAGCACATCGTCGTGGGAGTGAATGACACGCGCGGCTTCTCGGCAAATCCGGTCTCAGTCTCAGGTTTCACTTACTCGGATGACGGCGGTGTGACTTTTGTTGATGGTGGACAGCTTCCGACACCTGGAGTTGGCGCAGGATCCATCGCAGCCGATTCCATCGCCGGAACAAACTATCCCCAGGTCTTTGGCGATCCGGAAGTCGAATATATCGGTGGCAGCACGTTCATCTACGTTTCCATATGCGTCAAAACGATCATCAATCCCAGCATGGTGAAAAAGGCTGTCCAGACGATGTGCGTTCATCGCTCAACCGATAACGGACACACCTGGACTGGCCCGTACGAAGTCACTACCATCACCAACCCTCACGGGGCCTTTAGTGTTACGACCGGAAACCCGCGCGACGCAGCAGACAAGGAGTTTGCGGACGTCGATCCCGATACAGGGCGTGTGATGATAAGCTGGTCAAACTTCACTCCTTTCGCACCTGGCGGGGTCGAAATCTCAACGACATTCTCAGATAACATCACGGCCAATCCGCCGACATGGTCGGCGCGTCAGATCGTCGGCGCGACTGCCGCCGATGGCCAGGCGTCTATTCCCGGTTTCGTAGGAAACGGCTCCACAAATGCCTACGTGGCCTGGAGACGATTCCCGGGCGGAAATAATCAGAACGTCGGCTTCTCCCGCTCAATCAATAGCGGGGCGTCATGGAGCGCTCCAGTTAATATAGCTCCCACTCATTTCCTTACCATGGACCAGGTGTTAGGTAATGACCGCGTTAATACTTCTCCTTCTCTTGCAGTGGACAACTCGACCGGCTTGAACAGCGGCGACATCTATGTTGTCTACGCTAACAACAACAATCACGATGGCTCTGACATCGCGTTTCAGCGTAGCATCGACACCGGCCTAACTTTCTCACCGCCCATAGTGCTCGACAGCAGGCCGGGAAGCGACCGCGCTCAGTGGTTCCCCTGGGTCACGGTGGATAAAAACACTGGCCGCGTCTACGTCTTTTATTACGACCAGGGGATCGCGGCGAATGGCGACCTAAGCGAAACGACCTATCTCTTTTCAGACAACGCTGGTGTGACCTGGAGCAAGCCGATGCCGTTAACGGATCGACCCTTCAACGCTGGCTGGGGCAACGACACGGGTCAGCCGAACCTGGGAGATTACAACCAGGCCGTGGCGCAAGGAGGCCAGCTATTTGTGGTTTGGGCCGGCACGGAACTCAAGGGCTTCGCCGATCAGCAACCTGTGGGCAATTTCAGCACACCTGACGTATTCTTCAAGCGCGCGCCAGCCGTCAAGACCTCGCTTGATCTTGGTACGGTGACGTTCACTGACAGTAACGCGAATGGTTTCATCGACGCCGGCGAGCAGATAAATCTGAAGATGCCGTTGCGAAACTATGTCACTAATCCACTCAGCGCGGGAGCCGTCACCACCATCAGCGGTAACCTGTCGACAACCACACCGGGAGTCACGGTTACGCAGCCCAGCTCAACTTATCCTGATCTCGCACCTGGCGGCTCAGCGGCAAACACCACCGATTATGTATTGCAACTGTCTCCGTCATTTGTGAAAGGAACGCATATCGAGCTATCGCTCGGAGTGTCTAGTACGCAAGGAACGAATACTCTTCTATTCACTCAATCGACTGGAACTCCGGGGCCGACGACCCTGCTGACGCAGGACTTCAATGGTGTTGCGCCTGGCAGTCTGCCTGCCGGCTGGACGGCGCTTCATGGCGCGGGCAGCTCGACTGTGCCCTGGACGACGAACAATACTCTATTTGGGACGACGTCAAACGCTGCCTTCCATATCAACGCGAATGATGGAAGTGGGTCCACCGGCAACAATCGTTTTGAGCGATTGGTCAGTCCGACTTTCGCAGTTCCGGCGAACGCCGAATACATAACGGTTGATATGGATGTCGCCTATGACACCGAAGATGATCCAGCTTTCAACATCCTCGCCTACGATGGCTTCTTCTTGCGCATTACCGATCAAACGGTGGGAAGGGTCGCCATCTCAGCACTCGCGGAAGCCTTCGAGGAGGAATTTAAAACTGGCTCCTTCCAGCATTATTCCAAGCACTTGCCGCGCAATAGCGCCGCTGGTTACTTCCCGAACGGCGACATGTCTGTATGGGCCGGCGATTCACTGGGCTTCAAGCACGTTCACCTGAAGTTCCCTGGCGCTGGCGGGCTGGCGGGAGCAACCGCTCAACTGCGTTTTGAATTCACTCAGGACGGTTTTGGAACTTGCGCCGACGTTCGGCCCGGCCATCAGTGCGGCGTGATGTTCGATAACGTGGTCGTGCAGAGCATCGTTTCCGTTCAGGCTGACTTATCGATCAGCAAAACGGCTGTCTCGGACATTGTGACAACTGGTGATAACGTAACCTACAAGATTACGGCAACCAACAATGGTCCAAGCACTGCGAATTCCGTGGTGGTCACGGACAATCTACCTTCGTCAGTAACGTTCGTCTCGTGCTCGTCGACCGGCAGCGGCGTCTGCGGTGGTTCGGGCAACAACCGCACCGTGACTTTCGCGTCGCTGGCCTCGGGCGCTTCAGAGACGATCACGCTGGTCGCCACTGTGGATTGTTCGCTAACCGATGGCACAATCGTCAGTAATACCGCCACGATTAGCTCCACAACTCCTGATAACGATTCGAGCAACAACTCTTCGACAAAACAGATCACTGCTTCGAATCCACCACCCGTGATCACTGGTGCTTCGGCCAGTCCAGACTCATTGTGGCCACCAAACCATCAGATGGTTAACGTGACCGTGAACTATAACGCCACCGATAATTGTGGGGCCGTCACCTGTGTGCTGACGGTAACCAGCAACGAACCGATCAATGGCCTGGGGGACGGCGACACATCTCCCGACTGGGAGATCGTGGATGCGCATCACGTGCGTCTGCGCTCAGAGCGATCGGGGACCGGTACCGGGCGCGTGTACACGATCACGATTACGTGTACGGATGGCGTGGGCAACGTCAGCACGAGTACTGTTACAGTCAGCGTGCCGAAGAGCCAGAGTAAGAAGTGATTTTCGGATGATTTAACCGGAAGTAGGGCGGCGATCGATAAAATCGCTGCCCTTCATTTTTGATGCGCGACCTAGATTCCCAGCACGTTGACCAGTTCCTGCACGGCCGCAGCGCTCTTCTGCAAGGCGATCCGCTCTTCCGCAGTTAAGGTAATCTCAATCACCTGTTCGAGTCCTTTCGCGCCGAGCTTGCACGGTACGCCGACATACAATCCGTTAATTCCGTACTCGCCTTCGAGGTAAGCCGCGCACGGCAGAATCTTCTTCTTGTCCTTCAGAATCGATTCGGCCATCTCCACCGCCGCGGCGGATGGCGCATAGTAGGCCGATCCGGTTTTCAAGAGGTTCACGATCTCGGCGCCGCCGCCGGCGGTGCGTTTGACGATCGCATCGATCTGTTCTTTCGAGAGTAATTCAGTAATCGGTATTCCGGCACAGGTTGAATAGCGCGGCAGCGGCACCATCGTGTCTCCGTGGCCGCCGAGCACGAAGGCGGTGACGTTCTCAACCGAAACATCCAGCGCCTCAGCGAGAAAGCAACGCATGCGCGCGGAATCCAGCACGCCGGCCATCCCGATCACGCGGTGCTTGGGAAAGCCTGAGCGGCGCAGCGCTACCTGGCACATCGCGTCCAGCGGATTCGAAACAATGATCAGGATCGACTCGGGCGAATGCTTGACGCACTCGTCGACGACTTTCCCGACGATGTCCGCGTTCGTGCGCAGAAGATCGTCGCGGCTCATGCCGGGTTTGCGCGGCAGGCCCGCAGTAATGATCACAACGTCCGAGCCGGCCGTTTCGTCGTAGGTATTGCTTCCGGTCAGCCGCACGTCAAAGCCTTCGACCGGCGCGGCTTCGGCGAGATCGAGCGCCTTGCCCTGCGGCACGCCTTCCACAATGTCAACCAGCACCACGTCGCCCAATTCTTTCGCGGCCAGCCAATGCGCGGCCGTTGCGCCCACGTTACCGGCGCCTACGACAGTAATTTTCTTTCGTGCTCCCATTTGTTTCGGTCCTTTGCAGTAGGGCAAGTTGCTAACTTGCCGCGATCTAGGACAAGTTGTTAACTTGTCTTGGTTGGCGATGAAAAAATGACGCAAGTTAACAACTTGCGCTACCTGTTTGAAAGAAAAGCGAGTCTAAATGCGCGCTTGCGAGAGTGTCAAGCAACACCCTTCGAATCACCCGCAAGCCGCTTCTACAAATTGAAATTTCCACAGTTCAGCGCCGTTAGGTGCGCGATGTTTATAGATCGAGAGTGCCTTCAGATTTGAAAAGCTCCTTTAGGAGCGGCATGTAAATATCTCGCTCCTAAAGGAGCTTAGTTTTGCGAGGCCGTAGGTTCTCTAAACATCCCGCTCCTACGGAGCTTTGCGGCAAGAGCCGGCGGAAAGTAAGAGCTTGACTGAGAAGCTGACCACCAAATCTGCCACTGAACTCGCGGTTCTGATTCGATCGCGTTCCGTCTCACCCGTCGCAGTTGTCGAAGCGTATCTTCAGCGCATTGAAGAAATCAATCCATCTCTCAACGCGATCGTCACGCTCGCTGACGACGCTATCGATCAGGCTCGTATCGCCGAAGCTGCGTTAACTCGAGGTGATGAGGTTGGCCCGCTTCATGGTGTACCACTCACAATAAAGGACACGATTGATACTCGAGGCCTGCGCACGACCGGTGGCTCGCGCCTGTGCGCAGACCATGTTCCGGATCGCGACGCGACAGTTGTGGCGCGGCTCAGGGCAGCAGGCGCGATCATTCTCGGCAAGACGAACACGCCGGAGATGGCTATCCCGTATGAAACCGACAATCCGGTCTTTGGCCGTACCAATAACCCTCATAACCCGCTCATGACACCTGGCGGTTCCAGCGGCGGCGAAGCAGCGGCCATCGCGGCATGTATTTCTCCGGCTGGCCTCGGGAGCGATCTCTCCGGATCCATTCGCGTGCCCGCACATTTTTGCGGGATCGTTGGGTTAAAGCCGACGGCTGGGCGAGTGCCGGCGGATGGCCACACGCCGGCCGCGACGGGGCTACTTTCGTTAGGCGAATGCGTTGGACCGATGGCCCGGTACGTCAAAGATCTCGACTTATTGTTCAGTGTCATCTCAGACGCGCCCCAATTTGAAAATAACGATGACGTATCGTCATCCCAGTTGTCGGCAGTATCGCTTGCCGGTATGCGGGCCGCTTTCTTTACTGGTGACAACGCTGTCCCGGTTACTGAAGAGACTACGGAAGCCGTGAGGGCCGCCGCGAAAGCTCTTAGCGAAGCCGGTCTTGAAGTGAATGAAGCAAAGCCGCCGGGAATATCCGAGGGCTCTCGAGTTTGGATCGATTTGTTCTCCCGCGCGGCCCGTGAACAACTTCGGGAGTTTTATCGGGGCAGGGAATCCGAGGCGGGTCCTCTGGTAAGTCGCGCTTTGCAAGCTGACGCCAGGGAAGAGAATGACCTGGGCGCGAAAATCGAGCGGGCGGAAGCGCTAGCCAGGACTCTGGTCGAGCGCGAGCGTTTGCGCGAAGGGATTCTGCGATGGATGAAAACCACGCCGCTGATTGTCATGCCCGTAGGCGCCGGGCCGGCATTCGCGCACGGCGCGTCGCGCATTGACGTCAGAGGGCAATCGCTCAGCATCTTCCGAGCATTCGGTTATAGCCATGCTGCTAACGTTTTTGGTTTGCCAAGCGCAGTTGTTCCCGCCGGCCGCTCTGCGGAAGGATTGCCCATCGGTGTACAGATTATGGGCCGGCCGTTTGATGAACGAACCGTATTAGCGGCAGCAACAGTGATAGAAGAAGCGCTGGGTGGCTGGCAAAGACCGCCGTAGTTCTAGTGCAGAGTTCTCCTTTAGGTTGCCATTCCTGGCCAACAAGCTGAAGCTTGAACCCTAATCCGAAAGCCTTCCGCGGTCTTTCATTCGCGCGGCGCTTTGGTTATAGTTGCGCCGCAAATTCGCTCGGGGAGCACAAACCTTAGTTTCATCGGAGGTAAACCATGCCGTTCGCGATCTTGATCCTTTTGCAGAATGAGGGAGTATTGCCCGCGTTTCTCGTAATCTTTCTCCTGGCTTTCATTGGCATTGTATTGTTGGTGATCGCCGCCAAGACAATAAAGATTGTGCCCCAGGCAACCGTGATGCTGGTTGAGAGGCTGGGTCGCTTCAGCCGGATCGCCGCCAGCGGCCTGAACATTCTCATACCGTTCCTCGACAAGCCGCGCGCCGTGTTTTGGACCAATACGCGCGGCGGCGTTACTTCGATCGATTTGCGCGAACAGTACCTCGACCTGCCACCTCAGCCGGTGATCACGCGCGACAACGTCACTATCCATGTTGACTCTGTTGTCTACTGGCAGATCACAGATCCGGTTAAGGCAGTTTACGAGATGAACGATCTGGTCGGCGGCATTGTGCAGTTGACGATCACCGGCATGCGCGCCGTGATGGGTGACATGGATCTGGATCACACACTCTCTCAGCGCGACCAGATAAACGGGAAGCTGCGTTTGATTCTCGATGAAGCCACGGACAAGTGGGGCGTGAAGGTGACCCGCGTTGATGTAAAGAACATAGATCCTCCGGAAGACGTGCGCGTGACGATGGAAAAACAGATGACTGCCGAACGCAATCGCCGCGCGCTGGTGTTGCAGGCGGAGGGCGAACGTCAGGCCGCAATTACTCGCGCCGAAGGCGAGAAGCAAGCTGCCGTCACGCGCTCAGAAGGTGAAAAGCAATCGAACATTTTGCAGGCCGAAGGACTGGCGCAGGCGCGACTGCGACAGGCAGAAGCTGAGGCTCAGGCGATTACCCAGGTCGCCCAGGCAATGCAAGAGCACGGCAATCCCGCGCAATACCTGATCACCACGCGTTACATCGAAAGCCTCCGGGACATGACCAAGAGCAACAACGCGAAAGTTATTTTTATGCCGGTGGAAACTTCGACGATGCTCTCAGCCGTGGGCACAATCAAAGAGATGTTTGCCGAAAGCGGCGTGAAGAGCCCGCCTGATGATCCAAGCAAACCTCCGCCGCCGCGGCAGTTGCGATAGAGAGTCTCATTAACACCTCACTTCAGGGGGTGTTAGAAGAGTGACACTCGCTGGGATAACCGTTTCTAACGGTTTTCGGCGAAGCCGTTGAAACGGCTGATCGTTCATCTGATCTGCAGTAAACACCTCACTAGAGTGAGGTGCTAATGAGATCAAGAGAGAACTGCGCGTGATCCCCGCAAACTCGACAGTCGCCGTTACTCTATGTAAAATCGTGCGCTTAATTCATGAGCCAGATCGCTCCCAATATGAATGGTGAAGCTTTGACCCGAAGAGATAACGGCGCGGTCGAGCTGCGCATTTTTCGCGTGATGATTGCGAGCATCGCCGTTGCCGCTATTGCCAGCGCGATATTAGCGCCCTGGCGCGTTACGACCGGTCTGATGCTGGGTGGCGGGCTCTCGCTCTTGAATTATCACTGGCTGCGAACGTCAGTGGCGGCGATTTTCGCCGGCGACATCGAAACCCGCCGCCCGCGCGTCCGCGCTTCGCGTTACGTGATTCGTTATTTCGTGGTCGGCTTTGTAGCGTTCGCAGGATACAAACTGAACCTCGTTTCATTGCCGGCGCTCTTCGCCGGGCTCTCTTCCTTCGTGCCCGCGATCTTCGTTGAAGCCGGCCGCCAGTTTTATCTGGCAATTATCCGTCGAGAGGAATCTTATTGATGTTTCTTTTGAGCAGTGAAGGAGCCGAGCAGGCTGAACACGCGCCAATTCTGGTGCAGTTAGTCAATCACTATTTCGGTCATTGGGCCTATGACCTTGAAATGAAGTACACGTATCCGTTTTGGCAGAAGGTGCTGGGAAAGTTTGGGACCACGCCCGATGCTGCCTTTGGTCCGTATACGCCGGAAAACGCGATCCCCTGGTACACGGTGATGTTTGTCACCGCGTGCATCCTCAGTGTGGTTCTGATTTGGATCTTCAAAGGAAAACTTTCAGAAGACGAGCCGGGACAGGGACAGCAGACCCTCGAAGTCGGTGTGCTGGCAGTGCGCAGCATGCTGGAAGATATTGTCGGTCCGCACGGCCTGCAATACTTTCCGGTGGTGATGACCTTTGCGGTGCTGATTCTGATCTCGAATCTGATGGGAATGTTCCCGCTCTTCATGTCCCCCACGTCGGCGACCAGCGTGACCTTCGCGTTGGGAATATCCTCGTTCGTTTATTACAACTACATCGGGATCAAAGAGAATGGGCTGTTCCGGCACTTGAAGCATTTCGCCGGGCCCATCTGGTGGATAGCGCCGCTGATTTTTCCGATCGAGCTGGTGAGTAATTTCATCCGGCCCTTTTCGCTCGGCATTCGTTTGTTCGGCAACATGTTCGCCGATGAGAAGGTGATGGATTCAATCGCGCACCTGGCTCCCGGGATAACCTATTGGCTGGTTCCGGTGCTCCTGATGCCGCTTAGCTTGTTCGTCGCTTTTATTCAGACTTTCGTTTTTGTTCTGTTGTCGCAACTTTACCTGAGCGAGGTTTCACACGCTCCACACGACAGCCACGCGGAGCATGAAAACGAGGACAACGAGAGTGTGGAGTTGGTGGCGCCGGTTTTGACTTAATGGCTTTATGAGCGCGTTCCGAGCGACGTCGCATTTTGCCGCGGCGCACGTTGGACGCAAAGAGACGTGATTGGTCCGGAACCGCAATCGGCGATCTTCGTTGGTTAGTACAATTCAAAGTGTCTGAATCGCAGGAGCGCCGTTGTAAGAGGGGCGGTGGATACCGGGTTTAGGCGAAATCATACTGACCGGTGGCGACTTTCGATCATTCACGCGCGATGTTTTTGAACAGTCTGAAGTAGTTCAGGGTAATGGCTTCGGACAAGGAGAAATGCAATGAAAAAATTGAGAATGCTTTGCTTTGCCGCACTTGGTTTAATGATCACCGCGGTGACGGCAGTTGCTCAACCGGCCAACCAAACAGCTGAATCCGGCGTGAGCTTCAAGGGCTACGTGGCCATTGCGGCCGGCATCGGCTTCGCGATCGCAGTTTTCGGCGGCGCCATTGGACAGTCGCGAATCGGAGCCGCCGCCTGCGAAGGCGCCGCGCGCAATCCGGGCGCGGCTGGGCGCATCCAGACCATGATGATTCTCGGTCTGGCGCTGATCGAATCACTGGTACTCTTCGCATTGCTGGTGGTTTTCGCGGTAGTTAAGCCTATCGCCGGCTAAGACGGGCTCCAACCCGATTAGATTAATGCGAGCGCGGCTTTCCAGCTTCGCTCGCATTTTTCTTTTTCGCCGGCCGTGTCTGATGTAGCGCAAACTGTTAGTCGCGCACAACGCGACCGCCTGGATTACATCCGCCTTCTTTGCTCGCCGCTAAAACCGTGTGTTACGCTTGCCTAAATTAAGAACGAAAGAAGTATCAAATGAAAGTTTGTCCCGTTTGCGCCAAGGAATACTCAGATACGCAGAGCCTCTGTCCAGTTGATGCAGCGGCATTGCAGGCAGCGAATGATTCTCTCGTGGGGCAAACGCTCGCCGGGAAATATTTAATCGAAGAAATTATCAAGAGTGGCGGCATGGGCTCGGTCTATCGGGGCAAGCATGTGCTGATGGACAAGACCGTGGCGGTCAAAGTCCTGCGACCGTCGCTGGCCGTTGATAATGTGGTAGTGGCGCGCTTTTCGCGCGAAGCCAAAGCCGCCTCACGCATCTCGCATCCGCACGCCGTCAGCGTCACTGACTTTGGCGAATCCGAAAACGGTGTCGTATTTCTGGTGATGGAGTACCTGGATGGCCAAACCTTAAAAGAGATTATCAGGAACGAAGGTCCGATGCCGCTCGCTCGGGCGGTGGAAATCGTGCGTCAGGTGTCTGGCGCGTTCGATGCAGCGCATCAGCAAGGCGTAGTCCATCGCGATTTGAAGAGCGACAACATCATGCTCTCAGAGACGAACGGCGGCGACTGGGCCAAGGTGCTCGATTTCGGCATCGCCAAGATTCAGGAGCCCAAAGGTACACGCGATCACGACATAACCGCGCCCAACCTGGTGATCGGAACACCGCAGTACATGTCGCCTGAACAGTGCTCGCAGACGGGACCGATCGATGCGCGTTCGGACGTTTATTCGCTGGGTGTGATTCTTTACGAAATGCTTGCCGGGCGTGTGCCTTTCACCGGAGAGTCGCCGACCGTGATCATGATGAAGCAGGTGCAGGATACGCCGCCATCGATCCTCGAGGCGCGTCCTGATTTGCCCGGGGGCATCAGTGGAGTCGTTGAGCGAGCGCTAGCCAAAAAACCCGCGGATCGATTTCAAACGGCGGGTGAGTTGTTCGCAGCGCTGTCAGAGACTGCCTCCGAGGCGCCGGCCGTCACGGCATTGTCTGCAACTCCGGACACAGTCGCCAATGAACCCGTAAAAGTCGAAGACGACGCGGACGAAGTCACTGTGGTGCGGCCGCGGGAACCGCTGACAGTGCCGCGATCGCGCCAGGAAATTCCTCTGTCCAGTCCAGTTCAGGAACCGGGTAGCCGGGAGGTCAGTCCCTGGAGGATTATGGTCCCCGCGGCCATCGTGTTGGTCGCAGTCTTTGGAATCGTGTTTCTACTGACCCGCAGCTCCGGACAGACCCCGCCGGCCAATCAGACGCCTGGCCAGACCAACCTGTCTGCGGATCCGAACAGTCAGCCTGTCCAGCCGTCCGGAACACCCACCGGCGAAAGCGAAAGAAACATTCAGTCGGTCACCATTGCGAGCCCGGGTATCAGCCCAAACGCCAACGCGAATACTAATCGGGGTTCTCAAGTGCCTTCCTCCAGTGTCATCGGAGATTTTGGCGCCAACGGAAATCGAAACACCAGCCAACCGCGCGAATCACCCGCGCCGAAGGCTTCTCCACCAGTCGCAAAGGATGCTCCACCGCCGCCCCCGAAGGTTTCACCTACGGTAAAGACCGTCGTGAAGCCGGAGACGGCGCCCCCATTGCGGTAAAGCCTCGTGAGTTTCCCAAAGCGGCCCTCCCTTATGGTCGGGCTTCTGACACGAGTGAGTTTTCGATCAAAGATCGGAAATTATCTTCCCCTTCAATCTCAATACTGATGTCGACGGCGTAGCAGGGCAGCTCGAACCTGAGAGAGCGAAGTTTCACTTCATCCTTGGCAGTTGTCATCAGAACCTCGGCCCCGGCGGCGATCGCTGCGCGGACGATCCGATCAAGATCAGTCTGCGTATAGACATGATGGTCGCGAAATATTTGGACGTGGCCGAGTTGATAGCCAGCTCCTCGGAGTTGGGTAAGGAACGACTGTGGATTGCCAATTCCGCAGAATGCCGCGGCTCTCGATGATTTGATTTCTTCTGCGGAAAGTCCTTTGGCTACAGCGCTAACTGGTCGCAACCCAAGAATCTTCATCCGCGAACGGAAAACCGGACGGCTTTTGCTTAAGGCGTCTATCTTGCTCTCTAATTCCTGAAGTTGGTCTGATTCGTCCGCGCGCGTCAACACAATGCAGTCGGCGCGAGCCAATTCCATGGGTGACTCACGCAGGATGCCTGCCGGGAGCAAACGCCGGTTGCCCCATGGGTTGGTCGCGTCGATGGTGACGAGGTCGAGATTGCGAGCCAGGCCCAGGTTTTGAAAGCCATCGTCGAGAATAAAGACCTCGCTTCCCAGGTTCTCGATCGCCCAGAGCGCGGCTGACACACGATCGGCGTCGCTGATAACCGCTGCGCGACCCTTCAATCTTTCAGCCAGCAAGAATGCTTCGTCACCTGCTTGCTCGGCGCCCGAAAGAATCTCGCCTCCGTTCGAAACGATCACCCGCTCCTTCGGATGCGCGCGGCCGTACCCGCGCGTGAGGATGCAGACTCGCCGATTTGCGGCAGCAAGCTCGTCGGCGACCCACTCTACCAGAGGGGTTTTACCCGTTCCGCCCATCGTAAGGTTGCCGACGCTGATAACTGGAACGTTGATCTCTCGCACGCGAAGCAGTCCGCGGCGATAGAGGTCGCGGCGTGCTTTCATCGTTACGCCATACAAGCGGGCCAGGGGTGAGAGCGCGACTGACGCAACGCGATTCATTTCGCAGCAGTGACGTGCAGAGCAGTGAAGGGGGGCGGAGTGTCCGTCGCGGCACGGGCCGCCAAAATTTCTTCGATGACCTGAATGGTACGTTCAGTCGCCCCCCGGTTTTGATTGCAGACAGTCAGGGCGCGCCGGCCAATTTCGCGTCGTCGCGCTTCGTCGGCTAGAAGCTCGCGCAGAACTGAAGCAAGCTCAGCCGACGCCTGCGACGTTTCCAGGCTTGGCAACTGGACAACTGCATTTTCATCGAGCAACGCCTTTGTGATTGCGGCAAAGTTTTCGGTATGGGCGCCGGTGACGACCGCGATCCCAAGCGACGCCGGCTCGAGCACGTTATGACCGCCGTGAGGAGCGATGCTGCCCCCGATGAAAGCCACCGTCGCCAACGAATACGCCGCGCGCAACTCTCCGACGGTATCCAGTAGGATAACATCGCACGCCGCATCGTCAGGCTTTTGGTCATCAGAGCGTCGCGCCCATTTCAGACCGGATCTGTTCAGCACCGTCGCAACCTCGCTGAATCGTTCCGGGTGACGCGGGGCAATCAGCAGCCGAGCACTCGGCTGAAGATCCTTAAGTTGGTTGAAGGCCTCGATCACAACCAATTCTTCCGGCGCGTGCGTGCTACCGGCGACGATTAAGGGACGAGTTTGACTGAAGCCGAAGCGCAAACAGAGGCTGGCAGTAACGGCTTTGTCCGTAGCGGCTTTAGCGCTGTCGAACTTTACGTTTCCGGACATGAGGACGCGGTCAGGAGCGAGACCAAGCTGGCGAATGCGAACGGCATCGCGCTCAGACTGCATCAGGGCCACCGAGAGATCGTTGAGTACGCGGCGGATAAAAGAATGAATCAGTTGGTAACGGCGAAATGAAGTCTGAGAGATGCGACCGTTAACCAACGCCACCGGACTCGAACGGACGCGACATTCGCGCAGCAGATTAGGCCAAAGTTCAGTTTCCATGATCAGCACGGCCGCCGGTTGTATCGCGTGCAGCACGCGGCGAATCGTCCAGGTCCAGTCTATCGGGAAATAGAAAACTGCGGCAGCGTCTTTCCCAAACGCATCGCGCGCGACCTTTTGGCCGGTTACGGTGGTGGTCGAAATAACCAGACGGTGTGAAGGGAATCGATCGAGGAGGGCCCTCACCAGGGGGCGCGCCGCTTCAGTCTCGCCCACCGACACACAATGAATCCAAATGACGGGATGATCGTGAGGAATGATCGGTAGGTTGCCGAGGCGTTGACTAAGCCCGGTGACGTACTTGCGGGTACGCAAGGCGTCGATGGCAAACTTCGGCAGGAGGACAACGAAGCCAACCGTCAGAAGCAGGCTGTAAATGAAATACACCGTTTAGAGTTCAAGCTTCAGCTTGCTGTGCTTTGAAGAGTACAACCTGAAGGTTGGACTCTGAACTTTTGCGACCTACTTTGCCCGTTCGATATAACGGCTTTCGACGGGATCGACGCGCAGGCGGTCGCCTTCGTTGATGAACGGCGGCACCTGAATGACTACACCGTTTTCCAGGGTAGCCGGTTTGTTAACGTTGGAAACCGTCGCGCCCTTCATCGTCGGCTCAGTTCTCGTGACGGTGAGTTCCAGGGAAGCGGGCAGCTCGACTCCAATGGGTGCGCCGTCATAAAACTCGGCTTGAATCTTCAGTCCGGGGGCCAGCCACTGGGCTGAATCTCCCAGCTCCTCATCGCTCAAGGCTACCTGTTCGTAGGATTCAGTATTCATGAAATGATGATGCGAGCCGTCGGAGTAAAGGTACTCCATCTCGTGCTGCTCCAGGCTCGCCCGCTCAATGGTATCCACTGAGCGAAAGCGGTGTTCGAAAGAAGAACCGGTGAGAATGTTGCGCAGCTTGGTTTGGATCATGGCGCGCAGATTACCGGGCGTGTGGTGCCGAAATTCGACTACTTTGCAGGGCTGGCCCTCGAAAACTATAACCATGCCGCGTCTGAGTTGGGTTGCTGAAATTGCCATTACCGATGTTATGTCTTTCTGATTAGTTTGCCTGGTGAAGCGATAGATAAGAACCACCTACCTGTCGCAAACGAAGTAGTCTAGCGGTCGAGGTGCGCGCTTGTCCAGCCGTGCTATCGGCGCTGGTGGAAACAAAAAAACAGAGCGAGCAAGCCTCGGGAATGCATCCTTACGGATAACACTCAGTCAGCTTGCTCGCGCTCAGGAGGAGCCCACCTACCTGATTTGATTCACGCTCGAATATGAATGGAGTTCCACAATAATCGTGGCCACTCGTCCGCATCAGTCGTTTAATGCGCAGCTTCGTGTGATTTCTATGAAAGCGGGTCGTGTCAAGGTAGAGGTTCGGTTGATCGTCTCACCCTTCTATCCGAGCTGCCGCCAGCACGCTGATTAGTGGTGCTTTTTTTGGCGGGCTCATTC
>Ga0137394_10000027_pt1 | contig 104980 bp, 76 predicted proteins | sample czobulk116metaG_FD_108278 | JGI IMG/M metagenome (GOLD analysis project Ga0137394, IMG submission 108278) | Vadose zone soil microbial communities from Angelo Coast Range Reserve, California, USA - czobulk1.16 metaG | ecosystem: Environmental > Terrestrial > Soil > Vadose zone | place: USA...
GATCAGCTCGTGAGCATCGCGCCCATTGAGAGGCATCTCCGCGACCTGCTGGTTGGTGACGACCTGCCCGATGGCCGTCGTGCGCGTTTCCACCTGGCTGGCGTTCGCCTGAACTTCCACCTGATCGGAAACCTGACCGATTTGAAGGACAACGTTGATTGTCGGACTGGCATCCACCAGGAGGACAATTCCGGTCTGCACGTACGACTTGAAACCGGGCAGACTCGCCTCGAGCATGTAGGGTCCAAGCGGCAAACTCGCAAGGACATAGCTTCCAGTTTCATTCGTCACCGCAGATCTCTTTCCGCCGGTGGCGGTTTGAGTTACGGTGACCTCGACGCCCGGCAGAACGGCGCCACTCTGATCCTTGACAGTTCCGCTGATTTGAGCAGTAGTGGCTTGCGCCCAGACCGCAGCGCCCGCCAACGTAAAAGCAAGAAAGACGACTAACACACTTACACTAATGCGTTTCATTTCCACCCTCCCTCTTTGAAAAACGAAAGCAGACTTACTCATCGCCAAATGTTGTACTTGCAATTCTGGACTTGGCTGTGCGCCACAATATCAGGCGGTTTGCCGGGCGGTCAAGTTTGCCGATGAACGCGGGCTAAAGCCCGCGACTACATTTCAGGCCAAACATTGATCCCATCAGACCCAACGTCGATCAATGTTGATCCCCAATGTAGTCGCGGGCTTTAGCCCGCGTTGATCCGGCGCCCCACGCGTGATGGCCGGGGAATCGATCCTTGACACTTCTGATCTTTCCTGCCGATAATCCTCGCAATTATTTAAGCCAAAGCGACAACTTCGATTCGGCGTTGGACTAATTAAAGTCTCGTTTCGAGCGCGTCCGTCTACTGTGGGCGCAAGAAAACGATGTAAAGCCAATTGGGAGGAAATCGTCATGAAACATCAGATTCGGTTGAGTCTGCTGGTCGCGTTGCTGTCCCTTCCTGTCCCATACGCGAGCGTCTGGGCACAATCGACGGCTCAGATCAGCGGGAGCGTGACCGATCGCAGCAGCGCCGTGCTGCCCGGAGTCGAAGTGACCGTTACACAAACCGACACGGGTCTCGTGCGCAGCGTCGTATCCAATGAAACCGGCTCGTACACAATGACCAACCTGCCGGTCGGTCGTTATCGACTAGAGGCGACCCTGCCGGGATTCCGCACGTATGCGCAAACCGGAATCATCTTGCAGGTCGGTGGAAATCCCACCGTTAATATCGTCCTGGAAGTGGGCCAGCTTTCCGAAACGGTCGAGGTGCAGGCGGATGCTGCACTGGTGGAAACCCGGAGTACGGGTGTCGGCCAGGTAATCGACAACCTTCGAGTCACCGAGTTGCCGCTCGGTGGACGCCAGCTAACCGAATTGATCATTCTTTCGGGTGCTGCTGTCGGTGGCGGGACCCAAAACTCGCCGCGGAACTATCCCACGGATATTATTTCTGTCGGTGGAGGATCGAACGACGGCCTCGCATTTATGTTGGACGGAGGAGTACATAACGACCCGTACGGCAACCAGTCTCTACCGCTGCCTTTCCCCGATGCGATTCAGGAGTTCAAGGTCGAGACCAGCGCCGTACCCGCCCAATATGGGTTCCACGCGGCCGGCGCAGTGAACGTGGTCACCAAGTCAGGCACCAACCAGTATCACGGAAGCCTCTTTGAATTCGTGCGTAACAAGATATTCAATGCGCAGAACCCGTTCGCGACCGAGAAGAACGGGCTGAAGAAAAACCAGTTTGGCGGCGTCCTTGGCGGACCGATCGTGAACAATAAGTTGTTTTTCTTTGGCGGATACCAGGTAACGCTCGAACGCTCGGTACCGACAGCCCTCCTCGCCTTTGTCCCAACGCCGCAGATGCTTGCTGGTGATTGGACCACCTTCGCGTCGGCGCAATGCCAGGGCGCCGGGGCGCTTGCGTTGAGAACTCCATTCGCCAACAACCGGGTCGATCCCGGTCAGTACTCTCCGGCGGCTGTGATCATGGCGACAAAATACCTGCCCGCCACCACGGACCCATGCGGAAAAGTGAGTTTCGGTCGAAAGAGGAACCTTGACGAGCACTTAATCGTGGGGAGGATGGACTGGCAACAGTCCGTGAAACATTCGATGTTCGGACGTTACGAGGTGGGCTATCTGGACCAGCCCTCCGACTATGACGGCAAGAACGCGATTTCGGCCAGTGAACCGGACTATTATCGCCACTCCAAGTCGTTTGTTCTGGGAGACACCTATTCGATCAGTCCGAACATGGTGAGTTCCTTCCGTGGAACGGTCCTTCGGACGGTCAACGACAAGGCATTGAAGAACGACTTGTTCAGCTTTCAGGACCTCGGAGTAAAGATGCCGTTCTATCCGCAGGGCATCGCGAAGCAGACGCGGCTCACGGTGGACGGCCAGTTCCAGGCGGATATGAGCTCGGAGGGCTTCACCAACTCGACGGTCTATCAGTTGGCCAACGATGTCAGTTTGGTCCGCGGAAACCACCAGCTCGGGTTCGGAGCCCAGCATGTCCATAACATGATGAACTACACCTCCGCCACACAGGCGGTGGGTGCGTTTAACTTCAACGGCCAATTCACGGGAAATTCGCTGGGTGATCTGATGTTGGGAAGAGCGAACACATTCACCCAGAGCCGAATCACGAACCAATACTATCGGCAGAATTTTCTCGCCCTCTATTTGCAGGACACCTGGAAGGCCAACGCTAATTTAACCGTCAACGCCGGTGTGCGATGGGAGCCGTTCTTTGGTCCTTACGACAAAGCCGGTCCGGGGGCGTTCTTTAGCAGGGAACGGTTCGACCAGGGTCTTAAGAGCGAGATCTACCCGAACGCTCCAGCAGGAGTCTACTTCCAGGGCGAGGGGGGAATTCCAAAGACCAATGCCTTCACGAGGAGCACAATGAAACATTTCGCGCCGCGCGTGGGATTGGCGTGGGATCCCAAAGGCAACGGTTTCATGATAGTCCGGGCCGCATATGGAATCTTTTACGACGCCCCACACCTGCACCAGTTTGGCGGCCGCCGCGACACGGCGCCCAAGGGCGCGCAGATCGTCGTAAACAGTCCATCGTTTGACGATCCGTGGGCGAGCCATCCGGGCGGAAACCCCTTTCCGATTCCCCTGGATAAAACCTCTCCCTTCCCATTGGCCGGCCGTTACACCGTCTTTCCGTGGGAGATGAAAAAGCCCTACATCAATCAGTGGAATTTGAGCATTCAGAAGCAATTCGGAGCGAATTGGCTGCTTGCCGCAAACTACCTCGGCAGCAACATCATTCACATGATGTACCGGTGGGAGGAGAATCCGGCGGTCTTCGTTCCCGGCGTCGGTGACGCTGGCAGGAACTGCTTCCTGAACGGCGTAAGGGTTCCGTATACCGTAAACCCGGGCGCGGCGTGCTCCACAACCGGCAATTCGAACGCGCGGCGCGAGCTGAACCTGGCGAACCCGGCTGTCGGGCAGTATTACTCCAACATCGCTTATGGCGACGACGGCGCCACGCGCAACTACAACGCAATGGTGCTTCAGATCCAGCGCCGGCGCGCGAACGGCATCACGATTCAAGGAAATTACACGTGGTCGCACAGCATTGATGACGGTTACCAGGACGTTATTCAGAACACTGGCGAGCAGATCCAGGAGCGTCGCCGAGCAAACCGCGGGAATTCTGAATTGGACCGTCGCCACAACTTCAATATGTCGACGGTATACGACATGCCGCAGTTTTCCAACAATGCAGCGCGCATTCTTGCCAGTGGCTGGCAGATCTCGGGAATCGTGCGGATACTGTCGGGCTCGTACTTGACGATTTTGTCGGGTATCGACACTGCGTTATCAGGCACAACCGACCGAAGACCACATCAGGTGCTTGCCTCGCCTTACGCTGCGGACAAAACAACCAGTCAGTGGTTCAACCCTGCGGCTTTCGTACGGCCGGCTCCAGGTGAATACGGCAGCATGGCTGGCAGGAATATTCTCGGTCCGGGAAGCGTCCGTATCGACATGGGCTTGACACGGAAATTCCGAGTGCGTGAGAAACAGACGCTGGAGTTCCGAGCCGAAGCGTTCAACCTGCCGAACCACTTTAATCCCCCTAATCCGGAGACAACCATAACCAGCCAAACCTTCGGCAAGAGCCTGCCGGTAATTGGTGGAGCTCCCCTGGGCTTCTCCGCCGGTCAGGAGCGGATCATGCAGATGGCGTTGAAGTACGTGTTCTAGGAGTCGATTCCGGAAAATGGACGTGGGTTCGTAAACACAAAGGCACGAAGGCACAAAGAAAGGCCGCATCAAATGATTTTATTTGCGGCCTTTCTTTGTGCCTTCGTGCCTTTGTGTTTACGAACCCACGTCCATTTTCCCGAATTCCGCTGATCCTTCAAGGAGTCGACATTACTGCGGACGTCTGAACAATCCGCCGTATACGGCTTTTGCGAGAACGTGTCCCTGAATCGCTTTAATCACGTTTGCGCGGGTCTCGAATGCATCAGCCGTCGGTCGGACATCGAGTTTGTTGTCCAGGGCGAAAAGCTCAAAGACATAATGATGGAACGGTCCGTTCGCCGCAGCCCCCGGACCTCGATACATGGTGCCGGTCGCACTGATCTGGTAACTGCCGTCCGGCAATTGAGATCCTTTCGGAGCGCCTTCTGCCAAACCGGTGGCTGTAGCCGGAATATTCCAGACGACCCAATGAACTTGATCATCCGTTGTGCGGTTGCGAGCGAGATCCATGTCGTGCATGTGAAGCACAAAGCTCTGTGTGCCTGCCGGCACATTTGCCCAGTTTATCGCGGGTGATGTGCCCTCGCCCGGAGCGACGCCTTCAGCGGCCTGACTAAATTTCACGGGAAATTGGCCACCGTCCGGAAAACCCGCTACCGTCATGGTCATCGGCGGCGCACCGGCGCCTCCGCGTTGCCCGCCGCCCGCTCCGCGATCCTGGGCGCCAACGGACAAGACAAGGAGAAGAGTTATCATTGAAACGAAACCCAAACCCATTAGCCGCATACTGTCCCCCCAAAGTTGAATTCATGGATAGTACGCCATTCCGGTCGCAAGGAGCACTGAAGTTCAGTCCATTCGCAGAGCGGTGAGAGGATCCACCGTCGTTGCGCGGCGCGCCGGGATGTAAGCGGCGATCAGCGCGACTGCAGTGAGGACCAGAGAAACAATGACAAATACCCCAGGGTCGGTAGGCTTCACACCGAATAGCAGAGAGGAAAGCAGCCGGGTCAATCCAATCGCGCCAAGCACTCCGAGCAGGACGCCAAGGCCGGTGAGTTTTATGGCCCTGCCGAGAATCAACCGTAATATATTCCCGCGGGTCGCGCCAAGACTGACACGGAGTCCGAGTTCCCGGGTTCTCTGCTCGACGGAATGAGACATCAACCCATAGATTCCGACCGCCGCCAGCAGCAGAGCCACCGTCGCAAAGACGCTCAGCAGATTCATGCTGATTTTCTCGCGGGCCAGCGTTTCCGCGTTCGCGTCTGACAACGCGCGGATCCGCGCAACAGCCAGATGATCATCGACGGAAAGAAATTCTTTCCGGATCTGCTCTGCCAGCGTCAATGGCGGAGCCGACGTATGAACAATCCATGTTACCGGAATCACAGCGTTCGCGAAGGCGACGAAACCGTCCGACAACTGCGCCATCGGGACATACATCACGGCGGGCGCGGGCTTGTTGAGTCCCTCCTCGCGAACATCGCCGACGATGCCGATGACCTCCCGCGGTGGTTCGTCAAACTGCGGTCCTAATCCTTTGCCGATCGTCAGGCGTTTGCCGATCGCATCGTCGTTTGGCCAGTATTTCCTGGCCATCGTTTCGTTGAGGATCATGACGAGGGGCGCGGACAGGTTGTCCCGTTCGGAGAAGACCCGGCCTCTCTTGATGGGGATGCGCAAGGCATCGAAGTAATGCGGTCCGATGAATCGCCACTGTTCGTCGCCGTTGTACCGATCGCCGCCGGATGGAGGTTTGCCTTCGATCGTGAATGGCAGATCAAGGCCAGCGCCGATGAGTGGAGCAGCCACGGTAGCCGATGCACTGATGACTCCGGGAATGCTCTCGAGACGTTGAATGGTCTGCCGCGACAAGTTTTCGAGTGCCTGATTCGTCGTGTACCGGCTGCTCGATAACGACGTTTCCATAATGATGACGTTCCTGGGATCGAAGCCGGGGTCCACGGCGCGAAGCGCGCTGATTGTTCGAATCAACAGCGTGGCACTGATCAGCAGGATCAGCGCGAGGGCGATCTCGCCGATAACCAGCGTCGAACGTGTCCGGTGCTGACCTTTTCCGATGCCCGCACGGCCGCCTGTTTGTTGCAGAACCGAAGCCAGGTCCGGACGTGAAAATTGAACCGCCGGAAATATGCCGAACAACGCTCCTGTGGCTATCGACACGGCAATTGTAAATAACAGGACGCGCCAATCCATAATCGACATGTCGGTCATGTCGATAGCAGACCCGGGGATATTCGTTGCGACCAGGTTCATCAGAGCCCGGACACCCCAGTACGCGAGCGTGAGTCCGGCAATACCGCCGACGACCGCGAGCAATACGCTCTCGGTCAGCAACTGCCGGATCAGGCGCTTACGCGTGGCTCCCAGCGCCAGCCGGACGGCCAGCGCTTTCTGACGCCCCAGTGCCCGCGCAAGCAGAAGACTGGCCAGATTGGCGCACGCGATCAGCAGCACAAAAGTCACTGCGCCCATCAGAATCAGGAGAGTGGGACGAAATTCACGAGCCATTTCCTGCTGCATGAACACTGCAGACACCGTTTCTTTGCTGTCCATCCATTCCGGGAACTGGCGTCGGAACGCATCGCCCACAAGTTTGAGCTGCGCATTTGCGGCTTCAAGTGTTGCGCCGGGTTTCAGGCGACCCGCGACTGCAAGGTAGTGTCCCTGGTTCGTGCTGTTCGGATCAGGTTGAAGCGGGAGCCAGACGTCGGCCTTGGGTTGAGGACGAAAGCTGGGATCGAGGATTCCGATGATCGTGTAAGAATCATCGCCAAGAGACACGGAACGGCCAATGATGTCCGTTGCGCTCCCGAAGGCTCGCGTCCACAAACCGTGACTCAGCACAGCAACGCGCTGTCCGCCCGGCCGATCTTCTTCGGGCGAAAACGTTCGGCCCAGCTTCGTCCGCGCGCCGAACAGCGGAAAGTAGTCCGCGGAAACGTGAATGGCCTTCACTTGTTCCGGAAACTCGGTTCCACGTATGTTTATGCCGGGCCCGCCCTGGTCAAAAGCGGACATGTGGTCCAGAACACGGTTCTCCCGCTTCCAGACGTTGAACTTGGGGATCGAGACGGAGTTTCCAAAGTCGCCCGAGATCATCCGCCCGACCAGCACGAGTTCGTCGGAGTTCGGGTAGGGCAGCGGCCGCAACAGAAGCGTGTTGAGCAGCGTAAAGACCACCGTATTGGCGCCGATGGCCAGCGCCAGCACGGCTACCGCGACAATCGTGAATGTGGGTGTCTTGATGAGATTTCGGAAGGACTGTCGAACGTCAGCAGTGAATGTTCCCACGTCCTGATTCTACGCACGCCGGCAAAAAAAGTTCCAAAATGCATTCAAATTTGCGAGAGGGGGGCATGCCCCCCTCCCCACGTTACTGGTATATCTCCGGCCAGGAGAATGTGATGACCGCGTTCATGATGCCCGACGCCGGATAGTCGTCTCCACCCCACCCCGCCACGCTAAAGAGGACTTCTTTATGGAGAGGGTCGAGCGCAAGTCCTGATATCCGGTAACCTGTAATTTGTTTCACCGGGATTTTCCAACGCGGAGGAGCGTCGCCGTTATCGTTGATGCTCCAGGCGCAAACCGATTCCCCGCTGCAACGGTCTACGATCATTCCCGTCTGCGGGTACACGCGGAAATTGCCGGTACTCGACACCTGGCTGCGCGGCCCGCGAATGACGGCTTTCGGCGCGACGTCTCCACTGGCGGTACGATCGAAAATCAGAAACGCATTGTTCAGATTGACGACCAGAAGGTTGTGGATCGGATCAACGGCCACCGGGGGTTTGTTACCTACAATTAACGTTTTGGGCCCTTTGAGAATTCGTTTGGGCGCCACGTTGCCGTTCGCTTGCCGGTCGAATACGAGAATAGCAGGCAACGTGTCTCTCGCCTGGCCGCGCGCGTCACCTAAACCGAGGGGAAGATAGATCTCACTGTTGACCCCATCCACGCTGACCTTGTCGAGAGCGGAATAAGCGTCACCAAGTATTTGCGTCTGTGTTCCCTGAATGACCCGAATCGGCGGTTCCTCTCCGCTGGCTCCTCCGCGGAATGTCAGGATCGCCTGTGCCAGAGGACTATTGACAACAATTTCATCGTGAACCTCGTCGTACGCAAAGCCATGCATCGTCCTGCTCAGCAGCGTTTTTTGTCCTTCGATGACCCGAATGGGCGGCGTATTTTCCCCCGCCAGCCTGGCGAAGGCCGCAATTTGCGGATGCGACACTCAGTTCGGCACCAGTATTTGCTCGCGCTTTGTGTCATACGTTACGGCCTGGGTCTTGCCGAATTTCAACGACACTTTGTTGGCAGGCGCGCTGCGAATCGTGCGCAAGGGCGCGGTGTTTCCAGTGGCTGTCAGCGGATAAACGGTGGCAGAAGCGTTACCCAGATTCGAAACCCACAGTTCTCGATTCCTGGTATCGACAGCCAGACTTGCGGGGTAGCTCAGTCCCGTCCTGGCTCCCTTGATGATTCTTCGCGGCGCCACATTGCCGGTATCTTTCGCGCCGAAGACCAGGATCGACTGGCCCACGCTGTTGGTGACATACACTTCGCCCTTGTCCGGGTCCACAAACATTGCGCCAGGCCAATCCAACTGGGTCCGGGAACCTTGAATGACACGCAATGGAGCAGTGTCACCGCTCGCATCGAGTGGGTAGACGGTTATCGAAGGGTCTTCGAATCTACCTGAGCCGGCCACGTTGTACTGGCTGATATGGCCCCAATTATTCACGAACAATTCGTTGGCCTTCTCGTCGATGGCAATGCCATGCACATCCGCCAGACGAGTGCTCTCTCCCGTCACGACACGCAACGGTTTTTCATTTCCCGATGCCGTCTTGCGGTATACCTCCACCTGGGGCGGGTAGTTGACCGAAACGAAAAGCTCTTCCTTCCGTTCATCAACGGTTATGGTGTGGGCTCGATGGGTAACCTTCAGGTTGCGCTTGGGCGCGGTATTTCCAGATGCGTCCTGAGAAAAGACCTTGATACTGTCGCCAATGTCGTTCTCGACGGTGTAAATGTCGCCATTCGTCGGGTCAATGTACATGCACGTGTTGAACTGCAATTCGGTGTTCTTGCCCTGAATGACCCGTTCCGGTTCAGAGCGCGTTGCATTGGCCGGCGTATTTGTCATCCGGTCGAATATTCGGATGGCCCAGAGGTTGAGGTCCTGAAGGAATACTTTGCCGGTCCGAATATCGAACGCGATGGAGCCGTAACTGGGATCCGTATCCCAGAGTCGCCGGACCGGCGGGCGAGTCAGTTCGACTGTCGGCCCGTTCTCCTGCGAGGCGGCAAATACGGACCTGCCGCGCAACAAGTCCAGCAGATGGCTCTCGTCGCCATCGTCGACGGACGCAATCCGATTGGTATCGGCGCTGCCATGCTCCGGGGGCAAACAGATTTCTCCATAATTGGACACTTCCTGGATGGAAACCAGTCGATAGCCGGAGGACGATTCCGGCGGAGTCGACAATGACATCCGTTTGTACACACTCGACAAGCTCCAGATGCCTAGTGCCGTGAGCATTAAGCCGGCAAGGACAGCCATTCCCTTTCTTCCTGGTTGCATAAAGCCTTTCTTCGGAATCGAGAAATCCGAAAGCGAAAATGTCAAGTTGATGCTCGAATACTCGTGAGAGTCTATTACAAATTGAGTGGCAGTTAGGAGTTCTTCCTCTATCGAAGTTGGTAGGAGAGTTGCCGATATTGTCGGTATCGTACCTACAGGACTACCATGCCGGAACTCTCGCGCATGAAATCAAGTTCCTCATGAGCGACTCGAAATACACGCGCGTACGCTGGACGGCTCGAACAGCGTGGGGAATATCTTCTCAGCCGCACTAAAAATCCTTCCACTACGCGCAGAGGAATCTGTCGCCCGATGAGGCTTCACGACGCATACCGAACCGAGTGCACATCGAAGTAGTCATAAGCGAGGAATGGACCGCGCTGTGCACATAAAAGACGGGACTTACTCCACTCATGCACGCGGCAGTCAAGGAAATTCAGTTTTGACTATTGCCGGCGCTCGTCCGGGCTGAAGAGCGTCGCCTGCTGAACAGGGAGTCAGATCTCTAAAAACACAACTTATACCGACAGGAGGGATTAATGAACCGCGATCCAATGAATCCTTTTGATGAGAAACCATACACGAAGACCACCAACCCTGGTGACGTGAAGGAAAAACTCTCGGACATGACGTCCAGAGTGAGAGACAAGGCGGGTCAGGTGGCGGACACAATGTCCGAGAAAATGGGCCAGCAGCGCGAAAATGCGGCCGACAACCTGAACCGGGTGGCATCCACGATACATGACAAGGCGGAGGAGATTCCCGGCGGACCAAAGGTAGTCAATCTGACACACAAGGTCGCGGATGGCATGGAGTCCACAGCTTCGTATTTGCGTGAGCATGATTTCGCGCAGATGGGAAAGGATGTGATGGATGTTTGTCGCCGCTACCCAACACAATCCCTGGTCGCCGCATTAGCGATTGGGTTTTTGCTGGGACGCTCCCGGCGTTAGGGGCGAGGCGCGGGATTCCAGAAGCAGGAAGGGCACATGAAAGAAAAATCAAACATGAATAATCAGTTTGAGAACGTCAATGATATTCAGGCCTATTCGAAATCCGGCGACCGTTCTATTTCGCAGATAATCGAGGAGATCTTAAACCATGTAACAGAGATCATCCGTTCCGAGGTTCGGCTCGCGGAGGCAGAGGTTCGCCAGGGCGTCACAGAGATCGCAAAGGCAGGCAGATTTTTCATAATCGGCGCTGTGTTCGCTCTGTACGGAATCGCCTTTGTCCTTCTCGGCGTCGTTTATGCGCTCGGGACCAGCATTCCGCTGTGGCTGTCTGCAATCCTTGTGGGTGCCTGCCTGAGCATAGGAGCGGCGATTTTCGTGCAGGTTGGTCGAACGAGGATGAATCAAGCCAACCTGAAGCCCGACCAAACCATTCGAAGTTTGCAGGAGAACGTAACATGGTTCAAGACACGAACAAAATAAAGCAACACATCGATACAGAACGTGCGCAACTTGGCGGAAACCTTAACGAGCTCGAAGATCGGGTGAGAAAGGCCACCGATCTTAAAGCGCACTTCAACAATAATACCGGCTTGATTCTGGGCGCCGCTGTTGCGGGAGGCTTTTTGTTGTCCCTTGCCTTTCGTAAATCAGCGGCTCCAGGCAGCACGTCGAACCGGGAAACGGAGCCCATGGGACGCAGCGCTCAGCCCAGGCGTTCAATACCAGCACCTTTGCAAAGAGTTTCTCAAACTCTCGACAGCATATTCGAGGGACTCACCGCTGTGGTTGCTGCCAGGCTGGAATCGTTCGTCGCGGATGCAGTACCGGGGTTTCGGGAACAATACCGCGCAATGGACCGACAGCAGGGTGGCCCTGGGGTTCGCCAGATGAGACACGATCCTGGCGGAAGGGCGACTTTTCAGCTGTGAAGCCTCCCGAAGAAGAGAAGGATGTCAAAACCGCGATCGGAGCTGCGCGCGCCAGGCAGGACCGCGACGAGATGGTCAGCTAGATGATCACAGGGACTTGGCGGCGTGCCGCTAAGTCCCTGCGGGAGCCTTGCTTGTTGATCTGTCATTCTCCTGTTTTTGTCCATCGACCGTGTCTAGGCCGCGCGCCTGCGTCGGGCAATTGAGCTGACGGCGCGCTCCCAAAGGCTCGTGCCGAGTTGTTGTTTGCGCTCCTGCAGTTCCTGTCCAAGCTCTAGCAGCCTGGCCATGCCCATCGCTTTGCGGGCTTTCGGAAACATCTGGGTCTCTTCCTCTTCCGCATGATGCTCAATGAGGTCCTTCAGCACCTTTGCTTTCGCCCCGAATTCCTCAGAATCGGTGTCGGCAGCCTTGATTTCCGGCAAGACCATGTCCACAACGTGATGCTCTTCAAGGGCTTCGAAGTAAAGATGGGCGTCCGATTTCGATCGGACGGCCTCTTTGAATGCCGGATAGAAAATCTCCTCCTCAATCGCGGTATGTATTTTCACTTCCTTTTCGATCTGCGTCAAAAGCTGCTCTCGCTGGGTGGTGCTTCTCTCTGTCGTTTTTGCCAGACGTGCCAGTAATTGCCTGACCTTCCTATGGTCGGCCTGCAGAAGAGCGATCGCGTCCATCCTCGAACGGCCCGCGCGAGCGTGGTTGCTACTACGTTTTCGTGAAGTTGCAGGCATATCTATTCCTCCTGATCACATTGCAGTGGGTTTGTAAGAGTGTGAGCCCACTATCGATCCTAAGTGATCGATCGCAACGCCGCATATCAGTGCCTGTCTTACAGAATCGCCCGGAATCTGATCCGGAGGGCAGGTTTGAGGCCCCCAGAGGGAAGTGGTGCAGGTTCTCAGAGAGGTGTATATATTGTATGATTGCCCGCCTAAAAGGTGGAGGAGGGATAACAGTGAAACCTTTATTGGTTGCTTGGTTATTGGTCCTGGTTGTGCCGGTCTTCGGTTTTTCTCAAGCGGGCACGGGTCAGATTCAGGGTGTTTGTCTGGACCCGGAGGGAGCCGCCATCCCGGGAGTGACCGTGACGATCCGGGAGACGCAAACCGGAACGGAGCGTGTCGTAAGAAGTGATGAAACCGGCCGGTTTGCTGCGCCTTTTATGCCTGTGGGTACCTATTCCGTTCTGCCGGAGTACACCGGAATGGTTCCACGCACCCGGACCGAACTGGTTTTGTCCGTCGGCGCCACTGTGGATGTCACTGTGGACATGGTGCCGAGAGGCATTCAGCAGGAAGTGACGGTCGTCACAGAAGCGCCGGCACTGCTGACCTCGCAGACGGAAGTGTCCAGCACACTGAACTCTCTGGCCATCCAAAATTTGCCGATCAACGGCAGGCGATGGGAAAACTTCGTGCTTCTGACGCCCGGCGTCACGAACGATGGAACATTCGGGCTCGTGAGCTTCCACGGCATCGCGGGTGTTTTCAACAACACGATGATCGACGGCGCCGACAACAACCAGGCTTTCTTTGCCGAAGAGCGCGGTCGTACGCGAATTCCGTACGCCATCAGTCAGGAAACAATCCGGGAATTCCAGGTCAAGACGAGCACTTTCTCTGCCGAGTATGGCCGTGCGGCGGGAGGTATTGTGAATGCCGTGACGAAGTCTGGAACCAACGAATTTCATGGCAGCGCTTTCTATTACCTGCGGGATCGAAGCTTCCTGGCCCGGGATCCCTTTGCTCGCGCTCAGAATCAGGCCAAGCCGCCGGAGCGGCGTCACCAGTTCGGCGGGTCCGCAGGTGGACCAATCGCGAGAGACAAAGTTTTCTTCTTCGCGTCGTATGATCAGCAAAATCGAAATTTCCCGGTAACTGTGCTGCCCAATGGCGGCGACAATTTCTACCTTGGGTCAACGGCCCCGGCTGGCGCAACTCAACAAGCCACGACGTTTCTTCGTTCGTTGACTGGAATATTTCCGAGAAAGGCCAATCAAAATCTCGCTTATGGAAAGGTCGATTTCCAGATCAATGATCGCCAGCGATTGACCTCGAGCGTGAACATTCTCGATTTTCGATCGCCGAACGGCATACAAACCGCAAACGTTGTGGCCGTACCCGTCGGATCGAACGGCCAGGACGGCGTAAGGAATGAGACCAGCGTAACCACGTTGACCTCGGTGCTCTCGCCCAGTTCGGTAAACGAAGTCCGGTTTCAGTATAGCCGGGACTTTGAATTCCAGAATCCGAACGGCCCTGGCCCTTCGGTGACGATTAACAATGGCACCGGCAATAACTTTCAGTACGGGATGCCCAATTTTCTGCCGCGGCCTGCTTATCCCAACGAAAGACGCCTGCAGTTTGTAGATAACTTTTCTTTCCTGCGCAGGCAGCACGACTTCAGATTCGGCACCGACATCAATGTAATTCGAGATATCTTCGCCAACATCTTCCAGGGCGGGGGAGTGTACGCATACACCAGCCTTACGAACTTCGCCCTCGATTATGGCGCCGTGGATACCGGGGCCAATACGGGGAAACACTACAATACATTCACCCAGGCTTTCGACCTGACCGATCCACAGGGAAGGAATCAGTTCCGCGGCATCGACTACAATTTCTATGCGCAGGATAACTGGCGGGCGGCTTCGAAGCTGACACTCAATCTGGGAGTGCGTTATGAGTACCAGCAGATTCCCCAACCCCGGAAGTCCAATCCCGCCCTTCCGCTGACAGCGCAATTGCACCAGGACAAGAACAACTTTGGACCGCGAGTTGGCCTCGCGTGGCAAATGATGCAGCGGACGGTCTTCCGGCTCGGCTACGGTCTATCCTATGGCCGGACAGAACACAGCACTCTTTCCAATCTTTTCGTTAACAATGGCGTGACGCAACTGGGGTTTCAGTTGAATCCGGCTACGAATCTGGCGGGTTCACCGGTGTTCCCGAGCGTGCTCTCGAGTTCCCCGGCCGGACAACAGGGATCCACTACAATCAATCTTGCCGCCCCCGATTTCGTCAATCCCGCAGTACATCAGGCCAGCGCGGAAATTGAAACCCAGATTGGTTCCACCTTCAACCTGTCCGTCCGGTACCTGATGGCGCGGGGTCTCCATCTTCCGTTTTCGCACGATACCAACATTGCCCCGGCCACGCAGACGCGCACGTACAATGTTTTGGACGCGGCAGGTTCGGTGCAGAGCACGCTTACCGTGCCCTTTTACAACGCCCGAATCAATCCTGCCTTTGGCCAGTTGCTGACGTATGAAACGGGTGTCAGTTCCTGGTACCACGCCATGATGCTTCAGGCGAATAAACGCTTCGGACGCGGCATTCAATTCATGACTTCCTTTACATGGTCGCACGCGACCGACGACGGTCAGAATCCCGCTTTGACTTCCACGTTCCTGCCGACCGTTTCAGTGCTGGACCCGTTCAACAGGCGCGCGGATTACGGCAATAGCGTAATGGATCAGAGAAAGCAATTTGTGTTCAGTGGACTTTGGCAGCCGCAGATCAACGCATCCGGATTCGCGAAGCGCGCCCTGCTCGGCGGGTGGAAGTTTGGCGGTATCGTTATGCTTTCGGATGGCTTTCCTCAGACGGGTATCGTTAGCTTAACGAATCTCGCCGGCGGCCTTGGAAGCGGGCTGAATGCCGCTCAAAGTACCAACAACCGCTTTCCCGGCATTGGCAGGAATGCATTCCGGCGGCCGGGGTTGTCGAATGTGGATTTGCGCGTCGCGCGAGAGTTCCGGATTCGCGAATCGAAAAGCGTTGAATTCCTGGTGGAAGGGTTTAACATCTTCAATCACGTAAATTATTCAACCGTCAACACTACTCAGTACACTTTACAGGGGACGAATTTGGTGCCGAATCCCTTGTTTTTGAGGCCGCAGGCAGCGCTCAGTTACCCGGCTGTGGGGAACCCACGGCAGCTGCAAGTGGCGACAAGGTTTAATTTTTGACGAGCTGCCGGAGTTGTCATGCGGAAGAGACTAGGAACGCATCAGATTATTTTGGCTTCGCTCGCCATCATGAGTTGCCTGCTCGGCGTGGCGAGAGGTCAAGCACCGCAGAATTTTTCGGCGGAGCTGTCGCGCGCAGAATCCCTGTATCGCGCGGCTAAATTCCAGGAATCACTCATCCTGCTGACCGAGCTTGAAAAGAGAATTGATAGTTCCGACCCCCAAAGAAAAAATGACGTCTTGAAGATAAAGCTTTGGATGGGCCTTGCTCATGCCGGCATGGATCAAAAGGACCAGGCGAAGTCCAAATTTATCGAAGTCTGCAAACTGGACAGCAAGTACACGCTCAATCCACAGGATTACCCGCCCCCGGTCGTTGCGCTGTACAACGAGGCAAAGGCAAGCTGTCCACCGCCGCCCGAACGCTCGACAACTTCAACGGCCGACCTGTCGATCACGGAGTCGACGTTCCTGGGAGGCAAGGAACTGTACGAAAAAGGCGAGTACAGTGACGCGTTGAAATACTTCAACGTCGTGCTGGCGCTGGATAGTTCACATGTGCTTGCGCGCGAATATTCGGATCTGGCTCAGCAACGGCTCGACCTTCTTGCAGACCGGGGCTATACGGAATGGCGAGCCAGCTTCGACGCCAAGCAGTTCGATAAAGCCGCGGCCGCATATAACAAAATTCGCAGCGATCCGCAGCTGAACACCGGCAAACTGTCGGCGCAAATCGAGTCGGAGTACAAAAAAACGCTTTCAGGCCTGGTCGATTCATGGAAAGCGGCATGCGCCGAGCGAGCACTGACCAAATTGGGTCCGATCCTGAATGAAGCAACGAGTGTTGCTGCGGGATTGCCGTTCGGTCGCGACGCTTTGGCTCAAATGCAGCCGTGCCCCTCTGCGCCAGGAAATGTACAGGTTGCCGCAGGCAATCCGGTGAAGCCACCCACTCCGGCGCCTCCCCCTGTGAGAGCGCCCAGTCCAACGCCTCCTCCTGCGAAGGCGCCCAGTACAGCGCCTCCTCCTGCGAAGGCGCCCAGTGCAGCGCCTCCTCCTGCGAAGGCGCCCACTCCAACGCCTCCTCCTTCCAAGAGTCCTGCGACAAATCCGGCGCCACCGGCGAAGGCGACACCCGCTCCTCGAGGAGCAGAGCCGGCGAGACAAATTCCTCCGAATTGTATAAAGGGAGATCCCACGCTTGCGATGGCTCGGTTAAAGACGCGGGTCAACCCGCAGATTGACCCGAGCCTGCAACGATATCTCGTTCGCGGAATTGTCGTCAGCATCCACATCGATGAGGAAGGCAACGTCGAGGTAAATGAAGTGGCGAAGGCGAATCCTCGAATCGCTGGTCCTATTCGAGCTGCAGTCGAGCAATGGAAGTTCAACCCGACCCTTATTAACGGTCAGGCGAAGTGTGTCGAGACCGATCTGCCCCTGGCGGTTATCCAGCCCTGATTGGAGCCATGCGGATCATCGATTCCCATTTTCACTGGTGGCCGAGAGAGATCTTCGAGCAGCTTTGCAATCGCAGCGGCTATCCTCGCGCGGAACGCAACAGCCGCGGCGGATACAACTATGTGGGACATGAGGGACGCCCGTCGCTCAACTCCTGGGCTGAATGGTTCGATCTCGACCGGCAGCTCGAACATATGGACAGCCTCGGCCATGAGGTGAGCGTCGTCTGCTCGACCGGCCCCTTCTCGATCTATTTCTCCGACCTGACTCCGGAGGAAGGTCGTGACGCTGCGATCATGTGGAACGAGAGGATGGCGGGCGCGCAACGCCGGTATCCAGGCCGGGTGTGGGCAAGCGCGGCGGTTCCGTTGACCGATACGAAGGCCGCTATCGAAGTTCTCGACCACGCGATCAACAAACTTGGATTGATGGGTGTCAATATCCCCGGAAGCATCGGCCGAGATACAAGGATCGATGCCGAGCGTCTGGCGCCCTTTTACGCCCGCATCGAAGAACTCGGCATCCCTCTCTTCCTTCATCCGACGGATGCGGTATTTGGTGAGGATCTGGAGGGCTATGGCGGCGCGCTGCACCTCAGTCTTGGCCGCGTGATAGAGGTCAGCGTCGCGGCTTCTCGACTGGTCTTTTCCGGCCTCATGGAGCGGCACTCCGACCTCAAGATCGTGATGTCGCACACCGGAGGCGCGCTGCCTTACCAATCCGGCCGCATGGACAAGAACGGCAAGAATGCCAGGCTTCCTCGGCCCCCGAGCACGTACATCCGCCGTATGTACACCGATACCGTCTCTCCGCACAGCATGGGAATAAAATTCGCCATCGAATATTACGGAATCGATCGCGTGATGTACGGCTCCGACTATCCTTGCTGGGATCCAGCAACGGCGCTCGCATTAATCCAGGAGATCGGTTTGCCGGATGCGGACCTGGAGAAGCTCCTTTACGGCAACGCCCACCATATTCTGGGTCAAAGAGCAGTGGATTAGCCGCGAATTACGCCAATTACGCGAATGGGGCGCATCAAAGAAATTCTTGATGCGCCCCATTCGCGTAATTGGCGTAATTCGCGGCTAATCCACTGCCCTACTTCACCGACGAATTGTTCAAAACGAATGTTTCGTATGGAAGACGGTTAAGGACGCGTGCCAGGGCCAAAAATGTCAGCGCAAAAGTGATGATGGTCGAGACGAAGTAGCCGTAGCCGTAGAACTGAAAGCCCATTCTCAGGGTCAGCAGCGTGAAGATCGTGTTTGTCGCGAGGAAAACCAGCTGGATGGCGAGCGCCAGCTTTCTCTTATCGAAATACGACAACAAGATCGTCATCGTCAGGAACAGCACGTGGAAGAATGCTCCGAGGACGCCTATTCTGAACACGGCCATTTGTATGAAGCTGACATTAAGCATGGCAAACAGGCGAGGCGCGAGAAAGATCGAAATCAGGGACACGAATCCCTGAAGAACGATGAAATTTCGCGAGCCGCGTTTCACGGATTGAATGATCGCCTGGTGATTTCGCTGGATGCGGCTGAAGGTGGCATGTTGCTGGATGTCCCGATAGTACTGGACATATTTCTCGAAGAAATCCGTCTCCACGCTCAGGACAAAGCAGGCCATCGACGGGACGATCGTCAGGAAAGCGAGAAACATCGCGCTGTCGTAATCGGGGTACGACACCATGCCGCTCGGCAGTGAGACTCGTTCGGGCGCGGACCACATGAGGCATTTGTCAATCCAAATGGCCGTGTTGTAGACAAGACCGCCCAGAGCGAGATCCCAATAGTGCCGCAGTTGTTTCCCGAAGCCCATCGGCAGCGAGATCCCGTATGGATATTCCGCCAAAACACATCCGATCAGATGACAGAGCAGCAGGATCAAACCGGCGGTGAAACCGAACAACATGCCCGGCAATTTGAAAAATGGCGCGCCGATCATGGCGCCTGCCAGTGCGGCGCCCATGCCTGCTGCAAACGCAAAACTCAGCCTCTTATAGTCTTTGAGGGCGGTCAGAAACACACAGGCAAGCCAGATTGCCGTCACCACAAAGAAGTTCGCGATTGCAAAGAGCCGGACCGCGAGATCGAGCTGCAGGAAATAGCCGTAGAACATGATCACGAGCGGCAGCTCCAGCGCGAACACGATGAGGATTCCGCTCAGCAGCGCGGCCGGGCACTTTGTCAGATCTTTGCGGTAGATGGAGTCCGCGAGGTGGCGCGACGACACGACGGAAATCGGAGCCGACATTACAAGAGAGAATGCGAAGTTATAGATGATGATCAGCCGGAATTGCGTCATCTCGTCGACCGACACAAATCGCGAGCCGAACATGACAGTGCCGGACAGCGAAAGAATGGTGAACAGCCACGGTCCGGTCGAGGCGAGCGCGGAATGAGCGTAGCCTTCCACGACGCCGAGCAGATCGTCGCGCCGTTCCAGCTTTCTCAGCTCGAAGCCGATTCCCGCCATCAGTTCACCCCGGCCGCGAGCAGGGTTTCGGATTCCTGCCGCCGATATGTTTCATACAACTCGAGGTACGTGCGATCTACGAGTTGTTTGTCATAACAGGCCAGGACACGTTTTCGGATTGCTCGACTACACTGCCCATACCACTCGCTGTCGTTCAGGAGTCCGGCGATTGCCGTGGCAGTCGAAACAGGATTGCAGAGAGGCGTAACCGCGCCGCCGGGTCCAAGCGCCGGCGATTCGGTCGCCCGGCCCAGGATCATCTCGCGGCAGGCGCCAACATCGGTGGCTACCGTTGGAATTCCGGCTGCACCCGCTTCCAGAATCGTGAGCGGTTGAGCCTCGCTGATGCTCGTCAGAGCGACGACATCGATGCGGCCCAGGTACTCATCGGGCTGGACGCGCCCCGTAAAGGTCACGATATCGTCCAGACCCAGGTGGCGTACGAGAGACTGGCATTCCTGGAAGTAAACAGGATCCTCATCGGTCGGTCCGAGTATGAGCGCCTGGATGTCGGGCACCGGACCTTTCAAAATGGAACACGCTCGGATGAATGTCTTGATGTCTTTGATCGGCACCACTCGTCCAATCAACGCGACAGTGGGCCGGCGCCGTTCCGCCGCCCGCCCGATCTTCGAGAAACGTTCGTAATCGATTCCATTCGGAATGATCGCAAGTTTTTCCGGCGCGGCTCCATCCTGAAGCTGAAACTGCTGATTGCCTTCATACAGCGTGACGATTTTCCTGGCTACCGCGTAGCATGCCCGCGAATATCCGACGAACGTATTGATCCAAAGATCTTTGAGAGTGGATTTGTGATGATCGAGATCGAAATTCGCCGACTGCTGCCCTTGAAGCCAGTCGGCCATTCCGATTTCGATGCGGCGCTCGTTGGTGTAAATGCCGTGCTCGGTGAGCAAGACAGGGCGGCCGGTTTCCAGGGCCGCGCGTGCAGCAAGCAAACCCGCGTACCCCGTGGAAACGGTATGGTAGACGCGAGCATCGGGCAAGTCCGCCAGCAGGACCGAATACAACCCTCCAAGCAACGCGCGCGAACTCCAGAAGTAGTCCAGGAACGAGCTGCCCGAATGGGTCTTTTCGTACATGCGCAGCAGCAGGTCCCAGGCCGCAGGTGAATTCAGAAGCAGTTGAGCGCCCGCCCTGCTTCGAAAAGGGCGGAGTATCTCAAGGATCTGTGCCAGGGGCTCGATGCCGCCCTGCGACTGAAGTGCAAGCAGCGGCTCCTGAATTGTTCCCCATAGTGCCCTGGTGCGCCGATCGTCACCTTTTCCCGCCGGCAGATGCTGGACGAAGATGGTGGAATGGTGCAGCACGTTCCGGGGAAGTTCATATTGGGCTTTCAGAGACGCGCCAACAGGGAGAAGCGTCACCAGGTGAAACGTCAGATCTTTCTGGGCGACGATAAGATCGTGCGTCCATGTCGAGACGCCGCCGGTTACGTAAGGGTACGTTCCTTCGAGAATCAGACATACATCGGCCGTCGAGGCGGGCGCTCTCATGCGTGTGCCTCGGCATTCTGCGCGAGCCACAACTGGATAGCTTCGGATATCTCGAGAGGCACGCAGGCTCCATCCCGCAGTTTTTTCCAGTTGCCCGAAACGAATGATCTCAGCTTTTCAAACTTGCCGGAGCGAAACAGGCTTTCCATGTACCAGACGGCGCATTCCTGAGTGTCCTCAGCGAGGTATGTTTGTTCAAACCATTCGACCGCTTCCTCGTATCGGCTCCCGCGGACCAGGATTCGACCGATCGAAATACGTGCGGTCTGGTCGTCCGGCATCACGTTCAGATATTGGCGATAGTAACGAAGCGCGTTCTCGCGGCAATCCTCTTCACGGTCAGAGTCGAGCAGTCCGGCATAGGCATACTCGTCATAGTGCTGCGCGATGCTCTTCAAGAGCTCCGAACGTTCCGAATTTCTTTCGGGGGTTTCCTGGAGCTTGTGTGTGAGCATGAGCGTTCGCCGCATGAAATCGTTTTCGATCTTCGTTATCCCGGTGGCGGCCTGAACGCGAATGGCGTTATTGCTGTCGTTGAGCGCCATCTTCAACAGAGGCGCAAACGCGGGCCTGAAATTGACGGTAATCAGCGTCAGAAGCGCCTGTTTTTGCGTGTGAGTTCCGAAAGTCAATACATCGACCAGCGGCATGATCGAGCCCTGGGGATCGGACTGCTGCTTGCGGATCATCTCGAAAAAGTCGCGATCGGTATCGGTATCCGGAAACAGTGCGCGATACCAGACTTCGAATGGTTTGGCGTTCCTGGCAAAGATCGAGGTCGTGATTCCGGCCAAAAGCGTCGCGGCTGGACCGAGGGGTCCCAGGGCCATCGTGAAAGCCAGGAGGATCAAACTGAGCCGAAGGTCCCGGCGTGACTTTATGTAGTGGAGAAGCTGCAGAGAGATCAATGCCACAACCGACAAGTGTCCGGCGGCGGCATAGACCAGCGACATTTTCCCGTGGAGCAGGCGATAGGTTATCGCGAATTCAACGAGTCCTGCCGCAATGGTCATCAGCAGAACGGGCGCGTTCCGGTGAATAGCCGGCAGTTGCCGCTGGTCAGCCATATGTCACTTCCTCTTCCCGCGCCACGAGGAAATCCTGTTTACCTTTCCGGCTGCCATCCTGCCGGCGGTGAATGGCCTGTATGTTTGCTGAGAATCGGGCACCCGCCGTGTCGTGCGGCAAAGATGTGCCGATCCTGGTCAAGAGCTTTTGTGCGACCATTTGTGCATCTTCAAGCGTGGTATTGGGCAGAATAATGAAGCATTCCGAACCGGCCTGCCGATAGTCGAACGCCATATCCGTTTTTCTCAACGACGCTTTGACGGCCTCGCCGATAAGGGCCGGTATCGAACCCCGTTGAAAATCGGTCAATTCGGCAGGATTGTCGAGGCGCAGGACCACGAGTGAGACATCGAAGCCGACGCGCTCCGCCAGTTGAGACAGGAAGCTGACCTGCCGTTCGAAGAATCCATGAGTAAACAATGACGTGCTCTCATCGAATACCTTGTCGGAACATGCCGATTTGTAGCGCAGTGCATTGGCATAAGCCGTGGCGATCCATTCGCAAAGGACTTTGAACGTTTGTACGCTTGAAAGATTCAGCTCCAGGAAGCCGAGTTTTTCGATCTTCAACATGCCGAGAACTTCGCCGTCGGAACTGATCAGCGGTCCGGCCAGCACGCCTTCATGGCTGAGAAGCGCGTCCTCGTCACGGCTCACACCGCACAAGAAACGCTGCCTGCCGATAACCTCCCGGAACAGCACCGAATGCGAGCCGAGGTTCCACGCATATCTGTCCTCCCGCTCCCATCCCTGCGTGGCGGCTAATTCCAAACCGTCGTTCTTCAGAAGGAACACCGAAAACTTCTCCGGATTCATGACAACGCGAACGAAATTCGAGACTCCACTGATCACATCGGCCGGCTCGAGCTTATCGATGCCGCGTGCGGCTTCGTACATGCGCACCGCAGTTTTCAACTGGCCTGCCACATGCACTTCGAGCTTTTCTTTCAGCTCCGCCATCCTCTTATAAGCTGCGCTCAGATCGGATGACCGCTGCTTCATCGTGTGGAGTTCCGCGCGTAGTTCGGCCGTCTCTCCCCTGTGACGGTTGCGCAGTTCGCCCCAGATAACAGCGGCCGCAAACCACATCAGAGGTGTTCGATTGATGTGGAACATGTAGTCGTAAATGTCCTGTGACATGTTCCGCTCGGGAAGGTTTCCGGCCAAAAGGACGATCGTCGCAGCCAATGCGGCAAACAGTCCTTCGGTTGTTCCGTACTGAGCGGTAGTCAACAGCACGATCGGCCAGAACGGGTGCGGCGACACGCTCGAGAATCGCAGGCCATCGAAGAAGAGATAGTCGATCAGAAGCGCGGTTCCCAGATAAAGGCCGGTCTCGATGATCGCGGACCTCCTCACGCCAAACCAGACGGGTGCCCGATCGCCGACAAGCTGAAGCTCTTCCGTTTGTGCAGTGCTCTCGAGCATTTTCGTGCCTAGGAGGGACTCCTTGCTCCAGGATGTATTTGGATTCTGGCGCCTGCCGTTGTGACTGTCTGTCCGGTACTGACTGAATTCTGGCGGCGCTCCGCGAAGGCTTCCAGAGACAGGCGATCGTTGAGACGACGGCTCAGGCGGACTGTCGTGAACGGTCCTTTGCCGCCTTTGCGATCGATAGAGAACCCGCCCGATCCAGCCAGCCGGGCTTTCTTTCCGATAGGCGTCGAAAGCGCAATTCCAATCGCATGAACATTCCTGCTCGATAGCGGAAAACGGGCATCTCCCTGTTTGTCGATGCGCTTTTCCATGTCCACGATGTATTGCATTTCGATAATGGGATACCGGAGCCGCAACGTGTAATCGAGGCCTCCTCCGATGCTGTAGGTCCTGGCTGCCGCAACGCTATCCATGCGATATCGGCTCAAAGCCGCGTTGAACTGTGCGGTGAGACGTGGAAAAAGCCGCTGCAGCCGGCTGTATCCGGCGCGATCACGCACGCCGTACGCATCGATACTCGACGGTAAATCCCAGAACGATTTTCCGTAGTCGGCTTCAATTCGATTCGAACCCAGAGAGTCGCTCAAGTTGTACGACGCTCCAGTTCCGAATTGGCGCTGGTTCTGGTAAACCGCGCCACGCAATACCGACCCGTTGAAAAAATCGTGCTGAATCGAGGCTTCCATTCGGTATCGGGATTTCGACACGGATGAAAGACTCGGCAACTCCGTCGTTCGCTCGACCAGCATTCGGCCCTTTGTCGGTATGGAAAGCAACCATTCGCCGGATAACGATGAGAGCAACTCACTCCGGTCGTGCGCGATGCTTTTCAAATTCGTTTCGAATGAGCTCACAGGCGCTCGATCTTGAAAAATCCGGCGCCGGGCCTCGATGAGATCTTCGTTTCGCGGCTGCATCGAGATGGCTTTGGCGTACAGATCCACGGCCGAGCGCCAGCGATTGGCGGCCAGGTCGATCGCGGCAAGCTCAGACAGGACGGCAACACGAGGTTCCTGAGTTTGAAGCAGCCGTTTCAAGAGATCGGCCGCCTGTTTTGAGTGGCCGGTGGCCACCAGCAGTCTGCTTTGCACGAGCTGGAGCTGCGAGGCGTTCGGATCCTCCGCCGGCTTTGAGGGCTCGATCGGCCACATAACGATGACGATTTGACTCCGCGAACGCGACGAGACACTGAACTTCATGTCCCGGGCTGCGTGGATCAAAAGCGTGTCGTAGCCGTTGCTCGTCCATGCGATCCAATCTTTAAGATCGGAAACGACACGATCCATCGACGGGGGATCGATGGACCGGTTGAATTGGACAAGGAGCTCTCTGGAATCGAGGCTCTTGCTCGTGAAGGCGATGTCTTCCTTGAACTCGAGCGCGAGGCCGACCACTGACCCGCCACGCTCGGTTTTGACTGTGAATGAGCCCGCGATTGCGGCCGGGCTGAAGAGAAGCATGAGGACGAGCGCAAGGAGAACAGTCCCTTCCCGGCAGTATCTCCTACTTTGTCGCGGCAATAATTCGTTTTGCATCTTCATAGCGTCCTGCTTGTACCAATACCGCCGCATATTCGCTCCGTACGTTGGTGTCGCCCGGCCCTGCCTTGAGCACATTTTCGAAAGCGGCCAGTGCCTCACGGCTGCGGCCCATCCGTTGAAGCAATTGCGCGCGAAGCACCCTGGCGTCGCCCGTCTGTTCCTGTGACCCTTCGAGCAAATCCAACGCGCGTTCGTAATGGGCGCGTGCCCCGCGGTCATGATCGTGGCTCAGCGCTTCTCCCAGGTAAAAGTGCGTCTCGTAATCGAGATCGCCTAGTTTTACCAGCCGGCTCAGGAACTGCCGGGCCCTCGAGAAATCGCCTTCCCACAGCGCCATCGATGCCAGCCGTTTGAGCGCCTCTCTGTCATCGGTGCGCAGCGAAAGCAATTTTTGAAAAGCGTTCCGGGCCGGCTCCATTTGCTGCGTTTCCAGGCCGACTCTTCCAAGCCGGCGAAGCCGTGCAGGCTCACTTTCGTTTTCGACCGCCTGCCGGATGACCGAACTCAAAGCTCCCCGGTCATTCAGCGCGACCAGCGCACTGATATAGGCGTCGAGCACGGACTTGTCTGCGACCGTTTCCCGCGTAGCGAGACCGGCAGCCCGTTTTGCCGCTCCGGCGTTGATAAGGTGTTGCATCCACGCCGCGCGCTGGCCCGCCGAAGCCGAACGTCCGCGCGCTTCCAACCACTCCAGAGCGGGCGCTGCCGGACGCGGTCCCCACAAGTACAGAAGCTGCGACACTTCCCGGCTCCCGGGGCCCGCGCCGGCCGCAAGCTGCAGCAGCAGGTTTTCGGCAGAACGTTTGTCGCCCAGGTCCAGCAACCGGTTAGCAATGGACGTCCGCTCCGAATCGTCGATTCCGGCCTTATTTGCCCTTTCCCTTAAGAACGCAATGAGTTCCGGCTTTCGATTCAGGCTTGCCAGCGCTTCCTGATAGACGGAAACCCATTCACCACCTCTGGAATCGGCAAACGGGCGCAGAAACTGTAGAGCCACAGCGTAACCACCATGCTCGATCAGCAGCCGCAAGCGGTCCTCCCGGCCTTTCAAGTCGAGATCGGTGCGGGCGAGTTCGGCCTGCAGGAACTGGAGCAGCCGGGGTTTTTCACCGCTGCGCAAAGCGATATCCACGTATGCAGACAACCATTGGGAATTCTTGCCTCGCGCCCGCTTTTCAACGTCGGGGAGCACTGCGGAATAGTCCTTGAGGTCGAGCAGTCCGTAGATGATTTCCTCCCGCCTGGATTCGGGCAGACTGCTCTGAGCCAGGCGCGCAGACCAGAACTTCCTCAGCTCCGCCGCAACGGGCTTTCCGTCTCGAAGGGCGGCGGTCAAGGCAGCAACGTAGGCTTCCTCTTCGTTCGCGCGCTCACCTGCAGAAGCCGGATCCGGATGGCTTAACAACGGACGGAGCAGCTGGAGAGCTTCGGCCGGTTTGTTTGTACCGGTCAGCGCAAGCGCGAGGTGCAACTGGTCCGAACGGTTATGGCGCTGGCGATCGAGGCGCTGAGCGGTAGCCAGAACCAGCTTTGGATGCCGAGCTTCATTTGCGGCAAAGTACAGGTCGCTGACGGACTGAAGCGAAAGCGCCTTCGATGCGCCGCTTTTAAACCATTTGAGAACGCGATCGGCTTCGCCGGCTGCGGTGGCCACGAGTGCCCAGGCGGCGTCTGCTTCGAGCGAAGGACGTCTTTCCCGAATGGTATTGAGCAGGCCAAGGCCTCGCTTTGCTTTTCCCAATTCCAGGTACAGGCTCGCGAGCCGGCTAAACAAGTAATCCGGCGCCTCGCGCTCGAGCGCCACTTGTTCGTAACATCGCAGTGCGTCATCGCGGCGGTTGAGGACAACATACACATTTCCAAGCTCGAGACGCTCTGTCTCGTCGAGATTCGGTTTGCTTTCCGCCCTGTCGATCCACTTCTGCGCCGAAGACGCATCGTTGCGTGCTATGGCAAGCTGCGCGCCCAGGACAGGCCGGTCCGCAAGGAAGTCATCGCCGAGCTCACGCGCCATCCGGTCCAGGAATCGTTCGGGATTCGTGGCATCGTCGGCGGCCGCCATCGCCAAAGCAGTTTCCGCAAGGTTGGCCAGCAGCCAATTCGGAAGGGCCGTCAGGTCCCGGTCTCGGACAATCGCAATCGCGAAATCGCTCTCCTTGTGCGCCAGCGCAAGATCTACGAACGGTTCCACGACGATTGCCGGCAATTTGCCTTCGGCATATACGCTCTTCAGCCGTTCATACGGCACATCGAGTTCTCCCAACGCGATGTGGAGGTCGACGATTTTCCGGAGGACGTTGGGATTCGTATCTGCGGCTTTGTCGAACGGCTGCAGGAGCCGGAGGGCCATCGCAGGCTGTTTCTTGAAGTTCAAGAGGTCGGCGAACTGCACGGCCGTGTCGTAATTCAGCTGTCGCCTCAACCACACCAACGCGACGGCCGGAGCCTCTGAGGCGCGGCCATTGTCCACAAGGAGATTCAAGTGGAGCTCGACGGTCTCGGCCGTCATCGCGTCCGGATGCAGTGTGTCGAAGCGCTCGATTGTCGATTCGGCATCTGCAATCGAACCGCGGCTCGCCTGCAGGCTGGCCAGATCGATGAAATCCCGCGGTTGGGCCGGATATTTCTGCACCAGCGTCAAGAGAGTGTTGATCTGGTCGTCGTATTGCGCTGTGAGGTTGTAAATGTTGGACAGGCTCCGCAGGTTGCTTTCCGAGGGATCAAGGATCGCGATACGCTCCAGAATCTTCAGGTAGTCCCGCGGCCGTTCCGCGTACTGAAACAACTTGCCGAGCCGCTGCAGTGCCTCGAGATTCTTTGGATTCTCGTCCACGAACCGTTTCATCAGCTCAACGGCTTTATCGACGTCGCCGTATTGCAGGTACAGCTGCGTTAAAGGCAGCACGACATCGGCTGATCGGTTTCCCGCCGCGAGCCGCTCTTCATAGGACTGCCGGGCAATTTCATATTCTCTGGCTTTGAATTGAAGCAGCGCGAGTTCGCCTTTGCCCGGAACAAGGAGAGCTGCCAAACCAAGCCCGGCCGCAAGCAAGATTGCGAAAACGAAGTAGTGAATTCTGGTCATTGGCGGGCGTCTCCGAGTGACCGGACAGTGACGAATGCCCGCTGATGCGCGTCGAGGGGAATTGTGAAATCCAGCAGGCCCTCCGCGTCCGTTGCGATCTCTTTTTGCCACTCGCGACCGGAATGTTCCCGCGCTCGTATCAGGACGCTGCCTCGTTTCGGCAATTTCCACTGCATAGCTCCGGGACCATATCCCTGCGCTGCAAAACTGAACTCTGCTTCGCTCTGGCGATAACTGGACACCCGCCAGTGGCTGTGTGCCAGGTACGCGCGGGAGGCAAAGGGCAGGACCCTCGAGTTTGATGTAATTTTCGCTGCCTTTACCTCGCGGTCCATCAGGGAGACGATCGGGGAAGCTTCGGCGGCATCAAGGGCGACGTAGAGCGTGTCTTGCAAGTACCGCTGTCCGATGATCCCGGTGGATCTTGCGAAGTCGACCGCGTACTGAGATGAGTTGTCGAACCGAATTGTTTCGAGATCGCCGCGATTGTTGATGCTCCAGCGATGTTCGTCGAGCGCCTCGATGGACGTGCTGTAAAAACCGTCGGCGATTGCTGCGTACTGTGACGTCGTAATCGGGCAGATCTCCAGGGCAGTGACATACTGGAGGTTTTCGATCAGAGCCCGAAGGCTCGCCAGTTTCTCGCCGGAGTACATGTGATAGTAGATGTTGATTGGCTTGACGCGACGCGGCGATTCCGTATTCTGGATTGTTTTGGTCAGATACCGGAAACCAAAGAACCGATCCGTCCACAATTCCGTGTAGTTGTTTTCATTGCTGTTCGATGCGTAGATCTGCCAGGTTCGGCCCACTTGCCTGCCGACAGGGAAAACCCAGCCGTAAGACATGCGCTCTTCGTCGAATCGAGTCGCACCGCCGTTGATATTGCGGACGCCTGCAGTGCGGCTGGCTGCAACGACGGCTTCAAATGGGGTCGTATCACCGGACCATTGGACGACTTCGACTTTTTTGCCCGCGGGCAGCAGTCGTGAGATGAATTCGATGGAACCCCGGATTTCATGATCCAGGTTGAACGGCTGGAGATCGTAAGAACGCAGGCTCTCGTACCGCCTCTTCGTCGCAATTTGCGCTCTGGATTCACCGAATATCTGGCCCGAAGATTCCCACAAAACCGAGATGAGCTTCTGCAACCACGCGGGCATCTGCGAAATTTGGATCGAGAAGAACGTGCGTCCCATTGCGCCCGGCGCATCGGGATTTTTGGCGAGCGCCTCCCAATCCAGGGGGTGGCTGTAGGTGTGCGTTCCGGCTTCGACGTTGGGGAGCGCCAGGATCTGCCTCGCCAGGTCGAGACTTTCCGGCGTACCGTACCAGGTTGGATCCAGGTCTGCCGCAATCGGCGCAACCGTCACCGGCAGGTCGGGAAACGCGCGTATGGCTTCCTTGAAAACCACCTCGCTGGACAGCGCCCTGCGGTTCTTGTAGCCGGGCACCTCCGTGACGTTTCGCCAGCCATCGCCGTCCACGTGGCTGTAGAAGATCCGCCGGCCCATCAGGGTTGTGGTATCGGGCTTTGGCAATTCGTCGGTGTTGAACGCGACTCTGAAATACTCGAACGGATTCACGTACCACTGCCGCTGCGAAAAATCGGCGGAATAGTAGTGCGCATAAGCGCCGGCCATGTATCCGCCGTTCCGGTTCGTCGTTACCAGATCGCAGTCGGTCGCCGGATCCGACCCACGCCGCACCGTCAGGTACGAGGTTGTGTTGCTGTCGATCTTTTTTGTCTGCGGGTACCGCGGCAGGATTCCTTCAAAGTGACGCTCGAACTCGACCATCGTTGGATCGCGGTGGACCACTTGCGCGTCGTAAGTAATCCTTGTCCATGTGCCCTCGTTCCGAAGGCCCAGGCTCGACCAGAACTGATTGAGGGCCGAAGCCGGCGTGATGTGATTCTTCAGGTCACGGTCGGCGCTCAATTCGCCGACGACTACGAATTTCTTGCCGGCCTGGATCATCGCATCCGCCCAGGCAAGGTATCCGAGAGGGTCGGGCATCATGTCCGACTGGAACCAGGTGATGACGCCGCGCACGTCCTGCAGGTCTTCGATTCGCGGCAATCCGGAATTGATGTCGCGATATTCGACGACAAGCCCGAGATGGTTGAGCGGCATTTCCACAATTTGATGAATGGGAGTGTCCGCAATCCGCTTGTCGTATGTGCTGTCGTAGAGCGCCAGAATCCTTCGAGCCTGGTGTTGTGCCCGGGCGGCGCCCGGCCGCTTGTCCACAGCACCTCGAGCGGCCCCGCCGAGCAGGCAGAACAATGTCGCCGAAAGCAGAAGGATTTTCCGTAGGACTCTCATCGGGCGGGTTCCTGGATGAGTTCATCGAGTTTCAATGTCGCGACATAAGGACTGAAGCCGTTGTCCCGTTGTTCCTGATAAATGCGCGAAATTCCTTTCGCATCGTCAGGACTCCAATAGTCCAGCGTCAGAATCGTCAATTTGGGGTTGCGCCGTTTGGCCGCTTTGAGCGTCTCGACCTGCTCGAGATACTGCTCTTCCGGAATGCGCCGGTAGGTTTTCGCCGCGAAATCATACCCGGCGCGCACGGACTCGCCGAGCACGTAGTCGATCGACGTATCGATTTGAGGAAGGATGGAGTAACCGCGGTTTACGGCAATCGAAATGTCCGGGAACTCGCGGCGCACGTCGAGAATCAACTGCGCCATCGCGTCTTTCATGCCGCGGCAGGAGTCAGGATCCCGATTCTCGAGATATTCGGCGTCGTCAACCGTGTCCAGGAAGACTCCGTTGAATCCCTGGTTAACGACGTGCCGGACCAGCGTTTTGATTTCCTCGGGCCATTGAGGGCTACGCACGTCGACATAGAAGCTCCCGGGCCAGTTCACGTTTTCGGCAACAAGCAGACCTTGTTTCTGGAGCCGGTCGAAGTAGCCCCGCGCCTTTTCGGCTTCCCCAACGCTAATGTAGCCAAGGAGCGTTCTGCCCTTTTGTAGTGAGGCGATCGGCGGATGGTCATCTCTGTCCAGAATCAATAACTTAAATCCATAGAACGCATCCTCTGGTTGAATACCGGAGTAATAGGCGGCCCACCGGACATGCTGCTCAGACCAAGGCGACAACATATATAGGATTAGCAGGATCGGAACCAGTGGGCCGAAGAACAGGATTCGCTTCATAAGTTTCCCACAATGAGTGTTTCGGCCGCCGCGCCTTAAATGTTTAATCGATGGGAGCTAATTCGGGGACAGACGCATAAATCACCTAATTACAATCAACGGTCTTTAATCGTAATTAGGTGATTTATGCGTCTGTCCCCGAATTAGCTCCGTTGGTGTAGTATCTGGTGCAACGATGTCGCTTAGAAGAACATGGCTTTACGTGTCTTTGATACTCGCCGGTTGCCGCGGGACGCCGGCTGGCGCGCCCTCAAACGGATCGGCTCTGGAGAAACCGCACTTAACGATCGGGCTGTCCGTGCCGGCGGCGACCTACCTGCCGCTTTACGTGGCAGTGGATGAGGGGACCTTTGCAAAGCAAGGCATTCAGGCCGATCTGGTGGAATTTCGGGGCGGATCCGATTTGATCAAGGCGCTCGTCGCAGGATCTGTCGACGTGGGAGTCGTTGCGCTCGCTGAAATCACGACGGGGATCGATGCGGGTCAACCGCTGAAGGCATTCTATGCGGGCTTTACCATCCCCGATTTCGACTGGTACGGCATCCCTTCGATCAAGAGCCTGGCCGAGGCGAAAGGAAAACGCATCGGCATCACTCAATATGGCACCTCCAGCGATTTCATCACACGGTATGCGCTGACGGCGAACGGTGTCGACCCCAGGGATGTACAAATCATCCAGGCGGGCCCGCCCGCGACCCGCCTGGCCGCCATGCAGGCCGGACAACTCGATATCAGCATCTTTTCGACGCCCGAAAAATTTCGAGCCGCCGAGCGCGGCTACAACCTGATCTATTCGCAGAAACAATTGTCTGATGACTATCCGCAACACCTCTTCTTCGCAACGGAGTCGTTTCTGGCCGGCCATCCGAATACAGTGAAGGCACTGCTGGTCGGTCACACGCACGCTGTGCGTCTGGCCAAGCAGGATAAGCAACGCGCGGAGCAATCCTTGATCAAACATCTCCAGGTTGATCCGAAGTATGTCGAGCGCACCTACACGAATGTGATCGATTACATTTGGGAGGACGGCCGTTTGCCGGACGGGAAATCTCTCGATGTCTTCTTCGATATGGGGATCAGGACGGGCCGCTATAAAGAGCGCTGGCCGCTCGCCAGGTTCTGGATCCCGACTTACGTGGACACCTACAGTCAATGGAGACTCGTATCGTTCTAGGGCCGAGCCCATCGCATATTCGGGTCGAGAACCTGACTGTCGTCTATGAGAAGCCCAGGGCGGCGGGGAAGTTGATCGCGGTCTCGAGCGCAAACCTGGATATCGCGCGAGGAACGTTCGTCACCATAGTGGGTCCCAGCGGCTGCGGGAAGAGCAGTCTGCTGCTGTCCATTGCCGGTCTGGTGCAGCCTGCCGGCGGATGCGTACTGGTCAACGGAAAGCCGGTTTCGGGGCCGGGGCGTGATCGCGCGGTCGTGTTTCAGGATTTTGCGCTGATGCCCTGGCGAACGGTGCTGGATAACGTCCGGTTCGGCCTCGAACTGCAGCGCTGGAGTGGAGAGGACCTTACAGCCCGTGCCAGGCGCTACGTCGAGCTGGTGGGTCTCAAGGGATTCGAGCATTACCATCCGCACCAGCTCTCCGGCGGCATGCAGCAGCGGGTCGGCATTGCGCGCGCCCTGGCTGTCGATCCGGAGATCCTCCTGCTGGATGAGCCTTTCGGATCGCTCGACGCCCAGACGCGCGACGAAATGGGAAGCGAGCTGCTCGCCATCTGGGAGCAGAACAAGAAAACGGCTCTGTTCGTCACCCACGGCATCGACGAAGCGATTTTTCTGGCGGATCAGATCGTGGTGATGGCCGGAAATCCAGGCCGGATCACCGAAGTCATCACTGTGGACCTGCCGCGTCCCCGCACCATCGAGACGATGGATTCCGAGCTCTTTATCGAGTATCGGCGGCATATCCGGGGGGCGCTCATGGAAGAGGCCATCAAAACATGAGCAGTACGGCATTAAACACAGAGCCACAAAGGCACAACGACACAAAGAAGGCCGCAACCAGGAACCGTTTGTCGCTGCCTTCTTTGTGTCGTTGTGCCTTTGTGGCTCTGTGTTTAATGTAGCTCCATGTCGAACTACCGCTTATTCGTCTCTACTGTTGCGGTTCTGGCCTTCCTGGCGATCTGGGAAATCGCGCCGCGAATCGGCCTGGCGGACCCAATGTATACCAGCCAGCCCAGCCGTGTGATTGCCGCCAGTCTGGAGATCGTGAGCGGCGACGGCTTCCTCTACGATGTTTCCGTGAGTCTGTCGGAATTTGCCATCGGATTTGCTCTTGCCATCGGAATCGGCGTGCCGCTGGGCTTGCTGCTGGGCAGATTTCCGGTGCTGCGGTATTTCTTAGACCCTCCGATCATGGCCATTTACGCGACGCCTCATCTGGCGCTGCTCCCCATCCTCGTGGTCTGGCTTGGAATTGGAATGCAATCGAAGATCGCGGTCGCGTTCGTCGGCGGCGTCATACCGATCCTTGTAAACAGCATGGCCGGTGTTCGCGGTGTAGCGCGGTCCTGGGTGACCGCGGCGCGATCCTTCTGCGCGGGGGAATGGGACGTTTTTGTCAAAGTTATCCTTCCGGCATCGCTTCCCGGTGTGATCATGGGCATTCGTTTAGGATTGAGCCGCGCGGTGCTGGGTGTTGTGGTCGCCGAAATGTACCAGTCGCAAGCGGGCGTGGGCAACCAGATCATGCGGTACGGTTCGGAATTCCGAACCGACCATCTGCTCTTTGACGTCCTGCTGGTATCCGTGTTCGGATTTTCGGCGACGTGGGCCGTGCGAGCGCTGGAAGAAAGATTGTGGACGGCGGGCAAATGACGCGCATCGACAGCTGGAAATCCGCTCCCGTACTTCTGGGCATGCTGTCATTCGCCGTCATCCTGCTGGTATGGGAATCCGTGGTGCGGCTGGGTTGGGCCAACCCGTTCTTCATTTCGCAGCCTTCCGCGATCGCCGCCAGTCTGAGCCAGGCCGCGCGATCCGGCGAGCTTTGGCATAACCTCGAGGTTAGCCTCCGCGAATTTGCCATCGGCTATGGCGCGTCGGTGGTCGTTGGGATTCTGGCGGGGGCTCTGGCAGGCCGGTTCCGTACCGTGGAATACGCGCTGGATCCGTTTCTGTGGTTCCTTTATTCCGCGCCGCTGATCGCTTTTTATCCCGTCTTCGTGCTCTGGTTCGGCCTTGGAGTTCCCACGGTTATCGCGATCACGTTCTTGCTCTCTGTTACTCAAATTACGGCCAACACCTTGAGCGGAATTCAGAACGTCGATCCTGGATTGCTTCGCGCCGCACGATCCTTCGGAGCGAATGAGCGCGATGTGTTGTGGAAGGTCGTCCTGCCGGCCTCCGTGCCGATGGTGATTGCGGGCCTTCGCCTGGGAATCGGCCGCGCACTGATGGGCGTGGTGGTCGGCGAACTCTTCGGCGCCACCGCGGGGCTGGGCTTCAGCATCTCTTATTATGGCGCGCTGCTGAAGACCACCGATATGATCGCTTCTCTGGTTGTCATCGTCGTTCTGGGCGTTCTCTGCACTCAGGCGCTGAGCGCGGTGGAAGCGCGATTCGATTCGTGGAGAACGGGACCGGGCTCATAGGGAGAATTTACTTTCGGATGAAACCGGAGAAATTAGCCGCGGATTACGCGAATTACGCAGATGGGCGCATTAAAAAATCTTTGATGCGCCCATCTGCGTAATTCGCGTAATCCGCGGCTAATTTCTCCGGTTTCATCCTGGGGGGAAATCCATTGCCACTGATCGCCGCCGTTGACATTGGGGGAACCTTCACCGATTTCCTGGGCTATGACTCAGCGACCGGCCAACTGTTTAGTTCGAAAACTCCAACCACTCCCGCAGGCCTCGAACAGGGAATTCACGACTGCCTCGAGAAGGCCGGTGTGAGCGTGAATGCGATCAATGCTTTTGTGCATGGATCCACTGTCGCGATCAACATCGTATTGGAACGTAAAGGCGCCCGTACCGCGCTCATCGTCACCAGGGGCACTCGGGATGTATACAGGATCGGCCGAGGCAATCGGCCCGATGCATACGATATCTGGTTCAAGCGTCCTGAGCCTCTGGTCCCACGACATCTCACGTTCGAAGTCGAGGAACGGCTGCTCGCTACCGGTGAGGTCCACACTCCTCTGAATACCCTTCAGGCGGAAACAATCGCGAGGCAGGTGACCGCCAGCGGCGTAGAAGCAGTGGCTGTGTGTTTCCTGCACTCGTGGAACAATCCCGCTCACGAAACGCAGATGGCCCAGTTGTTGAATTCGAAAACCTACCGCAGCATCTCGCATGAGATCCTTCGCCAGTACGGGGAATACGAGCGGATTTCGACTACCGTGCTGAACTCTTACATCGGTCCCAGGGTGAGCGCCTATCTCGAAGGTCTGGAGCGAATGCTCCAGAACGAGGGTTTCGCCGGCAGTCTTTGGATCATGCAATCCAACGGTGGCGTGATGTCTCCATCAGTGTCGAGGCGTCTGCCCGTCGCGATGCTCGAGTCCGGACCGGTGGGTGGATTCATCGCCGCGGCAAGAACCGGAGCCGCTCTCGGATACAACAATGTCATTGGTTTCGATATGGGAGGTACAACCGCGAAGGCCAATCTTGCGAGGGATGGCGAGCCGCAAATGTCGCACGGATATAACATCGGTGGGAACGCTTCCGGACAGCCGATGATGCTTCCCGTGGTGGACACGGTGGAGGTTGGCTCGGGCGGCGGCAGTATCGCAAGATTGGACCACACCGGATCGCTTAAAGTAGGCCCTGTTAGCGCGGGGGCCGATCCCGGACCTGCCTGCTATGGCAAAGGCGGAACTGAGGCCACGGTCACCGACGCCAACCTGCTGCTGGGCCGCCTTGATCCTGCCTGGTTTCTGGGAGGAGAGATACCGCTGGACGTCCAGGGCGCGCGCGAGGCAATCAATCGATGTGTTGCGCGTCCTCTCGGACTCTCGGAAACGGAGGCTGCCCGCGCCATCGTCAAAATTGCGGTGATGAACATGTCGCTGGCGGTGCGTCAGGTGTCCGTCGAACGTGGCTACGATCCGCGCGATTTCGTCATGGTAGGGTTCGGCGGCGCAGGGCCCCTTCATGCTACCGAGGTTGCACGCTCCCTTCACATCCCGCTCCTGGTGATTCCGAATTTTCCCGCGCAGTTTTCCGCCGGCGGAATGCTCCTGGCCGAACCGCGGCACGATTTTGTTCGTACCTACTATCGCCCGCTCGACCAAACAGACTTCGGCGAATTGGGGCGCATTGCCGCCGACATGGAGGCGCTGGCTCGCGAGCGAATGGGAGTTGGTGATATCCGCATGCGTCACTCTCTCGAGGTGCGCTACACCGGGCAGGACTTCTCATTGCCGATCCCGGTCCATCCCGCGCGCTATGCGGAGGATTACCGGGCAACCGTCCGCAGCGCGTTTCACCAGGTCCATCAAAGTCGTTTCGGGTATCACGACGCCGATCTCGCGCTGGAGATCGTGAACGCACACCTCGTCGCTGTGGCCCCCCGAACTCTGGATGCGCTGCCCGCGCCCTCGAAGCGTGAAGGTCCCGCGCTCGTCGAGAGACGCGCCGTCATTTTCGACGCCGATCCCATTGATTGTCCGGTGTACCGGAGGGAATCGCTCGCATCCGGAGAACGAATCGACGGGCCCGCGATCATTCAGGAATACGCAAGCACTACCGTGTTGTTCGCGGAGGATCGCGCCGAAGTCACGGTGTCCGGCGAACTGTTGATCCGCGTGGGAGCGCCCAAGGGACGGGGGAATTGAGCCGCGAATTACGCCAATGAGGCGAATGGGCGCATATAAATGTCTTCAGTGCGCCCATTCGCGTCATTGGCGTAATTCGCGGCTCAATTCCCCCGTCGCTCGATATTAGAAGACATACTTCAACCCAAACTGAATCTGGCGTTCCGGGGAACGGGTGGTGTCCACCCGGCCGGCATTGACGTTCCGCGTTCCGTTGGCGTTGAAGAGAGCGGAGTTGGGAATGCGAAAGTTAGGATGATTCGTCAGGTTGAAGAACTCCGCGCGGAACTGGACCCGCTGGGACTCGGTTATATTGAAATTCTTGGTGGTGGAAAAATCGAACGTCGCCAGGCCCGGGCCAACGACGGTATTTCTCGCGATATTGCCGATGAATCCCACCTGATAACCCAGGTCGGGCCGCGGTACGGTTGCGCCCGAGGGAAGGCCTGGATTGTAATTAGCCGTGCCCGGAGTATTGCCAATGCAGTACACCCCGGCGCGGCAGACCGACGGGACGAAGTTGTTGACGTCGAACCAGGCATCCGGGTTTCCAGTCACCGGATTATGGTTCCCGTTGGCGGCGAGATTCGGCGTTAGAGATGCCCTTCGCATCGCGTTGGTCTGAGCCGTGTTGGCATCGGTCACAGTGAACGGGGTGCCGCTGCTCAAGCTCAGAACTCCGTTTACCTGCCAGCCGTTCAGCACTGTTCCAATGACTCCCGTGCGGCCGGTCTGAGGGAGGTCATAGACGAAATTGCTGACGAAGTTGTGCTTCACGTTCAACTGCGAGAGCCCCTTGGTGCGGCCCCAGTCCCAATAGTTATTGATCCGCTGATTTTGAGGCAGATTGTCCTGCTGGTTCGAGGATCCCGAGCCATAATCGATATTTTTCGAGAAGTTATAGGCGGTCTGGAATTGCAATCCGCGGGCGACGCGCCGCTGTGCACTCAGAGAAATGCCGTTATAGTAGCTGCTGCCCCGTGGGGCGATTACCCAGATGTTGGCAAAAGCCGGGTTGATCGCATCTCCCAGAATATTGGTCGGCGTCGGCGCCCACTGCATCTCCTGTCCCGGACCAGGCATGTTCGGATAGCCGATCCACTTGGCCTGGTTGGCGTCGGCCTGAGTATAGAGATGCCTGCCTGCCGAACCGTTATACGCAATCTGTCCAAACCATCTGCCAAACTGCCGCTCGAGGCTCAAGCTCCAGCGGTAGACGTAGGAAGGTTTGTTATTCAACTCCCACAAGCGATAACTGGGCACCTGCGCCAGCAGAGCTGTCTGGGTCTGTACAGCGTTCGGGAAGTTGACGGAAGCGGTCGGCCCGAGCAGCCGAATCGCATCGGATCTGTTGAAAAATCCCGCGACCACAAAGGGAACATTCTCCTGAGAATGGGATCTCCAGTATTGCGGGCCCGGCAAATCGTAATAGATGCCGAAACCGCCTCGGATGGCGCTCTGGCTTGTTCCCCCAGGGGCCCAGGCAAACCCGAACCGCGGGCTGAAGTTCTTCTTCGTTGGATTGTTGAACATTATGTTGGGCCCGATCGTGGGTACGGGGTCCGTAATGCGCAGCAAGTTCGAGACACGCCCCTCGTCTTCCTTGGGTATAGTCATGAACTCATAACGCATGCCCAGGTTCAGAGTGAACGACGGGCGCAGCTTCCAGTTGTCCTGAAAATAGGCGCCGAATTGTTTCTGGCGCCAATAGAAGACCTTAACGGCCTGATGAATCTGTCCATTGGGAAGCGGGAAATCGGCCGGCAAATCGGCTTCCACTTGTCGCGGATCGGCGGTCAGGAAGGCGTGGAAGGTGTCGAACTGATAGACCGCGTTGTAGCTGCCGCCGACCTGGTCCATCACAAGACGGATCGGATTGTATTCCGCCCCGATTTTGAAAGTGTGATTGGTTCGCGTGATCGACAAGTTATTTCGATAGGTGTAGAAATCCTGGAAGAACAATGCGCGGTCCCTGGGAAATCCCATAGCTGCGACACCGTCCCCAAAATTGAGCTGTCCCATGCGCTCCCGAGTCTTTACGAAACGCAGGTCCGCGCCGTTGAAATTCTTCCAGTCGGGCTCATTGTTCGGAAACGACTGTGCGGGCTCGCTCCGGTTGAAGCCGAACGCAAACTCATTCAACATCGTCGGGCTGAGAATGCTGGTGTGGCGCAACGAAATCACCGTCTTGTCGCTCCGTTCCCCTACGGCGCTCGTCAGACCTGGAATCGGGTCAATGAGATTATGATCGGAGCGGTCCACGTTATAAGTGAATGCGATGGATCCTTTGCGCTGGTTGGCAAATTGGTGGTCGATCTTTACCGCTCCAAAGTTTTCATTTGCGACGTTGCTTCTGGGACCGGAAACGCGTGCAAACCCGTCCAGCAGGCCGGTAACCGGGTCGCGCAATTCCTCCAGCAGGACGGTTCCCCCCTGCCCCGGTAATGGAAGAAGCCCTAAATAGGGGACGGCTCGAGGGTCCACCTTGATCGGGGTTATGCCGGCGTCGTATTCCGCGCGATTGAAGCGCTCGGGCCGCTGCGAATCGTACCGATTCGGCGCCAGCAATCCGATTCGCCCGCGTGCCGTCGGCAAAATCAGCGGTAGTGTCTCGCCTTTTCTCTCCCGTGTTCCCTCGTAGCTGGTGAAGAAGAAGGTCTTGTTCCGGATAATCGGACCGCCGAGGGAGCCACCGAACTGGTTGCGCTTGAACTCCGGTTTTACGGGGTTCGCTCCGCCCCTGGCTTTGGTGGCCCAATTGTACGCATCCATGTTGTCATTCCGCAGAAACTCGAACAAGGAGCCGTGGAACGCGTTGGTCCCTGATTTGGTGACCGCGCTCACGATGGCGCCGGGCTTACTCTGATATTCCGCCGAATAGTTGTTGGTGATGACCTGGAATTCCTTCACCGTCTCGGCGCCGACGTAGCCCGTGGTGGCCGATTGCGCGTTGTTGGTAAAATCGCCGTTGCTCACTCCGTCCAGCAGGTACATGTTATTGCTCCCGCGCATTCCCGCCACGGAGAGATGGTCGCCTAAACCACCTGCGGCATTGCGTCCTCCTCCGCCGCCTGTCGGCGTTCTCATTACGAGAGCGTCAAAAAAGGCCAATTGTGTCAGGTCCCGGTTGTTGAGCGGAATGTCCAGGACTTTGCGTTCATTGATCAACTGGGTAACCGTCGCCGTGGTGGTCTCGACCTGCGAGGTTTCAGCCGTGATGGTAATAGTGTCGGTTACGTCGCCAAGCCTGAGCGACATGTCAACGACCGCGTTCCTTCCCACCGTAAGCACGATGCCGCCTCGAACCAGGGTCTGAAATCCGGGAAGCGACGCAGTCACTTCGTAGGTTCCACCCGGCAGCGCAACCGCCTCATAGCGGCCTGCCTCGTTTGTCTGCAAGCTTCGTGAGATACCGGTTTCGACGTGTTTGATGTTGACGGCCGCTCCCGGCACCGTCGCGCCTGTCTGATCCGTTACGGTACCCGATAAGGTTCCCGTGTCGAGCTGCGCCCACGCAAACGAAGTACAAAGCAAAACCAAAAACACGCTTGAAACGACCGATCTGGCGTTCGACATACCTCCTCCACTCCCGGAAAAGTTGTTAGCGATCCGTAAATTTGTCTGGGTGTTTAAAGCGGGCCCATACTATACCGCCGCAATCTCGGCGGCGAGCGTTTTTTTGGAGGGTTCATTCTTCAATTTCCCATCCGATCGCGGGCCCTGGCTTTGGCGCGAGCCAATGGAGACGCAGCGGGCCTGGGCGTCGCGTCCGATTGCGCGCCGGCGTTAGCGGCAGCAGGAGCGGGAGACACAGTTTCCTTCGGAGCGGTTCGGACGGGGCGCAGTCGTGGCAACCGCATCGCCCGCAGCCAGGAATTGCCTGCGGCAAAGATCAGCATTCGCCGGCCGCCGATCTCGACCACGTGCAACAAGAGCAGCATTAGGGCGAGCGGTACGACGAGATCGCGTACCTGCCGGTCCCGCAGACGACTCGGACTCCACACATCATCCCAGGCCGTCCGCTCGACGCCGCCGGTGACGCGCGCTATCTCCGTAAGCAATTTCTGCCCTTCCGCCGGATCCCGCCTGGGCTCGAACTCTGGTGAATAGGGCAAGCTCAACGGGGCCAGCGGCAGCACTTTGCCCTGGCCGATATCGACCGCTCCCAGATACATCCCGGACTTCTGAATAGGGAAGCGAGCTTCCAGAGTATCCTCTCCGATCCACGCGAGACTCAACTTCTGCGATGCACTCTCCCCCGGCGGCACGATTGCGGCTGTCGCGGCGCGAATGTCGTCTGCTCCGCCGCGCTTGCGGTCGGGATCCATTTCCACGCGGACGATACCCTGACCGCCTTCGCGCTCGATGCCGGCCTGCACGCCATTTGGCGGCTCACCGCCGAGCAGCCAGCGGCCCAGCCCTGCTGCGAAGGCTCCGAAATCTTTCCACGCATTCAAGCTGCGCGAGTATTTTCCGTCCACCTCCGCCGTCAACGCCGCGACCCGGCCCAGCCCTCGATGCCAAAACGCCAACACAGGTGCGTGGTAATCGTCGTCCGTGACCACACCCATGGTCGCCCCGGGCCGCAGATAGGTGAGGTTGTAGCCGTCTACATTCGGAAACTTCGAGGCCGGCAAATCGCCAAGCAATACCATATCGGGCAATGAGTGGCCGGCGGTCGGCTCCGCTACAAAACTCGAGCGTGCTACCGTGATCGCTTCCTGCGCAAACAAACGTGGCAGCTCGTCCACGTTGGCTGCGAACTGAATTCGTCCATGTCCGCGCGCGGCCACGTCTTTTAAAAATGCGGCGTCATGATCCGACTCGCTGCCCAGCCCAATGACACTCACCGTGATGCCGGCCGGCTCGATCGCTTCGAGCAGCCGCTGGTATTCGCCCGGCTCCTCGGCGTCCGCCGCGTCCGCGAACAGTACGATGTGCCGCGTGCCCTTGCTCGACTCCTGAAGCATCCGGGCCGCACTCACCAGGGCTGTGTACGTGAAGATGCCGCCGCCCAGGGATCTGATCGTTCGCGCTTCGGCACAGATCGCGTCCTTGCTGCTTGCCGATGTCAACGGGCTGATCACATGCGGCGCGCTGTCCACGGCAATCACGCCGACTTCGTCGTAAGGACCGAGTGTGTCGATGGCAGCACATGTGCCGAGGTTGGCCAGATCCATTTTCGTGCGTCCGCCGCCGACGGGAGCGGCCATGCTGCCCGAGCGATCCAATACCACCGCCATGGCCAGGGACAGCTTGCGGTGTTCATTCTTGATCTCCATCGAGACCGGCAAATGTGGATCGAGCGCCGACTTGAAATAACCGCCGACGCCAAACGAAGCACCGCCGCCCGTCAGCAGCAACCCTCCGCCGAGGTCGGTCGCAAACTGCGTCAGGGCTCCGAGCGCCTGAGGTCCGACCTGGCTCGCGGGCACGTTTTCCAGGATCACCGCCCGAAACGCCAGCAGTCCTGCGAGATCGCGCGGCAGCGATGCAGCCGGCACCGTGTGCACGCGTAGTTTGGCCGCCGCCAGAGCGCGGCTTAAATTGTCCGTACGGCCGGTGGCATTGACCAGCAGGATTGTCTCTGGCGCCTGGACGCGCACAGCGGCGTTCCCAAAATTATTTTCCGGCACGCGGTCGGCCGGCGCAGCGAGTTCAAGCCGATAACGGGCGACGCCGGCCCGATCGATCATGTCGCGAAACGTCAACTGTGTCGTGCCGGGATGAAATGTCTGTTTTCGTCTCGCGATCTCCGTCCCATCGCGCAGAAGTACGGCCTCGGCTTCGACAGTGCGGTCGGTGCGCACCAGCGAAGAAAATTGAAACGGCTCGCGCTCATCGACCAGTCCGGGAAGATCCAGCGATTCGACAGCGATGTCCGCTGCCTCAGCGCGGCTGAACGCGCGAAAGTCAACCGGCAGTCCGCGGGCCGCGGCTTCATTTGCCGCGGCCAGCACCGGCGCGCCGTTCGCCTCGCCATCCGAGATAACGATCAACCGGCCCGGCCGCCCGCGGGGGATCAGACTCGCTGCCACACCGATTGCGCCGCCCAGATCGCTGCCGTCGGCGTCCACATCCTGCATAAATGCGCCGGCTTCTCCGAATTCCTCCGGCAGCCGTTCAATGCGTGCCTCCCGTCCATACGTGACGATCCCCACGCGGTCGCCTGTGCCACGGCGTTTTTCCAGAAGCTTGATGATTTCCAAATCCCGGCCCCGGGTATCGGGAGGCATCGAACGAGAAAGATCGGCGACCACCACGAGGTCCATGCCCTGGCCGCCGAGCGGTGCCAGCGGGATCGCCGCAAGCAGCGTCAGACAGAGGAGAATCAACAACCGTACAAATCCACCGAGCGCCGGCGCGCGGCCACGCCAGAAGAAGAGGAACAGCAGCGGGACGAGCAGAAGCAACAGTTCCGGAAAAAGGAGGTACACGTTCATGCGTTGCTCCTGCGCGGTGCGAGCAAACACCAGTTCGCTACAATAGCTGCGCCGCCGATGGCAACGAGCGCCCAGAACAGAGGATCGGATGCAGGGCCGTTCTCGGTGCGCAGGCGGCCGGACTGCGGATTGAATTTGCCGATCTCACCGGCTGCCCTGTCACGCAGATCGGCTTCTTCTTCATCCAGGAAGTTCACGCCGAGTTCGAACAACACGTCGTTGCCTTCCATGACCTGCAAAAGTCCGCCGGGCGACGGGGCGATAAATTCCAGCAGGCGGCCTGGGGGCAGGTCGCGCTCCACGCCGCTGCACCGAAAATGCAGCGGGCCGGTGGGGTCGCGTCCGAGTCGCACGCGCACCCATTCGCCGGCTCGGTAGTTCCACCGGTCAGGGCCCGGCAGATTCTGGCGGCGCATCTCGACGAGATTGGAAATCAGGATGGGCCAGTCGGGCGCGCGGATCAGATTCGTACGATCGAGATCGAGGTTGAAGAGAATGGCAGCTTCCGACGGAGCGCCGGGCAACGCGGGCATTGCAATCAGTGGCCGATCGCCTGCCGAGACCAGCGGATGCACCTTGTCCGCGGCCAGTGGCGACGCGCCCGTCCACACAACGCCCGCCAGCGTCACGCCTTGGAGCAGCGAATGACGTTTCTCCGTCACGAACGGGCCGACGAAATCCTTTGGCTCGCCCGCCGCGATCAGTTTCGCCGAAGCCCGTCCAAAGCCGACCCGCCATGCGCCGGGCGATGGCGGCTCATCGAGTTCGCTTGCCGGCTCGAACACCAGATGGCCCGGCTTCGCTTGTATTACTCCCGCGAGTGAGCCGATCGCCTTGTCTAGCGCCTGACGGCCACGCCCTTCGCCCAGCCGGTTCTCGACCGCCACAATTTGCGGGCGCGGCTCGACGAGAATGGCCTCGTTGTCGCGCAGCAGCGCATCATCCGAAAGTATGACGCGCAGGCTGGGGAGACCCATCGGCAGCGGTAGATTCAATGAGGAAGGTCCCGGTGGCAGCTCGATCTCCTTCGCCATGACTTCCCTCTCGCTTGCGACAACGCGCAGGCGACGTCGGGTGGTTACGTCGGAAAAGTTTCCCAGCGCTAACGCGATTGCCGATACGGTTCGCTGCGCGGCTGTAATGCCGACGTTGGCGAGCGGTTCTCCGAGGGACACCCAGACGGCCCCTTCCACCTGGCCCTCCACTGCCGGATCCGGCGGGGCATCGCTGAGCACCATGAGGCGGCCGGTTCTGCCGGCGAGCTCGCGCGCCAGCCGCAGCCCGAGCGAGGGCGAATGATGGGGTGCCTGTGGTTTCCATTTTTCCAGGACCGGCGCCGCTTCCACAGCAAGGGCGGCCGGGCCCAGGAGTACGGAAGGGCGCTGCCCGCTCTGGACGAGCGTGATGCGGCCGCCGGAACCCAGACGCTCGATTTCGCCGAGCACACGGCGCACAGCCCGATCGCGCGGGCTTTCCCCCAGCGCATTCGTAGCCGCCATCGAGGCGGAATCATCGAGCAGCACAACGAGATGCTCGCTCGCGCCCGCCGGCTGGAGCCGGGCGCCTGCCACAATGAGCGCCAGTGCCAGCGCTGCCACGCATTCAAGAATCAGGCTGGCCGTGATGGGCAGCCTGGTGATCTTGCCTCCGCCTTCCGGAGTTTGACGAACGACCTGCCACAGGAAGAGCCCTGCAACCTCGCGCGGGGGGAAGCGCCGCCGAAACAGGTGAATGGCCACGATGGCGGGCATGGCCAGCAACGCCAGCAGTCCCAGCGGTGAGGTGAAGATCATACGGTCTCCAGCACTCCTGCCGTTGCCAGCGCACGCGCAACTTCGCGAAGCGGAGTGCCGGCGACAACATGCGCAAAGCTCGCGCCGGCACCGCGCGCGGCGCGCGACAAACCGAGACGCAGGCGGCCGAACCGCGCGCGGTAATCATGGACGGCCTTTTCGTCGATCACCAGATCGAGTTCACCCCGGCCTTCGACGTCCAGCAGACGTCGGCCGCCTTCGATCGCCGGCTCGGCTTCTTCAGCCAGCGTGAGTTGAACGACCGACAGCGATGCGCCGTCGCGTGCGAGTCGGCCGATCAGTACCTCGGCGTCGTGGGGAAACAGGAAGTCACTAACCACGACGCGCAACGAGCGCCGACGGAACGGCAGATGGGGCTCTTCGAGCGCAGAGAGTAACGCGTCGCAGCAGAGCAAACGTTCGATTTCTTCCGGACGACGCAACAGCAGTGGTTCGACACCGGACCCGGTAATGATGCGCGCGTCGGCAACTGTGGACGCGGACACGCAGGCAAGCAATCCGGAGAGTTCGCCGTATGCCTGAAACTTTTGTTCCGTCAAGATCATCGAGCGGCTGACGTCGAGGACAAAATCGATGCGTGGCGCCACCTCTTCGCGGTACAAACGCACGGTCAGAGCCTCGGAACGCGCGTATGCAGCCCAGTCAACGTGGCGCAGGTCATCGCCCGGCGCATATTGGCGGTAGTCCTGAAATTCGAGGGAGCTGCCTGTACCCACGCCAAGCCGCTCGCCGAGGCGTCCACCAACAGGCGCGCGCGGCATCGCCATTCGAAACGCGGCTGCGACGGTTTGCACTGCCGGCCAGTCAATGCGCGGCTTTGACATGGTCATACATCCGCCGGCCCATTTGGATCAGCGTCAGATACGAAGCGAGTCCGATCAGGCCGAGACCGAGCGGCAGGAAGTACCACTCGTTCTTCTCCACCATGGGCCAGTTCGCCAGGGTCCGGAAAGGATCGAGCACCTCATAAACAGAATATCCGGCGGGATCGAAGAAACGCGATGGGGTCCGCAGGTAAGAAAAGAGTTCTGAGAATATCATCATGAGAGGAAAAAACAGGAACACGCCTACACGCAAATACGCAGCCCTGGCGCGCGCGGGCGCCAGCAGCCGAACGATGCAGGTCGGCACTCCGGTGAAAAAGCAGATGTAACTGCAGATCGCCAGCAACCACCGAAACCGTTCCGGTGTCGGGGCGAACGCCCGGCTGACCGCGAGGAGCAGGACCATCTGCGCCAGCACGTAAGCCGCGCCGCGGCCGCCACCGGGGTTAAACATCACGAGCAGCCGGCGCCAGCGTGATGAGGATTTGTTTTGCCCCACAACTCGGCGGGATAGGGCCAGGTCTTCGGTCACAGCGAATGTGGCCACCAGCGCCAGGTGCAAGCCTCCAACCACGCCCAGTATCGGGCTTTTTTCCGTGGTGGCGCCGAGGGAACCCGCGTGTGTGGCCGCAACTGCGACGATCAGCAGGAACTGAGCGAAGAACCCCACGCGCAGCGCCGTTGTGCGATCTTCAGTCGGGAGTGACAGCCGGTTCTCGGCGAGCAGCACCAGGTTTGCCAGTGTCATCAAACAAAATGCCGTGCTGATCGCCACCATCCACCAGAAATCCGAACCCGTGGACGACCCATACGTGGTGACGCCAGTTCCGCCGTAAAGCAAGCCGTACCTCAGCGCGAAGTAAGCGGATCGGCCCATGAGGAAGACTATAAGGAACATGAATAGCGCGCCCGCAAAAATGAAGCCGGACACTGCGCGCGAGCTGGAGAGCGAAGACAGGAAGAAGCAGAGCGCGCAAGCCCACAATGACCAGATGAACAGGGTGACGAGCGATACCAGGATCGATATGAAATCGATTCCGCCGAGCAGAAAGCTCATCGCGACAAATGGGGATAGCGCGGCGAACAATGTCGCGAGCTTCACGCCCTGAGCCAGCAGCTTTCCAACAACGATGCGGCGCGCCGAGAGCGCCGTCAGCGTCACCAGATTCAGCGTTTGATCCGCCCGCTCGTTGCGCAACGCGTTGAAGGCTCCCAGCGGTACGACCGCTATGCCAATGAGGCTCAGACAGCTCATCAGCCATCCGAAAATCCAGGTGCCCGCGCCGCGGGTGCCGTTGAGCGCGTCGGCGCCGCCAAGAAACGCCACAACCAGACCGACCACCAGGCTGAGACCGAATGAATAGTTGAACTCGCGGCCGCGCACCATCTGCCGTACTTCTTTGACAACTATCGGACTGAGCCGATCGCTTGCGTCGTCGAGCCAGCCGAGAAGCCATTCGCCCGCGGTCCGAGCTCCGGCGCGGTGCGTCAATGCATCGGACGTGCTCATTGAACTCGTCCCTCGGTGATCTTCATAAACAAATCTTCCAAATCCGCGCCATGCGCGCTGAATTCGAGGACGGGAAACCCGGCGCCGACCAGTCGCTCGAGCAACGAGACCTGCGCGTCGTCCTCGCCTTCAAATTCAACTTCCAGGCCGGCGCCGGCGTCGTGGACCTTCAGTACACCTGGCTGTTCGAGCAGGAAGCGTTCGATACCGTCTTTCTGCCATGCAAGGCGCAAGAACAGGGTTCGGTGGCGGCGCAGGCCCTTCAGGATTTCCTGGACGGGGCCTTTCGCGAGGATCTTGCCCTTCTCGATTACGGCAACGCTGTCGCAGATTTCGGACAACTCGGTGAGGATGTGTGAGCTGAGGAGGACTGTTTTGCCGTCCGCGGCCAGTTCGCGAATCAACGCGCGGAATTCGATGCGCGCGCGCGGATCGAGGTTGGCCGCGGGTTCGTCCAGGATGAGGAGTTGCGGATCGTGAATAATCGCCCGGCCGAGGGCGATTCGTTGCTGGAGACCTTTGGAAAGACTTTCGACGAGCCGACCCTTGAGGTCACCGATGCCCATGAACTCGATGATGTTTGCGACCGCCCTGCGTCGCGCTTCGCCGCTCAGACCATAAGCTCGCGCAAAAAAATCCAGATACTCAGCGACCGTCGTGTCCGCGTAAACGCCGGCATAGTCGGGCATGAAGCCCATGATCCGGCGCACACTGTCCGGTTCATCAATCACTGAGAAGCCGCCGATCCGCGCATCGCCATGCTGCGGCAGGTCGAGCGTTGCCAGGATCCGCATCGTCGTCGTCTTGCCGGCACCGTTCGGCCCGATGAAGCCGAGTACCTGGCCCCGTTCGACGCTGAACGAGACATCGTCCACGGCGCGCAACTGTCCGAAGTGCCGGACCAGCCCATCGATTTCGAGCATCGTCTTGCTCACGGTTCGCCTCCCGCGTAGCCCAACACCAGATGAAGACTGCCGCGTTCGTCGAGCTTCGGAATGCCGGGTTCCCAGAAGGGCGAGCGCTCGAGCACTGCGAGATAGGACCCGTCCGCTTGATTGTTCATGACGTCGTGGAGTTTTTGAGGAGACAGCAGAGGAGAGAAGAACACCTCGGGTGCATTCCCGGGTCCCGTCTGAAGGATTCCCTTTTCGCCTGCTCGCAGGGGGCCGCCGAGCGTGTGTATCTTGCCGCCGGCGCGATAAAACAGCTGTGTGACCGTTGCCCCAAGTCCGTTGATCACGCTCACGCGATCGCTGTCGCTCGTGAAACTCAGGCGCTCGCGCGCCGGACGGAATCCGATTTCCTCGAAGTTGGAAGGCGAGCGCGCCTGAATGATTCCCGCGGAGAATCGCTGCAGGTCGGTGAGGTCCAGGCTCTGCTCCTGGCGGTTCGCTGGGCCATCAGTGCCGATCGGGTAAACAGCCATGTCGCGCGGGAAACGCATCCCTCCCGCCGGCGCCATGCCCGCGGCGTAGAGCGACACGCTGGCTCGAGTCGCCGCCTGCTTCGTGGCCTGGTCGAGCACGGTAAATGTCGCCGCGCGCCCCCATATGCCGAAACCTTCGCCGGCTACGGCGTAGCCGGCCAGCACCGCAATGAACAGCCCCGAGATCAAGGGCACTGTCAGCACCAGCAACACCTGCTGACGCTTGCGCCACAGGAACAGATAGTTGACGGGACCGATCAGCACGCTGAAGAGAATCAGGATCGCCAGATACGCCCTCGCCGGCACGGCGTTGACGCCCGGAATCGGCAATCGAAACCCGTGCTCCTCAATTCGACCCCAGTCGGCTGCGCGGTTCGCCGGCAAAGCATAGCTGGGGTTTTGAACCACGCGCGTGGCCGCGAGGATCTCTGTGAGGCCCCTGTAATTGACTTCCGTTGATTTCGGGAAATGAATGTGGCCGAAGAAGTAGCGTTCCGGCGCGCCTTTGTCCTGCCACTTGCCGGCAGGACGGTTTTGCGTTTCGTGGAACAGCGCTTTCAGGTCACCATCGGCGAAAATCAAATCGCCACCACAGGCAGTCCAGGTCAGCAGCGCATTCTTCTGGACTTCGCTGAGTTCTTCCCACTCTGTCGGCCCGATGAGTACCGCGCGCACTGACGTGAAGCCCAGCCAGTTCTCCGGCAGCCGCGCCGGCTCGAGAATGAAATCCATCTTCGGCGGCACACCAGAACCGTAATACTTCCATCTGATTTCGCGGGGCCATTTTGTGGTCATCGCCCCGACGGCACTCGCCGGATCGGCCACGATGAGCACCGGAGAATCTTCCGGTGACATGCCGCTTCGAAATCCGAAGTAGTTGAAGGCTTGCAGGACGCGTCCGCGCTCACGAATCTGGAAGTGGAAGTTCTCATTCTCGGCGAAGACCGGTACCGGAATCGTCAGCCGCAGCCGATCGCCTCGATTGAGGCGAAGAGTCTGACGAAGAGAGCTTTCCCCGATCTCTCCCCCGTAAGGCGACCACCGGTTACCCTGGCCAACGATTTCAATGGAGCGCGAATCGCCGAGATTCGTGATGTCGAAGCGGACGGGCATATAGCCCGGAGCGCCTTGCGCGGCCCATTCCGAGTCCATCGTGATTTGGAGCGATTCGATCTGGACTGTCCGATATTCGCCGGAGGCGTGAGCGCAAACGACCGCACACAAAAGAAACACCGTGCAAAATAGCAACCGCTCTTTCATTTTTGCGCTTCCAATGTCTGCGGCAATCCGCGTTCGATGTCGGGCACCGCTTCGAGCAACGCGGAAACGATGCGCCGGCCGTCCCAGCCTTCCAGTCTCGCCGCGTAATCCAGTACCAGCCGATGTGCCAGCGCGGGCGCTGCCACGCGACGGACCTCGTCGAACCCGACGTTGGGTTTGCCGCGCAACAACGCCAGTCCGCGTGCTCCCGCGCCGATAGCGATCGCGCCGCGCGGCGAGCTGCCGTATTTCACGAAATCGCGCACCACTTCCGGCGCTTCGGCAGACTTCGGATGCGACGCCGCGACAAGCCGGGCGATGTAGTTGGCCACGGCGCGCGGCAGATGCACCGTGTCGACCATCGTGAAGAGCGTATGCAGTTCGCTTGCGGATAGAGCAGGCTCCAGCGCCGGCGGCTCGCCATGGACCCGTGTGACCAGAATTTCCTCGAGCACCTGCCGTTCGACGCCGGCGATCTCAACCTTGAACATGAAACGATCGAGCTGCGCTTCCGGAAGCGGGTACGTGCCCTCGAGTTCGATGGGATTCTGCGTTGCCAGCACGAAGAACGGATCGGGTAACACCCGAGTCTCTCCGAATGTGGTCACGCGACGCTCCTGCATCGCCTCCAGCAGAGCCGCCTGCGTCTTCGGTGAGGCGCGATTGATTTCGTCGGCCAGAAGCAGGTTGGTGAAAACGGGGCCGGGATGAAAAACGAATTCCTTGCGGCCTTCGCGTTCTTGAAGAATGTGGCTGCCCGTGATGTCCGTCGGCAGCAGGTCGGGCGTGAATTGGATGCGGCGGAAATTGAACGACAGCAGCCGGGACAAGGCCTTGACGAGTTCGGTCTTGCCAAGTCCCGGCAGACCTTCCAGAAGGACATGGCCATGGGCAAGCAGCGCCGCCACCACCTCGTCGATCATTTGCTCCTTGCCGAGAATCACGCGTCGCAGTTCGTTCACGAGCCGCGCGATTTTCGTCTGTGCGCCGGCTACGGCCTCTGGGGTGAGAAGTGATTTTGCTTCTGGATTCATCGTGCTGAAGGAGAATTCTCAAAGTATTTCTTTACGGCGCTGCGGTGACGCGGCACAAGCGTGCGGCGCCACGCAGCCTGGCCCGCGGTACCGGCGTAATCCTGAGCAGGCGCCTGCGCGCCAATCTCGGGTGACGCTTTTGGCGCGCCGGGCAGCACAGCCACCGGCGCCCAGTCATCCGGACTGCGCACGGCACCCGGTGGCAACGCCACAGCTTTGAAACGATCGAAGGGCAGCGATTCCTTCCCCCAGGTTAGCGGCGCATCGCCGCGGCCGCGATTCAGGCCACCCGATCCGGGATCGCCATCGCCGTCTGGACCGCGGTCGTAAGAAAACTGCGGATACTCCGAAGGGTCAAACCAGCCGGACTCCTTACCGAGTCTGGAAAGGTCCCTGAGGCCTTCGCTGCGTTTGGCAAGGTACGTGGAAAGCGAGTCGGCCAGTTTGCGCAACGATCTGGCATCGGTGGCAAGCCGGACGTTGCCGCTGGTTGCCGTGGAACTGCCTCCCAGAAGTCTTCGCAAATCCGCAGGAGCGTCGGCAAGCAGGCCGCTCCGTGAGAGAGTTTCGATGGCCCTCGCTATTTCCTCGATATCGGATTCGTGAGCCGGATTGTCGGCGACTCCCTGTGCCGACGCAGCGGCATACCGCGCCAGACTTTCCTGGGCCCACTTCAATGCATCGTGTTTCTCGGAGAGATTGGCGGCGAGCTTCTCGCGTAAAGCGTCGGCGGCTTCCCATGACGAGGAGTCGACGCGCTCCAGAGCGCTCTTGCGGATACGCTCGATTTCCTCCTCCAGCTTTTTCTCTTCGGCGGGCGTGATCAAGTCCCGTTTCGTCAACTCGGCCAGCGTTGTCTTCAGGTCCTCGGCGATGTCGTTGGCGAGTATCGTGTTTCCCGGTCCGGCCGGCACTCGTTGCGGCACGAGCAGCGCCGCCAGCAGAAATGCCGCCGCCGGCAGGAACTTCCAGAGCAGACGCCGTGGTCGCAAGCGTGGGAGCGGCCGCCTGGAAAAGTTCTCGAGTGCCGGCGCGCCGGTCCATGCTGGGTCGCCGGTTTCGAGAAGTGTCAACAGCAAACCCTGGCCGCCGTCCAGCGAGTCGGCCAGTGCGACGATCTCAGAGGGCCGGTAGGCACGGGCGATGCAGATGATGAAAGCCGGGAAGATTGCAACGACGGGCGCAAGCCAAAGCCAGACAAGGATTTCTGCTGCGCTCGGGAAAAACATGCGGCATACCAGCGCAATGAGACCCGCCAGAAGGAGACTCGGAACCGCCCACAACGGCCAGATCTCCAGGAAGTGGCCGACGGCGACACGGCGAGCAAACCTGCGCATTGCCGACCGAACCGAAGCTTGAAAGGCATTCATTCGTACCGCCTCGACTCCCGACGAGTCTACCTCTAGGACACCCCGTTCCGTCCCAAGGTTCCCGAAAAAACCACGCCTCTACAGTTCTCACCTTTCCAATACGGATCTCGAACTCCTATTATTAAAGCACAATTGAAACCCGGTCCTGGCGACCGCAGAATCAATCAGATTTGGATGCCCCGAAATGAAACTCGACATCGTAACGTTGGAAGTCGTTCGCAATGTGCTCCCGGCTATTGCGAATGAGATGTCGTGGGTCTTGCAGCGAACCTCGCACAACATGATGATCTACGAGGTTCGTGACTATTGCTGCGGCTTGCTCGACACAAGGGGCCGCCTCTTGTCGCAGAACGTTGGCGGCGTCTCTCACTTCGTAGCGAACCTGGGCGCCGTGATTCAGGATGGAGTGCAGCGCTACGGCGAAGATGGCTTCCGGCCCGGCGACGTGATCATCACCAATCACCAGCGGGTCGGCGGGCAGCATCTGAATAACGTGTTGATATACACACCGTGCTTCGAAGCCGGCAAGCTGTTCGGCTTCGCCGCTACACGCGCCCACTGGACGGATGTCGGGGGGCTCAGCACCGGTTTCGGAGGCGCCAACGCTTTGGATCCCTGGATGGAAGGCCTGCAACTCGATCAGATCAAGCTCTACGAGGCCGGTAAGCTGGATGAAAAGATCTGGCGGCTGATTCGGGATAACATCCGCTTTCCCGACGCTTCGATGGGAGACTTGAAATCGCAGATCGCGGCAAACCGGCTGGCGGAAAAGCGGCTCGAAGAGATCTTATTGCGCTACGGGCGCGCCACCGTGGAACAGGCCATCGAACGCATCTTCGATCAAACGGAAGAGGGCTGCCGCGCCGTGGTCGCGGAGTGGCGGGACGGCGTCTATGAGGCGCAGTCGTTGTTCGCCGGCAGCCCGTTGGACGGGAACCGGCCGGTTGAGATCAAAGTCCGCGTGATCATACAAGGCAGCGATATGACGGTTGACCTCACGCAGTGTTCGACGCAGCGGCGGGCGCCCATTAACGCCCGAACCCTGGCGGCGCCGCTGATCGCTTACAAGGCTCTGACGATGCCGACGGAGCCTGTCAACGAGGGCGCTTTTCGCGCGCTGAAGATCGAAATCCAGGAAGGAAACTACATGATGGCGCAGCATCCGGCAGCCATGGCCTCCTGGGGCCGCACCTTGCCGACCGTGGTCGACACCATCTTCCTGGCGTTGGAGCCTGTGCTTCATGGAAAGCTGCCCGCCGCCCACATGGGTGTTTTGGGTGGACCGGTTGTGTTCTTTGGGAATGATCCCCGCACCAGGCAGGCTTTCGTCACCCAGAGCATCGAGGGCGGAGGATGGGGAGGCCGGCCCACAGGCGATGGCGAATCCGCAAGCGTTTCCGTATGCCAGGGCGACGTTCGCAACGCTCCCATCGAGAAAATGGAACTGCGCTGGCCGATTCTTGTCCGGCGCCGCGAGCTGCGCACCGATTCCGGTGGGCCGGGCCAGTATCGCGGAGGCCTGGGTTTGGAGACTGAAGTGGAAGGCCTCGTCGAAGGGCAGTGGTCTTTGACCGACATGGGCCGCCAGCAATATCCACCGTGGGGCATCGAAGGTGGGAAGCCCGGCGCGCCGGCGGCCACGCTGATGAAGCTGCCCACAGAAACTGCATTCAAGCCTGTGAGTGTCGTGCGTCACATGGTTCCCGCCGGAACCTCCGCCGTCGTCGCAACCGCGGGCGGAGGCGGCTGGGGCAATCCCTTACACCGCGACCCAGAGCGTATCCGGCAAGATGTGCTCGAGGGTCACGTGAGCGTGGAGTCCGCTGCTCGGGATTACGGCGTGGTCTTCGATCCGCAGACACTTGAAGTCGACGCAGCCGCGACCGCAGCACTCCGCCGTTGAACCCGTGCCTTCCGCTCTGGAATCTTTCGCAGCCTTTCTGCAGGATCCGTCGCTTGACTTGCAGGCGGTGGCACGCATGGAGCCTCTGCGCCTCCATATTGCCGACAGTCTGGGAATGATGCTGCAGGGGGCGTCACTCGCCGAGGGCAGGGCCGCCATGTCGCTGGGTTCCCCTTTGGTAGGCTGGTGCGCTTCGGCTCGCCTGACTGAGGCTGACGATATTCACCTGACGTCTTGCACAACTCCCGGCTCGGTCGTAGTTCCGACGGCGCTTCATTTGGCATCTGCCGGAGTTTTTGAAACGTGGGGAGACTTTGTCGCTGCTGTGCTTGCAGGCTACGAAACCTTGATCCGCGTTGGATACGCCATTGACGGTCCGCGGATCCTGGCCAGGAAGATTTGGCCAACTCTCTTCGCCGCGGGCATGGGCGCTGCAGCCGTTGCCTGCCGGGCCTGGAAACTCGATGCATCACAAACCGCCGGAGCGCTGGCGACGGCTCTGGCGGCGTCAACAGGAATCGCGCCTCCGGCCACGATGTCGAATTCTTCACGTTGTATTTCCCTTGGATCGGCAGCAGAACAAGGAGTGTTGGCCGCCATGGCAGCAAGGCAGGGCGCTTTGGGGGACGTACAACTTCTGGAGCACCGGGCAGGACGCGTGGCAGGAGTCCGGATGTCCCCGCGACGATTAGTGCAACACCTGTGGACGCGTTTCTTATTCGATGAAACAGGGCTCAAGCCTTATCCGATCGCCAGGCAGGCACTCGCCGCCGTGGAAGCATGCCGTCAGTTAGTGGGCCGCAACGCGAAAGGCATCTCGACAATCACGGTTGGTGTGCCCTCTGCGCAGGGCAGAGTAATCGATCAGCCCGGCTGGCCGTCCAACCGCATGCAGTCGATAGCCGGCGTACAGTACCAGGTGGCGTTGGCGCTGTTATCACCGGAGCGGCTGATGAACTTCGATCACACTCCATTTGACACGAAGGCGCTGCGGGCGCTCGCCGCGAAGGTTCGCGTGCGGGCCGATGCGCGGCTTGAGGCTCAGTATCCCGAAACCTGGCCCGCCCGCGTCGTTGTGGAGCGCTCGGGCAAACGCCAATCCGCGCTCGTCACGACCCCACGCGGGGATGCGCAGAATCCGCTGCGATGGGAAGACGTATTGTTAAAGGCCGGGCGTTACGGCCCCGCGCTTGCGGCCATCCGAACAACCAGCTCGCAAGAATCCATTCCGCGCGCGGTTCTGGACGAATGCGGTAATTCGGGGACAGACGCATAAATCCCCTGATTACGATCAACGGTCTTTGGTCGTAATCAGGGGATTTATGCGTCTGTCCCCGAATTACCGCATTCCGCGGTTCCTACTGCGATGTTTCGGTCTTCCACTTCGCCTGCCACCGGGCCCTCATCCCCGCGCGGTCGACTTCCTGTCCGCGGAGGTAGACCTTGTTGATCCTCCGGGTGTTGGCAATGTTCTCGAGCGGATTTGCGTCGAGGACGATGAAATCGGCGCTCTTGCCTGTGGCCACCATGCCGGTATTGATCTTCGCGACCTCGGCAGTATCGCGCGTCGCCATGACTAACGCCTCAGCGGGTGTGAAGCCCATCGGCACCCAACTTTCGAGCTCCATCTGGTTGTACCAACCGAAGCCACGCCCCGCCGCTCCGTTGTCGCTGCCAAAGACGAGCTTCATACCCGCACCGATGAGCTGCTTCGCAACGTCTCCCGTCGCCCTGGCGTCCCGCCGGGCGCGCTCGACGGCTTCCGGTGTCAGCGCCTTTATCGCGTTGCCCTGCTGCCTCTGGACCTGTTCGCGGGAAAGCATTTCCCACAGCAACGGATCGTCCCACCCCTCGGGGCCAAGCGCGTTCAGGTTGCCGTGCTCGGTGAACCAGATGGGCCGATCACTTTTCGCTACGCGTTCCTTGATGATCGCGATCAATTCCTCATCAGGCACTTCACCGCCGCGAACCGGGATGTGAGTGGCGCCTTCGAGGCCCGCCTTGTACAGTTCCTTGGCATCCGCCAACTTGACGGTATGAGCTGCGACGGGCATGTTCTGTTTGTGCGCTTCGTCCAGGATTGCGCGATAAAGCGGAGGCGTCAGCGTTTTCAGCTTTCCCTCTCGATCGTCCACCCAGATTTTGACGAATGCGATTTTGTTTTTGACATAGTCCTGAACGGCCCTTCGAGCCTCGTCTTCGGTTGTCACCGGATACATCACGTCATTTCTGGAAGAGTGGCCGGTCGCGCCGGCTCCCGGCCAGGATATGCCCTGGCCCGCCGTTCGAAACAGCGCGGCATTCGGGAGGACCTCTTCCTGTATCCGAAACGGTACGTCGCCCCACGGAAAGCGGCCCGTCTTCGGCATCCGAGGGTCCCGAGGAGCCATGAAGACGTTGAGATGATCGGCGGGCATAATCTCGCGCTCCGCAAGATCGGCAATGCTGACGACCGCGCTGTAGCCGAGGTACGCGTAACGCTCCAGGTGGTCGATGAGATTCTCGCGCGTGAAGTTCTCCTTTGCCGTCGTTCCATCCACCACGTTCTCGTACCCCAGGTGGCCGTGCATATCGACCTTCGCAGGCATGACGGTCTTTCCCGTCAGATCGACATGCGCTGCCCCGGCCGGCACCTGAAGCTCACCCTTGCGCCCAACCCCCGTGAACTGATTGTTTTCGACAATGAATGCGGAACTTTCGATGGGCGCGCGGGCGTCGCCTGTGATGAGCCGAGCGCCTTCGAACACCGTCGCGCGAGTCGTCCCGGCTTGGTCTTCTACGCGCTGAGAACAGGCCGCCGCGGCGAACAGAGACGCCACGACGAGCAGATAAGACGACATTCTCGTCATTCGGGGCATGGAAGCCTCCTACGAAGTAAAGTTGTCAACCTTCGGATTGCGCGGAGAGGATAGCGAGTTTAAGCGGGATGGCGCAAGTACATTGCCAATACCCAGAGCCATGAAAGCCGGAAGCACCGGCGCCGGTAAAAACGGGTCCGCGGTCCGCAAAATCGCCAGAGGGGACGGTGAATTTGCCCGAGGAAATGCAAAACGGGTTGTTCAGTCACCAGCGCGGTGTGTTCAGTTGCGAGAGCGGGCTGCAAAATTGCGATTGTGGGCGTTCAAATCCGCAGGCTTTGCTGCTTCGAAACAGTTTGAATCAACGCGGGCCTGAAGCTCGCGACCACATTTCGGACGGAACGTTGATCCCAAATGTAGTCGCGGGCTTTAGCCCGCGTTGATCCAGGACATATTTTTCAAATTGAGCCATCGCCACAGCCCTTTGGAATGGTTCCTCGTTTCGATCACTTCATATATGCTGGGACTATGGATAATCGGCCGGGAATATCAACCATGAGCAGGCAACTACTGTGTGCAACCGTGTTGGCTGCGATGTTTCTCGAGATTGCGCCGAAGTATGCCGCACAAATTTTTGATACCGGTCCCGCCGGCCTCGCGCGGCAATCCGTGATGATTCAACAGCCCTACCTGGCCCAAATGGCACGCATTCGATATCTACAGAAAAAGAACGGCGCGCCTCAAAAGCCCTCGGCAAATCGCTCTTCGGCGAATACGATTTTCAAGCGAAGCCAGTCCTGGTTCAAGCCGTGGTCGATGGCACACGAACTGGCCACGAGAGTGAAGTGGGATCCGAAGGCGCCGTTCGGCGCCGAATTCGCCCGCGAAGAAGCGCAGCGGCAGACCTTGACCAAATTGTTCGCGGACTGTCTTAATCTCTACGAGCAGCAGACCAAAGCCGAAGGGCTGCGGACCGACGATCTGGCGGTTACTTTTGGCCACACTGTCGCCCTTAACTCCCAGCTAAGCACCGGCCGTAAAATGCCACCTGCCGAGGAAGCTGCGTTGAGTCAAAAGTTCCGCGACGAGTTTGCGCAAAGTCCCTGGTACTGGCCCGACTCATCCAAACAATCCCTGCACGAGACAATAGTGATCACGACGATGCTGGCGCAAATCGGCTACGCCAATGCGACGCGCGACAAGAATCCGGACTCTCAGGCGATGTTTCGTCAGGTGGCAGCCGAAAACGTTACAGCACTGACCAGCGCATCGCTGGACGAACTTCGGGACGCCCAAACGGCGCTAAGCTTCAAGTAAAGACCTGTCGACCCAGGATAAAACACGCATCGCACCGGCCACCGAAGTATCTCTTCCGGTAGAGCGGGGATGTGGCATTATGATCGATCAAAATAGACGGGAGGATTGAGATGGGGCATCGACTTCTTGCCGCAGTGCGCGTGTTGATAATACCGGCCTCGATGATGTTGTCCGCGAATGCTGCTTTCGGTCAGGCACGAATTATCCAGACAAACTCTCGTGGCGATAATGTCCACATTATCGATCCGCAGACGCAGTCGGTTGTGGCACAGATAAAAGGCGTCCCTGTGAACCATGGCGTCACCGCTGCTCCGGACGGAAGCCGGTTGTACATCACGAGCGAAGCGAAACGGGCGCTGGTGGTGGTCGATATGAAGACTCTTCAATCGATCAAGGAGATCCCGCTGAGCGGCCGGCCGAACAATCTTTCAATTACGCCGAATGGCCGCAAGGTGTACATCGCCATACGATCGGAGCCGGGCGCAATCGATGTGATCGACACGCAGTCGCTGGAGAGAATCAAGACGATTCCTTCCGACGGCGGCATGCACAACACCTACACCACGGCTGACGGCAAGTACGTCATTGCCGGCGCCACGGGAGGACAACACCTCCTGGTACTGGACGCCGCTACAGACGAGCCGCTGTGGAGAATTTTCGATCGGGGCGTGCGGCCGATCGCCATTGAAAAGAAGCCGGACGGATCGACCAACCGGTTGTTCGTCCAGCTCACCAACCTGCATGGCTTCGCGGTTGTGGATTTCGCGCAGCGCAAGGTCGTTCGTGAAGTCACGCTTCCCGATGTGCCGCAGGACCAGAGAGCCCCTGGAAGTGATGCGCCGTCCCACGGCATCGGCATCTCGCCGGATGGCAGGACGCTCTGGGTCAACACAAGGCTGAACAATTACGTCTACGTCTATTCACTGCCGAATTTGGAATACATCGGAGGTGTGAAGACGCCCAACAACCCGAACTGGCTCACGTTCTCGCCGGATGGGAAGTACGTCTACATCGCCTGTTCCGGAGCTAACGAAGTCATGGTGATCGACGTTCAGTCGCGAACGAAGGTTGCCAGTATTCCAGTCGGGCCGAACCCCCAGCGCAACATCACCGCCGTGATGCGGTAGCAAAAGCGTTCCACTGCGACCTCGCCGGCGGTCACAGACCGGATCCGTCCAAATACAGCCGCGTAGCGGCGGCAGAATGTAGCCCCTCGCGGGGCTAACCTTCAATGCAACGCATACCCACGCTGAGAAGCTGTGAACGAATTCGCAACGAAGGGGAACTGGAACCACAAAAAGCACAAAAGGCACAAGAAACTTATGTGCTTCTTGTGCCTTTTGTGGTTTCTTCCTCGTGCCTTCCAATTCATTCACACCTTCTGACGCGTGGGGCCACATTCTGTCGCCGCTACAGTGCTATTTCTGCGGGCCGAAGTATTTCGCGAGATATTGGGCGACGATGGTGATCTCGTCGCCCTTTAATTGAGCTCCCACCTTGACCATGTCCTGAATGAGATCCCGCCAAAGCTCTTCCGTGTAATACCCCTTGAAGAGCGCCAGCGTTCCCAGGTCGTGGCAGGTCGTGCAGGATCTTTCCAGAATGATCTTCCCGTCACCGTCCGGCAACTCGATCCCGGCTCGATCAGATGCGCTGCACGTTGAAGCGAGCGTCTGAAGCGCATTCACATTGAGGTGTTCACCGGCGCCCTGAATCAAAAAGCCTTTCACTTCGACTTTATGGCCCTTGTAGGGATCGGGCACGGGATAGATGTTCATCAATCGAAGCTGGCGGGTGCCGGGTTTTTTTGCGATAGAGTTTTTCAGTTCTTCGTCTTTCGACGCCTCAGGGTCGCGGGTTCGCACTGCTTCGCTGGTGTTGGTCAACATCCAGGAATTCTGAGGGCCCTGCGTCAGGCAGCCTACCACGCGCACCAGGGCGTAATTTGGTATGGGCTGCGGTCCCTCTTTTCCTTCAATTCGAATGCTCTCCAGGGATTCCGTTCTGAATGCGCTACTCCCGGAGGGGAAACCGTTCGCCTGCAGCAGGTAGGCGACGATATCGAGGTAAACATCATCGCTGAGGCTGCGAGCAGCGCCGGATGGCATCGTAGACCGGATTCGACTAAAAAGACTGTTCAGAGGGTACCCATACCACCCGCGCACAAACACATCACCTTTCAACTGCTGCCCAATTCCTCCGGAAAGATCGGCGCCGTGACATCGTCCGCAGCTTGTCTCGTATTGAGTCTTGCCGCGTGCGGCCTGTTCAACCGTAAACACCCCTTCCCAGATGCTCTTGCTGTCAGGGTTCACCGATTGCGGTGTCTGTGCTGCGGCGGCGTTGCCGGAAAACGAAAAGATACCGATCACAGCAAGCAATACGGCGGCAGAAATGAGAGACATCTCCAGTCTTCGGTGCATGTTCTTCTCCGGATTGAAAAAGGTTTCCGCATTTTGTCGAATTCCGGACAAGGTTCGCAACAAAATTACCGGCCTGGAATCAGGTCGTGCAATGCCTGCAGGACGAGTTCGGAACCGACGAAGAGGTCATCCGGAAAACGACGATGACGGAGCAGTTCGTCGTAGATGCTTTTGTTCTGGAAATAGTTGAGACGCAGTCCTGCCAGGTATTCGACCCTCAGATCGCGATCGTGATTGATTTCTGCGCCGTCCAGCCACTGAACCAGGTCGGGACCACGGCCGGAATAAGTGGCGAACAACTCGGCCACGGACCGGAAACCAACGCTCTGCAACGACTCGGCCACAGGACGATGATCCCGGCGATTCAAGCGCCCATAGATCTCGCCCATGTTGATCGTGGACTCGCCATCTCTGGCCATCAGCGTGATGTCATAGCCCACTCCATTGCTGATGTCATTGCCCCAGAGCGTTCCGTCCGGAAAGACCTGGAAAAAAGTGGCCATCTCGCTCTTCACGACTTCAATGCCGGTTTCATGCAGCGGCAGCCATTGTGAAATCACACCGCCCGGATTCAAACGGCGCTTTCCCGCCTCGAAGTATTCGCGAGTGTAGAAGGCGGCCGCGCCTTTGACCCAGGGAAGACTCGGATGCGAAGCGATAATGTCGAACTTTTCTTTTGTGGTAAGCATGAAGCGGCGCGCATCGTCGTAAACCACTTCCACACGTGGATCCTGTTGTACGTTGTTGTTGTCGTCGCCAAAATAGCGCGAGCCCACCTGCACGACCAGAGGGTCGATCTCGCACACGACAATTCTTTCGATTCCCGGATACAAAGTGAACGTTCCAGCCGTGCTTCCCGAACCGAATCCCACGACCAGCACCGACTTCGGCGAGGAATGGTATAGCGCCGCGAGGTGTCCGGCCATCCGTTGCAGCCGCAGGTCGTCGGGCTGGTTGGACGATTCGATTCGTCCGCCGACGTGTAGATTGCGATACCCACTCGGGAGCGCGGAAACGGCAACAGCAGCGTTGATACCGTCACTCGCATGAAGAATATTCGGCGTGAACGGTTCGTTGGTCACAGGATTTTTGATCGTCAGATTACGGGACAGAAAACGGCCGTATGCCAGGACATCCGGCGGTACGGCGGATACGCTGAAGAGGAACACAACTACGAGCAGTACCGCCGCGAGACGAGCCGCAATATGGCGCAATGCCAGCAGCGCCGCCAGGCCGGAGACCGCAATCATTACCTGCTGCGCATGCTGCGTGGTGAAGGAATTCGTCCACACGAGCGTTAACGCCAGCGTGCCGGCGAATGAGCCGATCATGTGGGCACCATTGACGCGGCCCGCTGAGCCTCCAAGGTCCTGCCTGTCTGAGGCAATAACCCCAAGCGCTAATGGAAAGCCGGCCCCCCACAAGAAAGTTGCCGGCAGAATCGCCCACATACACCGCGACAGGTCGAGGTGAAAGGCAAACGATGGAGGTGCCGAAAGCGTGGGATCAATCGGCCAGCGCGGCAGCGACTGAGTCATCACATATGCTGCCCACGCAATCGCCGCGATCAATCCAATTTGGCTGAAGCCGAAGTAACGCCGCAATTGTCCTCGCGAGCGAGACAGCGCCGCGCCAATGCCGCTGCCGATCGCCAGGCAGAAAAGAAAGACTGCAAGAATGATTGAGAAGGCGTACACCGACCCGCCCAGTATCAGCGATAGAAGACGAGTCCAGACTGCTCCGGCCCAAAGCGTGCACAACCCCGAGAGTGCGATCGCGGCGTAGATGGTGGCGGAGCGTCTTCGCACCGCCAGGTTTCCGAACGCTTCCGGAGTCTGCGCAGGCTTGAGCGTCCGCGTCCATCGAGAGAGCGCAAGGGCAACTGCTGCGACGCTACCGTTCATGGCAGCGGCGACATACGTTGCCACGGCAACATCGTAGACTCTTAATAGATAAAATCCAGTAAGCATGCAGCCTGATGCCGCCCCCCCGATGCAGGCGCAATAGAGGAACCCCACGCCGGAGACACCCAGGTTGTTGGCTTCAACCCAACGAGCCAGCGCGGGCAGTGTTGATCCGATGAGCAGCGCAGATGGCAGCAAACAAACAGCGGCGATGATTCCGCGTAACAGAATGTCCCAATTTCCAACTGCTCCTATGCGCGGATACAAAAAAGAGATAAACGGAATCGCGTAGAGCACCACGATTCCGATGACCCCGAGTCCCGCCTCAATGCATGCGTACACGGCTAAAGCGTGCCGCCGCCGTGAAACAATTCGAGTGAAGGCGAAACTGCCCAGACTCATGCCGCCCATGACGGTGCCCACCAATATGGAAAGCGACACCGCAGACGAGCCGATGATCAATTGCAGCATCTGAAACCACGCCACCTGGTAAATCAGAGCGGCGCAACCGTTGCAGGCATTCAGTCCAATGAGCAGCAGAAGGATCCGGCGCGGCATCGCGAGCACACTACCAGATTTCGGTAGTGCTCTACTTTTGAAAAATCTGCCTTGCATGAATCCGGGCTAAAGCTCAAAGAATTTGCCGCGAATTACGCGAATTGCGCCAAGGGGGCGCGTTAAAAATCCTTGTTTGCGCCCCTTTGGCGTAATTCGCGGCAAATTCTTTGGGCTTTAGCCGAGTTCACTCAGACTATAGCCCAGCGGATTTCTTGCTTGATGCAACAATCGGTGCGGTTTATAGTTCGCGCACCAGAAATCCAAAAGAGTTTCACTTACAAACACAGGTGGGTTAACACGTTCTTATTTGCCGGCTGGAGGACTGATGAGGAAGTCTCGAATCGTCGTGGCGGTGATGCTGTACTTTCTGATCTCGAGCCTCGCGCTCACGCAAACGAGCAATGCCACTCTGGGTGGCACCGTTTCCGATACGACAGGCGCTCTTATTCCGGGAGTGACGATCACGGCCACGAATACGCAGACCGGAATCATCAGCACTGTCATCAGTAATGAAGCCGGTGCTTACCAGTTCGCCAGCCTGCAGACCGGCGTCTACAGGGTGACTGCTGAACTTCCCGGGTTTCAAAAGCGAACGTACGAAGGAGTCGCGCTTGGAGTGTCGCAGCAGGTCCGATTGAATTTCAGGCTCGATGTGAGCTCCGTCGCGCAGTCCGTGGAAGTAACGGCGGGGGCCGACACGCTTATCGCAACGACTTCCTCTTCGATAGGTACGGTTCTTCCCGAGTACAAAGTGCGCGATCTCCCTCTGGCGAGCCGGAATGTGTTCGATTTGATCACGACGACCGCCGGAACTCAGAATAGCGGCACGTTGCAGGGCATCTTTGCGGGCAATCGGCTCATCGGTGTGAACACGACGCGAGACGGCATGAACGTCGGCGAAGGGCGATATGACAACGGCGCGTTTTCCGCAACGTACACCAGTCCCGATCTGGTCGAGGAAGTCCGCGTCATCGTTTCGTCTGCGGATGCAGAGGCCGCGCGTGGGTCGGGACAAGTGCAAATGACCACGCGGTCGGGGACTAACGATTTCCGCGGCAGCCTCTTTTGGAACAACCGCAATTCAGCGCTCGACGCCAACAATTGGCGGAACAACCTGGATGGTGCAGGCAAAGATTATCTGAACCGGAACCAGTTTGGCGGGCGGCTGGGTGGACCGATCATCCGAAACAAAACGTTTTTCTTTTTCCTTTACGAAGGGCAGCGGAGCGTCGAACGCGCATACGTTACGGCTACGGTTCTGACGGCGCAGGCGCGGCAGGGCATCTTCCGGTATTTCCCGGGAGTCCAAAACGGCAATGTTTTTACCAGCAGCCCGACAGTCGATTTGAATGGCAATCCCGTGCAGCCGGCAGGCGCAACAGGGGGGCTTCAATCGTTCAACGTATTCACTCGCGATCCGCTTCGAACGAGGTTCGATCCGAGCGGGCACATCCAAATGGTGCTCTCGAGGATGCCGATGCCTAATGACTTCACGGTTGGCGACGGCCTCAATACGGCAGGTCATCGGTGGGTGCGTCGAGTTTCGGGGACCGACTCAACGGCCGGGAATGGAGTGAACGTCAATCGTGATCAGTTCAATGTTCGAATCGATCACAACTTCAATTCCAGCCACAAGCTTTCTTTCATCGGCACGAGGGAAAAAGACTGGTCTGCGGTGAATCCCGCCATGTGGCCAAATGGATTCAATGGAGCGATAAACCGGCTTCCGGACGTCTACAACGTGTCATTGGTATCGACGCTTTCTCCATCGATCGTGAACGAATTCCGCGCGGGCCGCCGGCGTTCGATTCAATGGTTCTGGTCGGCGATGACGGTCAATGGTCCTGACGGCAATCTGAGGAAAGCGCCGAAAACGATGAAGCCTACCGAGGAGGGAAAAGAGGCGTTTGCGCTTGTTCCCCAAAGCAACGGGATTCCCTATCTCCCCAAAACCACAATTTTTCCGGAACACTACATTGTCACGACGACATCGACCGGTCGCGGCACGGTAAGTCCGCTGACTCAGGTGTCCGACACCGTGAGCTGGACCTTGGGCAAACACGCCTTCAAAGGCGGTTTTGAAGGTCGAACAACCGGCACGATCGGTGGCAGTAACACCGATACCTGGCCGCGAGTGCTGCTGGGAGCGGGCGGGGTTCCCGTGACAGGAATCGACAGCGTTGGTGTGCCAGGCCTCACCGGCACCTCGCAGAACCTCGCGCGGGATCTGTTGACCGACTTGAACGGTTCGGTCGGATCCATTGTTCAGGGTTTCATGCTGAGCAATCCCTCCAATCCCTTGTTCAAGCCTTATCCGGAAGAGAGCCTCCGATATCGCGAGTTCAAGCAAAACGAATGGGGCGTATTCTTCAAGGACGACTGGAAGGCGCGTCCAAACCTCACGCTCAACATCGGAATGCGGTACGACTATTACGGCGTGCCTTACGACGGCCGCGGCATTCTGGGGAATCCCGTGGGAGGAAGCGCAGGGCTGTTCGGCATTTCCGGAACCGGCTTCGCCGACATGTGGCAGCCGGGAAGGTTGAACGGCAAGTTGACGGTGATCGAGCTGGTCGGCAAGCACTCGCCTCAGCCGAACAAGCAACTTCACAAGGATGACTGGAACAACTTTGCACCCAACGTCGGTTTGAGCTGGTCCCTTCCGTGGTGGGGACAGGACAAGACGGTTCTTCGCGCAGGCTACGGTATGAGCTACATCGGCGCGGCCCGGCTTTTTAACGGCGTCAACCAGCAACAGGAAAGCCTTCCGGGCACACAGCTGTTTGTCTCACCTGTGTTCAGTACATATACAAATCTGGCGGATGTGCGCCTGCCGCTGCCCAACTCGATTGTGCCGCTCACGCCGCTCCCAATCGACAGCAGCCGGACGGAACTTCTGCACGCTTTCGAGAATAATCGAGTAGTCCCGTACGTTCAGAACTGGAACCTGGAGATTCAGCGCGAGCTGATCCCCAATTTCACTCTGGAGGCGCGCTACATCGGCAGCAAAGGCACGAAGCTCTTTGCGGGAATCCCGCTGAATACCGTCAACATTTTCGAGAACGGCCTGCTCGATGCGTTCAATGTGACCCGCGCCGGCGGGGACGCGCCGTTGTTCGACCGAATGCTTCGTGGACTCAATCTCGGATTGGGGGCCGTGAACGGCACGACGGTTACCGGGTCCGCATCGTTGCGGCAGAACACGATTTTCAGAAGTTTCATCGCTAACGGCGACATCGGTCAGTTTGCCGATGCTTTGAACCGAAATACCGTCGCGACCGGTCAGGGCGGCGGCCTGATACGCAACGGCGGGCTGCCGGAGAATTTCATTGTGGTCAATCCACAGTTCAACGAAGTGGTACTGCATTCGAATCCCGGAAACTCGACATACCATTCGATGCAATTGCAGGTAACGAAGAGACTGTCGCAAGGCTTCACGAATCAGACGACGTACACGTGGAGCCGGACATTGGGCGAAGCCGATGGCGATGGCATACTGAACTATCTGGATCCGAGAAATCGTTCCCACAACAAAAGCCTGCTTGGCTTTCACCGCACGCACAGCTTCATCAGCAACGGGACGTTTGAGCTGCCTTTCGGACCGAATCGGCGTTTGCTGGGCGGCGCTCCGCCGCTGGTGCAGCGGCTGGCCGAACGCTGGCAGCTGGGCGCGATTCTGAGCCTGAGCTCCGGACAGCCGTTGACGATCGCATCTTCGACATCTTCGATTTACCAGAACGCGACGGATACGCCAGTGATGGTCGGGGAATTTCCGAAAAGCCTCGGAAGGGTCACTCGCGTGGCGAACGGCGTCATTTACTTCGACGGATTGCAACAGGTCATTGATCCGGGCAGGCCCGGTGTCACGTCGTTGCAGTCCACCCAGACGGCTTTCAGCAACCGCGCGATCGCCGATGCTCAGGGGAAACTTCTTTTGATTAACCAGGCGCCGGGACAACTCGGCTCTCTGGGACAGCGGTGGATTGAAGGACCGGGGTTCGTGGGGCTCGACGTCAATATGATCAAGCGTGTGAAGATTGATGAACGCAAGGAATTTGAGCTGCGACTGGACGCCATCAATGTATTGAACCGTCCGAATTTCGGGAATCCGCAGCTGGACATCAACAATACCAGCTTCGGTCGCATCACCACTGCTACCGGGGCCCGATCGTTTGTCATCAATGCTCGGGTAAGTTTCTAAATCTCAAATTTCACAGGAGGAGGTTCTATGCTTTCCCGACGAGTGATGCTCATGACTCCCCTGGCTATGATTGCCGCGCGCGCCGCATCTGCCGCAGGGAAGATGACGCTGGCCATTCACCAGAACACGTCCGCGGGGGCGGGTTATCGCAAGTCGCTGGAAGGGTGGTCTCGCGCGGGGATCAAATACGTCGAAATCACGGTCGCGCTGCTGGACGAGTTTCTGAAAACAGATTCGCTGGCAGCCGCGCGGCGAGTCATGACCGATCTGGGACTGACACCGGTCTCCGCCGCTTGTGGAGTTGGAGGGCTTTGGGAACCAAATCCCAATCATGCCGCAGCACTCGAGAGTCTGAAGAAGCGCTGCGAGATGTTCGCGGAGCTGGGACTGACCCGCATTTATTCGCCGACCGGGACCACCGGAAAATTCACGGAAGAAGACTACAAGGCCGGCGTCGACAACATGCGGCAGGTGGGGGAGATTGCCAAACAGTTCCGCATGACGGCCATGGCCGAATTCGTGCGCGCCTCGACGTTCATTTCCACGCTGCCCACGCTTCTCAAGATGATGCGCTCAGCGGCACATCCAAATCTCGCTCCGCTGTTCGATTTCTATCACTTCTGGTCCGGCAATAATAAGCTCGAGGATCTCGATACGATCCGTCCCGGAGAAATCGGGCACGTACACTTTCAAGACGTTCCCGATATCCCGCGGGAGTTGCTGGATAACACCACGCGGTTCATTCCGGGCGACGGGATCAGTCCGCTGAACCGGATTCTTCGCAAGCTGGCCGAGAAGGGATATGCCGGTTCTCTCTCGGTGGAACTTTTCCTGCCGAGATTCCAGCAGGGCGATCCGTACGAGGTCGCCAGGGAAATCCGCCAGAAGGCAGAAACAGTCATGCGCCAGGCGCGTGTGATGTGATCCGTCTTCGTTACGACTTTAACCGGAAAAGAGGTAGAAGATGAGGCACTGCTACGTCTTGTTTGCGTGGACGTTCTGGTTCGCATCAGCAACTCTCGCCGGCCCGCAGGTGCCTGCTGGCCAGCCGAAGGCGGGTGCTGCGTCGGAACCGGAGCCGTCCTTTGCCGGTGTGCCCCCGCTGCCTCGCGAAGCGGGAATAGGCGAGCACGTTACGTTCGAAGGCAAGAACCTTCCTCCCCTGGCAACGGTGGTAACGGTATTTCTGAAGACCGCAAGCGACGATGATAAGCCGAAGGCGCTTCCAGGCGTTGTTACGTCAGACCCAAACAAGCCGAATTCCCGGCTGGTTGATTTCCGCATAGAGGACTTGCAACCGTTGCGGTACCTCGTTGCCGTCGGAATCGACAAGAAGCAATACCCTGTGCCCGGCGAATTACGGGTAGTTTCCCCGCGCAATGCCCATCTGGAAGAGTTGAAGCCGGGCGTCGCCTATCCGGAAAAATTCTGGGGCAATTTCACAGTCAATTTGAGCGGCCAAAACCTGGGCACCGCCCGAAAAGACATCGTCCTGGAGGTCGAAGGTGAAGGACCGGTGCCATTGGATACCAAGGCAGTCTGCAACGCCGACGCGAAGCTGCCTTGTGCCGAGTTGGACGAGAACCTGCCGGGCCAGGTCCTGAAGATTCGTAACTTTCCAAACCGGCAAGGCTCAAAAAGGCTCCGGGTAAGAGTAGCCGACGGACCTCCTTCCAACTTCATACCGGTGATCTTTTCTTTCGCGCCCCAGTCTTCCATTCGACCGATCACGCTGGCTATCGTCGGTGTACTCATCATCGTCATCGTGGCCGTATTGCTGGGAGGTCAGCATTTGAGGTTTACCGCTGCGCGCCATTTCATTTCGCAGGCCTTGCTGCTCGACCAGCAGACGAACACGTTCAGCTTGTCTAAATTCCAGCTGCTCGTTTGGACGGGCGCGACCGTCTTCGCATACATCTACCTCTTTCTTTGCCGAAGCCTGGTGCAATGGAGTTTCGAAATCCCTCCGATACCCGATGGACTGCCGAATCTGTTGCTGATGAGTGTCGGCACGACAGTCCTTTCTGCGGGCATCACCGGCGTTCGAGGTGCCAAGGGTGCAGGACCCGAGAGCCCGTCTTTCGCAGATTTTTTCAGCACGGGCGGGATGGTTGTCGGCGAACGTTTTCAGTTTTTTCTGTGGACGATTGTGGCCGTGCTGGGTTTCATCGGAATCGTCATGATGACGGATCCGGCGACGATGGTTAAGCTGCCGGAAATCCCGGAAGGATTCCTGCCCCTGATGGGAATTAGCGCCGTTGGTTATCTCGGCGGAAAGCTGGCGCGTAAGCCCGGCCCCATAGTGAAGACTCTCGCAATTACAAACGTCGACGAAGTTGCGCACACCATCACAATGACCTTGCAGGGGGAAAATCTGAGTTCGAACGCCACGTTTCAAGTAGACGACCAGCTCCTGCGCGCCGACCAGGTCGTGCTGACCCCGGTAAAGCGCGAGGATGCCGACTCAAACTTGTGTACTCAAATCGAAGTCCTGCTTCGAGACGCTGATGCCTATGCCGTGGGTACGCACTCTTTGAAGATCATCAATACTGATGGTCAGACTGCATCAGCCACCTTTCCGCGAGACGCCATGACAATCACTGTTCCCGATGGAGGGATACATGTCAAAGGCGGCGTCCCGGAGGCGCAACTCGAACTGACCGGCACGAACTTCGATGACAAGGTCCAGGCTACATGGAAGCCTGTCGGCGCCGATTCAGCCACAGCGGCAACGGTCTCTTTCGTCAGCACAACCAAGGTCATTGTGAAATTCAACCCGGGATCCGGGGGAGGGAAGGGTCAACTGGTTTTGATCAGTAAGGCGCGGCTGAAGGCGGCTGTCGACGTGTTGGTCGTGGTCTGACGTTTTACCGCGTGGGCACAGGCGCCGGTGCCTCCAAAGCCTGTGTTATGCTTGTCCCTCTTTTCATGGATTTCTGGGGGACTCGTGACCTTAAGCGCATTCGTTTTCATTTTATTGTTTCAGGGCGGAACGCCTGTTCCGCCGGGAGTCGTGACAGGACAACTTCGGACGATTGACGGTGCCCCGGCCATCGCTGTTCGCGTGGCGGCAATGCCCGTGCCCGTGGCGGCGGGTAACAGTATCCTGGCGGACGGCGTTCAGTACTACACCGCCGGATTTGTCGCGAGCACGGCCCTGACGGACGTTCAGGGACGCTATCGCCTCACCAATATTCCGCCGGGCCGGTACTACATCATGGCTGGCGCAATTGGCGAGGCCACCTACTATCCGGCCACGACAGAGTCCGACAGTGCGACGCCTGTTGCGGTTGCGTCAGGTTCAACCACACCGAACATGGACTTCAAACTCCTGAGGCGGTTTGGAGGAAGAGTCAGCGGCCGCGTGAACCCAAATACCAATGAGGAACAAACAAAGGCGACGCTTTTAGGCGGCAAGCTGGAGGAAATTCTGGAGGTTTCAGTCGCCCGTGACGGCGCCTTTGAGTTCGGTCACGTTCCACCCGGTAAGTATCTGCTGGGTCTTTTCCCGAGGCCGGCGGGCCTGGCATCCCTGGTTGTCAACGTCGGCGATGCGGACGTCACAGGATTGCAGCTTGTCCCACCTCCGACGAGAGCGGTGACCGGCCGCATCGTCGTTCAAAACGGTCCGCTTCCGCACGCTTTGCTTGAATTCTCCAGTCCTCAGGGTTATGCCGGCGCGACGATCAGGCCGGACGGAACCTTTACTGCACGCCTGCAGCAGGCGCGTCACAAGGTCGACCTGGCGGGGATGCAGGTCGGTTATTCCGTGGTTTCTGTTCGCATCGGTTCAGAAGATGCATCGCAGGGTTTTGTTGTGGGGAATGCCGACCTGTCAGGACTCGTCATCACCGTCGCCGCGCCCCGCCGCCTGCCGCGCGTTCGGGGCACGATTGCCGGCCTGCCGCCCAATCGTCTCGCTTCCACAAGAGTTCAAATTGCGGGGCCAATCATGGGCAGTCTCGAAGCGCGCGTCCAGCCGGACGGATCTTTTGAGTTTCCTGCCGTGATTCCCGGACTTTATAACCTGAGGCTCCCGGAGGCTCCGGAACTTGCGCCGATCAACGTCGTGGTCGCAAGCTGGGACACCGTCGCCGAAGTACGCGTCGACGTAACCGGCCGTTGATCGCCTCTCGAAACAACGCGGGCTAAAGCCCGCGACTACCTTTGGGACCAATGTTCGGTGCGAATGTAGTCGCGGGCTTTAGCCCGCGTTCATTCAAATTTTGACTTGACGAGATATTACCGAGTCGAAGATAAGTCTGTGTGTTCAAATTGGCAGTGAGGAGCACGTTCAATGACGATGGAGCGGACAGGGTTCAGGATCGCGCTGTTTGCGCTGTTGATTGCAATGGCGTCGCTCGGCGGCGTCGCAACAGCGCAGCGGGGCAGGGGCGGGGCGAATGCACAGCAAAACCGGCCGGCGGGACCGCCGGCAGGAGTGACGCCGCTGCCGGTGGACCTGTTTACCAGCAAGAACTTCTATCTCGATAAGCAATACTGGTTAGACAAGCGATACTACAGGTGCAACACACCCCGGGCGCTGACCGACATGATCAGAGACCAGCGCTTTGGTGCATGGGGAGATTGCAACCTTGACCGGGATACCTCCAAGGTCGTGAGCCCGTACTCCTACAAGACCGCGGAGGAACACTACAACGCACTGCTGGCCGATGCGAAGAAGGCCGGCGGTCCCACGATTCACACACGCCAGACGCTGCCGAATTGGGATGGCCGCTATCGCCGGGGGGCTACACAGGAGCAATGGGTCTGGGGCAGGAACCTTCAGACCGCAACCATGGCTTCGCTCCTGACTCCGGAGTATCAGAGACGCATGGTGCAGCAGAACTACCACGAGGTCGTCAACAATTCACCTCAGTGGATGGCCGCCTTCTGCTATCCCGAGGGAATGATGCGGTGGTGGGCGGAAGCGTCTCTGGGCGGAGACATCGAGGTGATGATGACCCCGCATCAGGTGCAGTTCCTGTCCGGTATCGCGGACAACTTCCTGCGCCAGGTTCTGATCGGCCGCAAGCACGTCCAGCAGATTCCGCTGTGGTACGGCGAGACGGTTGGATTCTGGAACGGAAATACTCTGGTGGCCTGGACCGCGAATGTTCAAGGGTGGACCCTGTCACATTCCATGTTCGAGTACAGCAACAAGCTGGAAGTCATCGAAGTCTTCAGGCCGAGCGCCGATGGCAAGGTCATTACTGTGGAATCGACATTCTATGACCCTGAGGCCTTCCTTCGCCCGCTGCATACCGTCACACCATGGGAGTACCGCACCGGTCTTGATGATCCCGACGCCAGGTTCATGTTCGTCGAGTGCAGGGTGCAGAGCACGATCGTGAATGGACCCGATGGCAAGCCGACCCAGCTCATTCCCAGCGATCCCGGCTATATCGATTACTTCGGCAGACCGTGGGCGCAGAACTGGGAGGAGCATTTTGAGAAAGGCTGGAAGAAGCCTGAGCAATGACACGCGATTCGGAGACAATGAGAGAAGACAACAACAGGAGGAAATTGTGAGGAATGTAATCGGGAGGCTCTGGCTGGTTGGGGGACTGCTTGGAATCATATTGCTCGGTATTATGTCCACGCCTGCTCTATCCCATCACTCGTTCGCCATGTACGACCAGACGATCACGAAAGTCATGACGGGGAAGCTTACACGGTACATCCCCGGCGCCAATCATGCTCAGCTCATTTTCCATGTGCTGGATAACGACGGAAAACCGGTGATGAAGGATGGCAAACCCCTTCAGTGGGGTGTCGAGACCGGGTCGGCCATCGCGATGGCGCGTAGTGGAGTTTCGCCGGCGACATTCCCGGAAGGCACGATATTCACTGTAGAACTGTACCCGCTGCGCGATGGCCGTGACTTTGGCGCAATGGCGGGACTGCTGATCAAGTGCGGAACCACAATGCCCCAGGGTGGTTGCACGAAGGAAACGGGAAAGGTCCTAACCGACCGGAGCTTCAACGCGCGGTAATTCATCCGTCTCGTCGCCATCGGCGCGGTAATGGTGGCTGCTGTCGGTTTTCATAAATGAAGACCCTTTTGCAGGATATTGTCGCGCTTCTCGCCATCACAAATCCCCTGGGCGCGATCCCCGAGTTTTTCACGATTACCGAACGCATGGAACCCGGGAAGCGCCGGCAGGCTGGAATTCGCGCATCGTTCGCGGTCGGGATTATTCTGACGATAGCCGCTATAGCGGGAACTCCGATCCTCCAGGCCTTCGGCATTTCGATGCCGGCGTTTCAGGCCGTTGGGGGCCTGGTCATCCTGTTTATGGGGCTGATTCTGGCTGCGATCGGAGCCCAGATTCTCCCGTCAGGCCTGCACAGTTTTACGCCCGGCTAAAAGGGCATGCCGATTCCCACCCTGGTGGCGTCCAGACTCCATCAGCGGAACCCGCAGGACTCTTGTATGAGGGATTAAGAGGTCTCTACAATAAATACGATGTGCCGGATACTAACAACTCCCGACTGAAATTCGCACTTCGCGCGCTGAGGCACCGCAATTACAGACTCTTCTTTGCCGGTCAGAGTTTGTCGATGATCGGCACGTGGATGACCCAGGTCGCCACCAGTTGGCTCGTCTACCGGCTCACCAATTCTCCATTCCTGCTGGGACTGGTCGGCTTTTCCGGACAGTTGCCGGCGCTTGTGCTGACGCCGTTTGCAGGTGTCTGGGTGGACCGCTGGAATCGTCATCGGGTCCTGAAGGTCACGCAGTTTTTGTCCATGCTCGAATCGTTCGCCCTGGCTGCGCTCGCGCTGACGAATCGTATCAATATCTGGCACATTGTCGGCCTGACGATGTTTCAGGGAGTCGTGAACGCCATCGATATGCCGGCGCGCCAGAGCTTTGTCGTAGAAATGATCGAGGATCGGGCGGACCTGCCGAGCGCGATCGCGTTGAACTCCTCGATGGTCAATAGCGCAAGACTTATCGGGCCTTCGATTGCGGGAATGATCATCGCGGTTGCCGGCGAAGGTTACTGCTTTCTCATCGACGGATTCAGCTATCTGGCCGTGATCGCGTCTCTTCTATTGATGCGTACGCCGGCCTCGCCGCCCCGCGTGCAGCAGAATGTCCTGTCCGGATTGAAGGAGGGATGGAACTACATCATCGGTTTTGTTCCGCTGCGCTCAATTCTGGCGCTGGTTGCTTTTGTAAGTTTTGCCGGTTTTTCGTACTCGGTTCTTCTTCCCGTCTTCGCGAGCGCCGTCCTGCACGGCGGGCCCCACACGCTGGGTTTTCTAACAGGCGCAGCCGGAGTGGGCGCGCTTGCCAGCGCATTGACGCTCGCGATGAGAAAAACGATCGTCGGACTGGGAAAACTGATCAATATCCTGGTGTTCACGTTCGGCGCCGCGCTTATTCTGTTTGGCTTATCAGTTAAGGCATGGCTTTCGTTTCTATTGATGGTTCCCGTTGGTTTTTCGATGATGGGACTGCTGGCGGCCAGCAACACGATCATGCAAACGATCGTTGAAGAAGACAAACGCGGCCGAGTGATGAGTTTTTACACGCTATCCTTTACAGGAGTGATGCCTCTCGGAACCCTGATCGCAGGAACGCTGGCGTCACGGATCGGCGCCCAGATGACCGTGATCTGCGAGGGGGCGCTCTGCATAGTCGCGGCGCTCTGGTTTTCGACTCGTCTATCCGAAATTCGCCGCATCGTCCGTCCGATTTACGTCGAGCTTGGAATCCTTCCCGAAGTCGCGACCGGCATTCAGGCGGCCTCCGCGCTGCAGACGCCTCCCGAAATCGTGGATTGAGGATTGGACGAATCGTTGATCTGCAATAAACGTTGATCCCCAATGTAGTCGCGGGCTTTAGCCCGCGTTAGAGAGCGAGTGAAACGTCGAAGGCAAGCTTTGCCGCGCCTGTTGTGACGGAATGATCTTTGAGCTTGGCGACCACCACCTCGAGGCTTTTCTTGGACTCGGGCTTTGAGTTTGCCCGAACACCTGCCTCAACTTCATCACGGACGAGATCGGGCATCGATTCGGTGAGCCCCCCGCCCAGAACGATCATCTCCGGATTCAGGAAATCGACAATGTTCGAGAGCGCGATACCGAGCGTGTGACAGCGGCTCCGCACGAGCTTCTCGATCTCTTCGTCGCCCTGCGCTATCACCTTTGCGAGCGCGCCGCTGCTCACGTTTGTGATGTCGGTCCCGACAGACTTCAAGAGGTGGGGCGCGCGGTTCTTGGCCGCCAGCTTCACAGCTTCAGCGGCAATGGCGGTTCGACTTGCAATATCGTCCAGCACGTCGCGGCTTCTGGAACTGCCGGAGGAGTCAATAGGGTGCAGCACGTAATGCCCAATATCGCCCGCGCTTCCATTTTCCCCGCGATAGAGTTGGCCACCGAACATCAAAGCTCCACCAATTCCTGTCCCTATGTAGATGGCGATAACGTGCTTGCGGCCAACTGCGGCGCCAAGCTGATGTTCGCCGTATAGGGCGGCGGCCACATCATTCGTGGCAAACACATTGGCTCCTGTCTGCTTCGCGATAACCCGTCGAAACGAATAGCCGTTTAGAAATGGTATGTTCGGAGAATTTTTTACACTGCCGTCCCCGTTCAAATAGCCTGCGCAACCCACGCCGACGCTCTCCACTCGCAGATGGGCCCTCTCGCTTTCCCTCAGCAATGTGTCCAGAGATTCATCCACAGCACTGGTGAAGTCCTTTGCATTCTTGCTGTCCTGAGTCTTTATCTTGACCTGCTCCAGAAGTTTGAACTTTTCATCGAAAAGAGCGAACCGGGTCTTGGTGCCGCCCACGTCAATGCCGATGGATCCAATTTTGGCCATACGAAAGCATGGGCACGTCTGGTTCCATACAAGTTGAATTAGAATTAAGGAGTGGAACAACCGGACGTCATCGAACGATCAGCACCCGAGAGTGAACCGGGCCAGACCCCGCTTTTCAATCGTGAATTAAGCTGGATCGAATTCAACTCGCGTGTTCTGGAAGAGGGCCTGGATCGGTCGCTTCGGCTGCTCGAGCGGCTAAAATTCCTGTCCATCTTCTCGACCAATCTCGACGAATTCTTCATGGTTCGGGTTGCGGGCCTCCAGGAACAGCTCGATACAAACCCGACATCCCTGTCGCCGGATGGCTTGACGCCGGCAACTCAGTTGAAGCTGATCTCGGAGCGTCTGCGTCCATTGCTCAAGCTCCAGACAGACTGTTTATTGCACGAGATCCTGCCCGGCCTTGAGGCACTGGGCGTCCGGCTGGTTGAATATGCCGATGTGACGGAGGACCAGCGCCAGGAACTGGAGAAATTTTTCGCCGAGCGCGTATTTCCCGTGCTGACGCCGCTCGCAGTCGATCCGGGCCATCCGTTTCCCTACATTTCGAACATCAGCCTGAATCTCGGCATCCTTCTGGGACCGGCAGCCGGCAGTTCTGACAGCGAGCCGCGCTTTGCTCGCGTCAAGATTCCTCCCAAAGTCCCCCGGCTGGTTCCCGTGGGTGACACATCGTTTGTTCTACTGGAGCAGCTGGTGTCCGCGCATATCGAGTCGCTTTTTCCGAAATGCGCCATTCTCGAATGCCAGCCCTTCCGCATCACGCGCGATGCCGATATCGAGATCGAGGAAGACGAGGCGGAGGATCTGCTGAAGTCGGTTGAACAAACGCTGCGGCAGCGAAGATTCGGGTTTGGCGTGCGCCTGGAAGTTTCGTCGGCGATGAGTGAGCCGATGGTGGACATTCTTCGCCAGTCTGTGCAGATGGAAGATCAGGACGTTTACTCCATCGATGGTCCGCTGAATATTTCCGACTTGATGGCGCTGTACAAGTTGAATCTGCCCATGGCTAAGGACAAGCCGTTCGAGCCGGTCACGCCTCCACCGGTATTTCGCGAAGGCGAGACGATCTTCGACGTGATTCGGCATCAGGATGTGCTGCTCCATCATCCCTACGAATCGTTTATGCCGGTCGTCGAGTTCTTTCGTGCCGCTGCAAAAGATCCGAATGTCCTGGCTATCAAAGCAACGCTCTATCGTGTGGGTTCCGATTCTCCGATCGTCAAGGCTTTGATCGAGGCAGCGGAGCGAGGCAAGCAGGTCGCGGTGCTGGTCGAACTCAAGGCGCGCTTCGACGAGGAAAACAACATTCTCTGGGCCAGGCGACTGGAAGAGGCCGGCGCTCACGTTATCTATGGCATCGTCGGTCTGAAAACACATGCCAAGCTGACGCTCGTGGTCCGTGAGGAACGTAGCGGGCTGCGGCGGTATGTGCATCTCGGGACCGGAAACTACAACCCACTCACCGCGAAGATTTACACCGATTTGTGCCTCTTCACCTCGAATCCCGACTTTGGAGCGGATTCCTCGGAATTGTTCAACTACCTCACCGGTTATTCCGGGCAGACTGATTATCGCAAGCTGATCGCTGCTCCAGTGCGGCTTCGCGAGCGTCTGACGACTCTAATAAGGAGAGAAGCGGAGCACAAGGCGGCCGGGCGTCCTGCGGGAATCCTGGCGAAGTTCAACGGTCTTACGGATACCGCCCTCATCGAAGAGCTTTACGCTGCATCGGCTGCCGGCGTGCCGATAACGCTCATTGTTCGTGGCGTGTGTTGCCTCCGGCCGGGTGTTCCGGAGTTGAGCGAAAACATTCAAGTGGCGAGCATCGTCGGAAGGTTTCTGGAGCACTCGCGCGTATATAAGTTTTCGAATGGCGGCGACGAAGAGATGTACCTGGGAAGCGCGGACTTGATGCATCGCAATCTGAATCGGCGTGTGGAAGTTCTTTTTCCAATCGAAGACCCGCAGCTTCGAAACCGCGTGCGTCAGGAAACCCTCGAGAACTGCCTTGCTGACAACACCAAAATCCGTTGGCTGCAGGCCGACGGCACCTATCGGCGCGTGTCGGCGAACGGCGATTCGCCGCACAATTCTCAGGAGGAACTGATGTCGAAGTACCAGGCATCGGCAGTGTCTTGAAGCCTGCAGAAGCTAGTTAGTGCGCGACCCATTCGTCTTCGCGAACAAAACCGGAATAGGGCCGCCCGGAGCGCAGTAAAGAATTCCGCTGTTCTGCTGCATCCGCTCCGGCCGTTTCCGAGGTTCGAACAATTTGCAATTGTTTCGGCCTTACTTTGTCGAGAAAGCGCCTGGTTTGCATGTCGGCAACATCGGCTTTGTGAGTTTTCTCGGCGCGCAGCAAGACTCGGCAAGGGCCTTCCTCCCCCGGCACGACGTGCGGGCTTGCTGAAAAATCAAGCATCCTGCAGAACCTGGAGGCCATCGCGCGGTCTGCGCGAAACAGCAGCCAGGTGTGTGAAAAGCTGCCGAGGACGAAGAACTGCCTCGCCTCCAGAAGCAAATACAAGGGGAGGTTCAGTCCACGATAAGGCTTGAGGACCGCCATCTGGGTGTATCTTCCAACCCGCTCGATGCCGTTGAAAGGCAATCCGTATTTCTCGTGCAGAGTGTGATTGCCCGTGGTGTCGAGAAGCGTGAGGGTTGCGACGACCTCATCTTCCGGCAGAACCCGCGCGATCAACTGATTGGCACGGGGCAAATCTTCTGGTGCTATGCGACAAAGTTCGGTGGCCCATTCGGTCCCGAATACTTCTCGACGCACTCGCGCCGCCGCCGCTTCCTGTTCAACATTTGTAACTGCTTCTATTCTTATTTTCATAAAACGACGCGGAAAACCCGCAGTCGGCGCGCCTAGTTGCAACAATCGTTCCATGTTCGCGCCCATGTCCTCTGCCGGCGGCAAGAGAATGGAAAGCCTGGAGATAAGCCGGCACGTGTGTCGGCTCGACCTTTAGAGGTGTCGCCGGTCTTTGTCGACTTTCAGGATGTGGACTATCCAAAAAGTACGGAATTGGACCGAGTAGTCCTTTTCAATCGTCAGTGGATGGATGTGACTTTTGGCCGGCTGCCGCCTTTACCGCCTCCAGGATGTCTGGGTAGGCCGCGCAGCGGCACAGGTTGCCGGACAAATAGTGACGGATCTCGTCCGTTGTGGGGTGTGGATGGCGGTCGAGCAGTTCCTTCGTCATAAGAAGGAATCCCGGGGTGCAAAAGCCGCACTGGAATGCGCAATTCGCAACAAAGGATTTCTGGATCGGATGGAGCTCGGTACCCGAGGCGAGCCCCTCGACAGTAATCACTTCAGCACCATCGACAAAAGCCGCCAGGTAGAGACAACCGCTGACAGCAAGACCATTCACAAGCGCCGTGCAGCAGCCGCAGAGTCCCTGCCCGCAACTCTCGCGTGCTCCATAAAGGGTGAAATCGCGCCGCAGAACCTCGACCAAAGTCTCGTGTGTGGCAATGTCGGCAATTGCGGAACGGCCATTCAGCTTGAATCGGATGGTCCGGCGGTGTGTTTCAGGCATTAGTCGCTCCCAAGGGGCCTATCCTGTGCCTGGCGCAGCGCTCGCAACACGCGCTCGGGCGTAAGTGGCATTTCCAGAACGCGCACTTCGATTGCATCGTAAAGTGCATTTCCAATCGCAGGCGAGACACAGAACATACCGGTCTCGCCTATTCCCTTGGCGCCAAATGGTCCGTGCCGGTGCGGGACTTCCACCAGTTCGCCGGTGAGATCCTGGGGCAGGTCGAGCATACCGGGGATCTTATAATCAGCGAAGCTGGCATTCACAACCTGCCCGTCGCTGAAAATCATCTCCTCAAAAATCGTAAAGCCGAATTGCATCGTCCCCGCGCTGATGAGCTGGCGCTCTACAATATCCGGATTGATTGCCGAACCGGCATCACCCACATTCACGAGTTTTGTCACGTGAATGCGTCCGGTTTCCGTATCGACCTCGACCTCGGCGCCCGCACCCCCGAGCATCCAAAATGGCGTGATTTGACGAGACTGACCCGTGTCATGATCCGGCTTTTCGTATGGAGGTATAAACGAACCGACACCGATGATATTGCCGGCCTGCATCGCAAACCGCGCCACCATGACGTCGCGGAATGTCATTCTGGAACCCGACAGCGCAATGACCGCGCCGTCGCGGCACTCGAGCCCATCGATATCCGTTTGAAGAGCGTTTGCGGCAATGCGCAATAGCTGATCGCGCGCATCCTCCGCTGCGCGGCGAATCGCATTTCCCATGTGATATGTGGAGCGGGATCCAAGCGTTGCCATATCGTAAGGAGTGACATCGGTGTCCGGATGGATAACACGGATCGCTTCGGCTGTTACTCCAAGAATTTCCGCAGCGATTTGTGCCATTGCGGTATCCGAACCTTGACCCATGTCAACGGTGCTGCAGCAAATTCCGCAGCTGCCGTCACCATAGATGTTCACCATCGCAACGGAAGTCGTCGGCGCAACGCACGCTTTGATGCCAATCGCAATGCCGCGGCCGCGGCGAATCGCTCCGGAACCGCGATCGAATGGGCGATCCCACTCCATCCGATCGGCCAGGCGATCCAGAACCGCGTCGATATCGATGTCCGTCATCAACATTCCGGTGGCGTGCGGTCTGCCTTCGCGGAGTATGTTTCGCCGCCGGAACTCCAGAGGATCCATCTTCAGCGCCCGTGCAATGATGTCGGCCTGAGATTCGTATGCCCAGACGACTTGAGAGATACCGAATCCCCGCAATGCTCCGGCCGGCGGCTCGTTCGTATAGATCGCGTGGCTCGCGAGGGCAATATTCTCAATGTCGTAAGGACCCGCGGACGTAAATCCCGACTTCTGTGCGACGCGCGGACCAATATCGGCATATGCGCCGCCATTCCACCAGGTTTCCGCTTCGCGCGCCACGATGCGGCCGTCTTTCTTGACTCCCGTCTTGATCCGCACTGTCGCTCCATGCTTGGTGATGGTATAGAACTGTTCTTCCATCGTGAGCGCAATGCGAACGGGTTTTCGAACCAAAAGAGTGCAGGCGGCGACCAATGCCTCGAGCTTGATGTACAACTTGCCGCCGAAGCCGCCACCCAGGAATGCCGTTCGAACGCGAACCCGATTTTCGGGCCAGCCAAGGAGGCGGCTCACTTCAGAGCGGACGAACGAAGGACTTTGGGATGCGGTATGAATCGTCAATCCGTTTGGGCCGGCCATCTCGGCAACCGTCACGTACGGTTCGAGAGGTGCATGGATCACTTTGCCGTTTCTAAATGTGTGTTCGAAGATGTGATCCGACTCCCGGAAGCCCTTCTCCAAATCACCGCGCCGCACATGCGCGCTGAGAGCGACGTTAGTCCCGGATTGTCCCTGCAGGTACTTGAGATCCGCGAAAGTCGCGGCCGGTTTCAGGGTGTTGTGGACGATGGGAGCGTCGGCTTTCGCGGCGGCAACCTCATCGAACACCGGCTCCAGTGGTTCGTAATCCACTGCAATTAAGTCTGCCGCTTCTTCGGCCACGTGCGGATCGGCCGCGAGCGCCACGGCAACGGGCTCGCCGGCATAGCGCACCTTCTCGAGCGCAAGAATCGGTTGATCGTGAAATGCCGGGCCGTAGTATGGATCCGGAATTAATCGCCGGACATCCTCGCCGGTAATAACGGCGTGGACTCCCTCTACAGCGAGAGCGGCAGTCACATCGATACTCCGTATCTTGCCGTGTGGAATCGAACTTCGAGCAATCTTGCCGTAGAGCATTCCGGGCAGAGTTAGATTGTGGATGTATTCCGCGCTGCCATCGACCTTGGCTCCGCTTTCCAGTCGCCGAACGGAACGTTTCACTTGTCCCGAACCCGGAGGTCTGCGTCTCGTTTCAGGCGGCGGCTCGATCACCTTCGCGGTTGGTTCGGTGTAACGTGCAGCCATGTTATCGCGCTCCGTTCGTTCGTGAAGTGAATGCTTTCTCCAGCGCGCGGCGAACGTGGACGCGCACCATCTCGCGTTTGTAGGACGCGCTGCCATGAAGGTCGGCTATTGGCTGTACCTCATCGGCGGCAGCATCTGCGGCTTTTGAAAACACCTGCGGTGTGGGAGAAGCGTTAACGAGCAAATCTTCGGCGCCGGCGATGCGCATGGGGCGCTCCGTTGCGGCGCTGACCGCTACACGCGCTTCGGTGATCACGTTAGAATCCACGCTATACCAGACGGCTGCTCCGACTGTAGGCCAGTCATCGGCTGAGCGCGCTGTGAACTTTTCGTACCAGCAACAAACGCCGGGCGGCTGGCTGGGCACGTCCACTGTCGTGATCAACTCGTCCTTCGTTAGGGAAGTTTGATAATACCCGACGAAAAGATCCGAAACATCGATCCAGCGTTGACCCCGGCTGCTGACTGCCGACACTCTTGCGCCGAGCGTAAGGAGGATGGGTGGAAGGTCCATGTGCGGATCGCCGTGAGCGAGATGCCCACCCAGAGTGGCCACGTTGCGTATTCGGATGTTCGAGAGCATCCTCAGCGCGCGACTCATCACCGGACAAGAGCCGGCAAGCGTCGGCGAATACTCCAGCTCCGCCAGCGACGTCATGGCCCCGATGCGCAGCCCGCCCCCGTCATTGGCGCGGATGCCTCGAAGCTCTCCATCGAGCCGGCGCAAGCTGATAAGACGTGTGGGTTGAAACAGGCGCGTCTTCATCATCAACATGAGCGCGGTCCCGCCCGCAATCGCGCGGACGCTCCTGTCCTGAGAATCCAGAAGTGCAACCGCTTCGGCGAGTGTGGCCGGTTCGACCAGATCGAAAGATCTCATGGGCGTACTTTGGTGGGTGTTTGCTCGATCGCCGCTTTCAAATTTGCGGCGAACTCCCTCGCGACCTCAGCGCTCTTTGCTCGAAAGACAGGTTCACCCAATCCACCGAGTTTTCCCGTAAGACCGACACTGGTTGTGTAACGTATGTCGGTTTGGCCCGGACCGGTCTCCGAGAGCTGTAGTTCCGCGTTGGCCGCTACCCGGCCGATAAGTCCGATCGCTTCTCCGGTGATCTTCGCCTCAATTGCGCTGGGCGGTTCAAGCTTGACGACTTCGACAGTAACCTTGAAGCTGAGCGTAATAAACGCAACCTCATTGGTCAGCACGGCGGAATAAAGGCCGGGAGAAAGCTCGCGCAGATCCTTGCATCCTGGGATGCACTGAGCCAGCCGCACAGGGTCTCCAACCAAATCAAATGCCGTAGCGCGGTCTACCTCGACGCGCACCTGCCCGCTGGTTTGCAAAGCCATTGGAGGCCGATACTAGTATGAATCCCGAGGTCAACGCAATGGATGAACGCGGGCTGAAGCCCGCGACTACATTTTCGGGATCGCGCTTCGGCAGCCCGTGTTCTGCCTTTAGAACAGATCCTTCCACTTGGCACGGATCTGGTCCTGCAGCGCCTTGCTTGCTTCGGCGACCGGGGGGAATTCGTCCAGATGGTCGTAGGGACGGCAGGCATCGATGATCGCCTTGGAGCTGAATGCAGCGGTGTAGGGATAGGCGACGTACATCGGGTCGTTCTTCGATCCCACGCCCCGCTGGATGATGTCGATGCCGGTCGCGGGATCGGAGCGGGTGGCGACAGCCCAGATCACTTCCTGCAGGTTCGATGGATCGATGTCCTCGTCCACAACCACCGAGTAGCGCGACATGTAAGCGCCAACCCCACACTGGTTGAGGATGTGGCCCGCCTGCCGTGCGTGGCCTGCATAGCGCTGTTTGATCGAGACGACGTTGAACATGCGCGCCCCGCCGATCTCATGCGCCCAGACCGCCTGTACATCCGGCACGCCTGACGCAATCAGCGCATCGTACAGCAACGCCGAACGCATCACCGCTTTCGAATAGGAGTAGTCGTTTGGAGGTTTCGCGGGCGGGCTTCCCATCAGGATGGGATTGTTGCGGTAATAGATTCCTTCGAGCGTCACCACCGGCGCCTGGCCAGCTTTGCCCGGATAGTATCCGTGAAATTCGCCGAAAGGACCTTCGGAGCGCTCGTCATTCGGCTCCACCCAGCCTTCAACCACGATCTCCGAAGCCGAGGGAAAGGGAAGCCCGGTGACTTCGCCGCACACGACCGCGACCGGCTGTTTGAGAATCGCGCCCATATAGTTGTACTCGCACATCCCGAACGGGATCTCGATCCCGGAGATGAGGTAACCGAGCGGGTCGCTGCCGAGCACGATAGCAACCGGGAAAGGCTTGCCGGCCTTCTTATACTTTTCGTACTGGATACGCCCATGTTTTCCCTGGATCATGTCGAGCGCGACATGATTGCGATCATGGACCATCACGCGATAGGTGCCCACGTTCACCCAATCCGAGTCGAAGTCGCGCGTCACGACGGAGCAGCCGGTGCCGATGTAGCGGCCGCCGTCCAATTCGTGCCAGAACGGCGCTGGAAAAGTCAGCACATCAACTTCAGCGCCTTTCTGGACGTTTTCGAACACTGGTCCGCCTTGCACAACAACCGGCTCGTAGTTTGCTGCGTGGGTTTGCCACACACGCGGCTTGCCGCGGAGTTCGTCCACAAGCCGCCGGTGCTCAGTTTGAATAGGAAGGCGCAGAATGGAAGAAAGGCGCGCGGGGCTGCTCGTGCTGCAAGTCAGGATGCGAAAGCCCTTCGGATAGCCGGCGATCTCGTCGAATAACAGGGCCGGCGGCTTGTCTTTTTTCACGTTGAGCTCGCTGATAGCGCCGAGCTCGAGATTCCAATCGGCGCCCCGAACTTCCTTCAGCTCGCCGAGCGCTTCGACGTGGGGCAACCAGGCGCGCAGGTCGAGGGGATCTCCCGCAGCTTCGTGTTTCATCCCTACAGTCTCGTGCTTCACGGCCCCTCTTCCGGCATTGCTCCGTCACTCCTTCGTGCCTCGAAGAGCGAGGCACGAAGGGAAGAAGGCGGCCGAATCAGTTCGAGGTCTTTGTCGCTTTATCGGGATGCAGGATCAACTTTTGCACCCGCCAGTTCACGATTTCAGCGACGTAGAGTTCGTTTTCGGAGGGGCAGGCGATTTCGTGAATCCAGCCGAATTGTTTGGGTTGTTTGCCGGCACGGCCGAGGACGCCGAGAATCTTTCCATCCAGCGAGAGCTTGTACAAGCGGCCGGGAAATGCGTCGGCGGCATACAGCACCTGGTTCGGGCCGGGCGTAATGCAGACCGCCCATGGCGAGCCCGCGTGTTGGCTTCCGACAGTCGCATCCGACGGGATGGGTCCCATCCAGGGGCGTGCGTCCGCGGGGACCGGCACGTCGAGTTTGATCTGGCGCAGGAACTTGCCGTCCGGATCAAAGACCTGAATGCGGAAGTTACCGCGATCCGCTACATAAATGTTTCCCTTGGCGTCAGCAGCGATGCTGTGGGGCGTGTCGAACTGACCCTGGTTCTTGCCCGGCTCACCCCATGACTTCACCCAATCTCCATTCTTGTCATACTTCGCTACGCGCGAATTGATGTATCCATCGCTGATGAAGATGTTGCCTTGTGTGTCCCAGGTGACGTCGGTCGGCTGTCTGAACTGGCCGTCCACTGGAGGCCGCGGCGGGTTGACGCGCGTCCACGCTTCGGCGCCGTCATCGGATGCTTCCTTTTTGCGACCGAACACCATGACAACCCGTCCCTCCGGATTGAACTTGACGATCATGTCGGAGCCTTTGTCGACAGCCCAGAGATTATCGTCCTTGTCGACTCGCACCGTGTGCGCATACGACCAGGCGTACAGGTTCTTTCCAACCTCGCGGATGTACTTTCCGTCGGGGCCGAACTCGAGTATCTGCGATGCCGTCGCGGCATACGCGGGACCCGTCGTGTTGCCGCGGTTGTACACAAATACGTGGCCTTTCGAATTGACGGCAACTCCCGAGGCCTCGCCGAAATGCAGGTCCGCAGGAAGCTTGAAGAAGTTGGGCACGGAGTCAAACGGTATCTCCGGCACGGACTGCTGAGCGTAAATCGCAGGACTCAGCACCAAAAGCAAAACAGCAACGAAGCTTTTCACAGTGGCCTCCTTAAAGATTCTTCGAGTGGCTCCAAAATAAGTCCTGGCTGTGCGGCCTGCCAAGACTTTTGTTGTGGGGATGGCAGAATTTCGGAAGGCTTTGGAAAGCGTCGTCGCTGAAGCGAAAACCCTGAGCCCTATAAGTGATACTCAAGCCGCCATGCGAAGGCGGTCATGAAATTCATCAAAGAAAAGATCGATTTCTTTTTCGGCACGGCTTTTGACGTAGCCATAGCGCGTTTGAAGGAGATTGATGAGTTTCGACTGATCGGTGCAGCACTCGTCGATTTCGGATTCGGTAAACTGGTCCCAACGGCGCGTGAGTTCGCCGCGGAGAAGATGATGCGGATCCCTGGCATACTTCGCTTGCGCCATAAGCGACTCCTTGTAGACAAAGTCAGAAGTCAGGACGGCCGATGCAGGTGAGAATTCAGTATGAAACCGTCGCCCGAATGAACGCAACAGTTTTATGTTTATGCGCGGCGGAGTGCCCCTGGCCGATCCTGCAGCAACTCGAATTTGGAAGTTTGCCCCGGCTTGCCCGTTGCGGAACGCTTGGGCGCCGGTTTTGCCGCGGCCTCTTTGGCTCGCATGGCCTTCACTTTCTTGCTCTTGTTCGCTCCATCCTTTTTCTTTCGCTGTTTATGATTCGGCATGCGCTCCACTCCTTTTGTAAACTCGGTGCAAGTTCCTTGCCGCTCCGCGCTGAAGCCACTTCTATTTTCCAAGAAAAGTTCTTCCGTTTTGTGAATTTTTTGAAAGCGCCCAAGCCGTAAATTGTTGAGTGCATTAGGGGAGGCTTTGGTGATCGGTTTGCACAAGACAACGCAGCAGTCCACCGCGAGAAATAACAGCAGGTGGGAAGGTAGGATGGTGGGGCCGAAATTCCTCGGTTGCACAGAAACAAAAACGCCGGCAGTGCTCGCCGGCGTTTTTGCTTTGTAGGGAAGATAGGCGAGCTAGCGAAGCTGAGGATGCCCGGCGCCGCCTGTGACGACGCTGGGATCCACAGCAACCGGTTGTGCATCATCAATGGCGGTCAGGACGACCATGCCGCCTCGCTCCACACCGATATTAAGGTTCAGCAGGGCTCGTCTGTCCGTCGTCACTGCCATTTCATTGGCTTCCGTTTCAAGATAGCGATTGAGCACGTTTAACCTGTATGTGGTCACACCGAGGGCGCCTCGAATCCTGCCGCTGAAATGATCCGCATCGGTTGCGTTCATGATGAAGATCGTTCTGCCTTCCGCCGACAATTCCGAGAAATCGAGATTTCGGATGTAAGCGAACGTCAGATCCTGTCCCTCGATCTTGTGATTGGGCACTTTCAACTGGCCGAAAAGCGAAAAGCGCCCGGTTGCCAGATCCGTCTGATGCGCTTTGTAAAAACCGAGCCATGACTTCAGCATTGCAAGTGTAGTGGGCGGCGAGTAGATGAGCGTCGGCCCAAAAGCGGGAACGCCAACCATTACCGACGTCATGATGAACCTGGATACCGAGACTTCATCCGTCGAATCCGGCCAGTACATCTGATCGGCTGCGAACACCACACCTTTGCTGAAAGGCCGGAGATGCATGGAGTTCAACCGCATGCCGTCGAAGTCGCTTGGAGAATCGCCGGTTTGCCACACGTTCGCGAAGGGTTTCGTATTGAGATTCGCATACTTAGCGCGGAACTGAACGACGGCGTCCGGGTTGGATGAAAGGATCGTGGTCTTGATGATGTCGAGCGTTTTTCGGAATCCGTCGCCAAATAGCGCGTCGCTGTGCTGATGCGGTGCCACACAATACGTCGCGAGACCGTCGAGGAAATCGAGCCAATAGCCCTGCGGCTTGTATTTGCCCTCCATCTCCACAAAGAGATTCTTCAGATACGTTTGTGTCGAGCGGACGCGCGGGCAGAGATTCACGGTTTCGAGATTCTGTCCGAGCGGTAGAGCGAACGGCGAATAAGCGAGTCCCATCCACCCAAGTCCCACATTGGTGGCTGATGGTATTTGAATGTGGGTGGTCCGCGTGACGCGGTAACGTGTGGAAGCGCGGCCGACCGCAAATGGCTGCAGCCAGAGATTGACGCCGAGCCCGTGTTCATCACGAATCTCGTCGAAAGTTGCGGGCAGGTTGCCGAACTTGTCGGGAGGGGGCCTGTAGTCACCGGTTCTGCCATTGAGCCATTTCTCGTACTCGCCTACAGGAGTATCCCAGCCGGCATCCGCCAGGAAAGTCCCAAAGCCCATTTCGGAGGCGAGCTCCGCAGTCTCTGTGTAAGTACGGTCATCGACGTGATCACCAGACCAGTACCACGTGTCGTAAAGAGGTTCGTAGGCGCGGCTGCTGATCGGAAACGCTTGGTATTTGTTCAGCTCATCAACCCAGCCGGTATAGTCCTGCGCCGTTTCAAACCAGTTCATCGACGAATCGGCTGAAACGTAAAACTGCTCATCAAAAACCGTCGTGGTTATTCCGGTCAAGGCCTTCAAGCGGAACTCGTAGTAATTCCCATCTACTGCTTTGCCGCCGATCGAGACCGCAAGGTCCTGACGGCCCAGGCCCAGCGCGAAAACATTGCGCAGATTGTAAGAAGCGGCCCCAATGTACGGTATTCCGTAATTCGCGTCCGCGATGTCGTCGATGGAATGGTTCGTGTCGGTCGACATCACATTATTCGAGGAAGGACTGGCCGAGGGATACCAGATGCCTTGAATCGAGCTGCGCGGGACGCGAACGGTTATGGAAAAATTGCCGACTCGAAATGGTTCGCCGGAGAGGCGTTCCACCCGGACGTGAATGACGTTGTGCGGCTGTGTGGAGGATCCACTGATCTGCGTCTTATAGAGTCCGGGGTCGTCGTCGATTCCGAGAACAACGTTGGCGGTCAAACCCCCGTGCGTCAATACAGATAGATTGAGGGCAGGTTCGGAGGCCCCGAGTTGAACCGCCGCGTATGCGATAGCGAGAGCCGTGATGGTTGCCGCCAAGTAAGATCGCATCCCTGGTTGTTCATCTCCCAAAGGTCTGGTATAAATGCAATTCCAAAAATGCAGTTTGTTAGCCAAAACGAAGGATTCGTTTAATGAGCCAAACAATTACGAGACGGTATCTTTACGCCATCCTCACCCTGGCTTTCGTCATTCGCGTCGGCTATGCGCTGGTAACGCCGCCTTTCCAGTCGCCTGACGAATATTCGCATTACAGCTATGTACGATTCGTTCACGACTTTCGTTACCTTCCGGTGCAGTCGAATCCTGCCGTCCTGGCAGAAGAATTGGAATTCCATCAGCCGCCGCTGTATTACGTGCTGTCCGCTCCGTTGATTCCATCGACCAAACTGGTCGGATACAGACCCCTCTTACCGCTGCGGTTCCTCAATATCGTTTTCTCGATGTTGACGATTTTGATCGCGTACTACTTCGCGTCGTTGATTTTTCCTACCCGGCCATTCGCCGTCGCATTGATCTGCGCAGCAGTGGGTCTCCTGCCGACCTACAGCTATCTATCGGCAACGATTCGCAACGGTACACTCGCTACGTTCTTTGCTTCGTTAGGTTTTCACCTTTGTGCAAAGGCTGCGCTCAGCCAGGAACAACAACGGCATGCGAGATGGTCCTGGATAGGCGTTGTTGCCGGTCTGGCGATACTTTCGAACCTTTCGGCAATCGGTTTCGCATCCGCTGCAGGACTGATGCTCCTGGCAACGAGTGCCGACCGGCGCGCATTGGTTCAGAGAGCCGGATGGTTTGGCCTGGGAGTCATCTCCACTGCGGGGTGGTGGTTCGTGCGGAACTGGTTTGTCTACGGACAATCAATGAAGATCATCGAAAATGGGTCAGGCTATCTGCCACCGCCCGTAACGTGGGCCCATGAGAAGCAGTCCGCCATTACGCTGTTCAAGACATTCTGGGCGGTGTTCGGCAGGATCAACGAATTTCATTATGCAGACATCAATCGATTCTACTGGTGGTTCGTTGGCATCGCCATCCTGGGCATGATTCAATATGCTCTTGGAAGGCGCAAAGTTCTGCCGCGTCAGCTGACATGGTTTTTTATAGCTGCGATCGGCATTTCGCTCGCGGCGACATTCTATTACGCCCACAACTACGACAGCGACCAGGGGCGATACATGTTTCCCGCACTACTGCCTATCACTACGTTCATTGCTATCGGCTTGAACACATTGTTCCCGGAGCGGTATCACCGGTGGGTACTGGACACGATCCTCGTTGCGTTTGCCGGCATCAACATACTGGTGTTGACGCGACTGGCAGCCGTCTACTGGCAGCTCGGCTAACGAACTGTCAGGACTTCCAGCAACAGATTGACGAAGAGAGCGATGTCAAAGGCGATAAGGAATAGCGTGGCGATCCCGAACTCATTCCCGCTGCGCGAAAAGATGTTCGCGGTCTTCCAATAAAGGTCCTCGGAATTTCGGATCAGAAGGTATTCGGCGACCATGCGATCGTAGGTGGGTGCCGGAATGGAAAGTTGAAGGCATGCGTAGGCAACACATCGGCCGGAAGCGCAATCGCGGATCTCCGTTTGTGAGTATGGAGAAATTACATACGTTCCGCGCTTTCCGGCCAATTGAATAACGCCCTTTTCCTCCAGCTCCGACCACGAGCTTTCAGGAAGTATGGAGCGCAGCAGCTGTCGCGCTTTGTCCTTGGCACGCTCGTAATCGTCTTGAGTCGGGTGCGAGAACACATCGAGTCGCTGCAAAGGAAAATTTTCCTGAATTCGCGTCGCCATGTTTATTTTTTTCTCAGATAATTACAGACCGCCTTGCACCCTGGGAATCAACAGGATTTCTGCGTTCGGGTCGAATTCACGAATCAGGACGTCCCGTTTATCGGAGATGTCTGCGGCGAACCAACCTTGGGCGACCTTATCGTTAAACTCTTTCTCAATCTCGGCGAGACGCTGCGGGCTCACGGTTTCCGTTTCCCATTCCGCAAGGGTTTTGTCTCCGCCGGCGCAAATCATCCGAAGTTTCTTTAATGCCATGGTTTGTCCCTTCCCTCGAGTTTGGTTTGTCAAAATTCTTCTTAGGGAGTTGCAATTATGCTGCCGGAACGGAATTTATTTTCCGAGCGCTGTTCCAAAAGGAGTTGGCGGAAACCCAACAGGTTTCCAGGCCGGGAGAAAACGGGCGGCTAGCCCTCGGCAGTTCCCTTGAAGCAATCCTGAAGGAAATCCGATGCCACCCGTGCGCTCCTCGACCCTCGCTTCAGATACGGCGGACGAGGGAAACGCGGGCAACGCTCGATGGCCTTGCGATAACAATCCTCTTCAGCTTCACGGATAGTTTTGCCCTGCGCTCGGACAACGATCACGGACTTCGTGGGATTGCCGTCTCTGGCCATCCTCAAAACGCAATTGTAGCGGTTGTGTCTTCTCGACAGCTCTACATAAAAGTAGTCGCCATTCGGAAACGTTCGGACAGGCTTCGAGACAACAATGATGTCCTGAGCAAGGCGAGCCATGGGTTCCTCCAAGCGCGGAAAGGTTGGGATTGAAACACAGCGTCACAAATTTGTAAATAGTCGTAGAACCCTTGCCAGGCGTGGGTTTCAGCACATGCCGTGATTCAAACCGGCGTCCTCTGTGGATTGACGCTTCGACGTTCTGTTAGGATAGCTGTGGCACTACTCTCTAGCGCATTACGCTCATGAAACACACGACTCAATTGCGTTTGGCCATGGCACAAATTAATGTCGTCGTCGGCGACGTTGAAGGAAATGCACAAAAGATTGTGGAGTGGATCGATCGTGCACGCGATGCCGATGCGGACATCGTGACGTTTCCAGAACTGGCGCTTACCGGATATGCACCTGAAGACCTGCTGCTCAAACCTCAGTTCATCGACGCCAACCTGGCCGCGCTGGAGAAGGTAGTCAGCCGCACTCGCGATATCACCGCCATCATCGGGTTTGTCGACCGCGAGGATGACATCTTTAATGCGGCAGCGATCGCACAGAACGGCAAGCTTGTCACTACGTATCACAAGATTTATCTTCCAAATTATGGAGTTTTCGACGAGTTCCGGTATTTCCAGCCCGGCAGTCGCTGTCCGGTGATCCAGATGGGCAAGGCGACCATCGGTGTCAGCATTTGTGAGGATATCTGGTATCCGGATGGCCCGGTATTCCTTCAGGCCCTGTCCGGCGGAGCCGAAGTCATCATCAATATATCCTCCTCTCCTTATCACGCCGGCAAACGCCGCTGGCGTGAACGCATGCTGGCGACTCGAGCTTCAGATAACACGGTAATCGTGGCTTACAACAATCTTGTCGGCGGGCAGGACGAACTGGTTTTCGATGGTGACAGCCTCGTCTTCGACGAGAACGGCGAGATCATCACGCGCGGCAAGCAGTTCCAGGAGGATCTGGTCGTTGTCGATCTGGATGTCGAATCCGTTTTTCGGCAACGACTGCATGATCCGCGCCGGCGCCAGCAGAAATTGAACGCCTCGGAAGCGCCCAAGGTCTTTACACTGGCGTCGCGGGGCAGACGTCATAGCCAGTTACCCATCACCACTCAACCCAATTTACTCTCCGACGAAGCGGAGATTTACCAGGCTCTCGTTCTTGGAACGCGTGACTATGTAATCAAAAACGGTTTCAAGAAAGTGGTCCTTGGATTGAGCGGCGGCATCGATTCTGCGCTGACGGCCGCCATAGCTGTGGATGCGCTGGGGAGCGAAAACGTCGCCGGGGTAATGATGCCGTCGGAGTTTTCATCGAAGGGAAGCGTTGAGGATTCGGAACAGCTGGGAAAGAACCTGGGGATTGGACTGCTGACCATTCCCATCACGGATGTTTTTTACGCTTACAACGCCACCCTCAAAAACGCGTTCAAGAATGTCAAACCCGATGTCACCGAGGAGAACTTACAGGCCAGAATCCGGGGCAATTATCTGATGGCGCTTTCAAACAAGTTCGGTTGGCTGGTTTTGAACACCGGCAACAAGAGCGAGGTCAGCACCGGTTACTGCACGCTCTACGGCGACATGGCCGGCGGTTTCGCCGTGCTGAAGGACGTTATGAAGACGACGGTGTATCGGCTGTCCGAGCACTGCAACCGCGTTGCGGGACGCGACCGGATTCCAAACGCCATCATCGAAAAGCCCCCGTCCGCCGAGCTGCGCCCGGACCAGCTCGATACGGATTCGCTTCCGCCTTACGAAGTGCTGGATCCGATCCTGAAAGCGTACGTCGAAGAGGATCGCAGCTTTTCCGAAATGGTCGATATGGGCTTCGATGAACAACTGATCCGCCGCGTCATTCGCATGGTGGACGCGAACGAATATAAGCGCAGGCAGGCCGCGCCTGGCGTGAAGATCACGCCGCGCGCATTTGGTCGAGACCGGCGCATGCCGATTACCAATCGGTTTAGATAGAGTCCAAGAACTATTCAAGATCATGAACCGGCCATTCACAATCCTCGAGGAGTGGGTCAAGCAGGGGCGAATTCATCTGGCGGCGGAGCCAACGCTCGTACCGGTTGAATTGCCCGCGGAAGAGTTTCCGCGGGATCTGCCCGATGACCAGTTGTTCGCGTTTGCAATGAAAGATGTGAAGTCGCTGGGATGGAGCGCAGTTCCGCTTCACCCGCGCCCTCCGATGGAAATCCAGCCTCAGGACGACGAGCAACAGGCTCTGCGCGCGCTGGAAGAATTTGTTCTCAAAGGGAATGTGAAGATCGAACAGACTGCAGAGTACATCGAAGGCTCAGTTCATCCGCATGGCCGGCTTTACCTGGATGATCTTCGCTCCGGCCGTTTTTCAGTTCAGGCGCATCTGGATCTGCACGGCCTGAATCTGCAGGAAGCGCGCTACATCCTCGACGAGTTTCTGCTGGAGTCGGTACGCGCCGGGTTCTCCTGCGTTCGGGTGATCCACGGGCGTGGCCGGCATTCCCACATGCATCATCCCGTCCTGAAGGAAAACGTCCAGCGCTGGCTCTGCACCCGCCGCATGAGCCGGCATGTTATCGCCTATACTTCTGCGCGCCGCTGTGATGGCGGTGGCGGGGCGGTGTACGTATTGCTGCGAAAATGAATGCGGTCACTTCTTCATCACGCGAAACACGCCCATCACGCGCCCGACGACCTTGAACGATGACTCTTCGGTCGTTTCGACCTCGATCGGATCGAATTTCGGATTTTCAGCTTTCAACGTGATGCCGTGCTCCGTCTTATAGAACCGCTTCACGGTGGCTTCATCGCCAATCAGCGCAACCACGATTTCGCCGTTCGAGGCGGATTGCTGCGGATGAACGAGCACGTAGTCGCCATCCAGAATGTGAACGCCTTCCATGCTGTTGCCCTGAACCTTCAGCAGGAAGGCGCCGGCGGGAGCCCAGTCCCTGGGAAGGTGAATGACGTCCTCGATATTTTCCTGAGCCAGCAGCGGCCGGCCGGCCGCGACCTTTCCCACGATGGGAATTCCTGACGGCCGGCGCGAAGACGCTGGAACGGAGAGCGTCCGCGATTGAAATCGTTTTTTCTGCAGACAGCCCTTCCGCTCCAGCGCAGAAATGTGATCCTGAACCGTGGCCGGGTAGATGCCGAATTTCCGGCCGATTTCCCTCACGGATGGAGGGAATCCGTTCTCCTCCACATGTTCATTGATGAAATCCAAGATGGCTTGCTGGCGATCGGTAAGCATACCTGCTTATACCGTACATGTGTACGGTAGTCAAATTGTTTTTCAAGCTCTGGAGGCGTTCGTGCCAGGTTGGCGCCATGAATACACCGCAAGCACAGCGCGACACTAAAGAGGTCGCTATTCGCTCGGAACAAAACGATCGCTTTTGTCGCGGAAAACGCGGCATTGCTCTCATTCTCGCGTTATTGTTCCTCTCATTCCTCACCATCCTTGGCGGCGCTCTTCTAACCACCGCGGCCATCGACATCCGGATCAGCGACAACTACAAGACCGGCACCCAGGCGCTGTACGTGGCTGAAGCCGGAATCGACCATGCGCGGGAAATACTGCGAACGGCAGACTCGCCTACGCACTTGCTGGCGATCGCAGCCGGGGCCGACCGTGCGCTGTCCGTTGCGACGGACTTGACGACGCTCCTGGCTACCGACGATCAGCCGTTGATCCCCTCCGACCCATTGCTTCGAGCGACCGGAGAAGCGCTTACCGACAGCACCGGCAGAATCGTCGGGAGCTATCACGTCTGGCTTCGCAACGACATCGCAGATGGCATGGCGATGCCGGCGGATACCAATGAAGTCCTCACGCTGTTGAGCTTCGGCAGAATTGGAGATACGCAAACAGTCATTGAGGTCATCGCGAGAAAAGCGCGATTTCCGAAGATGCCCGCAGCGCTTGCGCTGGACGGACCGGTTGCTGTTTTCACTGCCTCCACTTCAAACGTGTTTGAAGTGGAGGGTCACGATGCGGGCTCAGCCGGAGAAAACGAAAACGCCATCGGAGTTATCAACAACAGCGACATCGACCTTATCGCGGCCGCGGACCTTGCCGATGACGTCGCCAACGTTGATGGCGAACTGCACCCACTCTTAAAAACAGTGTCCGGGCTGGAGAGCCTCGTGGCCGGCATTGCGGCCCATGCCACCGATGTTTACAACCTCGCGCACGGCACGCCGCAGCTTATCGGCAACTACGGCGATCCTTCGGAGTACAAAGTCGCGGTCGTCAATGGCGACGTAAACCTCGGTCCCGGTAATGGCTACGGAATTCTCGTCGCGCGGGGCAATGTTGTCGTGATGGGTAATTTCAATTGGAACGGTTTGATTCTCATCATCGGACAGGGAGTGCTTCACTGGAACGCTCTCGGCAATGGGACCGTGAATGGTGGAATATTCATCGCTCGCACGCGGGCCACAGATGGAACGCTGCTCGCGTCCCGCGGCGACATCACTGCCGATTTCAACGCCGGCGGCGGCAACGGAGTCCGGTATAACACTTCCGCTATCGCGGCGGCGAATAAGGCGTTTCCCTACAAGCCGATGTCAGTCAAAGAGCGTTGAGCCACGATGTGGCATGCCGGGTGCAACTCTAAGGGCCATGCCGCAGAAGCGCATTCGGATTCGGCGGGTACTGATTCTGGCCGGCGCCATCTTCTGCATCCTCGTCGTAGGAGCCATTCTGAGTGTCCCCCTCCTGGTTCCTGACTTCAGGGAAACGGTAGTCCGTCTCGTCTCTGAACGGTTCAAGCGGGATGTCGAGCTGGAGTCGCTGTCAGCCAGGTTGTTTCCAAGTATCTCCGCAACGGGCACGAAATTGGTGATCGGCCAGAAAGACAGCACGGGCGGTCCACCGCTGATCTCGATCGACAAGATCTCGATTCATGCGAGCCTGTTTGGATTGCTTCGCAGGCCGAGACATGTTCGGCTTGTGACAGTCGAGGGTTTTTACATTCACGTCCCACCTCGCCGGAAAGAGGCGGGGGAAAAAAAAGAACCGGGCAAGCCACAGCATCTCCCCTACGTGATCGATGAGATCGTTGCCGATGGAACTGTGCTTCGCATTCTGCCGGAGAAAGCCGGCAAGGCTCCGATGGAATTCGATCTAAAGCATTTGAACTTGCATTCAGTGGGAACCGAAAGCCCCATGCAATTCGACGCGTTGCTGACGAACCCGAAACCTCCGGGTGTAATCGACACGTCAGGCGCCTTCGGCCCCTGGGTCGCAGAAGATCCGGGCCAGAGTTTTGTTGAGGGGGAATACACATTCAAAAAAGCGAACCTGGGTGTTTTTAAGGGTATCTCGGGAATTCTTGCGTCCAAGGGCAAGTACACGGGCGTCCTCGAACGAATCGAAGTGGACGGCGTTACGGACACTCCGGACTTTGAGGTGCGCCTGGCCGGCAATCCGGTTGACTTGAAGACAACGTTTCACGCCATCGTCGACGGCACGGATGGCGATACGTACCTGCAGCCGGTGAGGGCTAGCTTTGGGCGAACTGTCATCGTCGCCCGCGGCGCGGTCGAGGGCAGGGAAGGCGTGAAAGGCAAGACAGTCGCGCTCGACGTCACGGCCGACGAGGCCAGACTCGAAGACATCATGAAGCTGGCAGTAAAAAAAGATCCTCCGATGGTGGGGGCCGTCCGGTTCAAGACAAAATTCCTGCTGCCGCCGGGCGATGAAGAGGTTCCAAAACGTTTGCAACTCGACGGCAGCTTCACCATCGAACGGGCCCACTTCACTCACCTCAACGTTCAGGAAAAAGTGGAGTCGCTGAGCCGTCGCGGGAAAGGACGCCCCGAAGACGTCGAATTGCCTCCCGAGAATGTCGCTTCCAACATGAGCGGGAAGTTCAAGTTGAGAAATGGGAAGATAGAGTTTACGGATCTCAAATTTGAGGTTCCGGGGGCCAAAGTGGATCTCACCGGGACCTTTCACCTCGACAGCGAGACTCTCGACTTTCGCGGCCATCTCCGCCTTGACGTGCCCGTTTCGAAGACCACAAAGGGCATCAAATCCGTGCTGCTCAAGCTGGTGGATCCCTTTTTCAAGAAAGGGGAGGGCTCGGAAATTCCGATCAAAATCACCGGCGACCGATCGAATCCATCCTTCGGCCTAAATATCGGCGGGGGAAATTGATTCAGCCCTTTGTTTCGCGGTTCCGGCCTGATGTCGAGGCCGGATCTTCGTAGAGATATTTGACGCGACTCTTATAGATAAAAAGATTGGGTTGCGTTTCGCGCGTCACGCGGATGATGTCTTTATCGTAGTACTCGATCCAGCCCTTCACCTCCTCGCCATCGATCAATTTAACGATGACTGGGGTACGACTCTTCGAAAGTCGATCGATATATTCGGCCTCGCGGAAAGTCGTCTCCGGCGCGCCTTGCCGGCGGTCTCTCCGGCTGGTGTATTCGTGCGGTGTTCGAGTTGCCATGTTCCGAAGTATTCAGTTTTCGATGTTAAGATTCAAGAGTGAAGATTGGAGCACTGCTGTTCGATCTCGGCAAAGTGCTGATCAATTTCGATTTCGAGACCGGGGTTCGGGCCCTGCATGCCTGCTGCGCGATTTCGCGGGACCACTTCGAAGACCTGCTCTGGGACAAGAGGTGGATTCGCCGGTATGAGCGCGGTGAGATCTCGACAGCCGAGTACCACAACTATCTCTGCCAGAACGCAAAGCTCGACATGGACCTCCCGGAATTCCGCCGGACGTGGTCCTCTGTTTTCTCGCCGGACCTGCTCGTTTCCGAGGACTTGATCGCAAGGTTGAAGCGGAAATACCGGCTCCTTCTCGTGTCGAACACGAACGAAGCCCATGCCGACTTCCTGCGCGAGACCTATCCCGTCGTGAATTATTTCGATCACCACATTTTTTCTTACAAAGTCGGATCATTGAAGCCGGACAGGAAGATCTTCGAATGCGCGATCGCTGCATCGGGGTATCCTGCCGAGGCGCTGTTTTTCACGGACGATCGGGAAGAGAACGTCCGCGCTGCGAGTGAACTGGGAATCCATGTTCATCAATTCGAGTCGGAGTCTAAACTGATTGAGGCGCTTCGAAAGGTCGGCGTCGAAGTATGAGTGTGCTCAATGGAACGTAAGATCTTCGTCGTTTCGGACGCCACGGGCGCTACTGCCGAGCATGTCCTGCAGGCGGCGCTGGCCCAGTTCGAGGCTGGCGATGTGAAGGTCGAACGGCGGCCGCAGACGCGAACCGTCGATAAAATCCGGGAAGTGGTCGATGAAGCGCGCGAAAGCGGCGGCATGCTGGTCCACACTCTGGCCTCCACCGATCTGCGCCGCGAGATCTACCTCCGCGCGACCGAGCGCCGGGTTCACTCGGTGGATCTGCTCGGTAATGTCCTATCGGATTTGAGCGCGTTCCTTGGAGCGCCCCCGGGCGGCGTGCCCGGCGGATTGCATCGGTTTGACGAGAACTATTACAGGCGAATGGATGCGCTGACCTTCGTGGTAAAGCACGACGATGGGCTGGGTCTCGAAGATCTGGGCCGGGCGGAAATCGTTCTCGTCGGAATCTCCCGCACCTCGAAGACTCCTCTTTCCATATATCTCGCCGTTCGTGGCTACTTCGTCGCCAATGTGCCGATTCTCAACGGCGTCGAACCGCCGCAGGAGTTGTTCAAAATCGACCAGCGAAAAGTTGTTGCTCTGAGAATGGATCCGGTCCGCTTGCGCCATATTCGCGAACAGCGGCTGAAGTCCTTCAGGGAGGATGCCCGGCAAGCCTACATCGATGCCTATATGATTCAGCAGGAGGTGGCCTTCGCCGACGAGGCGTTCAAGCGCGCTTCCTGGCCTGTCGTGGATATGACGTTGAAGTCTTTGGAGGAAGTCGCGGTTGAGGTCGTGAGTTTGGCCACCGACCTGCCGTACGTCCGCTCGCCCGAAGAAATCTGAAGCCCGCGACGCGTCCTGAAATTCCCGGAATTTCCGCTAAATGTTTGTTTTAACGTCTGGAAGTTTGGACGCATTTCCAAGTAGAATGGGTCCGCTTGTCAATCCAATTGCGGAAACCGATGTCGAAATGACCCACTAGGGAGAAAGTCCAACCTCGATTCAAATGAGCATCTTTGAATTTTTCTTCAAATACAAACCTGTCATCTATCAGAAGGGCCACCTGGCCTTCCAACTCCTGGGCTCGCGCTGGTGGTTCGTTCTCTTCATTCTTGCCGCGGGTGCAGGCGCGTACTACGCCTACAGGAATGTAGCTTCTGACAAATATTCGATAGGTCTTGTCGCGCTCCGCGCGCTCACCTTTACGGTCCTGGCATTCATCTTCCTGCGGCCGGTCCTGAATATCTCGACCGTTTTGCCTCAGGAGAGCTACATGGCTGTGGTTATTGATAACTCGGAGAGCATGAAGATCAAGGACGACGGTCAGGTGTCTCGCGGGGATCAACTGTTGAAGCAGTTCGAGACCACGAATTTCTTCAAGCGGCTCAATGACAAATTCAAAGTAAGGATCTACCGTTTCGACCGCGACGCAGAACGGATCGAGCGCACGGATCGCCTGACTTTTGCCGGCAAGCGCACGCGGCTGGAGTCTGCGACGGATCTGCTGAACCAGGAACTGGGGACGGTTCCGCTGTCGGGCGTCGTGCTGATCACCGATGGCGGCGACAATGCTTCCAAGCAGTGGACAGAGTCGCTATCCCGCCTCGAAAGCCGGAAAATCCCGTTCTATACCGTTGGCGTTGGCTCGGAGAACATCACGCACGATGCGGAAATCGTGAAGGTGGCCGCCCCGCGCGAAACATTAAAGGAATCGACCGCTGTAGTGGACGTTTCCTATCGAAGCCACGGGTTCGCCGGGCGAAAGGCAACTCTTTACGTTCGGGAAAACGGTGTTCTCCTGAAATCCGAGGAAGTCACGCTTCCCGGCGACGGACAGATCTCCGAGAAGACAATCGACCTGCCGGTCAAAAACGAAGGGACTCGGCTCTTTTCTTTTTCGCTTCAGGCGCCGGACGACCGAATTCCGGAGAACAATACGCTCGACTCGCTGGTCGAGATCAAGAATGACCATCCGCAGATCCTCTATATAGAAGGTGAGCCTCGCTGGGAATTCAAGTTTCTCCGGCGAGCCATCCAGGATGATCCGAACATCCGGCTCGTCACGCTGCTGCGCTCGTCGCAGAACAAGTTCTATCGCCAGGGCATCGACAAAGAAGAGATGCTTGCCGAAGGTTTTCCGAAGAAGCGCGAAGAGCTTTTCCAGTACAAGGGCCTCATCTTCGGCAGCATCGAGTCCACATTCTTCTCGCAGGATCAGCTGAAAAACGTGGTGGACTTCGTGAGCACGCGCGGCGCCGGATTCCTGATGATGGGCGGCCGCAACTCGTTTGCCGGCGGGCGCTATCAGAACAGCCCGATCGCCGATATTCTTCCGGTCCAAATGGCGACCGAAGACCGCATTCCGATTATCGGCCGTCTGAAGCTAGCCATCACGGACTACGGCCGCACGCATCCTTTGATGAAACTCTCGCCGGACGCCAGCGCCAACATCAAGCAATGGTCCGATCTGCCTCCGCTGAACGACTTCAACAAGACACTCGACGCAAAGGTCGGCGGAATTGTTCTTGCGCGCGGCGAGTCGGATCAGAGAGGCAGCGCCGATCCGATTCTGCTTGCCTACCAGCGATACGGCCGCGGCCGAACCATGGCGTTCGCAAGCGGGAGCAGCTGGCGATGGCAGATGGAAATGGATCACGAGGACATGACGTACGAGCTTTTCTGGAAGCAGATTCTCCGCTGGCTCGTGAACACGTCGCCCGATCCGGTGATGATCACTTCCGATAAGGACACCTATCTTCCCGGTGAGGCTGTACGCCTTTCCTCCGAGATCTCGAACAAGTCGTTCGATCGGATGAACAACGCGAAAGTCATCGCGAAAGTCACCAACCCGGCCGGCGTTACGGAGTCCGTCGCGATGGATTGGAACGGAGCGCAGGAAGGAACCTATCAGAGCGAACTGAACGTGACCGAGCCCGGCGTCTATCACGTGGACGTCGAGGCTGCGCAAGGCTCGGAGAATCTCGGAACGAATCGGACGGCTTTCCAGGTCCAGGATCGCCCTGTCGAATATTACGACGCCTTGCTTAATACGCGGCTTCTCCAATCCGTTGCAACCGCGACGGGCGGACGCTATTATCCGCTCTCCAAAATCGGAGATGTGCCGGATGACGCGGTCTATGTCGAAGGCGAGACTTCATTTGTGGAGCAGAAGGAACTGTGGGACGTGCCGTTTCTTTTCATGCTGCTCTGCATGACGTTCGCCGGCGAATGGTTCTGGAGAAAGAAGAGGGGTTTGGCATGAAACTCCGTCTATTGCTTGGATTCATCCTGTTGCTGCCGGCGATGGCCCTTGCCGATTCCAGCGCCTTGATTCTCACCGGCGTGGCCGGAAGTCCCGAACACGCCGAGAAATTCACGAAGTGGACCGAAGCCACGCGCAAAGCGCTGGTGGACAAGTTCGGTTTCTCCGCCGATCGAGTGATCGCGCTGGCGGACAAGAAAACGGCGCAGGCTGAAATCAAAGCCGCATTCGCCACGCTCAAACAGCAGCTCAAAGCGGGCGATACCTTCTTCCTGTTCTTTATAGGTCACGGCACCGGAGAAGGCGAATACAAGTTCAATATCAGCGGCCCGGATTTTACTGCCGAAGAATACAGCAAACTCCTGTCGACGCTCACCGTGGGCCGCGTCGTGATCGTGAATGGAACAAGCTCGAGCGGCGGCGCAATCGAGGCGTTGGCCGGCAAGAACCGGATCATCGTAACCGCCACGCGCAGCGGACAGGAAGGCAACGACACCGTCTTCTACGAGCACTTCATCGACGCGTTGAACAATCCCGCTGCCGACGAAGACAAGGATCAAAAGATTTCGGTGTGGGAAGCATTCAAGTATGCCTCCGCCGGAGTGGAACGATTCTACAAGGAAGAAGGCCGCCTCGCCACCGAGCATCCACAGATTTCCGACAACGGCGGCGACAAGCTGGGGCCGACAGCGAAAGAGCCTCCGCTCATGGCCCGTTCCACCAGTTTTCAGGTCGACCGGCCGCGCGTCTCGACCGATCCCAGAATCCAGGCGCTTCTGAACGAAAAGCAGGAGATCGAAAAGAAGATCGAAGCGTTGCGCCTCAACAAGGACGGGATACCGGAGGCGGAGTACGACAAGATGCTCGAAGAACTCCTCGTGCAACTGGCGCTGAAGAATCAGGAGATCAACCAACAGGAGAAGAAAAAATGAAAGGGAAACTGCTTTCACTGTTCCTGCTTCCTGTTCTTTTTCTCAGTTGCGGCGCTCTCTGGCAGACCGATGTGCCCACGGCCATCGAACAGGCACGGACGGGGAAATATAAGGAAGCAGCGGCCAGACTCGAGCAGGCTGTCGCCGGTGGAAACTTCGACCCGCAGGTCGTGGAAAGCCTGTACTACTCCTGGATCCGCCTGGGTGAATACACCGTGGCGCGCGACAAATTCGAAGCATGGTCGACGGCGCATGCCAATGTGGCGCCGATCCGGCTGGCCGCGGGACGCATCCATCACCTGACGGGCAACTTCGATCAAGCGCTGACGCATTTGAATGCCATCCAGAATTCTCCCAATGTCGCCATCGCGGCTCAGTATGAAAAGGCCAGTGTCCTGGACGACACGGGTAAGCGGGCCGAAGCAAAAGCGATCTACGACAAGATCATCGCCGGCTTCCAGAGTCTCAGCATTCGCGCTCCGAACGATCAGGTGTATGTGGCCCTGGCCATGGCGGCAACCGAGTACTTTCACGATGCAAACGATGTTTTAAAGCTTGCGACCCAGGGCAATCCCCGGAACGCGGATGCCTACGCGATCTGGGGCGATCTGTTGGCCGAGAAATACAACGAGCCCGAAGCGCTGGCCAGTTATAACGATGCGCTGATGATCGATCCCAACATGCCGGAGGCGCATATCGGCAGGGCCAGGAGTCTGGCGCTGACGGAACCCGAGGATGCGCTTGCAGAAGTTCAGAAGGCGCTCGCAACGAATCCGAACTTTATCGATGGGCATTTGCTTGTGGCCGAACAGGACATCGACTCTGAACAGTACGATAAGGCGCAAGAGAGTATCGCCAAAGCCCTGGCCGTGAATCCTCGATCGGTGCAAGCGCTCAGCTTGATGGCATCCATCAACTTCCTGCGCGACAGGAAGGACGAATACAACAAATACGTAAAGCAGGTGCTCGAGATCAATCCCGCTTACAGTGAACTGTACGACACGCTCGCCGACAACTGCGTGTCATTGCGGCTTTACAAGGAAGCTGTGGATTTTGCGCGAGAAGCGCTTCGATTGAATCCGCGTGACTGGAAGGCGATGAGCATTCTCGGCGTGAATCTGTTGAGGGTCGGCGTGGAAGAAGACGGCCAGGCGACGCTCGAAGCGGCGGCCAAAGGGGACGCGTTCAACGTCTTGACGCACAACACGCTCAAGCTTCTGGACAGCCTCGAGAATTTCGACCGCTATGAGATCCCGAATTTCAAAGTCAAGCTGCACAAGAAAGAAAGCGCCGTGCTCCGGCCTTATGTGACCGAGCTTCTTGAACGGGCATGGAAAACGCTGACCGAAAAGTA
>Ga0137394_10000028_pt1 | contig 103702 bp, 81 predicted proteins | sample czobulk116metaG_FD_108278 | JGI IMG/M metagenome (GOLD analysis project Ga0137394, IMG submission 108278) | Vadose zone soil microbial communities from Angelo Coast Range Reserve, California, USA - czobulk1.16 metaG | ecosystem: Environmental > Terrestrial > Soil > Vadose zone | place: USA...
AACGCGCCGCTCGGTTTCTACTATCCGGGCGATCCCGGCCACCCGGGAAAGCGGGGCCGCGAAATCAACTGGTGGACCTTCGCGCCGCGGCTCGGGTTTGCATACGATTTGAAAGGGGACGGCAAAACCTCCGTGCGTGGTTCCGCCGGCATTGGATACGACTCCCTCAATATTCAGGCGCACCTGTGGACGTCCATCTCGCCGCCGTTCAACTATGACGTGACCGTTCAAAACCCGATGTATGACGATCCATGGGCCGTTTATCCCGGCGGGAACCCGTTCCCGGCGGTCTACGACACCAATGCCAGGTACACCCCATTCGGCGGCTACACGGTGATGCCGAACCACCTGGATCCGTCTCAGGCTCAAAGCTGGAATCTGTCGCTCCAGCGCCAGCTGGGGAACGACTTCATCGTGTCCGCCAGCTATCTCGGCAACCACGTGGTCCACATGCTCATGACGGCGCCGTTGAATCCGGGAATTTACTTCCCGGGAAACGCGGATGCCAGTGGGCGGTGTTTCGCGCAGGGCTATACGTTCACGACGACACCCAACGCAGTCTGCTCCGCAAATAACAATGTGGACAGCCGCCGGATCCTGTCGCTGGTGGACTTCCAGAAGACCGGGCGGCTGGTCGGGGCTCTCGCTGAATACCAAAGCGTCGGTAAGATGAGCTACAACGGCATGCTTCTGGACATGCGGAAGCGCGCTTCCCGGGGCGTCACGCTTAGTGCGAACTACACATGGTCCCATTGTCTCTCTTCCGATGAGGACACGTTAAATGGAAACCTGTACGATTCGTTGAACACGTACATCTTCGTCAACGACCGCGATCGAGGCATCACGAACTGCACGTCCGACCGCCGTCACCTGGCGAATCTGACCGCGGTGGCCCAAATGCCGCGGTTTGCCAACAACACGCTGCGCATGGTGGCTTCGGGCTGGCAACTCGCACCGATCTATCGCATCAGCTCCGGAAGACCGCTGTCGATCCTTGCCGGCCCCGGCGTGGACTCGGCGCGCAACGGCACGGCTTCGGCCAGTCAACCGGCGGATCAGGTCCTTGCCAACGTATATGGCGATACGTCGGGCCGTCCTGGTTCCAATTGGTTCAACGTAGCCGCCTTCGCGGCGCCGCCCACAGGCAGGCTGGGAAACATGAAACCGCGAACGCTCTACGGTCCGAAGGCGTGGTCTTTCGACGTGGCGCTGTCCCGGGGCTTCCAGCTCACGGAAACGCAGCGGCTGGACTTTCGCGTGGAGGCTTACAACCTAACGAACAGCTTCAGGCCGGATTACAGTATGCAGAACGGACTGAACACGTCTTACAACAACCAACTCTTCGGTGTTGTCCGCGCGGCACTGGATCCAAGGATCCTGCAGTTCGCGTTGAAGTACGTCTTCTAGGCAAAGTCGGGACAGACAAAAGATCTGACCAATGCTTAATTCCCAATTCTCAGCCGATTAATTCGGGGGACAGACTCCGAATTCCCCGAATTAATCGGCTGAGAATTGGGAATTGAGCATTGGTCAGATCTTTACGTTTATGAAAGCCATCTCACCCGCTGTATGATCTCCGCATGAACCCAACATTCGAGCAAATTTCACGGCGCCGCCTCCTGCTTTCGCTCCCCGCGTTGATGATGGCGCCACGAGCATTGCTGCAGGGCGGCAAGCCGCCAATACCCGTGAGAGGGATCAATCACGTGACGCTTCGAGTATCGGATGTGAAGCGTTCGGTGGACTTCTACCAGGGACTTTTTGGCATGCCGGTGATCAGCCGGCAGGGGGCCACGAATGCCAATCTTCGAATTGGCTCGGGACCGCAATTCCTCGGCCTGAGCTCGGGGGGCTCCGGCGCCCCGAACATCAATCACATCTGTCTGAGCGTGGACAATTTCAATGTCGATCGAATTATCGGCATTCTGGCTCAACACGGCATCACGAAGGGTGACGCAGCCGGCCCGATGAAGGTGCGCGTGCGCTTGCGAGGGCCGGAGGCCGGCGGAGCGAAAGAAGGAACACCCGAACTATCTTTCGGCGATCCCGATGGCATCGTGATTCAGCTGCAGGATACAAGTTACTGCGGTGGAGCAGGCGCGCTTGGTAATGTATGCCCGGCACCCGAAGCGTCACCCAAGAAAGGATTGCTGGCTCTTCGCGACTGGAGCCACTGCACGAACTTTGTGTCCGACGCCGCCCGCTCGAACAAGTTCTATCAGGATCTTTTCGGTTTCGACATTCAGGCGTATCAGGGACCGGGCGCGCCCGTGATGGGTGTCGGTCCCGGCGTTCAATTCCTCATGTTCGCCGGTGGTGGCGGCGGTCGAGGCGGCGCGAATGCCGCGCCTCGTCCTGCCGGTATCAATCACCTCTGCATGAACATGGAAAATTTCCGTCCGGATGCCGTCATCAAGGCTCTCGAAAGCTACGGCATCAAACCGAGAGGAAACGCGCAAGGTACCCCGGGACCGCTTGTCCACTACATCAGCATGCGGATGGAGAATCGCGGCGGAGCAAAGGAAGGCACGCCGGAACTGTACTTTACGGATCCGGACGGCCTGCTGATTCAGCTTCAGGATGAGAAGTATTGCGGCGGTGGCGGCGTCCTGGGCGATGTGTGCCCTTGAATGGAAGAAATGGGCCTTCCGATGGAAATCGAGTTCCTTTAGGAAGGCCCAGAGCGTCTCCCCAGATCCCGTTTTTCATTTTTTTCCAAACTCTTTCCATTGTGGCGTCTCGATTGCAATGACAACGCCGTCCGTAATCCCGGAACTGAGAAATCTTCGGGAGGAATCATGGCATTGTCACAGCCTCAGACGTTGCCCGATCAGCCTCGATTCAAAGCAACACTCGCGTCGCTGCCCGTCACGGTCGAATGGATCACCCGAGTCGCCGACATTGAGTCGCTTGCCCCTGAATGGACTGGATTTGAACAAAATGTCCAGGACCGCACTGTCTTCTCCACATTCGGATTTCTCACCACCTGGTACGGCAATTACGCCGGCCCTAACGGTGGAGATCCGCTGATCGGGATTGCCCGGCGTGGAGGAAAGCTCGTGGGCGTCGCTCCTCTCGTGACGCGCCGCGGATTGCTTGGAAAGATTCCAGTCACGCGGCTGCAGTTCGCCATGCACGACGCCTACTCGGGAGAGTTTCTCGTTGAAGACGACCACCCGGAGACCATTACCGCTTTCCTCGATTCGCTCGCCTGCGCGGGAAAGTTCGATCTGGTCTCGTTAAATGGCATCGAGCCCGAATCCGATCGTTTTCGCGCGCTCGAGGATTCAGCGAAACGGCATCGGCTGGCCATCGAGCGAACCAATCATCCCAACGCTATCGTCGATTTGAAGAACGGTTACGAGGGCTACTGCCGGCAGATGAGCAAGAATTTCCGGCGAACGCTGAAACGTCAGGCGCAGCGCGTGACCGGCGCGGGCACACCGGCGGTTGAAGGCGTGCAACTGATGTCCGGGGTCGATCGGCTGGAGTCGCACATCGATCGACTGATCGCCGTCACCGAAGCCAGTTATAAGCTGAAGGGCCAGCGTCTTGCCGATTGCCATCGAAACTACCTGGGAAAGCTTGCACGGGACTTTGGTCCGCGCGGAATGCTGCATCTTTCCATCCTCTCGATAAACGGCAGGGACGCGGCAGTGGTGATGGGCCTGGTGGAGCGTGGCTGCTATTACGATGTGACGCTGGCGTACGCCGAGGAATTTGCGGAATTGTCACCTGGCGCTTACCTGATGCAGGAGGTGCTGAGCGATCTCGCGGCCAGAGGCGTTCACACTCTCATATCTCACGGAGCGCATGAGTACAAACGCCGTTGGTCGACCGCGTTCGTCCCGAGCACGCGCGTATTCCTGTTTTCCAGAACCCGCGCGGGCCTTCTGAGCCGATTCGTCCGGTTCAGAATGGCGCCGGTCTGGCAAAGATTCGGCGCCGAAGACCCGTAAACGGCGGAGCCTTTTCCGGGCCGCGTCAGACTCGCTCGAGATAGTCCTCCCACAAGTCCAGGTAAACCGCATCGCGCGGCCGAGCCTGGGCGCCCCATAACTCGCGGGCTCCAAAGCGCACAGAGTAAAGGTGCTGCGGCCTTTCACCGAGGAAGTGAGCGTTCGTGTCCGGGAAGACGAAGACGCCGTGGTCGCGAACGACGGTGCCGGTCCTGCCCCGCGCGTAGCGCGGCAGGCGTGTATGACCCGCTGGATGGACGTTGCGAGCCCGCACTTTCTGACCTGCTTCGAAAAGCGCTGGGGCCGTGACGTTTCGCGTCGCGGGCGAGCCTTGCCGGATGTTTTCCGCAACCATGTCGGCGGTGAGCGGTGGCGTCATCCTGGTCGATTCCGCAGCGGGCTTCCCACTCTCGATTTCCGCTCGTGTCACGAGGCCGTGTTTCACGATGAGTTCGACGAGTCGTGCTATCCACGATTCGTAATAACTCATACGAAGGTAGTCCGCCGGCGGAAGGAGCTCTCTAGCGTGACGCGAGGCATCGATGTTCCATTTGCGCCATGCGCCCATGGCGCGGTTGAGCGCATAAGCTCGCGCTTCCCATCGCGCGTGAAACACAGGCTCGTTTTTCTCGTATTCGATCGGGCCCATGTCCTGCATGCCGCCCATGTCGTGTACGCCGTTCATGCCTTGCTTTCCGCCTGCGGAAGATTAACCCTGGCAACGCCGATCATCGAATCGCGCGTCACCAGCGCTGCAAGCTCCTCCTCACTCATGTTCTCGCTACCCGCCGGGCGCTCGGGCAAAACGATGTACCGAACCTCGGAAGTACTGTCCCAGACACGAATCTCGACGTCCTCGGAAAGTGGGAGTCCAAACTCGGCAAGCACGCCGCGCGGATCGATCACCGCGCGCGATCTGTAGGGCGCCGACTTGTACCAGACCGGCGGCAGGCCGAGAACCGGTAAGGGGTAGCACGAGCACAGTGTGCAAACAATCAGGTTGTGCACCGCAGGTCCATTCTCGACCGCAACCATGTGCTCTCCCTGCATGCCGCCATAGCCAAGTTCAGCGATTGCAATGGTGGCGTCACGGAGCAGGCGCGCCTTATACGCCGGATCGACCCAGGCTCGCGCGATGACCCGCGCGCCATTACGCGGACCGATCTTGTGTTCGTAGGTGTCGATCAGCGCATCGAGCGCGGCTGGATCGACAAGGCCTTTTTCCACGAGCAGGGATTCGAGCGCTTTGACCCGCAGAGTGAGGTCCGAAGGAACTGCCTGGTGGTCATGATTTTCCATCGCAAGTATTCTACTGCAGCGGTAACGCGGGCTAAAGCCCGCGACTACATTCCGGGCGGACCCGGAATGGTTGACACCTTGGGCTCCATGTAATACTTTGGCAACGTAAAACTATGAAAAGTCTTCTTATTATCGGTGGGATCCTCGTCATTTGCGTCGGGCTGGCGCTCGGGCAGAATGCCGGCGGACCGGCGCCTTCGTCTCGTGCTCTTTTAGAACAGTATTGCGTCACTTGCCACAACCAGAAACTGAACACGGCCGGCCTCGCACTCGACAGGATGGACCCGGCGCACGTCGTTCAGGACACCGAGGCCTGGGAAAAAGTAGTACGAAAACTTCGAGCCGGCGTGATGCCGCCCCAGGGTATGCCGCGGCCCAACCCGTCTGCGTACGAAGCATTGACTGTGTCGCTGGAGAACGAGCTCGATCGTGCTGCAGCCGCCAAACCGAAACTTCCGGAGCCGGGCGTGCACCGGATGAACCGGACGGAATATGCGAACGCAATTCGGGAAATCCTCGGCCTCGACATCGATCCGGCTGTATATCTGCCGGCCGACGACACCAGCTACGGATTCGACAACGTTGTGAGCGGGCTTCAAATCTCGCCCGCGCTGGTGGAAGGATATGTTTCGGCAGCGTCGAAACTGAGCCGCCTGGCGCTTGGCCATGACACGGCTCCGGGCAGAAAGATTTACTACGCGCGAGAGGATTATTCCCAGGAAGAGCACGTGGATGGTCTTCCCTTCGGAACGCGGGGCGGGATTCTCGCTCATCATTACTTCCCGGCCGATGGAGAATACATCATCTCGTGGGTGCCTATAAGGAACACGGTCGGCACCTTGTACGGCGGCGACAGCGAAAACGAGCAGGTCGAACTCACGCTCGACGGCGAGCGGGTGAAGCTTTATCAAGTCGGTAAGGACATACCGCTCACTGCCAATGTCCAGGCCGACAAGAATGAAGTCCGCGTCACGGTAAAAGGCGGCCAGCACGCGGTCGGCGTCGCCTTTATCGCGAACACATACATTCCGCATGTTTTCCTGAACCGCTCCTATCGCCGAAGCATACTGGACGATAATCCGATTGATGGCATTATGCAGACACCCCAGGTGAGCCGGATCCTGATTCAGGGCCCGGTCAACGGCCTGCCTGCGACGGACACACCCAGCCGCAAAAAGATCCTCACATGCAGTCCGTCTGCGCCGCGCGAAGAAGCTTCGTGTGCTAAAACGATCCTCACCACGCTGGCGCGCAAGGCCTACAGGCGGCCGCTCACCAGCAAGGATACGGAGACTCTGCTGAACTTCTACCGGAACGGCCGGGAAAATGGTGATTTTGAGGCCGGCATCGAAAGAGGGCTGCAGTTCGTCCTGGCCCACCCGGAATTTGTGTTCCGCGGCGAAACGGCTCCTGCCTCCGTCAAGCCCGGTGAATCGTATCGAATCAGCGACCTGGAACTGGCCTCGCGTTTGTCGTTTTTTCTGTGGAGCAACGGCCCGGACGATGAGCTCATCAACCTCGCCGGCCAGGGAAAATTAAAAGACCCCAGGGTCCTTGAACAGCAGGTGCGGCGCATGCTCGCGGATCCGCGATCGCAGGAGCTGGTGAAGAATTTCGCAGGGCAGTGGCTCGGCTTGCGGACGTTGCAAAGCCAGACTCCGGAAGGAACGGTTTACCCGGACTTCGACGATAACCTGCGGCATGCGATGCGGACCGAGGCGGAGATGTTCTTTGATAGCATCCTGCGCGAGGACCGCAGCGTGATCGAGCTGCTGACGGCCGACTACACCTTCGTCAACGAACGCCTGGCTGCACATTATGGAATTCCAAACGTTTATGGAACTCAATTCCGGCGCGTGAAGCTGGAAGGGACTCTGGACGTGCGGCGGGGACTGCTTGGAAAAGGAAGCGTCCAGCTCGTGACGTCGAACTCCGACAGGACCTCTCCGGTATTGCGAGGCAAGTGGGTTCTCGAGAATCTTCTGGGCACGCATCCTCCCGAACCGCCACCCAATGTTCCGGCGCTGAAGCCTAACCCAACCGCCGGGGCCCAGACGATGCGACAGCGCATGGAGGAACACCGCGCCAACCCGGCCTGCTCGAGCTGTCATAAGCTCATGGACCCGATCGGCTTTTCGCTCGAAAATTTTGATGGAAACGGAAAGTGGCGTTCGAGGGAAGCCGGACGAAACATCGACGCGTCCGGCCAGCTTGTGGACGGCAGTCCGATAAATGGAGTCGTGAGTCTGCGAGATGCTCTCGTGCGCTACTCTCCGCAATTCGTGCGGACGGTGACGGAAAAGCTGGTTACGTATGCCCTGGGCCGTGGAGTAGATTACGACGATATGCCGGTGGTACGCTCCATCGTGCGTGAAGCCGGCAAAACCGATTACCGGTTCTCGGCGCTTGTGCTCGAAATCGTCAAGAGCACGCCGTTTCAAATGAATCGCAAGGCAACTGTAGCGGCGGTTTATGGAGGGAAATCAAAACCATGATCATCACCAAGAAAGCACTTGACCGCCGGACGTTCCTGCGCGGCGCAGGAGTCACACTGGCCCTGCCGTTGCTGGAGTCGATGTATCCCGCCCTTGTTCCTTCGGCAAAAGCGCAGGCAACCGCGAAGATTCCCCGTTTTGTGGGCATCTTCAATCCACATGGCTGGGAGCCGGGGCATTGGGCCATGAAGGAAGGCGCATTCTCCGACCTTCCATTTGTTCTCGCACCTCTCGAGCCGTGGAAAGATTCGATCACGGTGATCAGCGGTCTGGATGCGACGTCATCGATGCCGGCGCCCGGAGAAACCGGTGGCGATCATTCCCGCAGCGCGGCGGTTTTCAGCGGCGTTCAACCGAAGAAAACGGTCAGCGCGGATATTCATCTGGGAACGACTATCGATCAGATCATCGCGCAGAAGTACGGCCAGGCGAACGCGCTGCCTTCGATTCAAGTGAAATGTGAGGACCAGAGTTCTCTTGCCACCTGCCCATGGGGTTACAGCTGCGCTTACGTGAATTCCGTTTCGTGGTCGGGGCCGACAAAGCCGCTTCCTTTCGAAGCCAATCCCGCTGTTGTCTTTGAGCGGCTGTTCGGCGATGGCAGCAACCCGAAAGAACGCGCGGCTCGCAAACAGGCGAAGGCCAGTCTTCTCGACGCGGTGACGCTCGAAGTGGCGCGCCTGAACAATAGTCTTCCCGCGACTGATCGTACGCGGCTTGATGAATATCTCGAGGACATACGCGAGATCGAGCGCCGCCTGAGCAACGTGACAAAGTCTGCAGAGGCTTCGTCGTCGGTTGAGGTTCCCTTCGGTATACCGGAATCGTTTACCGAACACATCAACTTGCTGTGGGACCTGCAGGTGCTGGCGTTCCGCGCGGACATCACCCGCGTTTCGACGCTGATGTACGCGCATGACGTGAGCATGAAAGTCTATCCGGAGTCCGGAGTGACGAGCGGGAACCATCCCACGTCGCATCATGGCGGAAGGCCCGCCACGGTTGAAGCCTGGGCCAAAATCAACCGTTACCATGTGCAGTGCCTGACGCCGTTCCTGGCGAAATTGAAGTCCACGCCCGACGGCGACGGCAGCTTGCTGGACAACACATTGATCTTTTGGGCCAGCAATATGTCTGACGGCAATCTGCATAGCCACAAAGGTGTGCCGAACATGTTCATCGGGGGCGCCATGGGTCAACACAAGGGCGGTCGTCACATCCTGCGCACGGGAACGACGGCGAATCTTCTGTTGAAGACGCTGCACATGTTCGGGATCGAGCAGGATTTCATCGGCGACAGCACGGGGCCGCTGTCGCTTTAACCTGTGGGGGCCGGAATGAACGCGAAAAACTTCTTGCGCGCTGCAGCTGCGCTGTCTGCTTTATCTTTGATGTCCGCGCCGCTGTCGGCGCAGTGGAAGAACGTTCCCCAGAACAGCATTCCCCGTACCGCGGACGGGAGGCCGAATCTCTCCGCCCCTGCGCCGCGCCTGCCCGATGGCAAACCGGATCTGGCCGGAGTCTGGAATCCACCTGCCGGGTATATCAGGAACCTGGCTGCGGACCTGAAGCCTGAAGACGTCCAGTTCCAGCCCTGGGCAAAGACGGTCTACGACGAACGGGCAGCGGGACTGCGCTGGAAAGAGGATCCCGATGCGAATTGCCTGCCTCAGGGCGTGCCCAAGGTCCTTTTCGCGCCGGCGCCGTGGCGGATCGTTCAAGCGCCGGGACAGATCTTCTTTGTCCACGAAGCATTCAACCTCTGGTGGCAGGCGTTCCTCGACGGTCGTGAGTTCGTACCGAGCGAGGATGTCACACCCACGTGGCATGGTTATTCGACAGGCAAGTGGGAAGGCGACACTCTTGTGGTCGACAGCAGGGGTTTCAACGGGAAGGTCTGGTTGGATCAGCTGGGCAAGCCGTCCACGGATGCCCTCCACGTCACTACGCGATTCCGAAGGAAAGACTTCGGAAATATGGACATTCAAATCACTATCGATGACCCCAAGGCATACACCAAACCCTGGACGGTTACCGTACCCGTGAAATTAATGCCGAATGCCGAGCTGATGGAGTTCATCTGCCTCGAAAACGAGAAAGATGTGCGGGGCCCGAAATAGATGAGACGTGTACTCGCAATATGGCTTGTAGTGGAATTGCTCTGCATCGCTGCGTTTGCGGCGGGAACCAGCGACGTTGCGGACGCAGCCATGAAAAAGAATGGCACTGCACTGCGCTCCCTGCTTCAGCAAAAAGCAAATGTAAACTCTCCGCAGTCGGACGGCACAACCGCTCTCCACTGGGCCGCGCGATGGGATGATCTGGAAATGGCAGGCGCTTTGATTCGAGCCGGCGCGAACGCGCAAGCGGCGAACCGCGAGGGCGCGACGGCGATGTTCCTGGCAACGGTGAACGGAAGCTCTGCCATGATCGAGATACTTTTGAAGGCCGGTGCGGACGTGAATTCACCTGTCCTGTCACGCGGGGAAACCGCACTGATGATGGCGTCGCGGACCGGAAAGCTGGAAGCCGTAAAAATGCTGCTCAGTCATGGAGCCATGGTAAGCGCCACGGAGAACCTGCGAGGAACCAACGCTCTGATGTGGGCGGCGGAACAGAGCCACACCGCCGTTGTCCAACTGCTGCTCGATAACGGCGCCGAGGTCGATGTCCAGTCCAGGGTCATACGACCCATCAGGCGGAACGGCCTTGGTTTTGCGCGGCCTGCTCCCGACGGGAAACCAACCGGCGAGCCGATGGGGGGTCTCACTCCGCTTTTGTTTGCGGTGCGGCAAGGCTCCCTTGACACGGTGCGCGTCCTCGTTGCCGCCCACGCGGACACCAACAAAGCCGCAGTTGATGGAAGCAGCCCGCTGCTCGTCGCCGTTCAGAACGGTCACTATGATATTGCGCGGTTTCTCCTCGATCATGGAGCCAATCCGAACCAGGCGAACCTCAAAAACTGGACGCCTCTCTTTCTGGCAGTCTCCAATCGCGATGCTCTGACAACGGCCGTACCCGCGCCGAGCACGGATGGTGCTCTGGATTTCATCAGGCTGCTTCTGGACCGTGGAGCGGACCCCAACCAGCGGATCAAAGTGCGAGCCGAAGTGCATCAGGCAAACACGTCCCTCTGGCTGAAAGAAGCCGGAGCGACGCCACTGCTGCGCGCGGCTCTTTGCGGCGATCTCACGCTTGTGCGGCTTCTGCTGGCTCACGGCGCCGATCCACTCATTCCGACATTCGATATGACCACACCGCTGATGGCGGCCTCGGGCGTGGGCTGGGCGGAAGGCTTTACGTTCCAGTATTCGGAAGAGGAAACCGTGGAACTGGTGAAGCTGCTCCTGGAAAAGGGCGCTGCGATAAATGCGGCAAACAAAGACGGAATAACTGCGCTGCACGGTGCTGCATACAAGGGAGCGGACAAGGTGGTGCAGCTCCTCGTCGATCGCGGAGCGGACCTGGCCGCGAAAGACAAGGGTGAGGATTTTGGATTCGGCACAAGTTCAGTGCAAATGACGCCGTTGAACTGGGCGGAAGGAGTGCCCATCGGAATGTCCTCGGCGATCTATCATCCCGACACTGTGGCTCTCATGACTCGCCTGATGCAGGAGCGGGGAATCCCCGTCGTCTACAACACCTTCCACGGAAAGAAACCAGGCGATGCTCCGGTCATTCCAGAGCCGGAGCCGAAGTAGCCGCTGAGCTTCAACGTAGTTACTCGCCCAACTGCAAATCCTTACTTCGTCTGGACGGGGTTTTTCGGAAGACTTTCCCACCGGACAAGCATCCTTGACCTACATTTGGACCAGGCAAACATCTTTAATCTGGGGAGGGACACCATGGCGTGCAAACTCACGAAACAGGACAACGGGTCATTTCGCGGAGATAACGGAGCAGTCGTTACTGTGGGCTTACGTTCGGATGAACCGGCAAGTACAGTCCGAATCATCTATGCGGGGGAAGAGGATGGCGAAGCGCCGTTTGAGTTCACCCTCAAACCCGGAAAAAGCAAACTGCTGATTGCAGCATTGGGGATCAAGAACAATCAGAAAATGCGGGTCGTTGAGCTGGACGGTGTTACGGAGTGCCCGCTGAAAACTTTCTTCTGGTCCAGCACTCATTTCCACACAACGCTCGACATAGAGGGAGTGTAGCGATGCGCAAGCTTTGGATGATGGTGACGATTGCCGGACTGCTGAGTTCAACGCCTGCGTGGGGGGACTCTTTGCCCAGTACGGTGCGTGCCCTCCTGCAGGAATATTGGCGGACGAAGGATTCCAGTCTCCTGCCCCAGGTGACGCAAACAGACAGTGTCAGCGCTTACATCTTCGATCGCTTCGTGGAAGAACAGATGCCCCAGCGAATTGCGATCAAAGCCTTCCGGCAGGATTTGTTGCTGGGCTCGTTCAGTCCGACGTCCGGTTCCACCTCCGTCGTGGCCAGGCCCGGCGCCACCGATCTTATCAGTGCGGCAATTGAATCCGGAGCCGTAACACGCAAGACCGATGACACCGCGGTCACATTTACTTTGAACGCGCTCCCAATCTATCAGCTTATGAATGGCAAAAAGCCGGTGGGCTGTGGAAGCCTGGAAGAAGACTGCCGTCGAGGTGTGGGGCTTCGGATTCGAGGTCTCTCCGGATCGGTGAGTATAAACACCTCCGATCCCACCACGCCATTTCCCGCCAGCCTTTTTCCGGTGCTCGCCGGGGTTTCCAATATCGCCGGCTTCCTGACGGGCGCCAATAAGCTTCTGGACTTGTCCGCACGCTACGAGTTCTTCGTTCGCGAACGCAATCCCGAGCAGGCTCAGGCAAGGTTGGACGAAGCCGCAAAAGCACTCACGGACAAAGTCGCGTCCTTCCTGGAAAGCCAGGCGGATTTTGAAACGCGGCTGCAGATGGTCCTTGGAGAACCCGACAAACCGGGTTGGACGAGAGAAACCCAGGACGCGCTTAAACGTAATACCGACTCGATAGAGCGGATGGCCGAAGTGCTGCTCACGAGATATCGTCTGGCGTATGACCTCGCAGCAGGATCAACGGCGTTGCAGGGAATTCAGGCCGCGGTTTTGCAGGAAAAACTTTCATACATCGCGGCTCAAAACAAGGTTCTGGCCGAAAAGCTTTATCGGAAAGCGTTCACACTCGACTACGTTAATCAGCGCCCGTCGGACCAGCCGCGGCTTCACCAGTTACGCCTGGTGGTTGCCACACCCATTGGACGAAAGCCTCCAGACACCCGGTTGGCCGACTCGCGCAATGCCGCGGTGCCGAGTTTGAATTTAACCCTGAACGGGGGAGTATCCTTTTTTCACGGTCTGAAAACGGCCGCCAACCCCGGCAGAGTGCGCGATGCTCAAACGTCACTCGCGTTGGACTGGAGTCCTGCGGGCTGGGGATCGGTGCGGCCGACCTATACGGCTGCCTACTACTTCCAGTACATGGTTGAAAATGGAATCATTCAGTTTAATCAGGAAGCCGTCACTCCTGGTGGATCGGCGATTGCGATCTCGGGCCCGGCCGTGGAAGTTTTGAACACGAAAGGGCCCATTCATGTGGGACAGTTTCGATTGAGCATTCCAATCGGGAACAGCGGTATATCATTTCCCGCGGCGGTCAGTTACTCCAGCCGCACGGAACTGATTACCGGCAGGTCATTTTGGCAAGGCCATATCGGCGTGACCTACGATCTCAGCCGCCTGACCACGTTCCTGCAGTCGAGTCAACCACAGTGATGTACCGAGAGATAACTTAAACCACAAAGACACAAAGGCACAAAGAAGGCCGCCTCAAATTATTCTTGATGGCGGCCTTCTTTGTGCCTTTGTGTCTTTGTGGTTTAAGTTATCGGCGCCCAGGTCAGAAATTCAACCGGCCGCTGATCGTAAATCTTCGGGCTCCCTGCGCATCTGTAAAGCGCCCGAATTGCTGGTCGTTGATATTCAAATTGAGAAGGAACGGGTTGTTCTGAGTGTCGCGATTCGTGTTGTAGCCAAAATTGGGATGGTTCAACACATTCACTGTATCGATGCGGAATTCGAACTCTTTGCTTTCCGAAATCCTAACCCGCTTGATCAGGTTCACGTCCAGTCCAAGACGTCCCGGCCCTTCGACCCATCTCAGGCCAAGGTTGCCGACCTGTCCGGGAGAGGGATTCACGAGAAGAGGACGACCCTGCGAGTCCGCTATCGCCTTGTTGCCGAATTGGCCGTTGAGGCCCTGCTGGGTCGTGACGCCGGCTCCCGCGGGATCCGCGATCTGAAGCAGGCCGGGGAAGTACGTCACTCCGTTCGCCAGCTTGGTGACTTTCCCGAGGTTTTTAGGAAACGCGCCGACGATATTCGGAGTGTTATATCCGGCGGCAACAGTACCCAGCGCCGACGCCGGCGGAATAGCGGTGTACTGCCAGACCGTCGTGACCGGCGCCAGGATGCTCAGAGGCGGTCCCGAAGCCCAGCTGAAAATTCCGCCGAACTGCCAGCGCTCGACCACGCGTTGCAGGAATCCGGGAGCGTTGGCGAGGAACTTCTGTCCCGGCCCAAGCGGCAAAATGTACGTGCCGTTGCTGGTGAAATTGTGGGTCCGATGGTAATTCAGCAGCGTTTTGTCGGACGCCCGGTTTCGAGGATCCCGCGTGTTCAGGGCCTGATCACCGTCATCTACGCCTATAGCGCGGCTCCAGTTATACGATGCCTGACTGGTGAAACCGTGTGATAGCCGCCTCGTCGCCTGTATTTGCAACGAATGGTATGTGGAGTTGCTCAGATTCCCGTGCACAAAGACATTCTGAAACTGCGGATTGATCACGAAGAAATTCTCCGGCAATCCACCGTTGCGGGCGAAACCGCCTCCCTTGCCTGTCACACTCGTGTTTCTGTTCAGGAAATCCGCCAGCTGGCCGACATTGCCATTCGCGATAAACGTCCGCGTGTTCGTGTTCGCGCGCAGAGCCGCCGACCCTGTGAGCGTTGTTCCGTTGATGGCTCCTTGTCCCAGGCCGGCGTTAGCTCCGGCATTGAGCGTCAGCCCATTCAGCATCCGATCAAACAATGCAGCGTTACCGCCGTTCCGCGTCGTGTTGAAGGCCTCGAGGAATCCGTTGTTGAAAATATCGACCGCATTGAGGGGAGTTCCGTTCCAAAGTTTCGTACCCTTCGTCCCAACGTAGGAGACGCTCAACGTCAAGTCCCGCGACAGCTCCCGCTGTAGCTCAAAGTTGTAGTTTTGAATGTATGGAGCGACGCGATTCGAGACGGCTGCATGCAATGAGTCACTCCTGGGGCCATCGATCGGAACCGGCCGGAGCGGCGCGAACTGTTGAGGTATCGGCAATGTGAGATTCGCGAGCGACAGATAAGGCGCCTGCGTGTAGGTGACGCCCGCTCCCGCGGAACCCTCGAATACCCCTGGAGGGTTCCCGATATTTTCGAGGTTTGTATTGACCCCGATCAGATTGTTTCCCGGATAATTCCAGCCATACCCCGCGCGAATGACCGTCTTGTCCGTTCCAAACCACGGAAGCGACCAGCTCAATCCAATGGAGGGAGCAAGGTTGTTCCAGTCATCGTTGAAGAATTGTTTGTTCGGATTGGGAGAGTTCTTGCCCACGAACTCCAGGGTGGTGAGCGAACCGCACGAAATCCCGCAAACTCCCTTCTCTCCGCCCACTACAGTTCCGGCAAGACCGTGTGCTTCATACGGTACGCCGAAATACCAATAGGAGGCGCCCAGATTCAGCGTCAGGTTCGGATGGATCTTCCAGGAATCTTTGAAGAAGGCGCTGAAGTCGTTAGAACGCCAATCGCGCAACCTGACCTTGATGCCGTCACCGTAGCCGCGGAAGACGGTATCCTTTGGACTTCGAATATCGAAGCCTTCCTGGATGCTGGCGACCGAACCGGACAGGTCGTACAGAAGGTTTCGCGCCGTGACCTGGTTGTTGCCGGTCAGACCGGGAATGGCAATATTGTCGAGATTTTGCACTGCCGGTCCACCCGCACCGAGGCGGGCCTGGGGCGTCATCGTGCTGTCATTGGCGGAAATCGAACGGCCCCAGCGGTATTCACCACCCATTTTGAATGCGTGTACACCTTTGCTCCAACTGAGTGTATCGCCATAGGTATAAAGGATACTGTCGGCGCTGCGATTCGTGCCCTGGCCGGCGGCCCAGTCGACCAAATTGCTTTCGAAGAGGGTCGTTCTCACCTGGAGGGGGATCCCGTTGTACTTGGGAAGGAGCTTGAATGCCTCTTTACCCTGCTCGCCGGTTTCCACTTTTTCTTCTTCCGCAGTAAACCCTGACGGCCTCCCGACAAACCACGGCGGCCGGCTGAGTTTCGCCTCTGATTTCCGTCCCACGCGGAGTTCATTCACAAGACTGGAAGACAGCGTGGATACGAAGGAGACAGTGAACAGTCTCGGATCTTTCCAGTTCACTCCATTGTATCCGTCCGGCCAATTGGTGATGCCGGCCTGTGTGGCCATGTTGCGGCCGCGTTCCCATGTGTAGACCACACTCAGCTTGTGATTCGAACTGAAGTTGTGGTCGAGACGCGTGTTGAACTGGTCCCGGTTGGTGTCGTTTCCATTGGAGCCGGCGAGGTCGTAGCCGTCGACCCGGCGCGTGAACCGAATGCCTGCTGTATTCAGGCCGTCGCCGACCGTGTAATCGTTTGGCGTCGGCATTCGGGAGAGGAGTGTGTTCTGTATAAAACCGCTAGGATCGAATCCCGGGCGGTTAGGATCTCGGCCGAACACGCTGACGGACTGAAGATCGCCTGTTGCATTCGGAGGTTTCACTGGATTGCCGCTGCGGTCGACCACCGGGTTGAGCCCGGTTGCATTCTGGTTGTCGACTCCCGGAAAGAACCGGAAGGTGCCCTGCCGCGCAAGCGGCGTCAGCACGTTGCCTACGAAAGTCTGGCGAATCGCATATCGCTGTTCGTCAACGAGGACGAAGAAAAATGTTTTGTTCTTGATAATCGGCCCACCGAAACGCACTCCGAATTGGTTCCGGTTCTCGTAGTCCTTCTGGACGCCGTTAAAGTTGTTGAACCACCTGCTGGCGTCGAGCGCCGAGTTGCGGTTCGTCCAGAATGCGCTGCCGCGGAACTGGTTCGTCCCGGAGCGTGTGACCATCTGCACCTGCCCGGAGCCGCGTCCGAACTCGGCATCTACGGGTGCGGTAATGATGCGCACTTCCTCGACGAGGTCGGGACTCGTGTACGTGCTGGTGAGGGCGCCATAGTTGTATCGCCCGTCGGTGACATTGAATCCGTCCCGCGTCACATTCACCGCGCTGAGCCGGCCGCCCGCAAAGTTGCCGTCGAAGTTGTCTTCGGTCGGGCCCGTGTTGCCCGTTGTGGCGAGCAGATCCATCACATTGCGACCTCCGAGGGGAAGATCTCGAACCTTGTATTCCGGAAGCACAGTTCCAACCGAAGATGACGACGTGGCGATCAGCGTGTCGGCCGCGACGCTCACCTCAACCGCCTGCGCCACCGCACCGACTTGTAGTGTGAAGTTAATCCGGACCTGCTGCGAGACTCCGAGCGCGACTCCATTGCGCGTCTGAGGCTGAAAGCCCGGGAGTTCCGCCGTCACCGTATAGGTTCCAGTCTGAAGACTGGCAAATTGATAGGCCCCGGCTTCATTGCTCAAAACCATCGTGACGATGCCGGTGCCGGTATTCGTTGCCGTAATCGTAACGCCGGGAATTAAAGCGCCTGATGCATCGGAAATGGTTCCGCCTAAAGTAGCGTTGCTTGTTTGACCGAATGCATGAGCGGACAGAACAAGAAATATCAGCGTTACCGCCGCCGCTCCTCTCCTTCTCATAAGTGTTTCCTCCACTGTCATAGCGGAGAGGGAACACAAACAAATCCCTCTCCGCAAAAATCGTTTTTCCGAATTGGGACGTGTAGCTACGAATTTGTTGGGCGCGATTATAACGAAGTGAATCAGGAAGATGTAAGAAAATAGCCATCCTTTTCGCGCGTCGCCGTCCTGGAAATCTTCAACGCACACTCATTCCTTGACGGCTGTGCCAATGCCGACCTAAAGTCACGCTCAAAAAGAAAGGCGGCGTCACATGAGGCATTTGCTTCTTACGGTCGTTGCGCTGGGATTTGTTCTGAGCGCTGATGCCTTAGCGCAGCAGCGTGCTGAAAAGAGCAACATGGAGCTGGTCGGCTCTCAGGACCTGCAGGCCCGGAGCGCTTACCAGCCCGTCATCCATAAACAGGGTAACCGGTGGATTGCCTATGTCGGGCATCACGGCGGCATGGCGCTCAATCCGCTCACCGGCAAACAGGAACCCAACGGTACGTCGATCGTCGACGTCACCGAACCGAAGCAGCCGAAATATCTTGCCCACATTCCCGGCGAGCCCGGAGGCGCCGGCGAAGCGGGAGGTGCACAGATGGTGCGCCTGTGCAACGGCAGCGATCTGCCGCGCGCAGACAAGAGCAAGGTCTATCTGCTGCGCAGCTACGGCACATCCGGCCACGAGATCTGGGACGTCACGGACCCGGCCAAGCCAAGCCGCGTGACCGTCGTGGTGAGCGGACTTCGCGACACACACAAAAGCTGGTGGGAATGCGACACCGGCATCGCCTTCATCGTTTCCGGTCCCCCGGATTGGCGCACGCGCCGCATGACGAAGATTTATGACTTGAGCGACCCGGCGGAGCCGTCATTCATCCGCGACTTCGGTTTACCCGGCCAGCAGCCGGGCTCGACAGGCGCGGTACCGACCGACTTGCATGGACCGTTCTCGACGGGACCTAAAGGCAACCGCGTGTACTTTGGCTATGGCACCGGCGCGAACGGCATTGTACAGATCCTCGACAGGGAAAAACTTCTGAAAGGACCCAAGGAGCCGACCGAGGCGAACCTGCTGTACCCACAAATCGCGCGGATCGATCTGCCTGGCGACGCCGGCGCACACACGGCGTTTCCGATGCTCGATATGCAACTCCCGGAGTTCGCGAATCAGAAGCTGCGTCCCGGCGGCGCGCCTGCCGCGGCCGCCGATCACGATCATGACGACCCTGTGTCTTCAAACAGAACCCAGGCACGGCGCGACTTCATCGCAGTCGTCGGCGAAACGACGGCGAACGAGTGTTTCGAAAACAGGCAGATGGTCCGGATGGTCGACGTGACGGTCGAATCCAGGCCCGTCGGTGTGTCCACCTGGACGGTGCCCGAGACGAGCGGCAACTTCTGTAACCGCGGCGGACGCTTCGGCACGCATTCCTCAAACGAGAACCTCACACCGGTCTATTACAAGCGCGTGCTCTTCATCGCGCACTTCAATGCCGGTGTGCGCGCCCTCGACGTTCGTGATCCCTTTAATCCAAAGGAAATCGGTTATTACATCCCGGCTGTAAACGCCAAAACCGATAAGCGCTGCGTCGGAACGGGCGCAAACGAGCGCTGCAAGGTGGCAATCCAGACCAACAATGTCGAAGTGGACGACCGCGGCTACATCTATATCGTGGACCGGGCGAACACGGGTATGCACATTCTGGAGTTGACGGGCCCCGCGCGCAAGGTTGCCAACTTCCCATAGGAAGGGGCGGCAGCAATCGCGCGAAGCGCATCCGAATACAGCCGCGTAGCGGCGACAGAATGTGGCCCCACGCGGCAGCGTGGGGTATGCGTTCAATTGAAGGTTAGCCCCGCGAGGGGCGGAAGACTCTTCAGAACCATCTTTCGCTCCAACGGAGCTCGTAAAATCGCGGTCTACCGGGTCCCCACGCTGGCGCGTGGGGCTACATTCTGTCGCCGCTACGCGGCTGTATTCGGATGCGCTTCGCGCGATATATTGGACAGCGTTGGTCATAGACCGCCGCTACAGTTTCAGGCGAGCCAGTCGTGAACTATCAGCTGATCATCAAGCACCTTCTTGAAACGGCGCTCGTGCGCGCGCCGGAACAGGAGATCGTTTACCGCGATCTTCACCGTTACAGCTACGGCGCGCTGCGACGGCGAGCCGGACAACTCGCGAATGGATTGGCGCGCCTGGGAATCAAAGCCGGCGACACCATAGGCGTGATGGATTGGGACAGCCATCGTTACCTGGAATGCTACTTTGCCGTTCCCATGATGGGCGCCGTGCTTCACACAATTAATGTCCGCCTCTCGCCCGAGGAGATCCTCTACACCATCAATCACGCAGAAGATGATGTCCTTCTGGTGAACAGTGATTTCCTGCCGCTGCTCGAGGCGATGAAAGACCGCATCACCACAGTGAAGAAGTTCGTGCTCCTCACAGACAGCATAGAGAAGCCCGAGACGCCGTTGTCTGCTGTTGAATATGAAGAGTTGCTGAATGCCGGTTCGGCGGATTACGACTTCCCGGACCTGGACGAGAACACCAGGGCCACAACGTTCTATACGACCGGCACTACGGACAAGCCGAAAGGTGTTTGCTATAGCCATCGGCAAATCGTGCTGCACACGCTGGCGAGCCTTGCTGCGTTGACCATGACCGCACGGGTGCAGCGAATTCACGACGCGGATGTGTATATGCCGCTCACGCCGATGTTCCACGTGCACGCGTGGGGCATTCCGTATGTGGCGACGGTGATGGGCGTCAAACAGGTTTATCCCGGCCGCTATGCGCCGGACGTGCTCTGCTCGCTCATCAGGAAAGAGAATGTCACTTTCTCCCACTGTGTGCCGGCCATATTGCACATGCTGCTGAGCAGTCCGGCGAGCCGCGACGTCGATTTGAGCCATTGGAAGGTGGTTGTTGGCGGCTCGGCATTTCCGAAAGGATTAGCCAGGGCGGCGCTCGCTCGCGGCATCGATGTTTTCAGCGGCTATGGGATGTCCGAGACCTGCCCGATCCTGACTCTCGCACAACTCAAACCCCGGATGATCGACTGCGACGCCGATGCGCAGGTGGAGATTCGCACCAAAACCGGCCTGCCCATTCCGCTGGTGGATCTGCGGATCGTGGATGACCAGATGAACGACGTACCGCACAACGGCCGCACGACCGGTGAGATCGTAGTGCGCGCGCCATGGCTGACCCAGGGCTACGTCAAGGACCCGGAAACTTCCGAGAAGCTCTGGCGCGGCGGCTACCTGCACACCGGAGACATCGGCCACATCGACGCCGAGGGTTACCTTCAAATCACCGACCGCATCAAGGACGTCATCAAGTCCGGCGGCGAGTGGGTCTCGTCACTGGAAATCGAAGACATCATCTCGCAGGTGAACGGAGTGAACGAGGTCGCCGTGATTGGCGTGAAAGACGAGAAATGGAGTGAACGCCCGCTCGCTATTGTGGGGCTCAAACCCGGTTTCGCCTGCCAGGCCGTGGAGAACGAAATCGAAACACATCTTAAGGCGCGCGCTGCCAAGGGCGTGATCTCACGCTGGGCCGTTCCGGATCGCGTCGTGTTCGTTGAAGCCCTCCCCAAGACCAGCGTGGGAAAAATCGACAAACGCGCCTTGCGCCAGCTGTACGACGGGAAATCGTGAGTGTTGCCAAATTAAGCACAAAGACACAAAAGATCTGACCAATGTTCAATTCCCAATTCTCAATTCTCATCGGCTGAGAATTGAGAATTGGGAATTGAACATTGGTCAGATCTTTCCACCCATCTGGAGTTCAGTGGAAAAGTGTATTAAGATCGCGGACAATTTCACTACGCTATATCAGAGGTGGGCTTCAAAGGAGACTTGAGATGAGACATCGATTTCTCGCATCAATGGGCGTACTTGCAGTCGTGATCGCCATGGTCGTCCTGGCATCGATGCCGGCCGCTGCACAGGCTCCGAAAGCAGGGGCAAGAACCGCACCGGCGACGCCCGCGGCCAAACCCTGGATGCCGCCCAAAACAGCGTGGGGTGATCCGGACCTGCAGGGCGTCTATACCAGCGATGACTACATTGGTGTGGGTCTCCAGCGAAACACGCAGTTTGGAGACAGACTGTACCTGACGGACCAGGAGATCACGCAAAGAGAAACACAGCTGAAGACACAGGCCACCAACGACCTTCAGGAGACCGTTAATCCGAATGCCCGCGTCGGTACAGGTCCTCCGGGCCACTGGGGCGAGCGGGCAAAGAGACCGCCCAGACAGACGTCACTCATCGTGGATCCGCCGAATGGGCGGCTGCCCGAGACAACGGCCGAGGCAAAAACGAGAAAGGTTGGAATCGGCGCGAACGAGAACGATCCCAAGGCCGATTCGTGGGAAGACTTCACCTACTATATCCGCTGCATCACGCGCGGCGTGGCGGGTTCCATACTTCCTGTGATCTATGGGAACGGAACTCAGATTGTGCAAGGGCCTGGATACGTCGCAATCATGCATGAGATGGTCCATGAAGCGCGCATTATTCCCCTGGACGGAAGACCACACGTGGGCTCGAACATCCGGACTTATATGGGAGACTCGCGTGGTCGTTGGGAGGGCAATACACTCGTCGTTGAAACGACGAATTTCCTGCCGAACAAGACAGGATTGGGCGGCAACGGCGGTGGCGTGCCACTGAGCGAATCTGCCCGCCTGGTGGAACGGTTCACCAAAACGGCTCCCGATACGATCAGCTATGAGCTCAACGTCGACGACGAGAAGACGTATGTGCGACCCATTAAAATCGCTTTTCCCATCAAGCAGGAACCCGGCTATCAGCTCTTTGAATACGCATGCAACGAGGGCAACCTCGGTATGCACAATCAACTGAGTGCTGCCCGGGCACTGGAAAAAGCGGCGGAGGAGGCGGCGAAGAAGAAGTAACGCGGGCTAAAGCCCGCGACTACATTGGGGACGACGACGTTCATGGGATCAAGGTTCGGCCCGAATGTAGTCGCGGGCTTCACCGCGAGTCGACACCGGAGACCGCGTTCATGGGATCAAGGTTCGGTCCGAATGTAGTCGCGGGCTTCAGCCCGCGTTCAATCTGATAATTCTTTCGTTTTCAGCAGGATCAAGGTATAAAGGTCCGGTACAAGTGGTCTAAAATTCATAGCCCGATTACCCAAGGAGCTGCGTATGTCCTGGAGAAGCCTGGCTCTCGTTGGTTTCATGGCAGGAATGGTCGCCATGACTGCCTCGATGCGAGCAACGACACCGGGGGAAGAAAAGGATTCCACGGCAGTCACATTCAATAAAGACGTTCTTCCCATTTTGCAGAAGAATTGTCAGTCTTGCCATCGTCCGGGCGAAATCGCCCCCATGTCATTCCTCACTTATAAAGACACACGGCCCTGGGCCAAAGCGATCAAGGCTGCTGTCGTGAGCCGGAAGATGCCGCCATGGTTTGCCGAGCCGAACTACAGTCATTTTGCCAATGATCGAACGTTGAACGAGTCGACGATCAACACGCTTGTCGCGTGGGCGGATAACGGCGCTCTGGAAGGCGATGCGAAGGACGCTCCTCCACCGGTGAAGTTCGTGGAGGGCTGGAGCCTCAAGCCGGACATGATCATTGAAATGCCGAAGGACATTCCGCTGCCCGCGACCGGAACAATCAATTACAAGAGCATCCTTGTCAAGGTGAACTTTCCCGAGGATCTCTGGGTGGTTGCTGCCGATCTGCGTCCAGGCAACGCGTCAGCTGTGCATCATATGAGAGCGATCGTGCGGCCTCCGGGTTCCTCGTGGATGAAGGACGCTGAGAATGGTATTGCGTATGAAGGCGGCGACCCGGAAGTCGGTAGACAGGGAGAAGGCACCGACCTGTTGGGCAAGTTCAATCCCGGACTGGGAGGGCAGGACTTCAGCATGTTCGAGTCGGCGAAGTTCGTGCCGAAGGGATCGGATATCGTATTCAGCATGCATTACACGGCTACCGGAAAGCCGACCACGGACAGATCGAAGCTCGGGCTTGTATTCGCGAAGCACGCGCCGAAGCTCAAGTACTATGTCAGTGACGGTCCAACCGCGTCGAATCTGGCCATTCCAGCAGGCGAAGCCAATGCCGAAGTCGTTTCGGAGATGACGGCGCAGGCCGACACGCAGCTCGTGTATATGCAGCCGCACATGCACCTTCGAGGGAAAGATTACGAAGTGCGTTTGATTTCCCCGTCCGGCGAATCCAAAACGATTTTCAAGGCGAAGTGGGATTTCAACTGGCAGCTCGGGTTCGATCTCGAGAAGCCGATTCCGATAGCAAAAGGCACGCGCATCGTCGGAATTGCGCATTTCGACAACTCCGCCAACAACAAGTACAACCCGGATCCGGCGAAAATGGTCGTTTGGGGACCGCAGAATTGGGAAGAGATGCAGAACTGCTTCATGGGTTTTCTGGTTGATCCCAACCTCAAGAACCCGAGGACATTGTTTAAAGCATCCGGGCCGAGTCTGCTGCCCCGGAGTACCTCTGGACCAACACTCAGTACGTTGGTATCGAACTAAACTGTAGCGCGTATTAATCGATTCTGTGCCCTTTGTGGTAATTCGGGGACAGACGTATAAATCACCTAATTTGCAGTTCAAAATTAGGTGATTTATACGTCTGTCCCCGAATTACCACAAAGGGCACAAAGCTTATTGCATGTCAAAAATCCCAGACTCCGCCAAAACGCGTCGCGCATTTCTCAAATTCCTGGCGGGCAGTCCTCTGTTTGCGGCGATGCCGTTTCAGGACGACTTCGTCATCAAAAGTCCGGCGGAAGCAATCAATGTCCTGGAATTCGAAGCGGCGGCGCGCAAAGCCCTACCGCCCGCCCATTGGGGATACCTCTCCACCGGCACGGACGACGACGCGACAATCCGTGCCAATCGCGAAGGCTTTTCTCACTATCAACTGAGAACACGGCGCCTCGTCAACACCACGAATATCGACATGAGCGTCGATCTGTTCGGAACGAAATGGGAAACTCCGATTGTGCTTGCCCCAAGCGGAACTCTTTTCCATCCCGAAGGAGCAACCGCCGTGGCCCGAGCCGCCCAGACGCAGAAGACGCTTCAAATTCTGGGCGGCGTGCAGGAGCAGACGCACCACATCGACGAAGTCATGAAGGCTCGCGGCGGACCCGTCTGGTATCAGCTGTACGCATCACAGAACATGGACATGACGCTGCAGACAGTCAAACGCATCGAGAGCGCGGGTTGTCCGGTGCTGGTATGGACTGTCGATATTCTCGGCGGGCGCAATCTCGAAACAGCGCAACGATTGAGGCGCCTCGACACGCGCCAATGCATGAGTTGTCACGACAGGGATCCACAGGTCCGGCCCGGCCAGGCAGGCCGAAACACGTTGACCTGGGACACGCTCCGCCGGCTGAGAGATGCGACGCGAATGAAGGTTCTGGTCAAAGGCATCGAGAGCCCGGAGGACGCGGATTTGTGCGTTCAGAATGGCGCCGACGGAGTCATCGTGTCCAATCACGGCGGACGATCCACCGAGAGCGGCCGGGCAACAATCGACAGCTTGCCGGAAGTGGTTCAAGTCGTGCGCAACCGCATTCCCGTTCTGGTCGACGGCGGCTTCCGCCGCGGGACCGACGTCTTCAAAGCGCTGGCATTGGGCGCCCGCGCCATCTGCATTGGCCGGCCATACATGTGGGGCGTCGCCGCGTTCGGCACACCCGGTGTGGAAACCGTGCTCGCCATTCTCCGCCGCGAATTCAATCTCGTTATGGCCCAGTGCGGAAAACACTCGATTGCTGAAATTACGCCGGCTTCGATTGTGAACGTGGGTAAGTGACGCCCGGTTCTCAACTGTCGTGAAACTGAAAGGGGAGACTGCATGAGAGGCAAAGCGTTCGTGCTTCTTTTTATTGGTTGTGGTCTGCTGCTCGCCGAACTGCCGGCTAGCGCGCATCACGCCTTTGCTGCGGAATTTGACGCCAAACAACCGATCAAGCTGACGGGCACAGTCACGAAAATCGAGTGGCAGAACCCGCACACCTATTTTTACATCGATGCCAAAGACGACAGTGACAAGATCAACAATTGGGGTATGGAAATGGGAAGTCCGAATCTGCTCATCCGAGCCGGATGGAACAGAAACTCGATGAAGATTGGTGACGTCGTGACCGTGGAAGGGTTTCGCGCAAAGAATGGAAGCTTCGTCGGGAATGCCCAGGTCGTGACTTTGACGAACACCGGCAAGAGACTCTTTGCGGCCTCGTCGAGTCAAGGCCAGCCCGCACGCTGAGGATCCGAACTCCGGAGGTGCTATGAATTCGATCGTGGCCGCTGTCGCCGCTACTCTCTTGATGTTGCCTGCTCCCGTCTCTGCACAGTGGATGAAGCATTCTGACGGCTCGATTCCGCGGACACGTGACGGCGAGCCGAACCTTTCGGCGCGCGCTCCGAAAGGGCGAGATGGAAAACTGGATTTGTCGGGAGTCTGGCTGGCCGACCGTGAAGCGGAAACCACTCGCATAAACGTGGAGAATATGCCGTTTTCCAGATATTTCATCGACGCTACGGCAGATCTCAGGCCCGCAGAGGCCCCTTTCCAACCCTGGGCGGCTGCCCTGTTCAGGCAGCGGCTTCAGGATGGAGGCCAGGGGTCTCCGACAGCGCACTGTCAGCCGACCGGTGTGCCAAGGCTCAACACAACACCGGTTCCTTACAAGATCATCCAGACGCCTCGATTGATCGTGATTCTCTACGAGGAGAACACGGTCTTTCGTCAGATTTTCCTCGATGGTCGAAAGCCGGTTCAGAATGCGGAGCCGAGATGGATGGGTTATTCGAGCGGCAAGTGGGATGGCGACACGCTCGTCGTCGATACAATTGGCTTCAACGATCTAGGCTGGCTTGACGGCATGGGCCACCCGCAGAGCGACGCTCTGCATGTGATCGAACGATTTCGACGCTCAGATGCCGGCCACCTCGAAATAGAAGTGACGATTGACGACCCCAAGGCATACACGAAGCCGATTACGTATACCCAGAAGTCAACGTTGATCCCTGACGAAGACCTTCTGGAATACTTCTGCAGCGAGAACGAAAAGGACGTGCAGCACTTCAAATAATGCGGCGGACAAAAGATCTGACCAATGCTCAATTCCCAATTCTGAGCCGATTAATTCGGGGGACAGACTCCGAATTAATCGGCTCAGAATTGGGAATTGAGCATTGGTCAGATTTTTTCGTCCCCGAATTATGCCTTGGGATGTGACATCGGTAGTTCGAGGAGATGTAAAGGTTCAAAATCCGTCTTGGACCATCGATAACCTTCATCGAATGCGATGCCGAGAAGGTACCCCAAGTCCTGGTAGATGCAGTACTTGACCTTCCCCATGTATTCTCCGTTCGGATAATGGAGGCAGACCTCCGTTCCCGGTAATATCGAATGTTCCATCTGGAGACAAGCACCCGTGGCTGAGATGTCTTCGAGGGTCGCCACTACGCTTTGGCTGAGCCCGTCGTGGTCCGTCCAGCGAACCGTGAGGAGCTCTGCGCACATATCTCGATTGTTTTCACGCCGTTGTTTCATGCATCCCATATCGGCAACCCCGGTTCAATAGTTTAGTAGACGGCAAAAAATGCCCCGGGGCGCCCCTGGCTATCGTCGAAGAGCGTAGACGCAATCGTAGTCGGCCGTGAGGTTGCGAATGGTCACCTGTACGATGCCGTTCTCATCACAGGCATAAACCTCCTCGACCAAAGGAGATGCAGTCGGATTTGAAATCCGAATAGGTGTGGTGGTCGCCCTTTCGCACAGTTCGGGCTCAAACGGAAAGAGGATGTCATCCCAGGGGGCAATATCGCCGGCCGGCCGGTCCGACCCGTCGATTTCGTCGCACTCGAGATAGCGAAAGTGTCCGATATTGTGCGTTGGATGATAGCGTCGGACGCTGTGCGCGGGCATGCGACACCCCTTGGGAAAGAGTGTGTCAAAGAACGCGGTCGCCCCGGATTCTGCTTCCCTCCAGACACCGAAGTTGCGAGTAAACGTCCGCTCGATCCTGATTTCAGATCGGATATCGGCTGTAATTGCGAGACCGATGGCTGTCGCAGCATGGGCGTAAGTCGATTTTCGTACCCGGCGTCCAAAGCGCGTCCGCAAAGCGCGTGCGACCGGTGGAAGTTCGCTCCCCCCTCCCACGATGTAAATGCAGCTCACCGTCTCTTCTCCCCCGACCTTCGTGATGACTGACTCCAGGACTTCCATCGTCCGATCAATTGGCCCCGCGCATCGCGCGTAGAAGTCGTCAACGGGAATTGCCGCCTCGTGTTCTCCCAGACTGAGCAGAATCCTCCGGCTGTTGGGATTCAGCCTCTCCTTGGCCAGGCGGCAGATTTCGAGCAGCCGATCCTGATCCGGCAGCATCCGGGCCTCCGCCATTTCGAGCAGCACTGCATCAAAGTCATCTCCGCCCAGCTTTCCGATTCCGGAGCTTGTAATCACCGCGTGGTCGTTGCCTGTCAGTCGGATCACGGAACAATCGAAGGTGCCGCCGCCCAGGTCGTACACCAGCAGGTTTTCCCGCTTACGGGTCAGATCCTTGCTTCGATATCGGTGCGCGTACTCGATGCCGGCGGCGGAAGGTTCATCGTACACGCCGGTAACCCGGAAGCCGGCGATGCGAAAACCTTCCATTGTTATGAATCGTTGGTTGCTGTTGGAGTTCGCGGGAACGCCGATGGCCACTTCCAGCGGTTCCTCCATTCGAACGTTCGAGCGGGTTTCCAGTGCGGTGCGCAGGCTCGTTAAAAATTCACCCACCAGGGTAAATATAGGGACTCCGAAAATGGAGCCATTGGGAGAGGCGGAGGCCAGCAAACGCTTGAATGAACGATGGATAGTCCAGTTCGGATCGTCCGTCTGGACTACGGCGTCGAATCCGTACCGGCGTTCCCCACCGCGAATGGCCACCAAAGACGGGTACCACTCCTGAAAGTCGCCTTCGGCATTCTCGAAAGTGACAATGGGGTAGTTGCCGCGATCGGCAACGGCAACGATCGTTCTTGTCGTGCCTAAGTCAATACCAAGCTGCATGATCCAACGGTAATCTCATAACCGCCCAGCTTTGGTCCATGTGGTCGGCGTTGGACGCCGGTTCTAACGGTCTCGCTTTGTTGAGAAGAGCACCTGACTCAGCCCTTTTAAAACCAATTGGCCCAGCACCAGCGCCGAGACTGTAGATATTCCAAGAACTGCGGCTTCCATGACGATGCTTTCTAGTACGTCTACCACTTTTACTGCACTTTGTGTCAAGTTGCTGGATCGATGCCACAGTTTTGACATGTCGACCCGGTCAGCCTCCATGCAAACCCACGACTTATCGTCGCTAGCGGTTTTTCTTGCCACTCCTGGCGCCTGACATTTTGCAAATACAGGGCCAAAGCGCAAAGATCTGACCCCCGAATTAGCTCTGCGCCACCCGGCGGCGGCTAAGGAACACCCAGCCGAGAACTCCGATCAGGGGACACAGGGCGATGATCCAGAACATCAAAGCGTACTGCTGCTGATCGAGCAGCCGGCCGAGCCTGGGTGAAAGCAGCGCATTAGCGAGTGCAAACGACCCGGATGCGATTCCCGACATCATCGCCGCCTGTTCGCGTGGGAATGCGTATGAACCGACCTTCAACGCCACCATCTGAAATCCGCCGCCGATGAACGCTCCCCAGGAAATGAGCAGCATGGCAACCATCACCGAACTGGTCCAGGTGGTCAAACCGAAGGCTAGAGAAAACACCGTCAGCAGCGCGAACAACCCCACGGGCCGTGGTTTGTCGGCAGCAAAGCGGTCGGCCACCCAGCCCCAGAAGAAGTAACCGATTCCCCAGGCGAGTGGCGGCATCCACAAGATGTCGCCCAGGTCCGTTTGCGACACATGCAACCCGCGAGTGAGATACAGAGGAATGATGGTCAGGATCGGACCGGGAGCAACGGCCGGCAGAGCATAGCTGGACACGAGGGCCCAGAAGCGGCGTTCGAAAGGATTCGGCCATTTGATTTTCGTCGGCTTCTGCTCCCGCTTCGGCAAATATGGAGGCCGGGCGACGAAGAGCCACAGCACGATCCAGATTGCTCCCAACAGGCCGCTGAGGTAGAAAGCCCATCTCCATCCCAACTTCAAACCGACGAAAATCGCGATTGTCGGGGTGACAATCGCGCCGATGGTTCCACCGCTGAAGGAGGTGGCTATCCCGCGAGCGCGAAGCTTGGACGGGAGCGATTCCACTGCCGTTCGCAAACCGCCGGGAAAGGTGGCGCCTTCACCCAAACCGAGCAAACCGCGCGCAAATGCAAATCCCCAGAACCCGGACATCAACCCGTGCGAAGCGCTGGCAATGCTCCAGATCGCAACGGCGGCGACCATACCGAAGCGGAGGCCGAGGAAATCCAGAAGCGAGCCCCAGAGGAGATTCGCGACGGCATACACGTAAAAGAAGAAAGAAAATGCGCTGCCGTATTCCTGGCCCGACATTCCCGTCTCCATGAGAATGGTCGGGGAGAGCACCGCCAGAACCTGCCGATCCACGAAAGCCAGCCACGAACACGCTGCCATGGCCATGCACGGAACCCACATTTGAAAGGTTACGGCACGCTCAGAGACAGGCGCGGGCGTTTTCACGCCGGTGGTAGTAGACATTGAGACCTCCTCTTAAGGAACCCTTTCGACTTTTTCCGAAGCTGCCGAGCGCACGACAGCTTCGGTCACGGCGGCGCCGTGAATCATTTCTTCGACAGGAATCGGAAACGCCGGGCCACCGCCTGCCGCCTTCGCGAACGCGTCCAGCGTCACGCGGCCGGCGTCGAGCGTCTCAGCCTGCCAGACTTCGGCCTCGCCCTTCGTCGGCTGGAACTTGCAAGTACCGAACAACCGGGTGCGTCTTTCTTCCGACGAAGCGCCCGCCACGTGAGTCATGCCTTCCAGCCGGACCCATCCCCTGGAACCAAACACCTGGAAGCTGAATCCGGGTCCGGTTGCGGTGATCGTGCCGAGGTATCCGGACATGCCTTCCTTCATACGAAACAACATCGATGTCGTGTCGTCGCTGTCGACCTCCACAACGCGCCTGAAGCTCTGGCAATAGACGTTGTCGATCGGGCCGCACAGGTCGATCATGCCGTCGATCGCGTGGACACCCATTGGGGTGAGCCCGCCACAAGGGGTCTCTTCACGATGGGCCCGCCACTGGGTTGGCTTCAGCAGGAGCGCATTGGGAAATGTCATGGTCGCCTCGACATGGAGGACTGTACCGAGCGCGCCCGAACGAATGCGCTCGCGAAGCTTTGTCATTTCCGGATGGAACCGCCGGTTGTACCCCAGACCGAGCGCTACTCCCGCTTTGCGAACCGCGTTGACGGCCGCCTCCGCCTCACTCTTGAGCAGTGCGAAGGGCTTCTCACAGAAGACGTGTTTGCCCGCCTGCGCCGCAGCAATCACCTGGCGTGAGTGCATGGAGTGAGGCGTACACAACACGACAGCCTGAACATTCGGATCCGTGAGCAACGCTTCGTAGTTTTCGGCGAGCCGCAGTTTATGAGTATCGGCGAAGGCCTTTACCTCGGGGGACACCGTGCGTGTCGCGCCCGCGACGAAACGGATGAAATCGCTTCCCTGAGCGGATTCCACCAGAGTCCTTCCCCACCATCCGAGCCCCCCCATGGCAGCATTGATCATTGCTATTACCTCTTGAATCATCCTCGTTCGAAATATTGTCTGTGGCGCGTAGTGTAGAAAGGTTGCTCGTGGGTTGACAAGTGGTTTGCTAAGGAAGTTAAATTGACCCCGAAAGAATCTCCGGAGGTATCCGATATGACTATTGCAGTGAGGAACAGGACGTTAGCTGTAATTGTAGCGACTGTCGGGATTTTCGCGCTTGTCGTGCCGCTGTTTGCGCACCACGGAACCAATATTTCCTATGACCGGTCGAAAGCGTGGACTTCCAAGGCAGTCGTCACCGAATTCCGGTACGTCAATCCGCACCCCCAGCTGTTTTTCGATGTGACCGACGAGAAAGGCACCGTCACGAATTGGGGCGCTGAGCTTCTGCCGAATCCGGCCCAGCTGATCAAGAATGGATGGAGCAAGAAACGTTCAATGGAAGCACTGATGCCGGGAACCGTCATCACGGTCTCCATTGCTCCCTCCAAAGCCGGCGGCGTTGTGGGTCTTCTTCTAAAAGCGGTGAACGATAAAGGCGAAGAACTGGTACCCGGCGGCGGCGGTGGCCCTGCTCCAACCACCCCATAACAAGGAGATCGTCATGCGAAATCGTTTCGTAATTCTGATCGTTGCCTTGGTGGCCGTGCTGATCTTTTCCCTGGTGATCGTCGCTCAGAACCGCGGCGGCCGGGGCGCGCAGGCGACTGCTCCGGCGCCCGACAACCGGCCATTCAACGCCCGCGACCTGGCTGGGATCTGGAGTCGCAATTCCAACGGCTACGGCGGCGGCGGCACCTGCCGTGAGTGTGGAGACCGCGGCTTTGGCAATAACGTCCCGCCATTCACGCCTCTCGGCCAAAAGATGTTCGACGCAAACAAACCGTCCTACGGACGCGCCCTGGGAACTGACGACGCGAAAGCGCATCCCGAAGAACATATCGGCAGGCGCAGAGCGGTCCCCCCGGCAAACGGCACCGACCTGTACCAGTCCTGCAATCCGCAAGGCGTTTCGCGTGCGCTCATTTATCCGGATCCGGTCGAATTTATCGTGCTTCCGGACAGAATCATCCAGAACTTCGAATGGACGTACTCATGGCGCACCATCTGGACGGATGGACGGCCACTTCCCAAGGAAGTAGACCTGACCCGATGGTGGGGATACTCGACCGGTCATTGGGAGGGCGACACCCTGGTCGTCGATTCGGTCGGTCATGACGACAGAACCTGGATCGATCATTTCGGCTACCCGCACAGCGATCAAATGCACCTGCAGGAGCGGTACCACCGCACCAGCTATGACACGCTCGAACTGAATATGTGGATCGAGGACCCCTTGGTTTACAGGGGACGCTGGAATGCCGACGTCAAGAAATTCAAGTTGATGCCGAAAGACGCCATCAAGACACCCGACGGATGGACGGGAATTCTCGAAGACCTCTGCGCTCCCGTGGAGGACGTCGATCAGTTCAACCGCCGTATCCGGGATCCCGCGGGCGGGGTGCTACATAAATAGGTAGGAAATTAAAAAAGATCTGACCAATTCTCAATTCTCAGTCGACTAATTCGGAGTCTGTCCCCCGAATTCCCTGAACTAATCGGCTGAGAATTGGGAATTGAGCATTGGTCAGATCTTTTGTCTTCGTGTTTACTTCTCCGTGGCCAACTTCTGCAGCTTTTCCTCGAACTCCACCTCACGCGCTGCCGACAACGCCGCGAAGATATCTCGATTCACCCAGGGCCTGTTGTCTCCCCTGAGTTTTGCCATGCGCTCCGTTATCGTGAGGTTCGGAGCCTGGTTCAGCGTTCCCGACCAGCCGTAGGCGCCCGTTTCCAGATAGATGTCTATCGGAAGCACCTTGCGAAAAGTCTCGAGGTTGTGCCGGACCGAAGCCTCGGTGATGTACGCGCCCCGGCTCAAGTCCTCGGGATATTCCCAGCAGCAGAACTCGAAGACTCTGTAATCGCGGCTCCCGTCTCGAACCGTATACAGGAAACTCGTAGGGGATGGACTGTGCCCGGGCATCAAATACGCAGTCACGCTCAAAGGTCCCACGTTGATCACATCACCATCAAAAAGTGCGCGGTCCACTTTGACCGGCGGATACTGGTTTGCGCCGGCGGGCTGGAACTGGTTGGGATTGGGCTGCGGAGCCCCCGGACCCTGACCGCGCGGCGCCGGCGGGATGTTCGGCACCGCCCCTCCGGCAGGAAGCGCGCCGCCATGTTCGAGGAAAGGAATCTCGGCGAATCCCGCCATTACAGCAGCGCCGCTCTTTTTCTTCATGTATGCAGCGCCGCCCGATTGGTCTCCATGATTGTGATTCAGCAGAATGACCTTGATATCGGCCATCTTGAATCCGAGCTTCTCAATATTCTTTTCAACCGATTCGGCGGCGACCGCGTAACCTGCTCCAAACATGATGTGTCCCTGCGACGATGTCAGCAGGTACACTTCCCCGTTTGCGACACCGGCAAAATAAAGGTTGCCCATAATCTTGAAAGGCTCAGCCGGCCCGCTCGGATTCGTGATTTGCTGGCGAAGTTCCAGCGATTTCGCCGCGAGCTGTTTACCGAGCTCGACGGCTCTGGCCGTGAACGGCGGTTTGGGCAAAATGGCAGTTTGCGCATAAATGAAGGCGCAGCAAGCGGAAATAAGTAAAACGGCGAGCAGGAAATTTCGACGCATCGATTCGTCCTCCCGGATTGACTTGAAATACGGGCCTGCGTATTCTACGGCAACAACGCGATCACGATTGCGAACTACCGACCAGCTCTCGGGCTCGCACCTTGCCTGCACTGCGTTTCCGCATGCGGCTCAGAAGCTGGTCCAGACTCCACGGACCACCACCTACTGCAGACATGAGGAGATAGAGGAAGCAGAAATAGATTGACGCCTCCCCCACGATCAGACTCCGCCAGAAACCTCTTGGCGCCCACCTCAGCCAGTAAGCCACAGCCATTTGACCCGAGAGGATGAAGCTGACAGGACGCGTGAAGAGACCCAGCATCATCAATATTCCACCAGGCAACTCGAGCAGCCCGGCGAAACCGTGAAGCGTAACAAAGTTGTGGTCGATGCGTCCTTCCGGGAAGCCAAAGAGTTTCTCCGTCCCATGCTGGATGTACATAAACCCAGCCATGAATCTCATGATGCTCAGGAGATACGGCGTCCACTCTGGAGACGCGAAGGGACGGGCGCCTCTGACCTTTCCCCAGATCAGGTGATCGAGGCTCAACACGCCGCCCCCTGCCGCGGAGAGCAGGAGATAAACGAAACAGTAGAAGGCGGCCGCTTCGCCGTCATTTTTGAGTGTCCACAGACTGCCGGTCTCGTAGACGGGGCCTGCGAAGAACGCAATGGCCATCATCCCGGACAACACGAAAGTCACCGGACGCGTGAAAAGTCCCAAAATCACCAACACTCCCCCGGCGAATGCCAGGGGACCGGCCATTCCGTTGAGTGTCAAGAAATTGTGGTTCATGCCTCCAAATGGAAAGCCGAAGAGCAATTGCATTCCGTGCCGTATGAATACGATTCCCACAGCAATGCGCAATAGGCTCAGCAGGTACGGTCCCCATTTGGCTGCCGCGCTGTTTGATGACTTCTCCATGTCGTCTCCTTGTAAACGGGAGTATCAAAGCGGATGTGGAAATAAATGTCAAGCGAGCACCGGGATTCAGGAGAGCCGGAAGAATAAACACAAAGGCACGAAGGCACAAAGGAAGGCCGCATCAAACGATTTCCTTTGCGGCCTTCCTTTGTGCCTTCGTGCCTTTGTGTTTATTCTTCGGCTCTCCCGAATTGACATCAAAACCAGCACGGGGTATAGAAAAAGGCACCTTTCCAAGACGAAGAGGAGGTTTCGGTATGAAGCTTCGATTTCTGGCTGTCGTGACCGTGGTGGTATGGCTGGCGCCCGTGTTTGCAGTTGGCCAGACGTGGACTCCGCCGCGAACACCCTGGGACCATCCGGATCTGCAGGGCACGTGGGACAACCACAGCATCACCTCTCTGGAGCGGCCCGCCAGGTTTGCCGGGAGGGAGTTTCTCACTCCGGACGAAGTAGCTGAACTTGAAAAGAGGGCGATTCAAGAGAACACCGATGAAGCGCGATTCGGGGACAAGGCAAGAGATGTGGAGGCGGCGTATAACGATTTCTGGTGGGACCGGGCAACGAGCGTCGTCAAGACGCACCGCACGTCGCTGATTGTGGACCCGCCGGACGGTAAGATTCCTCCTTTGGTGCCGGAAGCGCAGAACAGACAAGGCGAAGCAGAACTCCGCTACCGGCCGTTGCGGGCCACAGGCGGCTTTGAGGCCGGCCGGGGCGCGGATTCATGGTTCGACCGCAGTCTGTGGGAACGTTGTATCACGCAGGGCCTCCCAAGGATTTCCAGTGCCGCGTACAACAGCAATATTCAAATTGTCCAGGGTCCGGACCGAGTGGTCATTCTCTACGAAATGATTCACGAAGCTCGCGTGGTCCCGCTGGACGGAAGTCCGCATCTGGACCCGCGCGTCCGGCAGTACCTCGGCGACTCGCGCGGCCGTTGGGACGGCAACACGCTGGTCGTAGATACGACGAACTTCACAGACAAGACGAACTTCAGAGGTTCCACCAGCGGCTTGCATATGATCGAACGCTTCACGCGCCTCGATCCCGACACAATCAACTACGAAGTCACATTCGACGATCCGACAACGTGGACGAAACCCTGGACGGCCGCAATTCCCTGGAGGAAGAGCCAGGGCCGGATTTTTGAGTACGCGTGTCACGAAGGGAATTACGGCATGACGGGTATCCTCAGTGGCGGCCGAGAAGAAGAGAAAGCCGCAAAGAAGGGATCATCATCGCGCTGAACGAACGCGGCTGAAGCCCGCGACTACATTCGGCATTCAAACATATACCGCCGCTCGCGCGGACGTAACGGAGGGAGACAACATGAGGTTCAGGTTGATAGGAGTGATCCTGTGCCTGCTATTCGCAGCTTCAGCAAGGGGTCAGGCTGCGGCGGGGCAGGAACAGAAACCGCAGATGGCGGAAGAAGTCTTCAAGAACGTCCAGATTCTCAAGGGTATTCCAGTTGACGAATTCATGGACACCATGGGTATGTTTTCCGCCGCCACCAGCATGAACTGCACGGATTGCCATACCTCGGACAGCACGGCCGGCTGGGAAAAATTTGGAACCGACACAGCGATGAAACGGACTGCGCGCAGGATGATGCTGATGGTGAACGCTCTCAACAAGAGCAGTTTCGCCGGAGCGCGCGCAGTGACTTGCTATACCTGTCATCGCGGCGACCAACGTCCGAAGGTCATCCCGAGTCTGGCAGTGCAATACGGCGTGCCTTCGGAAGATCCAAATGAAATTGAAATTGTTCCCGTTCGTGGCGCGCCTTCTGCCGAACAGGTCTTCGACAAATACATCCAGGCACTCGGCGGCGCCCAACGACTGGCCGCTCTGACCAGTTTTGTCGCCAGGGGAATATACTCGGGATACGACACCGATCATGCGAAGGTCCCGGTAGAAATCTTTGCCAAAGCTCCGAATCAGCGGACCACGATCGTTCACGCGCCCATCGGCGACAGCGTCAGGACTTACGACGGCCGCGCCGGGTGGATCGCGGCGCCGGACAAACCCGTGCCGTTGATGCCGCTGACCGGAGGTAACCTGGACGGCGCCAGGATAGAAGGGATTGTTGCTTTTCCTGCGCGGATCAAACAGGCTTTCACGCAATGGCGGTATGGCTCGACGGCAATCGACGATCGCAACGTCACGGTCGCCCAGGGAATCACCGCCGGGCAACCTCCCGTAAACTTCTACTTCGACGAACAGACCGGCCTGTTGGTGCGGTTGCTGCGCTATGCCGACACGGCAGTCGGCAGGGTTCCCACGCAAATCGACTACACCGATTATCGCGAGGTCGCCGGGGTGAAGGTGCCTTTTCGCTGGACCGCCACGTGGACGGACGGGCAGGCAACCACGGAGTTGAGCGAAGTGCGTCCGAACGTTGCGATCGAGGCTGCGCGGTTTACCAAACCAGCCCCGTCTCCGCCACCCAAAGTCCAATAAGGCTGGAAGGAACCACCAAAAAATCACTGATCACTAATGTCCAATCACTAACGACTAATGAAATTCAGGATTGAGAAATTTGAAAGAGAACGCGGGCTAAAGCCCGCGACTACATAGGGCCGGACTTTTTCGGCTGAACATTAGGACCATAATTGGGGACGAATGGTGATCCCAGTTCTAGCCTGAACGTGAGGACCGTTGTTGGGAACGAATGGTGATCCCAGTTTTCGCCTGAACGTGAGGACCAATGTTGGGACGAATGTTGATCCCAAATGTAGTCGCGGGCTTTAGCCCGCGTTCTCTTTCAAATTTCTCAATCCTGAATTTCATTAGTCATTAGTGATTGGACATTAGTTTAGTGAAATGAGAAGGAAAGAAACCACAAGAAGCACAAAATGCACAAGAATTCTTGTGCTCCTTGTGCCTTTTGTGGTTCCGTCCTTTCTGCTTGGAGATTTTGCAACACGCTCAAGTCAGGAGAGGTGTTAGCGAGGACAAACTATGAAAGATCGACGCGAATTCCTGAAGACGCTGGCCGCAGTTGGAGCCTGCGCCATGACGCCGGCCGGCGGACTGCTCGCCCAGCAGGCTGCTTACAAACCGACCGCAAGGGGCGGATGCATTGACGTCCATCATCACCTTTCGCCCCCACGTTTCGGTGGGGGTGGTGGCCGCGGTGGCGGCGGAGCAGGCCGGGGTGGTGGCGGAGGCCTGGCGGCGTGGACACCTCAGCAGTCCATTGAGCAGATGGACAAATTCGGCATCGGTGTTGCAATCCTCTCGCTCACACAGTCGGGCGACATCATCTATGACAATACGGAAAAGGCGCGCACCGCCGTCCGCACCGTGAATGACTTCGGCGCGAAGTGCATGCAGGACTATCCCAAACGCTTCGGATTCTTTGCGTCCATACCGTTCCCCGATGTCGAAGGTTCTCTGAAGGAAATCACTTATGCGTACGACACGCTGAAATGCGATGGGATCGGCATTTATACCAATGACCAGCAGGGTCACTGGCCCGGCGATCCGCGCCTGGAACCCATATGGGAAGAACTCGGCCGGCGCAAAGCCATCCTGTACATGCATCCCTGGGTACCATCGTGCTGCAACAATCTCAACTACGGCGCCTCATCCTTCATGAATGAGATCGACTTCGAAACGACGCGCGCGGTTACGAGTTTCATTACCAATGGCGTGTTGTTCCGGCATCCCGATCTTAAGTTAATCACTGCGCATTCGGGCGGAACGCTTCCCGTGCTCGCGGGCCGTATGAAGGATCGATACCCCGCCGACAGAAACCAATACATTCCGAACGGGCTCCTGGCCGAGATCAAGAAGCTCTACTACGATTGCGCGCATGCGACGTACAAGATGCCATGGGCGGCGTTGACCTCGCTGGTTCCGCCCACGCAATACCTGTTCGGAACCGATTACTCTCCGGAGCCTATTGAAACGACCGTCAATGAGATCCCCGGCCTGAGACTTTCCCGGGACGTTTTGGAAATGATGGAACGTAAAAATGCGGAGCGGTTGTTCCCACGCTTCAAGGTGTAAAGCTTAAGGAACGCGGGCTGAAGCCCGCGACTACATTGGGATCAACATCAGCCCGAATGTAGTCGCGGGCTTTAGCCCGCGTTCATTCGAAAGGACCGACTATGAAAGACAGTTCTGAAACGTCCCGGCGGCAGGTTTTGAAAAGTCTGGGGACGGCGGGTGTAGTAGCGATCCTGGGCGGAAGCAGCGCGTTCAGTCAGGAAAAAGTGAACAAGGTGAACGTTCGAAGCGGAGCAATCGATGTGCACCATCATCATCAACCGCCGGCCCTCGGCCCAGGCGCGGGCGGCAGAGGAGGTGGAGGCCCCTGGACACCGGAAAAGACTCTGGCGCAGATGGAAAAGTTCGGCATCAGTGTTGCAATTCTCTCGATGACCCAGATGGGCGACATCCTTTACACCGGCACGGAGGCCGGGCGAACCGCCGTGCGAACGGGCAATGACTACGGCGCGAAACTGATGCAGCAGCATCCCAAACAGTTCGGATTGTTTGGCGGCGTGCCGCTTCCGGACATCGAGGGTACGCTGAAGGAGATCGAATATTGTTATGACACTCTGAAAGTCGACGGCATCGGCATTTACAGCAACGACAATAAGGGCCGCTGGCCGGGTGACAAATACTTCGAGCCGATGTGGCAGGAGCTCAATCGCCGGAACGCCATCGTGTACATGCATCCTCTCGCTCCGATCTGCTGTAGAAGCCTTGAATATGGGCCGGCGGCATCGATGGTCGAGTTTGATTTCGACGTCACGCGGGCGGTCGCCAGCATTGTCGTGAACGGCGTCATGTTCCGGTACCCGAACATCCGATTTATCACCGTCCACTCCGGTGGAACAGTTCCGATGCTTGCCGGACGTATGAAGGACAGGGTTCCCAACGGCTCGGAAAAGTATCTTCCCAATGGGCTCTATGCTGAATTGAGGAAGTGGTATTACGACATCGCTCATGCGGCGTTTCCGTGGCCCATGGCGGCCCTGATGAAGTTTATGCCTCACGACCACATCCTGTTCGGAACGGACTATTCACCCGAACCGATCGAGTCCACCGTCAATGAACTTCCCGGCCTGGATCTCTCGAAGGACTTCATGCAGGCAATGGGACGCGGAAATGCCGAGCGGTTGTTCCCGCGGTTCAAGGCGTAAAGATCTGACCAATGCTCAATTCCCAATTCTCAGCCGATTAATTCGGGGGACAGACTCCGAATTAATCGGCTGAGAATTGGGAATTGAGCATTGGTCAGATCTTTTGTCCCCTGTTCCCGAATTACCGTGGAATCCGTGTAATCCGTGGGTGTTTCTGATAGTCTCCGCCCACGGATTGTCCGACATAAAACTAAAGTACTCGGGGTGGGGTCTCTCATCCCTTTCACGAGAGGAGGATCGATGAAGGGGCTTGCCGTTTCCTTTCTTTCCATTTTGCTCGCCACTGCTGTGAGTGCAGGTGTCCTCTGGGGTCAGGCGACAGCTCAAATCAGCGGAACCGTGAGAGATCCCAGCGGCGCCGTGTTGCCGGGAGTGGAAATCACCGCAACGCAAACCGACACAGGGATCGCCCGGACCACACTTACGAATGAAACCGGATCCTACGTTCTACCAAGCCTTCCGCTTGGTCCCTATAAGCTGGAGGCCGCCCTGTCCGGGTTCCGGACATTTGTGCAGACCGGCATTTTGCTGCAAGTCAACAGCAACCCCGTGATCAATCCCACGATGGAAGTGGGCCAGGTGAACCAGACAGTCGAGGTTCAGGCCAATGCGGCCCAGGTGGAGACGCGAAGTGCCGGTGTCGGCCAGGTCATCGAACAACAGAGAATTCTGGAATTGCCGCTCAATGGCCGCAACGTGACCGACCTGATCACGCTTTCGGGCGCGGCTGTTCAGACTGCCTTGTCCCGGGCCTTTGGAATGCGGACAGGTGTGCTGATATCCGTCGCCGGCGGAAACACTGACGGTGTCCAGTATTCATTGGATGGTGCCGCGCACATCAATCCATTCGACGGTTCCGGCATGCCGCTTCCATTTCCGGACGCGCTGCAGGAGTTCAAACTCTCGACCAGTTCGCAGGACGCCTCCAATGGAATGCACTCGGGAGCCGCCGTCAGCGCCGTGACGAAGTCTGGAACGAACCAATTTCATGGCGATCTGTTCGAGTTCGTGCGCAACAACGCCTTTAACGCCCGCGATGCTTTCGCGGTGAAGAATGACGGTTTGAAGCGCCACCAATTCGGCGGCGTCCTTGGCGGCCCAATCAAAAAAGACAAGGTGTTTTTCTTCACCGGCTATCAGGGAACGACGATTCGCCAGACTCCAATCAACAACACTGTATTTGTTCCCACGCCACAGATGCTGGCCGGCGACTTCACGATGTTTGCTTCTCCGGCCTGCCAAAACGGGCGCCAGATCGCTCTGAGAACTCCATTTGTGAATAATCAAGTCAGTCCGGCGCTTTTTAGCCCCGCCGCCCTCAAGATCGCTGCCAGGCTTCCCAAGGCGTTCGATGCATGCGGAAAATATTTAACAGGAAATATCCTTCACGAAAACGACCATCAGGTTCCGGCCCGCATCGATTATCAGTTCAGCGCCAAGCAGACCTTCTTTGCGCGATACATGCTGACCAGGATTCAAATCGCGGTTCCCTACGAACTGAATCCGGCTGACGTGCTGACGGCAGGCGGTGTCGGTTCGAATGACCAGGCCCATTCGCTGACGATCGGCAGCACGTATCTGCTGAGCGCGAACGTCGTGAACTCGCTGCGGCTGTCGGGCAATCGCGTCAGGGCCCAGAAACCGGGCGCCGCGATGTTTGGTCCCGGGGACGTCAGTATCAACGCTTTCACGTATCAGCCAAAGTACCTGACCATACCGGTGAATGGCGCGTTTTCGCTGGGAAGCGGTAATTTCAGCGAGAATTCTTTTGCCTACACTACGACGGTCGGGGCCAATGACGATCTGAGTATCGTCAAGGGATCGCATCAGTTCGCCTTCGGCGGACATTACATGCGCTCGATTGAGTGGTCGGTTGCTCAGGCGTGGTCGGGTGGATCCTATACGATCAATGGCTCGTTCACAGGCCTGGGTATGTCGGATTTTTTCCTTGGTAACGTAGCGCAGTTGCGGCAGGCCAATCCGAATCCATTGAACCTGAATCAGAACTTCTTTGGGATTTATGGCCAGGACACGTGGAAACTCACTCGAAAACTGACGATGACCTACGGCGTTCGCTGGGAGCCGTTCCTCCCAATGTCGTTTCCCCAGGGAGATCTCTATAATTTCAGCCTGACCAGATTTTATGCCAACCAGAGAAGCATGGTGATTCCCAATGCTCCACCGGGCTTCACTTATCCAGGCGACTCCGGCTTCAAAAGCAAATCGGGCATCGAAAGCAACTACAGGAATATCGATCCGAGGCTGGCGCTCGCCTGGGATCCGTCTGGTGATGGAAAAACAGCGATCAGGTTCGGGGCGGGAATCGCTCATGACTTTATCGAACAGGACCTGCATCTGAATACGTCGTCGGTGTCGCCATTTCGTCTGACTGTCATTCAATTAGGCAACATCAGTCTCGATAATCCATGGGCGACTTACCCGGGCGGGGATCCATTTCCTTACAACTTCAACAAGAGCAATCCCGCGTTCGCGCCATTCGGGTCCTATCTTCCTGTACCGCCGGATATGAGAACGCACAAGCAATACTCGTGGAACTTTGGCATCCAGCGCGAAGTGTCGCCAAGCTTGTTCGTTGCGGGTAACTACGTTGGAAACAAAATACTGCACATCTGGAACGCGATCGAACTCAATCCCGGCCTGTACATTGCCGGAAATTGCAGCGCGGGACAATACGGACTCGCAGCGCCAGGTCCGTGTTCAACGGCAGGAAACGTGAACCAACGCCGTCTGCTCAATCTGGCGAATCCGCAGGCAAACCTCGGATATCTGACTCAGTATGACGATGGCGGCACTCAGAACTATAACGGTCTGCTGCTGGAGACAAGGTGGCGTCCCAATTCGAAGGTGAACATCAACACGAATTACACCTGGTCGCGCTGCATCGGCTTGCCGATGATCACGCTTCTGAACCCCGGCGCCAACTACGTTCATCAGGCGTACCAGAACGTTGGCCCAGTGGATCGGAACCTGGACGTGGCCGATTGTGCACAGGACCGGCGGCAAATGTTCAACCTCACGACGGTTCTGCAAACGCCGAATTTCGCCAACAGGACGCTGAACGTGCTGGCTTCAGGCTGGACATTCTCGACAATCTTCCAGGCGAGGTCCGGCCAGCCTCTCAATCTGCTTCTGGGCAACGATCAGGCATTGAACGGATTTTCGGGCAATCCTCCTGGGACGCAGAGGCCGAATCAGGTACTGGCCAGCCCCTATGGCGACCGAAAGTCTTTGACGACTTACTTTAACGGGGCAGCGTTTGCAGTGCCGGCCCAGGGTACCTACGGGAATGTGGGCGCGTTTAGTGTCGTAGGACCCAGCTATTGGGATTGGAGCGAAGCCGTATCGAGGCAATTCCAGATTCGCGAAGGCCAGAGGATCGAGATTCGAGCTGAGGCGTTCAACGTGACCAATAGCCTGCGGCTCGGTAACCCGGGCACGACACTGGGTAATCCGAATACTTTCGGCAGGATCCTCTGCAGTGCGGCGAACGCCGCTGCAACCGGCTGCGGGGCGGGTGGCACATCAGGCGGCCCGCGAATCATGCAGTTCGCGCTGAAATACGTGTTCTGACCGGAAGAAACCTTTGAGCTCGAGCCTTGAACCTTTGAGCTCGAGCCTTGAACCTTTGAGCCTCGGTTTACGGGTTAGAGTCCTGCGAGATCAGCGCGAAGGGCTTGCTTCTGCTCGTCGGTCAGACGAATTTCGGCTTGAAGATCGGGCAGATCGATTCCGGCGGCAATTGGCACGGCGCCCTTTGTGTCAAACTTCAGATACTGCACGGAACTCAGGCGGCCGGTTCCGCGCTGCCGTTCGTCGAAGGTTCCCGACACCCGAACGCCGTTCTCGAGAAGGAGGTAGATCTTTTCGGGAAGGTTCAACCAGTGCTGCAGCTTCTGGTCCCTCAGGGCAGGATCCTCGATTTCGATGAGGAGTGTACACCCGAATTCTCCATCTTTCCCAAGCAGTTCGTTGTACGTGTCGATTTCGTGGCGAATGTCGGATTCGCGAACGAGGCGCTCTACCCGAATCATCTCCTGGATCTGGTATCGGATTGTCGTGTGGTTTTCGAACAACAATGTAATGTATTCGCCGATGTGAACGCGCCGGGGAGCCTTGATGCGCATGACTTCGGCACGAAACGCGTCGCGCCCGTCTTCGTAAGTCGCGTAATCAACGATCTGGTTGCGGTCAACCGGCCTCATTCTTTGAATCCATCCTCCCGGTATGCTCGCGCCATGATGCTCATCGGGTGCATCGGCTTGACCCCGGCGTGCTGTTGAAATTGAAGGGCGGCCAGCGGGCAATCGGTGGACCAGATTTCGGAGGCGCTGTCCTTCATGCCGTCGAACGCCCTCTTCCCGATGCGAGCCGAAGGCGCGAATCCTTCTGTCGTCATCGCGTGCGTTCCGTCGTGCCCGCAGCATTCCATGACGGTCGAGGGGACAACTCCAGGAATCTTGCGAAGCAGATCCCGGCCCTTGAAGCCCACGGCCTGGGCGCGAAGATGACACGGAGCGTGGTATCCGACCTTCGTTCCGGGTGTGCTTCGAAAATCCGTGTTGAAGCGGGGCTCATTGCGGATCGACCAGAGGAACTCGCTCGGATCCATTACTGCGGCCGCCAACTTTTTCGCGGCGGGACGGTCCTCGGCGCTGAGCAGGGTTGAATACTCTCTGCGCATCATCATCGAGCAGGTCGGGTTGATCGCAACGATCCTGGCGCCTTTCTCGACGAACGGAACCAGAATAGCGAGATTCGCGCGAGCCTGCCGGCGGAGCGATTCCAGGTCACCGTGCTCCCATGCCGGCATGCCGCAGCATTCCAAGCCTCGAACGCAACGCACGTCCACTTTGTTGCGCTCCATCACTTCGACGGTATCGCGTCCGATCTGAGGCTCGTTGTTCTGGACATAACAGGTCTGAAACAGAACTACTTCACCGCCGGTCCCGGACTTGATTTTCCCCGCGCGCGTTGCCCACTTTTCGAACGTCGTACCCGCAAAGTCCGGCAACAGCTTGTCGCGATGGATACCCAGAACCTTTTCCAGGAAGATCCGGTGCAACCGAACGCGGTTGGCAAGATTCGCGAAACCCAGACTGGAGCGGGCCAGGAGGCCCGCACGGTCGGGATTGCCGAGGACGCGGTCTCGCAGACGAAGTCCGTCGCGCTTCGTTCTCTGCGCTTTGAAGCGGTGCACGAGCCGGGGGAAATCCAGTCTGAACTCGTGTTTGTCACGCTCCGTGTACGGGCACTGGACCTCACACAGCTTGCACTGAAAGCAGGCGTCCATGATCTTGCCCGTCTCGGAGGCGGTAATGTGGCGAACATCGCCGTTGTGCTTTTCATCCAGCAGCGAAAAGAGAGTCGGGAAGCTGTCGCAGTACTTGAAGCAGAGCCGGCAGCCGTGGCAAATCTCGAATGTCCGCCGGATCTCTTTGTCCAGCGCGTCGGCGTCCCAGTACTTCTTCTCCGTTGGATCGTAGGAAAGCCCATCTGTCGGCTGATAGGCGATGTTCTTGTGCTCTTGCATTATTGATCGCTGCGCCCTATCGGGCTTTTGCATTCGCTCCGCTCATCTATTGATCGCTGCGCCCTATCGGGCTTGCATTCGCTCCGCTCATCACGAAATCGATTTCAAAAGATTGCTGAACTTGCCGGCATGGGACTTTTCAGCCTTGGCCAACGTTTCAAACCAGTCGGCAATTTCCGAAAAGCCTTCTTCCCGGGCCGCCTTGGCCATGCCGGGATACATATCGGTGTACTCGTGGGTCTCGCCGTGTACCGCCGACTTCAGGTTCAACGAAGTGTCACCGAAAGGCTGGTCCGTGGCCGGATCCCCAACCTTTTTCAGATAATCGAGATGACCGTGGGCGTGACCCGTCTCGCCTTCGGCGGTATCGCGAAAGTTGCCGGCAATCTCGGGATAACCTTCCACGTCGGCCACCTTTGCAAAGTATAGATAGCGCCGATTGGCCATGGATTCGCCGGCAAATGCGTCTTTCAAATTCTTATGCGTTTTGGTCCCTTTCAGATCAGCCATGTTGTTTTCCTTTCAAGAGCTTTGTTTGCGGCTTCGTGCCTGGAGTCCTGGTAATTCTATACACAAGGTTGGACTTCCGGGGCTGATCTGTCTAAGACATTGTTTCTATCATCTGGATAGGTTATTCCTATCAGTATGAGCGCCTATAAATTCACTCTCCGGCAGCTTCAATACGTGATCGCGGTTGCGGAAACCTTGAGCTTTCGGCGCGGGGCGGAGCGATGCAACGTGTCTCAGCCATCGTTGAGCGCCCAGGTAGCGGAGATGGAGGCAGCTCTTGGCGTTCCGCTCTTCGAGCGGGACCGGAGGGGTGTCATCGTGACAGTGGCCGGGAAAGAACTCCTGGAGAGAGCGCGGCGCGTCCTGGTGGAGGCCAGCGACCTGGTCGAGGCGGCGAGCCGCTTCGCCGACCCGCTCGCAGGCACGCTCCGGATCGGAGCGATTCCAACCATTGCGCCTTACCTTCTTCCGCGCGTCGTGCCGGCATTGCGAAAGGCCTACCCGCGCATGACTTTCGTCTGGACAGAAGATAAAACAGACGTTCTGGTACGCGCCATCAGCCATGGAGAACTCGATGCGGCATTGCTGGCGTTGGAAGCCAACCTCGCCGATTTGGAGTACTACGTCATTTCCAGGGATCCGTTTGTCCTTGCATCACCGATCGGCCACAAGCTGAGCAAATCTTCGTCGCCTGTGCCGCGTACCGTGCTGCGTGGCGAGCGTGTTCTGCTGCTCAATGACGGACACTGCTTTCGAGACCAGGTGATTGAATATTGCGCCAGCACCAAAATCGAAGAGCTTGGTTTCCGCGCGACAAGCTTGCCCACACTCGCCCAGATGGTTGCCAGCGGCACGGGCATCACGCTGTTGCCAAGCATCGCCGTCTCGACAGAAACTCACCGCTCCGAAATGGGGATTCGGCCTTTTGCCCACCCCGCTCCGTTCCGAACGATTGTCCTCGGGTGGCGACGGCGTTCGGCGCAGGTGACAATGTTGCGTGATGTTGGACATACGCTGCGCGTGATCGTAGAAAATGACAGGAACGAACGGAATCTTTCGAGAAAGCGCAGGACAAGGTGAAACATTTTTTCGGCCGCGCAATCACGTGACTGTTATACAAACGTCGCCTGCGAAGAAATTGGTATCGGCCCTGTTCGTAGGAGCATGTAAGAATTTAGCCTACATAAATAGTATTGACAAGTTACATGGCACTCTCTTATCGTGCCCGCGCAACCTGAAATTGTGCAGCCCGCAAAAAAGCTGAGTTGGCTCAAACAGTACGTCAGCAGCTAAGCCCCTCCTTGCAATAACCGCCTGGCCATGGATGGCGATTACCAGTCAGGTTGCTGTCTCCGGGTTCCAAATTACCAACGTGTGACGTGTCTATTTTCGAGCAACCAGAATCTCGTTCCGGGAGAAGTGTGTCTGGAAACGAGAGGGAGATGCCCACAATGACAAAGACTGTGAAAATTCTCGGTTTGATCCTGTTCGCTACCCTGATGGTCCTGGTAATGTCCGTTCCGCGGCCGATTGAAGGTCAGTCTGCGCTTCAAAGGGCGGCGGAGGCTCCGACAACGGCGCTGGACGCCAGAAAGGACGACCTCTTCAACGGTTTAGGAATAAAGGGCTCGCCCGTTGATGAATGCGTTGCAGCACCGGTCGCAAACCGTTCTTTCGAGGACAACAAGTTCATCTTTAATGAACTCGAGACGGTGGCGGACGGACTGGGGCCGGTTTACAACGATGCAGGATGCGGATCGTGTCATCAGGCTCCGATCGTCGGCGGCATTAGCCAATCCAAGGAAATGAGGGCCGGGTTTGCTACCCGCAATGGGTTTGTGAATCCCCCGGGCGGTTCGCTGATCCACCTTCGGGCTATTGCAGCCAACGTGCAGGAACGTCTGGACAACATTTCGCCGGACTATTTTTCGACGCTACGCACGACGCTCAACGTTATTGGGGATGGTTTCATAGAGGCCATTTCCGGCAATACAATCGGTGAGATTCGGAGCGACCAGCCAGCCGGATTCAAGGGCACCATCATTAATGTTCCGGTGGTCGAAGCACGTGGCAGGCTTCGCGTGGCACGTTTCGGGTGGAAGAACCAGCATGCCAGTCTCGTGTCGTTCTCCGGTGACGCCTATCTCAACGAGATGGGTATCACCAATGTTTTCGACGGGAGTAACGGCCGGGTGGAAAACACATCCATGGGAGCCTCTGTCAAAGACTACGACGGAGTAGCGGATCCGGAAGATGACGGCGACGACGTGGAAGCTTTCGCGAATTTCATGAGAGCGACCCGTGCTCCCGGTCGAGGACCGATCACGAATGCTGTGCTTCGCGGCGAAGATTTGTTCCACAAAGCCGCCTGTTCCATCTGTCACACACCGTCGATTACGACGGCTCCCGCCGGCACCGTAATCAACGCCGGCGAGTTTACAGTTCCGCCCGCGCTAGGGAACAAAGTCATCCACCCATTCAGTGACTTCATGTTGCACGATATCGGCACTGGCGATGGCATCGTCCAGAACGGTGGGGAAGCAACCAGGAACATGGTACGAACGCCGCCGCTGTGGGGAGTCCGCACGCGTATAGAGTTGATGCACGACGGCCTGGCGACCACTTACGCCGACGCAATCGAACGTCACGCGGGGCAGGCTACTTTCTCGCGGAACGTCTTCCATGTTCTCAGTAACTCTCAGAAAGCGGACCTCGTCGCTTTCCTGACTTCGCTGTGATTTGGAGCACGGAAAATAAGGAAACGAGGGGCCAGACCCCTCGTTTCCCTCTCACCACCAGTTGGAGGAGTTCATGAGATTCAAAAGATATGGACTTCTGTTTCTAACGATCGTCTGGCTCTTTCTGTCCGGCTGCGCAAAACCCCAGGCGGCGCTCATAGAGGAGGGACCTCCTCCGGAACCCGGACCGTTCGTCCCTTCCCGAACGGACTCTCCGCCGCGCAAGCTTCCGCCGCCTCAACCCGTCGAAGTGCGATCCAAAATCGCTCGTATATTCAACGGAGCCGCGCTGATCGATGAAGGGCGCACTCCTTATTTCACAGTAGGCGATTTTAATGGAGATCTTTCGCAGGACCTGGTCGTAGCGGTGAAGCCCGCGCCGGGCCGATTGTCGGAGATCAACGATCAATTGTCCAACTGGATACTTGTGGATCCGCGCCCGCCGGCCATCCCAGGTCAGGTCGCGAGGCGGGAACAGATTTATGTCGGGGAACGGGATTCGCTGCTTGCAGTAATACATGGCTATGGCCCTGAAGGCTGGCGCCATCGGGAAGCCACTCAAACCTACCTGGTCAAGAACGCTGCCGATGGTCCGATGATTTCCCGGCCGCACAATGAGGCGGTCCCTGCCAACAAAGAGAAACTTCCTCGCATCTCGGGTGATGTGATCGCCCAGACTGTCTCCGGACAGCCCGGATTCCTCTATTTCAACGGGGCCCGGTATGCGTGGTTCGACCCGGCGCATCCGCAGTTGATTCTCCATCCGCGAAGGGTGCACCAGTCCAGGGAGGAACGATGAAGCTCATAAACTCGAGTGCGCGGATGTGCGCGTCACTCTGCATTATTATAGCGGTAGCCGCAGGTCCGGTTCGGTCCCAGGCTGCGCAGGAACAGCCGAAACGGCCGGAATTTGAACGCATCACAGTTGAAGAGCTAAAGGCGATAATCGCGCGAAACGAACCCGTCGCAATACTGGACGTTCGCAGCGGAGAGGTCTACAGCCGCAGCGACAGCAAAATCAAGGGTGCAATCTTTATAAGAGCACGGCGGCTGGAGTCCAGGCTAGCCGTGGCGCCCCTGAAGGACATTCCGCGCGATACGCAAGTCGTAACGTACTGTTCCTGCCCGGATGAATCAACCAGCGGACGTGCGGCGCAAGTTTTGGTCGCGGCAGGCTTCAAACAGGTACGCGCCCTTAAAGGCGGTTGGCTCGCATGGTTGAAAGCCGGCGGTCCAGTGGAATTCAAACCCACGGGCCAGGATTAGGCTTGCTCCTCTTCTCCAATTTCACTTGCCTTTGATCTGTTTTCGGCAATACTTGGGCTCGCCATCACACAGTTGAAACTCGTGGACGTCAAGATTTGGCCTTAATCACTAGCAGGCTGCGGAAAAATGAGGTGTCCAAAATATCGCGCGAAGCGCATCCGAATACAGCCGCGTAGCGGCGACAGAATATAGCCCCACGCGTCAGCGTGGGGTATGCGTTGCAATTGAAGGTTAGCCCCGCGAGGGGCGGAAGATTCTTCAGAACCATCTTTCGCTTCTACGGAGCTCGTAAATCGAGGTCTACCGGGTCCCCACGCTGGCGCGTGGGGCTTACATTCTGTCGCCGCTACGCGGCTGTATTCGGATGCCTTCGGCAAGTCGCCGCTACAGTTCGGTCTGCGTATTCACAACATTTTTCCGCAGCCTGTTAGTTCTGGGACCTGGAGGATTCGTGAATAAAACAGCAAAGGTAGTCTTTCCGATAGCCATTTTGATCCTGATTTGCATTCCTCGTTTCGGCTTTTCTCAAACATCAGCAACGGGTGCGCTGACGGGGACAACAACGGACGCCACACCCGCCGTAGTACCTGGCGTGAAACTAACTCTTACCAACGAAGCCACGAAGGAAACGCGTTCGACAATCTCGAGTGAAACCGGCAGCTATTCATTTCTTCAACTCGCTCCGGGCTCCTATGTTCTCGAGGCTGCGCTGGAAGGCTTCAAAACGGCCGTTCGTTCCGGGGTTCGGATCGCGGTCACAGAAACCGCCCGGCTTGATATTCGGCTCGACGTTGGCGCGCTGTCGGAAACGATTTCCGTAGAAGCCGCGCCGCAGATGGTGCAGCAGGAAACAAGTGCGCTTGGACGCGTTGTAGGTGAAACGGTTGTTATGAACCTTCCCCTGGTCAGCCGGAACTTCACTCAGATTCTCGGGCTCTCGCCGGGAATTACGACCGACGTGACGAATGCGGCCGAGCTTGGCCGGGGCAGCGGAGGGCAGATCACTGCCCGGACCAGCGTCAACGGAAGCCGGGCATTTGACCACAATTTTCAAATCGACGGTGTGGACACCAACGATTTTCAGCAGAGCGACAACGGCTTGACTCCCGGCGCGGCGATACCCAATCCGGATACGATCCAGGAGTTCAAAGTCCAGACCGGTCAGGCCGACGCCTCCTTCGGGCGGAATGCCGGCGCCAACGTGAACATCATTACGAAGTCCGGCGCGAATGATTTTCACGGCTCTCTTTTCGAGTTCTTCCGCAATGAGGCTTTGAATGCCAATGATTTCTTCTTCAATCGCGCAGGACAGAAAAAGCCGGTCGTCAGGCAGAACCAATACGGAGGAACCATCGGAGGACCGATCAAGCGCGAGAAATTGCTGTTCTTCGGTTCCTATCAAGGGACAAAACAGTTCAACGGACTCGCCGCTGGAAAATTCAATGCGAAGTGCAGCTCGACGATTTTTTCTCCACCATTAACCAATGACCGGTCAGCGGGCGCGCTGGGTGCCTTGTTCGCCGGACGGGCGGGTCAAAATGGGGGCGTCGCCATCAGGGCGGATGGTTCCAACATCAACCCGGTCGCGTTGCGCTTACTCAACTTGAAGGGCGCCGACGGGGGCTATTTGTTGCCCACACCGCAGATCATCGATCCCAGCCAGCCGTTTGCCCGCCAGGGCTTTTCGGCGTTCAGCCAGCCGTGCACATTCGATGAAAACCAGTACATGGTGAATCTGGATTTCCTGCAGTCCGAAAAAAGCAAATTCACACTTCGTTCTTTTTATGCGGACAGCGATCAGCACGTGGAGTTTGGAGTGCCGGCAGCCAACGTCAAGGGATCGCCCTTGGCTTTGAAGGCGAGGTACACGGTCCTATCGCTGGCGCACAGCTATATTTTCAGTCCGCGTGTATTTAATGAACTGCGGGTCGGCACCTTCGTCAGTCTGCAGGCCTTGAAGCACAAGGGAGCATTCAAGTACTCCGACATCGGCGTCAATGCGCCATACATGTACGACATCTATCCCAACATTACGATCACCGGCTCTTATGTGGCGTCCGCCGGGCAGACCATCAACTATCCGCAGGGAGTCTATGCGATCCAGGACCATCTTTCGTATGTGCTGGGGACTCACAATGTTCGTTTCGGTGGAGGCGTCACTCGTCTCAAGACCAATCTCGACCACCAGATAGCAACGGCGGGTATCACGTTCCTGAGTTTTCCGGATTTCCTGTTGGGACTGGATTCAACCGCGAACGGGAGCCAGTTCAGCAACATCAGCGGATCGACCTATACTCCGGGCGATCGTTTCAAGAATATGCGTTTGTGGGACGGCGTTGCCTATATTCAGGATGATATGAAGTTCGGACAGCGCCTGTCATTGAACCTCGGCCTGCGATACGAGCGGCTTGGAGCTGTGACCGACGTTCTTGGGATCGGTGTAAATTTCGACCCGGCCCGCGGTGACCCGAATCCTCCGGCGCAGGGTACCTTTGCCGGTTACATCATTCCGAAAAACTTCTGCTGCGGAAACCAGTTTCCTGCGACCGGCGGCCTTCCTCCGGGTGCTATTCAAGGCGCCAACAGTCTGGGCATCGACGGTGACGGCCAGAACAACTTCGCGCCACGGGTGGGTTTTTCCTGGCAGGTCATTCCGAACTCAGCCCGGTTGCTGCTGCGCGGCGGCTATGGCGTATACTACAGCCACATCAGCGGCAACGCCGGTCCTCTCACGATGGGCGGTGTTTTTCGGAATAGCGGCGGTACAACACGTAACGGAATCGACGCGGCGGCACTCGCGTTTCAAAACCCGTTCGTACCTCTTCCCCCGGCATTCACCACGAACGTGGACAATCTCATCTGGTCGAAAACGCCTGTTACGCCTTTAACAGTGGACAGCGAAACTGCAATGGCGATGGACTACCGGCCGCCAATCACGCAGCAGTACAGCGTGAACGTACAAACGGAAGTCGCGCAGAACCTCCTGCTGGAAGTCGGTTATGTCGGTAGCCGGGGGACGCACCTGCAGCGGGGCCGAGCAACGAATCAGGCACTCATCGCGAGCCCTTCCAACCCCGTTCGCGGTATTACGACGAATACAGTGGCAAATGTCCGGCAGCGCGTCCCTCTTCTGGGCTTTGCGGCAACGGGAATAAACTTCAAGGAAACGTCGGGAGCGACCTGGTACAACGGTTTGCAGACTAGTCTGACAAAGCGGATGAGCCGAGGTCTGCAGTTTTTGACGTCGTATACCTGGTCTAAAACCATGGATCTGGATGCCTCGCGGTCTTATCTGGCCTATCAGGGCGGATTCCAACCGGGAGACGAACGGGCGAGCAAGAAGCAGGGTTATGGGAAGTCCGAAACGAGCCGCGACCACCGGCTTGTTTTCAGCTATGTCTACGAGATTCCGAGTGTCGCCGGAGGGAATCGTGTGATTGGAAAGCTGGGGAGTGGATGGTCGGTCTCGGGTGTGGCCGCTGTCCAAAGCGGAACGCCCCTTACCATTCTGTATACCAACTCGAATAACGTCACCGGACTAACCGGCGACCGTGCGCAACTGGCCGTGGGCTGCACTCACGCCGATCTGGTCACCTCCGGCCGAATGCAGGACCGGATCTCCCGTTACTTCAATCCTGCGTGTTTCACGGCGCCGCCAGTGGTCGGCGACGACGGCCGAGCCACCGCCTTCGGAAACAGCGGCGCAAGCATTGTCACGGGGCCGGGCCAGTCGAACGTTGATATGTCGATTCTGAAAAAGATTCCACTGAAGGAAAGCCGGCTCCTGGAATTCCGGGCCGAGTTCTTCAATCTGTTCAACACGTCTCAGTTCAGCAATCCAGACACGAATTTCAGTTCCTCGACGTTCGGACAGATTTCATCGACAGCCGTCAATCCGCGGTTTGTCCAGTTTGCGCTCAAGTTGACCTTCTAGCGGAGAGTGGAATTAACCACAAAGGCACAAAGGCACAAAGAAATTGTGCCTTTGTGTCTTTTGGTTAATTCCGTGCGTTCACGGTGACATCCACATCGTAAGGGGCCGTCAACTGTCCGTCGCTGGCAATTGCGCGAAGCCGGTACGTGCCGGGTGCGCTGAAGCTCACCTTCGTCTCCAGCGTTGCGGGTTTTCCGTAAATGCGCTGGCTCATGATGTCCGGATCAAAACGAACTTTGCCCGAACCGCGGTAAACGATCCATCGGATCCGCACGCCTTGCTGGAGGCGGCCCGTCGGATCAGAGAGCGGCTTCGGCCGTCCATCGTCATTGGCCGTCGCAGTCAATGTCAGTGTGTCTCCCAATTTGATGGTTTGAGCAGGACTGCCCGTTGTGACGGGCGGAAGATTCTCATGATCGACGTCACCGATGCCCGTGGTCATCAACATGGAATCGCGCGGGGAATTCTTGGAGATGACTTCTTTATCGGCTTCCCATTCCGGCTGCAGCCACCCTTTTGACTGGCTGGTCTTCCCATATGAAGTCAGTGTCCAGACAACACGCTTCTCTTTGGGCCAGTCTTTCGGGACAATGACTCTGAAAACCCACCATCTCGGCGCGGGGTAGAAATGTGTTGGCTGGCCCTGATCGATATTGTCCAGGTCGAAGTGGTTGTCTGGACCAATTGGAATGTCGACCTCTTCCTCCGAGTTCCTGTTGAAATACCCGAAATACAGCGAGTATGTCCCGTCGGGGTTCGTTCCCCAGCCGTTGAAGGTAGGGCTCACGTCCTGTCCCCTCGCGTATCGGATCTGCGCGACCACGCGGACAGCGCCGGCAACCAATAGAAGAGCAATTGAGCCGGCGACGGCCCAACGGAGGTACGGCCTCATTCCGATGTTCCTTTCCTCAGCGAGAGCTGCTCAATGCCTGCCGCTTCGCTTTTCGCGCGTCCGTCTCTTTTTTGAAATCCTGGTCGGACATGTAATACCAGCTGATCCACGCCGATCCCATTTCATCGATCGTCCGTTGTCCCCATGTGATCTGGGCGTCCGGATCAGGGTTGAATTTGTTCGCGGCCGTGTTGTCATGCCACGAAATGGAATGCAGAACAGTCCCTGCCGGCAGCAGCGGTGCTGCGTCGTCGTGGTAGACATAGTTGATGTGCCAGTTGAAATAGAACCTGGCGCAGGACAGCATCTCGCTCTTTCCGGTGGGGTAAATGGCCTCCAGGCACTCTGCCTTTCCGCGGTTATGCATGTGGGGCTGGAATGACAACAGCCGTGTGGCCTTCGCCAGCGTGAGATAACCATCCGACCGGATGTTGTCCGTGTTAGGCCGCAGGTCGATCTCCGCCACGCTGACCGTTGTCGAAGAAATCACGTGATTCGGAACATAACCTTTGGGATAGAACTTGAGGGCCAGAGCGACGTTCAGCGGCGTCTCCTTGCCGACGGCATGGAGGTGCATCTGGAAGTTGACCTTTGTTCCCGCTTTGATCAACCGGCCGGACCCGTCGGGAAAGACGTCGCCTCTCTTGCCGATCGCGTACTCATTGAGAAAGACGCCCTGCTCTCCTACCGCGAGCGCCCCGTCGGTTCCATCGAGCTGGCCGCTGTTGCGAGTCTGGTCTACGGCCTCCACGATCGACGTTCGGATATGGTGGATTACCGGGAATCCCTTGATGGGAATGATCTGCACACCGCGGATGTATCGATCCTCCGTCAGACCGGGATCCACGAGAATGTCCGGCCACTGATCCGGCGCATTCGCCTTGACGACGAAGTCCTTCGGCAAATTGATGATGAGATCCGGCTGCCCGATCTGCCATGTTTCCTTGTCTTCGAATTTGCGAGGCTGTGGCATGTCGGCGGGATTTCCCTGCGGCGCTCCGCTGTCCACCCACTTGACGATGACCGCGATTTCTTCATCCGACAAGGAGATGTCGTTACTGAACTGTTGGACGCCCACGTTTTTATCGATGTGCCATGGCGGCATCTCGCGCGCGAGAATCTTCTGCTTGATCGACTTCGCCCAGGGTCTGGATTCCTCATACGTCACCAGAGACATCGGCGCAAACGTCCCCGGGTGATGACATGTCTGACAGCGCTCCTGCAGGATCGGTGCGACATCCTTGCTAAACGTCACCTGCGCCTGCGCCGTCTGCGCGCTGGGCGATGCCGACTGTCCGGCTATTGCCAGGGTCGCCATCAATGTAAGAACGACCATAACGGATAGGATCCTCATATGCGCTACCTCCTGAGAACGGCTCTTCCAGTTTGTACGAGTGCTTCTGTCGTTATATACGCAATGTTCCCCTATATATGCAAATTCTTTCGATAGCGAACGCGGGCTAAGGTAATTCGGGGACAGACGCATAAATCACCTAATTACGATCAACGGTCTTTTAATCGTAATTAGGTGATTTATGCGTCTGTCCCCGAATTACCTTAGCCCGCGTTCGCCTCAAAACATCTTACTCTTGTGTTCCGACAACCAACAAAACACTGTTGGGATCCGCGTTCAGATCGAAATTGCCGGATGCAACGACTCGAGCCGCGCCCAAGGCTTGGAAAAGTTCATTGGCGGGGGGCGGCGGCGGCTTGGCGCCAACAGAGATAAGCACGCCAACGACGGGGTTCGAAAACGCCGTCTGACGCACCGCGTCGACCTTCCAGCCGCCCGCGCCGATGGCCTCACGAAGTTCGCTCGCGTACTGAAGCGCTTCCTCATCTCCCATGACGGCGCTGATGGAAATGTGTCGCGCCGGACCTGCTGAAAGCGCCTTCGAAATCGTCTCAGCCTGCATTTGGTCCAGCTTGCGCGGCCGCCGATCTGTGGCATGCCGGCTGTGATCGAGCAGGGATTGATAGATTGACGGGCCTTCGGCCAGGTTTATTCCCAGTCCTGCCAGGTATTGAAGCCTCAAATTACGATCGCGATTGATTTCGGCATCCGCCAGCCAGGGAGCGAGATCCGAGTCGCGGACGACGAAACTGCCGAGCAAGTCGGCGGCAGAGTTGAATCCCACCTCTCCCAGCGACTTCACCACGTTGACGTGATCTCTGCGGCTCAGTCTCTTTTCGAGTTCCTCGGCGCTGGTGTCTGCTGCAGAATCCCGACCGAGCAGGAGGATGTCGTATCCCACCCCGCCTCGGTTGTTGCTCCAGACCGTACCTCCGGGAAAGACTTCAAAGAATGTCGCGAACTCGCTTTTCACGACTTCCCTGCTGCTCTGATAGAGCGGGACCCACTGCGAGACGACGCCGCCCGGATTCAGATGCCGCCGGACCAGCTCGAAGTACTCGCGCGTGTAGAGGGCCGCAGCGCCCTTGACCCAGGGGTGAATAGGGTCGGAGGTGATCACGTCGAACTTTTCCTCCGTTGTCAGCAGGTAGTGCCGCGCGTCGTCATACACGATCTTTACACGTGGATCTTCAATAACGTTGTAATTCTGGGCGGCGAAGTATTTCGCAACAACCGTGGGTATGAGCGGCTCGATCTCGCAGATAACGATTCTCTCGACGCTGGGATGAGTGACGAAGCTTCCGGAGGTCACGCCCGCACCGAATCCGACGATCAATACCGATCGCGGCCGAGCATGGAGCAGCCCCGGCAGGTGGCCGAGCATTCGCTGCAGGCGCATGTCCTCTCGTTCGGTGGACGCTTCAATTTTGCCGCTCACATGAAAGTTCCGCGCTCCAGCCGATGTTTCCGACACGGCGATGGATGCATTCATTCCTTCGCCGGCGTAAAGGATTTTGGGAACCTCCCGCTGCGACTGAGTCAGCGCGAGATTACGGCCGTAGGCAATGAGTCCACCAGGCACCGGAGCGATCGTGAATATGAAGGCGGCCCCGGCGAGCGCCGCCACAATGGCTCTACGAGATGGCGAGAGAGCCAACAGCGCGGCCGCGACAGCAAGTCCGATGAGCGTCTGCTGCGAATGTTGGGTTCCGATCCACGGAATCAAGAAAACGCTGAACCCGATTGCGCCGATGATCGCCCCGATCGTGTTCGCCGCATACACGCCGCCGACCAGCCGGCCCGGATCGTCTCCGCGAGCGCCTGCAGACGCCAGCGCCAGCGGAAAGCTTGCGCCCCACAGACACGCGGCCGGCAGCAGCGCCCACATCGACCGGACCAGGTCCAGGTGAAAGTTCAACCAGGGATTCCGAACCAATGTGACATCGACCGGCCAGTAGGGAAGGATTGCAGTCAACATATATGCCGACCATGCAATCGCAGCGGCGAGCAGCATCTGGCAGATTCCCAGGTCCCGGCGCGGATTCGCGCTGGATCGCGACACGGCAGCTCCGGCGCTGCTGCCGATCCCGAGTCCCAGCAGAAAGACTGCAACAATGATCGAGAATGCATAAACCGAAGCGCCGAGCATCAGCGACAACAAACGTGTCCAGACAACCTCTGCGCCCAGCGCGCACAAACCCGAAAGACCAATGACGACGTAAATCTTCCGCGCTCCACTGTAGCGGCGGTCTATAACGGGCGGCGATGCGTCCGGATGCTTAAATTGCCGGCGGTCATAGATCGCCGCTGCAGCAGCGATCAGCCCAATCGATAAATTGATTCCCGCCGCAACATAGGTTGCAATGACCGCGTCGTAGACACGCAGCAGATAGAATCCGGCAACGAGACACCCAAATACCGATCCCACAATGTTGGCGCCGTAGAAGAATCCAAGCCACGAGATTCCGCGCGGCGTGGCTTCGACCCACCGGGCAAGGGCAGGCAGCGTCGCGCCCATCAGGAGCGTCGGCGGCACCAGACACATCGCGGAGACCAGAGCGCTGTGAACATGAGGCAATGCGAAGGACAGCAGCACTCCGTAGATCGCAATGCCCGTCTCCAGCAGAGCATATATATAGAAAGGATGGCGGCGCGGCCCGATGACGCGCGGCAGCGCCAGGCTTCCGGCGCACAGTCCGCCCATGAACGTTCCCAGCAAAACCGCGATGGAAATTGCCGACGAACCAGTCACCAGCTGCAGAAGCTGGAACCAGACGATCTCGTACATCAACGCCGCTGCGCCACTGCCGGCGAACAAGAGGGTTAGGAGAGGAAGGAAACGGTCGGGTTTCATCATCATCGCCGAACGCGGGCTAAAGCCCGCGACTACATTTCAGGCCGAAACATGGATCCCAAATGTAGTCGCGGGCTTTAGCCCGCGTTCAGAACATATACTTCAACGCGAACTGCAGGATCCTCGGATCCAGCGACGTGCGGATCTGGCCGAAGGTGCCTGCACTCAAATTCATATTGATCGTTCCGGCACGAAAGCTATTCGTCACGTTGTACGCCTCGACTCGAAACTCCATGCTCTGGGCTTCGCGAATCCGGAATACGCGCGCCAGGGCCATATCGAATTGCCAGCTCGGAGGTAACACGATATTGACTCGGCCCAGCGTACCGAGGCTGCCTAAAGGCGGTACTGCGAACGCTGCCGGATTCAGGTATTGAGTCGAAGGCCGGCCGGACTTATCGAGGTACAGGTCCGCGAGGACTTGATTCGGCCTCTGGCTCGAGACGTCCGTCAAGGCACGATCCAAACCGCTGGCTCCGCTTCCTCCTGTGGCGCTGCCTCCGCTTGTCACCGTGCGGTTTCCAGTCTGGGCCGTTGCCGTATTCAGCGGTGCGTTCGTGGATCTCCTGTAGATTCCCGATAACCGCCATCCCGCCCCAAGCAACCGCAGTGTGGAATTCGCAAACTGTGGCGTTTCGGCCACGGCCGTCAAATTGAAGTTGTGCCGCTGGTCTGTTTCGCAATTGGCGCGGTCCAGCCGCCGGTTTCTGGGATCCTGATATGTGTCGTCCACATTCAGGCTGGTGCCGAAGATGGACCTTCCACCGTAGTCGCCGATGCAATGCGAAAGTGTATAGTTCGCGTTAACAGTAACGCCGCGGCTTGTTCGACGCTGAACGGACAGGAGCATTCCGTGGTAATTCTGCGTGCCCCCGCTACCGGCGCGGGCCATCCGCCCGATCTCATTTCTAAAAGCCGGATTCTCGAAGCTCAACACACGGCGATCCTGCGTATTGGCAAGTGTGGAACAGGCGGCGCCCGCTGCCACTTTGTAATAAACGGCCTTCCCATTGAGGAAGCAGTTTCCGCCGGCGTCGCCGGTTCCCGGCACAAAGATCGCCGAATTGAGCGGATCTGCAACCTGAATGTGAATCACATTGCTTCCCAGGTAGCTGGCGGAAACCAGCGTTCCCGAAACAACTTCTCTTTGGATGCTGAGGTTCCATGATTGAGTGTACGCAGGCTTCAGATCCGGATCGTTGACGAAGTAATCGCCAAGAGTCACCCAGGGCATATTCCTGGTAAGTTCAATCGGGAACGGATTCCCACCGAGATAACCCTGCCATGGATCGTCGAAGCCTCCAGCCGGTACCAGCGCGCGAAGAAATTGGCCCCACGGCGGCTGACCGATTTGCGTTCCCTGGCGATATTGCGTCGGGATGTCTTCATAGTTCAGACCATATGAAGCCCGGACCGACGTGCGGCCATTCCCCTCCACATCCCATGCAAAGCCAAGGTGCGGTGAGAAGTTGCCCCAGAAAGAGTTCCAGACATCCGATTTCGGTTTCGCTGCATTGGCGCCGTTATTCTTCTGCACAAAACCAGGGTCTCCGGCGTAAACCATACCGGGAGGCGCGTTCACGAATACGGTGCTCCGAAGGCCCTGCCGGTACCGGTCGATGTCGAAATTCAGCACATCGGGGACCGGCCGGCGGTAGTCCATAATCGGGAAAATGGGCGACCACCGCAGACCATAGTTCATGGTCAGCCGCGGTCTGATCTGCCAGGCATCCTGAGCAAACACCGAGAAGTAGTTCACCCTTGCGTGGAAGAGATTGGAGTTGCCCTGCGAAAAGTCGCTCACTTTTCCCGTGAGAAAATCCGCCAACCCCAACCCGGTTTGCTGGCCGTTGAAGGTGAAGACGCCCGCGGATGCGACGTTGGCGGCGGAGTTCGACCTCGATTCCGCAACGTAGCCCCCGAAGCTGAATTGATGCGCTCCCCGCGTCAGGCTGACGTCGTCAGAGATCTGGTACAAGTTGCCTCTGAAAAGGCCGGGGCCGCCTCCAAGTGAAAACCCGGCGCTGATGGTGACGTTCATGGCTTTCGGAACGTAACTGAAACTCTTGATACCGACATCGGCAGCTTCGAAATACTGGTCGTAATTGCGTGTCTGGTTCGCCCTGCTGAACGACAAACGAAACGCGTTGACCATGCTGGGACTGATCAGGTACGTGCTGCCCAGAGTGAACGCATGGGCCCAGGAGGTGGCATAGTTCCCCGCATTCAATACGTTGTCGGGCGTGTATTGGAAGGGGGATTTGGGATCGTTGTTTGCGGTCAGAAAGCGTCCGAACAGAGAGTGCTTGCTGCTCAGCTGGTAGTCCATCCGCCCAACGATCTGTGTGTCGTTGCTGTTGCTCCTGCGGCCATACGTCAATTCGCCGCAAGGGTTGTCGGGCTTCAGAAGCCTGCTGCTGAGCTTCACTGCCGCCGGACTGAACACGGACGGGTCAACGCGGTTGTTGACGAATGGAGCTCTCAGTGTAATCTGACGGTTTGCATTGCAGGCCGGAGAGGCGAAGGCCGTGAAGTCGCCGGCAAGCATCGCGGCTGTGGGGAGAAAGGATCGCGTGTCCTGAGGGTCCTGACGTGTTGTAGTGCCCTGGTAGCCGGCGAAGAAGAAGAGTTTGTTTTCCTGAATCGGCCCGCCCACCGTGCCTCCGAACTGGTGGCGCTTCAGAGTGCTGTGCTGGGTTGCATAAAAATTCCGGGCGTTGAACAGATCGTTGCGCACGAATTCGAACAAGTTGCCGTGAAAATCATTCGTGCCTGACTTCGTTACCGAGGCGACCGCGGTCGCCCGCGAGGCCTTGGCAGACAGCCCGGTGCTCTCCACCTTGAACTCGGCGAGCGCATCGGGGAATGGAAGCGGCAGGCCATAGCCGTCGTATGGATCAATATGGCGGATCCCGTCGAGGGTATAGTCGGCTCCGGTCCCGAGACTGCCGGCAGTCGAGATGATCAGCCTGTTGGGGAAACTCCGGCCACCCGCCGGCGCCATCTGGACTGCTGCGCCGGACAATAGGATCAGTTCCTGTGCATTGCGTCCGTTGAGTGGCAGCTCCACAATGCGCTTGGTCTCCATCACTGCGCCGACACCCACACTCCGAGTTTCGACAAGCGTTGCGTTGGCCTGCACCTCAACCTGTTCGGCAACCTGGCCGACCGCGAGGACGACGTTGATGACCGGATTGCTGTTGACTTGCAGAACGATTCCGGTTTGTACAAATGTACGGAACCCCTGCAAAGCCGCCTCGAACCGATATGGGCCCAGCGCCAGGTTCGGCAGAATGTAGGATCCGGTTTCATTCGTGATGGTAGTGCGGATGATCCCGGTGTCGGTCTGCGTTGCCGTTACTTCAACGCCGGGCAAGACCGCACCGCTTTGATCCCGAACGCTGCCGTTGATCTGCGCCGACGCCTGGGCCCAGACGCTGCCGCAGGTCATCGGGGACGGCAGTGCAATAAGCAGGAACAGGCAAATCCGTTTCATCCGACCTCCTGACATTATTTGCGAGAGAAACGCGGGCTTTAGCCCGCGTTCAGAACATGTACTTCAGCGCGAACTGCAGGATCCTCGGATCCAGAGAAGTGCGGATCTGGCCGAAGGTGTTTGAATTGTACGCTGTGGCTGCTGTAGGCAGCGGTCCAGGCCGGAAGCTGTTCGTCACGTTATACGCTTCGAGCCGAAACTCCAGGTTCTGGCTTTCGCGGAAGCGGAAAATCCGCGACAGGGCCGCATCGAATTGCCAGGTTGGCGGAGCCTTCACATTCACGCGCCCGAAGTTGCCAAGGCTGCCTGGAGGCGCAGGCGCGAACGCCGCAGGGTCCAGGTATTGGGTCATCGGGCCTTTGGACTTGTCCTTATATATATTCTCGGATACCTGGTTCGGCCTTTGGTTGACGATATCGTTCAGCGCGCGATCCACACCGCTCGTCACAGTGAGAAATGTGTCCGTGGTCCATCTGTAGATCCCTGATAATCGCCATCCTCCAGCCAGCATCCGCAGCTTTTGATTGGCAAACCGTGGCGTTTCGGCCACGGTCGTCAGATTGAAAGCGTGCCGCACGTCCGATATACAATTGGCGCGATCCAGCCGCCGGTTGGTCGCATCCTGGTAAGTTTCATCGGCGCCCAGGCTCACTCCACGGGAGCTTCTGCCCGAATAATCGCCGACGCAATGGGCGAAAGTGTAGTTGCCGGTCACGGCCACACCGCGATTGGTGCGGCGCTGGAGAGAGAGAAGCATTCCGTTATAACTCTGCGTACCTCCAAAAACATACTCGGACATCCTTCCGATGCCTCGTCCCTCCGCCGGATTCACAAAGTTCAACCGCCGCCGCGTATCGGTATTTGCGAGTGTGGAGCACGTTCCACTGACGACCACCCCGTTCGGCAGGGTGCAATTGGTGCCGGGGAAGAAGAGAGAAGGATTGAGCGATATCTGGGCCCACAAGTGCGTTGTCTCGCTTCCCAGATAACTCGCAGACGCCAGCCAGGCCGATGCGATCTGCCGTTGTACGGTGAGGTTCCACGACCCGATGTAGGTCGGAGAGATATCGGGGCGCTGGCTTTGATACACGCCGCCCACGGCCGGGAAGGTCGAATTAACAGTAAGCTGAAACGGAAATGGATTCCCGCCGGGAATGCCGCGCCATGGATCATCCAGACCGCCTGGCGGGAAAGGTAGAGAAGTGTTGCTCGCCCAGGGCGGCTGACCGATCGATTCCCCGTGGCGCATCTGGAGCGGATACTCTTCGAAGCTCAACGCATACGAAGCCCTTACCGATGTGCGGCCGTTCCCTTCAATATCCCAGGCTAATCCGAGGCGCGGCGACAAATTGAGCCAACGGGTCGCCCAGACATCATTGGGGCCCGAAAGAGGAAAGTCGGCGTCTCCGTGGTAAAGCATTCCGGCCGGCGCGTTCTTGAACACGGTGCTCTTCTGCCCCTTCACAAACCGGTCGTAGTTGAAAACCATGACTGTTGGAACCGGGTTGCGCATGTCCTTCATCGGAAAGATTGGCTGCCATCGAAGGCCATAGTTCATGGTCAGCCGTGGTGTGACCTTCCAGGCATCCTGCGCATACAGCGCAAACTGGTTGTTCCTTGCGTAGAGTCGATTGGAGTCGCCCTGCAGGAAAGTGTTCGGTCTTCCCCGGAGAAAGTCCGCCAAACCCAAACCGCTTTCCGTGCCGCTGAAGGTGAACTGCCCGGACGCCGCCCAGGCATTGACGTTCGCCCGCGAGTGCACCAGCGTTCCGCCAAAGCCGATCTGGTGCTGCGCTGTAGTCCAACTCACATCATTGGCCATAGTGTAGGCAGTGGTTGTGAAATTGGAATCGCTTTGAGTGCCACCACCGATCGAAAACCCGCCGGTCACGGTGAGAGTCATGTATTTCGGGACATACGCATACGCGTTGATCCCCACATCCTGGAACTCGAAAAATTTGGCGCCCACGCGCTGCTGGTTTGTCCGTGTGATCCCCAGACGGAACGCGTTGATCATGTTCGGATTGATCAGATAGGTGCTGCCGATGGTGCCGGCATGGGCGTGATCGTTGTAGCCGGCCACTGTCGTGTTCAGGATGTTGTCCGGCGTGTAGGTGAAGGGGTGGATGATTTTCAGCGTGTTCCATACATAACGCCCGAACAGGGAGTGCTTTTCGCTCAATTGATAATCGACGCGGCTGACGATCTGCCCATTGTTCGAATCGTTTCTCCGGCCGAATTTGAATTCGCCGCAGGGATCGCTGGTCTTCGGCAGTTTGCTGACGATGTTTAGAGCAGCCTTGCTGAACATTGAAGGATCAATTCGATTGTTCATAAAGGGCACCGCCAGGTTGATCGGCCGGCCGACGTTACAGGCCGGAGAGGTGATGGCGGTGAAGTCGCCCGCGAGCATTGCTGCTGTGGGAAGGTAAGCTCGAGTGTCCAACGGATCCTGACGGACGATGGTGCCCTGATAGCCGCCGAAGAAAAAGAGCTTGTTCTTTTGAATGGGGCCGCCTACGGTTCCTCCGAACTGATTGCGTTTAAGAGTGCTGCGAACCTTCTTGCCGGTTACCGGATCTACCAGCGCAAAATACGATGTCGCATTGAACAGATCGTTGCGCACAAATTCGAACAGGTTGCCGTGAAAGTCGTTCGTGCCCGACTTCGTCACCGCGCCCACCGAGGATCCTCGCGCGTTTTGTGCCGACAGCCCGCTGCTTTCCACCCTGAATTCCTGCAGCGCATCGGGGAACGGGAGGGGCATGGCCTGACCGTCGTACGAGTCGATGTGGCGGATTCCGTCCAGTTCGTAATTCGTTCCGAAACCCAGGGAACCGCCGGCTGAGATAGCTATCCTGTCGGGGAACTGGCGGCCGGACGTCACTCCCATGGAGACGGCTGCCCCGGACAACAGCACCAGGTCCTGCACGTTTCGTCCGTTAAGCGGGAGCTCGACGATGCGGGTGTTCTCCATGACCTGGCCGATTCCCACGTTTCGCGTTTCGACCAGCGTCGCGTTGGCCTGGACCTCGACCTGTTCGGTGACCTGGCCGATTTCGAGTACCACGTTGATTACCGGGCTGCCGTTGATCTGCAGGACAATTCCGGTTTGCACAAACGAACGGAACCCGGGCAAACCCGCCTCCAGCCGATAGGGCCCTACCGCCAGGTTCGGCAGAATGAAGGATCCGGCTTCATTCGTAACCGTACTTCGAATGATGCCGGTGTCGGTTTGGGTTGCCATTACTTCCACGCCGGGTAGCACTGCGCCGCTCGAATCCCGGACCGTGCCGCTCATTTGAGCCGTCGCCTGAGCCCAAACGTCGGCGCAGGTGACGGCAGATCCCAACAGTCCAACGCACAAAGCAATCCAGATCCGTTTCATGCCTCCACCTCTCTGCCTGCCGTTTTCGCCATCCGTCCACAAGTTACGTACCAGTGGCAGTATCGCGACCACGGATTCCCCTCCTTGAAATCAAGCAGGGAAATCCGTTTGTCGAATCCGACCACGGTTGTTTAATTTGCTCTAATTGGCGCCGATAATAAGCTCGGCTTGTTGCGGGGTCAAATCATTTTCGGGTGAGAGTGAGAATCAGAGACTACGGCGGCTCTGGCTCCTGTCAATCAAGTAGCCGATGACGCCTACAATGGCCATCACGACGATTACTCGGACTGCAACGCCGAACGCCAGCTGCATACGATCCTCCGCTACCGCTAAAAGGAACCACCGATGAATGGCATCATGCGGCCAAAATATATGACGCCAAGCCAGAGAAATATTGCAGACGCGGCGATAACCTTGGCTGTCAGCGGTGCGTCATCGCCCGGTCCCAGAGCCCAGGGCTCGTCGAACACCGTAAGGTAAAGGGCGTTTACGCCGGCGACCATTACTAACGCCATCTTCCAGTGCAAAGCGATATTCTGCGTGTACTGTTCGGGAACTGTGATGAAGAACAACCAGCCCGTCGTGAGATTGATTCCGAATCCCAAAATCCCCCACGGCAGCAGCCGATGCACGGCAGAAAATGATACGTTTTTCATCACACCCAGCATTCGCAGATTAACTATCAGCACGACCCCCAGCAAAAGACACAATCCCATGAAATGAAGTGTCTCGGTCGCCGGCCACGCCCACGCCCTGGTGTTGACGAACGACGCAATCGACGCAGTCTGAAGCCATTCCGTATCGGGGACGGTTGCTCCTTCAGTTGCGGCCGTCGCCTGTATCTCCGGGTGACGAATCTCACCGCCCATGTTCGCGGCTCTTGCCATAAGGCCGAACGTCACAATCGAAAGAACAAAGACAGTGAGCACGTTCCAACGGGCCAGACGCAGGACTCTGCGAAACTGCCACAGTCCTAACCAGGCGAACGCACCGGTGATCTCCATGAACACGAATGCCAGCAGCGCCGCGTCCTGATGTCTTTCGATCAAGCCTCCGGTTATGCCGGGCTGACCCTCGATCGCCTCTTGCGCAGCCTTGCCGCTCATGTAGACCGGAAGCGACAGCAAAGCGATGATGAGGAAAATTCCCAGGCAGGCCCTCTTCAGGTACTCGTGATTTGCAAGAATGGCAACCAGATACAGGCCGAGCGCGATAATCGTGCCGATAGTCGGAAAATGATTCAACAAAAGATGGAGATGTGCCTGATTCGCCAGACTCATAAGTGATCCTTTAAGTAAACGCGACTCACCTTCCGCCGGCCGACACAACGCCGGGACCTACATATGCAAGCAAGCGCCCGGCTGTGATGGCTCCCATCCAACAGACGATCGATGCGAATGCGAGAATCTTTCCGTACCTTTCAATAGGCCTCTTATCCACAAGAGGGTCCCGAAAGACGTGGTTCCGGATCAGGAACGCAACCACCACCGCCATAGCGATGAAAGCCATCTTTGTATAGAAGACCGGACTGATTGCCTTCGTTGTTGCATCCAGGATAAACAGCACGATACCGGTCGCAGCATTGAGCCAGAAGCCTGCCCACATATAAGGAAGAAACTTTCGCATGTCCCCGAGGGGCACATCGGAAGCGCAACCCAGAATGCGCAAATCGATCAAAGCGCTGATGCCCGCCACGAATCCCATACCGACAGTGTGGAGGAAGAGAACGCTGGGATAAGCAAGAAGTGAATTCGATTCGCGCACCCATGTCGCGAAACCGCTCTCCTCAAGCTGACGCAGAAAATCCATCATAAGAAATATCGGCAAGAGCGGCGCCAATATACCCGAATGCAGGGTCTGTGGAAACCCGAAAATGGGCGGCTGGACAAAGATCTGACCAATGCTCAATTCCCGATGCTCAATTCTCATCCGATGAGAATTGAGCATCGGGAATTGAGCATTGGTCAGATCTTTTGTGCCTTCGTGCCTTTGTGTTTAATTCCATCCGACCATTTTCGGGGCGCTCATCCATGTTGATTGACTTGGGCGTTTGTCGAGTATACGCTCACCCAAAATGTTCCCAGACAAAATACAGAACACTCCGGCGGGGAGGTTTCGAATGAAGAGGTTGATGGCATTTTTCATCTTCGTGGCAGGCCTGTGGGTACTCGCAGCACCGCTCTGGGCGCACCACGGCAGAGGGGCCACGTATGACATGCAGAAGGAGATCTCATTAAAGGGCACTGTGTCTGAAGTCCTGTGGCGCAATCCCCATATCGTGATCTTCCTCGACGCGAAGGACAACAGCGGCAATGTCGTCAAGTGGACGATCGAACACAGCAATATCACCACTCTGGCGATGCAGGGCTACGGCAAGGCAACGTTAAAAGCCGGCCAGGAAGTTACCGCCGTCGTCCATCCAGGCGCTAAGGGCGACCCCGTTGGACTTTGCATGAAAATCGTCTTTCCGGACGGGAAAGAAATTTTCAAACGAGGTGCGGGTGTCGACTAGAGGGGGAGGCCCCACAATGCGAAATCGTCTCTTATGTTTGATGACGGCCTTTCTACTGTTGTTTTCGCTGGCAGCGCTCGCCCAGGCTCCAGCCGGTCAACGGCAAGGGGGTCGGGGCAACGCGGGCGCAGCGGCGACGGCTACGAGCCAATTTGATCCACACGATCTCTCCGGGATCTGGCGCAGGCGTGGCGGAGACCGCAGTATCAGCCAGCAGGCCCCTGCCCTGACGCCGGAAGGCGAGGCGAGGATGATGAAAAACATTCCCGCCCGCAAGCGCAATCCCCGTACGCCTTCCACCGATGTGCCATCGGAATCCAACGATCCGGCCTTCGCATGCAATCCGAAGGGTTTTCCCCGCATGCTTATCGATACGGCACATGACTGGCATGAAGTGGTTCAGGTTGACGGAAGGATACTGCAGCTCTGGCAGGAAGAACGAAGACCTCGCGAAATCTGGACGGACGGGAGGGCCGTGCCCTCGGGTGAAAACCTCGATAACCTCGGTCCAGCATGGTATGGACACTCGGTCGGCGTGTGGCAGGGAGACACGCTTGTCGTCCAAACGGTGGGTCTTGATGACAGAGCGTGGGTCGATCTATACGGTTATCCGAAAAGCCCCGATGCGCGCGTGGAAGAGCGCTACAAGCGAGTGGACGCGGACACCCTGGAGGTTCAACTGACGCTATTCGACTCCAAGTACTACACCGCCCCATGGGTGTCGGATAAGAAGACATTCAAAAGGGAGCCACGCTCGAACACGACATTCTTCGGATGGTACGGTTTGTTCTCAGGAGCGGGAGAACTCATCTGCGCGCCGATTAACGCAAGTCCCGTCAACAAAAAAGGCGGCTAGTTTCAACGTTTTGATCAGGAGGTCTCCATGAAGAAGGTCCTCGCATTTTTCATCTTGATTGCGGGCATGTCGACAGGCGCCGCAACGCTGTTCGCGCATCACGGCAGGGGCGCGACGTATGACATGAAAAAGCAGGTCACATTGAAAGGCGTTGTAACCGAAGTGGCGTGGCGCAATCCCCATGTAGCAATTTATATGGACGTGAAGGACGCCGAGGGGAAAGTCGTCAATTGGGCTTTCGAAAACAGCAACGTCAGCACTTTGGCCCGGCAGGGGTATAACCGGAATACGTTGAAAGTCGGCCAGGAAATAACCGCCGTCGTCAATCCCAGCGCCGCCGGGACACCGAGAGGGATTGTTGTGAAAGTCATTCTCCCCGACGGGAAAGAAATAATGTCGCGGTCGAGTGGCGCAAATCCGGTGGACTAGCGCGCAAGGAAAGAGGCTCACAAATGCAGAGTCGGTGGATAGCTGCTCTCATGTTGATGCTCTTCTCGCTGCCGGCGATTGGACAGAACCGATTTGATCCACAGGATCTTTCCGGGTTCTGGCTCAGCGATGTGGGAGGTCATACCCTCGGCACCAAAGCCCCTCCCTTAACCGCGGAGGGCATGGCGGCAATGAAGGGCCGCATTCCGGATAACCTCAATAGACTCCCGGGAAACGCCCCGTGGTACGCGTGTAATCCGATGGGTTTCCCGCGGCTGGTGCTGGACAATGAACCGGTCGAATTTGTGATGACCCGGAACAGGGTGCTGCAACTCTTCCAGTGGGAGTGGACTCTGCGCGAACTCTGGACCGACGGGCGCGAATTACCTTCCGGTGACAACCTCGAGAACCTTGGACCGGCGTGGTATGGGCACTCGGTTGGCCGGTGGGAAGGAGACACGCTCGTCGTCAATACGGTTGGTCTGGACGAGAGAGCGTGGCTCGATAATCCAGGCAATCCGAAAAGTTTCTACGCCCGCATCGAAGAACGGTACCGGCGGACTGCCGCCGACACCATAGAGCTTCAAATGACTCTCTATGACCCGAAGTTTTATACGGCACCGTGGGTGGGCGCCAAGAAAACGTACAAGCGAATGCCGGCGAAGGATGTCACCTTTTCCGGATGGAAAAGCTTGTACTCCGGAAACACGGATGCGATCTGTGCACCGATGAATGAGGCGGAAGACTACAACAAGAGAATTCGTGATCCGGCAGCCTTTGGCGATAAAAAGCCAAGATAGATGGTGAATGAATTCGCAAGAGAGCATTTCGAAATTGGACGAATCCTGCATCTCAAATCCGAAATCCGAAATCTCCAATTGGACTGGCGATCAATGTGGAAACCTGACGCAGTCCAATTGGAGATTTCGGATTTCGGATTTGAGATGCAGGATTCGTCCAATTTCAAGATGTCCGGGAGACCGCCGCGACAGTTGACCGTAAATTCAAGATGATGAAGATTTGCTGTGTTTTGCTTTTGGTGGGTTGGACCGCAATTGAAGCGAGCGCTCAGGCTCCTGCAACCGCTGCCCAGTCCCACGTGACGGCAGCCAGGGCCGTTGCATACCGGCCAGGCCAGGACTTCACCTGGATATTCAATGAGCTTTGCGCAGAGCCTGCTCCCCCACAGCCTCGAGCAGCCGCCCAGCGCGGAGCTGCGCCCGCTGAACGGCGGATTCCGCCGCGTTCGGAATGGTTCCACGAGCCGGTAAAGGTTTTCGACAACCTGTATTACGTTGGGAGCCAGTTGCAGTCGATGTGGGTGATCACTACATCCGATGGAATCATTCTGCATGACACAGCCTACGATTACATGGTCGACGAGCAGGTCGATAAGGGACTGAGAAAACTTGGTCTCGATCCGGCGCAGATCAAGTACGTCATCGTGAGCCACGGCCACGGCGATCACTATCTTGGAGCCAAATATCTTCAGCAAAAGTACCACCCGCGCATCATCATGTCCGAAGCGGATTGGAATTTCGTGGCGAAAGACGACACGCCTGCGGAGCTCAAGCCGGAAAAAGATATGGTTGCCGCGGACGGTATGAAGCTGACGCTCGGTGATACCACGCTGACGCTGTATGTGACGCCGGGGCATACTCCAGGCACGATTTCCACGCTGATCCCCATCAAGGATGGAAACCAACGGCATCTGGCCAGCATATGGGGTGGAAACGGTATCTCGGCCAGAGGTTTTTCAAATCTCACCGAAGCCGTGAAACTCTACAGCGCTTCGGCCAGGCGTTATCGGGATATTGCCGTGAAAGCCGGGGCGGATGTCTATTTGTCGAGTCATACGGTACACGATAAAACTCTCGACAAGCTCAACGCGCTGGGTTTTCTGAATCCCGGCGATCCCAATCCCTTCCTGAGCAAGGATGCCGTCCAGCGCCATCTGACGCTTGTCGGGGAATGCGCGGATGCTCAACTGGCATGGTTGACAAACACATCGAGATAAATTGGGGGCAATGATCCCGTCATGAAAGCCAATCAAAATTCCGTTTTTTCAGATGAACTGACCCGCCGACATTTTGTGTCCGGTGCGCTGGGCTTTGCGATGAGTGCGGCAATGAGCGGCCCTGCGGCCGCGTTTGCGCAGAATACAGGAGCAGCCCGTGGTGGGCCTCGCAGAGTCGACTTTCACCATCACTTCGTACCGCCCCGTCACCTCGAAGCGATCCTGGCGCAAAGGGAAAGCGGGCGAACGCCGCCCTGGTCGCCCGAAATGTCCATCGCGGAAATGGACAAGAATGGGATCGCGACCTCCATCGCCTCGCTCGTACAGCCTGGCGTGTGGCTGGGAGGCGTCGAGAATTCGCGCAAGCTGGCACGCGATTGCAACGAGTACGGAGCAAAGATGGTCAAAGACCATCCCGGACGATTCGGTTTCTTTGCCGCTATTCCGCTTCCCGACACTCAGGGCAGTCTCCGCGAGATCGAGTACTCACTCGACACGTTGAAGGCCGACGGTATCGGATTGATGACGAGCTTTGAGGACAAGTACCTGGGCGATCCTGTTTTCGCACCCGTATATGAAGAACTGAATCGAAGGCAGGCCATTGTTTACGTGCATCCGACGCAACCCAGGTGCTGCACCGGACTCGTTCCGGGCGTTACTGTTTCGACCATTGAATACGCCACGGATTCCACCCGAACGATTGCCAGCCTCATGTACAGCGGAACGGCTGCGAAATTCCCAAACATCCGATTTATCTTCTCTCATGGCGGCGGCACCATGCCATTCCTGCTCGGCCGGTTCGAGCGCCTCGCCGCAGAGAGAAAAGACGCCTGGCTGAAGGACGGCGCGGCCCCGCAGTTGAAGAAGTTCTACTACGAGATCGCGCAGGCCAACCATCCGGGAGCGCTCGATGCCGTCATGGAACTCGTTCCGTTATCGAATGTGCTCTTCGGGACCGATTACCCGCTGCGCCCGGCATCCGAAGCCGTCGAGGGGTTGACGGGATACAAGCCGTTCAACGATGCCCAGCGCCGCGCGCTCAATCGCGAAAACGCGGAGCGTCTCATTCCACGGCTCAAGACGTAGGTTGGTTGCATTAAGGAGAAAAGATGCGGACTCGTTTGATAAGTTTGATCGCGGCTCTGGCGGCAGTGCTCCTTCTTTCGCCGGCAGCGTCCGCCTACGCCTCGGAGAGGCAGCGGCAGGGAGGCCGAGGCAGAGGCAATGCAGCCCCGGAACCGCCGGATACGCGACCATTTGATCCGCATGATCTCTCCGGATACTGGCTTAAGAATACGGTGCGGCCCAGAGAGCACCCTCCCTTGACACCAGCCGGCGTGGAAGCGATGAAAGGGCGTATTCCCGACTATCAAGCGCGTGTGCCGACCGACAACAACGATCCCATGTATAAATGTAATCCGCAGGGGTTTCCAAGGCTCGTCTGGGAGGAGAATGAACCACTCGAAATCCTCATGCTTCCGGACAGGGTGCTGCAACTCTTCCAGTGGGAACGAACACTGCGCGAACTCTGGCTCGACGGAAGACAACTGCCTTCCGGTGAGAACCTCGAGAATCTTGGGCCGGCGTGGTATGGACATTCGGTGGCGCATTGGGAAGAAGACACGCTCGTGGTCATGACTACGGGCGTCGATGAGCGGGCATGGCTCGATGAATACGCTAATCCAAAAAGCTTTGACGCAAAGTTCGAGGAGCGCTACAGACGGACCAGCTTCGACATCATCGAGGGTCAGTTGACCATCAACGACCCGAAGAACTTCACTGCCCCCTGGGTGCATCCCAAGAGCACCTTCAGGCGAATGAGGCCGCAGGATATAACATTTTTCGGATGGAAAGGGCTGTTCTCAGGAGTGACAGACGGAATTTGTGCGCCGGTGAACGAGATCGATGATTTCAACAAACGAATTCGCGATCCCGCAGTTTTCGGCGACACCAAGAAGTAATTTGCAGCCCCTTGCAAAAGACGATGCCACTTGGAAAAAACGCGGGCTAAAGCCCCGCGACTACATTTGGGATCAACGTTTGGACATTTGGGATCAACGTTTGGGGCCACGTTCGATCTCAATGTAGTCGCGGGCTTTAGCCCGCGTTCAACTTTTCAGCCCCAATGCGCGTCTTGCAGTTCATGGCACAGAGATTGATTTTGGTTTTGTTCTTGATGAACGTTGGATGCGTTGCCCGAAAGTTGGCAGTTGCTCCAGCTACACCTCCCTACCAGGGGATCGTCGGAAACGATACAAGCCGCCTTCAGGAATCCTTGTTCAAAGGTGACCAGGAGGTTCTTTCGAATGAGGACATTCAACGCATCCTCACCGCACGCATTACACTGCATGACCGCCACAGACTTGCCGTGCTTGGGATGAGCCCACGCTACACCCGCACGCAGGCGCTTGCGGATCTCGAGACACAGAACTCAGAGCGGTTTCTGAAGGGCCTCAGGTCATCAACACAGCTTACCGAAGTTCGCATGATGCCCACGTTATTGATTCCAGAGAAGCGGACGGTTCCCTATCTACGTGAGGCAGCGGCTCGATTTCAGGCAGACCTGCTTCTTGTTTACGCGACACGTATTCAGACGTTCGAGCAAGGCCGTTTCATAGGTGCCGACGAGGTGAGGGCTGGATGCCTGGCTGAGGCGGTGCTACTCGATGTTCGCACCGGCATCGTTACGCACACAGCTCAGACCTCTGAACGTATCGCGGCCAGAAAGTCGCCGGGAGACCTGAACTTCTCCGAGACGGTTACCAAAGCTCAGAGCGAAGCCACAGGAAGGGCCCTCCTGAAGCTGGCCGATGCAGTCGTTGCATATCTAAAGGAAGCGAGGCAATGATGCGATGCGGGCCTTCGACCGCCGCGCCGGCTAAAGCCGGCGGGTACGGCTTTTGAGCCGATTTGTTGGGCAAACCCTGTTGACATCATTCAGGGGCACAGGTAACGTTGGACCATCAAACACCCCACAAGCAGGCCAGAATAGGAAACACAAATGCAAAATCGAATCATTCTCATGATTACGTTTTCAGCGGCCGTGCTGGCTCTCGTCCCGGTCACCCTTGCCCAGGCAGCAGGTCAGAATCAGAACGCAACGACTGAGCGCACAACACGGCCGTCGATCCCACCGCCGCCAGGTTGGGGAAACTGTCCGCGGTGTCAGAACAACCAGGATCGGACCAACGCGTGGAGCGACTACAAGGTCGACACACACCCATTTAATCCGAAGGACCTGTCTGGAGTGTGGGGCTATGACGGTGTGGCAAACGCATTCGATGCGCGCTCCATGCCCGCTCTGACGGAGTGGGGAAAGAAGCAGCACGAAGCCACATTCGGAGAGAAGGCTCCGGACGGAACCCCGCTTCGCTCGAAAGACACGTCAGGGCGGGGGGCCGCCAGCGTCAATTGCGATCCTTTAGGATGGCCGCGCTTGCACACCTACAACTACGGCTTCGAATTCGTAATGCTGCCCGACAGAGTGCTTCAGTTTTTCGAACTGAACCACACGTGGCGAACGATCTGGACGGACGGGCGGAAACTTCCCGAGGATCCGCCGGAGCCTCACTGGCTCGGATGGAATGTGGGTCACTGGGAAGGCGATACCTTCGTCGTCGAATCGAATGGTTATGACGAGAGGTCCTGGATCAACCAAAGCAATCCCGACGGCGGCTGGACGCATAGCGACGAGATGAAGATCGTGGAGCGGTACAAGCGTATAAATTACGGCTCGCTGGAGGCGCAACTCACGATCATCGATCCAAAGACTTACGCCCAGCCATGGGTAACCCCGAAGGCCACAATCAAATTGGTCCCTGGCGCGGAGCTGTGGGAAAATTTCTGCGTACCCTCCGATTACCAGCAATTCAACCAAACGGTATTTCGGCCGGCAGCAGGCGCCGACAAGAAGTGACTCTTGCTCCGCTTCTCGATCAGCGGGTATCGATGACAAACCGGCCCGGCGAGTTGGGATCACCAACTACGGGCTTCCCATCCTTTGTAATGGAGTCGATCAGAATCAGGGAAACATTCTCCTTCCCTGCCTTGCCTTTAACCACAATTTCATCTCCGGCTTTGAGCGTGGTTCGACTCATACCAGCAGCCAGCATCGTGGATGGGGAAGATAGTTCGCCAATCCAATGCCCAATGTCTCCTTTGTCGCTCTTCACATCGAAGTTCAGAAAGACATGGGGATTCTTCCATTCTACCGACGTAACGGTTCCCTTCACGGTGCTAATCTCATCGCCGTAGCCCGCCCGACCGTGGTGCGCTGAAACCACGCCGGCAAGCACTGTCAATACGACTACCACAATCAGAGCCGCAATTGCCGATCTGAGCCAAGTTCTCACACGGCACCTCCTTAACTCCAACGTTGCATTTAATCGCCAGAAGCGGATACCGTCAAGTTTGAAGTGCGATGAATCGCTGGCCAAAATCTAAGGCGTACGCGAACCCGAGTTTTGCTTCTGCCGTTCCCATTCCTTCTGGAAAGTAGCTTCCCGTTCAGCAACATAACTCTTGTAGCCCGCGGGATCGATGAACGGATTCGGGCCGCCGCTCTTCATCTTCTCGTATTTGGCCTTCAGGCCAAAGTAAGCCCCATGCGCGCCCAGAAACAGGTCCGCAGGTAAATTCTTGAGAACGGTAAAAGTCTTCACATAATCCTGTGCGATCTGCGGATAATTCTTGTTGCCTACCAGAACGTACCCCGCATTGACATTGGGGCTGCCGATGATCACGGCTTCCAACTTCCGGCCGCCTTCCTGCACCTGCATGGTCCACGTGGTGCAGCCTTTTGTGTGACCGGGTGTCAATCGGGCCGTCAACTTCGAACCTCCGAGTTCAACCGTGTCGCCATCGTGCAACACTCGATCAACGTGAGTGCCGGGACGTCCGGGTGCGGTGCTTTCCTCCTCGGGAACGTCGGCGTCCATTACCATCAATCGCGCGCCGGTGTCCTTCTTGATCAGGCCGGTCGCCGCGTCATGATCGCCGTGTGCATGGCTGATGAGCAGGACTTTCGTGTCGCTGTACTTAAAGCCAAGCTGCTCGATACTCTTCCGGATCAGCGGAACATCTTCTGGAAAGTCCGAATTGATCAGGATGTTTCCCTGGGGAGTATTGATCAAGTAAACGGCGAGATCGGCTGTGCCCACGTAGTACAGATTCCCCGCGATTTTGAATGCCGGGAATGGACTGTGCCAGTCTGGATTGGCCTGCGACTGAAGCGCCGCCGGGAACGTGAATATGAGGAGCGAAACGAAAACGCGCGGAATGATCTTCACTGTCTGCCTCCCCTGGATTTCGATTTTTGGGGACTGTACCAGATCCGGAACTTGCATGACAAGCGAAGGGGGTTGCGTAGAGGTTGACACCCAAGCCCGGCGAAGCCTACTATCGCCGACAGACTTGAAGTGGAGACCAGATGGGTCAAACAAATGGAGGCTCAAGTATGAAACGAAAGATCGTTCTAGGCGTGCTTCTCGGCGTCGCCGCGCTCTCGCTGGTCGTTGCCGCTCAGCAGCAGCCGGGCCGCGGTGGACCGCCGGCACCCAGGGTTGTCGAGGTCGAGAAACTGAAGGACAACCTGTTTGTGCTCAAGGGCGGCGGCGGGAATACTGCTGTGTTCATCACCGCCTCAGGAGTTGTCGTCGTCGATGCGAAGAATCCCGGCTGGGGTCAGCCGATCCTTGACAAGATCAAGGAACTGACCAACAAACCGGTGACAACTCTGATCAATACGCATACACACGGCGACCATGTCAGCGGTAACGTCGAGTTCCCGGCCACGGTCGATATCATCGTGCAGGAGAACACGAAGACCAACATGGTGAAGATGATTCCTAACAGTACGGCGGCGGATCAGACGATCCCGGCCCAGACCATATTCCAGGCCAACAACGGCCGCGGGCTGCCGAAGCGCACGTTCAAGGACAAAATGACCTTGTTCAAGGGCGCTGATGAGATTGATCTGTTCTACTTTGGGCGCGGTCACACGAACGGCGACGCGTGGGTTCTCTTCCCGGCACTGCGAATCGTGCATGCAGGCGACATCTTCTCCGGCAAGAACCTCCCGCTCCTTGATGCCAATAACGGAGGCAGCGCGGCTCTGATCGCAGAGAGCCTCCAGAAGGCGTACGACAGTCTCAAAAACGTGGACACCGTCATCACCGGCCACAGCACGCAGATGAGCATGGCCGATCTGAGGGAATACGCTGCCTTCAATCGCGAATTCTACAACGACGTGCAAACGGCGAAAAAAGCCGGGAAGAGCGTGGACGACATCGCGGCGAGCTGGAAGCTTCCCGCGAAGTATACGGGCTATGCCGCGGCAGATGCGGGCCGGTTGAAGAACAACGTGAAATTGGCCTATACAGAATCGGGTGCCAAGAGCAACTGACCGGCATTTAAAGACAAAGAGATCTGACCAATGCTCAATTCCCAATTCTCATCCGATTGTCGGATAAGAATTGGGAATTGAGCATTGGTCAGATCTCTTTTGTGTTCAATGCCATTCGACCGCGGCTGTATTCACTTCACTGGCATGGCGAAGATGAATCGTTGTCCATCGCTGCTGACGTTTTTCCACTGCGCCGGGTTTCCCGGCAGCGGACTGGGCAGCTTGAACAAAAGCTTCGGAGTCCCGACCTGCAACGCAGGAGTAGTGGTAATGTCCACGGCCATCACCTCCCAGTCGCGGCTCAGGAAATACATTTCCTTGCCGTCCTGCCGCCAGGAGACCATACCCATAGCAGCGTTCCTGGACACTTGCACGGCCGGACCCGCCGGAGCCTCAGGCTTCCCTGCGTCAAACGGGCGCACGTAGACTTGCATCTTCTCGACGTCCGCTTCATTCGACAGGAAAGCGAGGAAGCGACCATCGGGGGAGAACCGTCCCTGCACCACATCGTAATCCTCCCGCAACCATTCAATCGCTTTGCGATCCAGGGCTTGCTGATCCGGGCGAAGCTGCACAAGCGACAATACTCCAGTGTAGAAGGTCAGGAACTTTCCATCCGGAGACCAGTCGGTGAGAACCATGCCGGCGCCTGGTGTGTAGCGGAACAAAAGCTCTTCGTTGCCCGTTCCGTCCCAGGCTTTTCGGTAAATGCCGGCGTAGCTCTCGCGGGTCGAAACGTAGGCCACCTGCTTGCCATCGGGGGACCAGATCGGCGCGTTTTCCGGTGGAGTATCGTTCGTGACGGCCGTACCTTTTCCCGTGGCGAGATCGAAGGTCCAGATGTCCTGGTTTGCGGTCTCGGGATCGTTTCTCATCACCACCACCCGCGTTCCGTCGGGAGAAAGCCCGGGCTGGAGATAAGCGCCGGGTTGTCCTGCCGTGCTTATGACTTTCCCCTGGCGGTCTAGCACCGTAATCTGCCGGAGTTGAGGCGGAGGTACGGCAATCACGATTCGCTCGCCATCGCGGCTGATGCTGGCCGTCCCCGGGGCAACCCCGGTGAGGGTCGATTCAGGGGGCCGGAAGAGCACCTTTGGTTTTCCGAACTGGAATGCCGGAGCGGTGCCGACCTCCACGGCCATGATTGATCGATCGGCGGCGAGGTAATAAAACTCTTTGCCATCGCGCCGCCAAAACGCCATACCGCTGCCGCCCTGATCGGAAATCTGCCACGGCCCTCCGGCCGGTGTGGCGCCTGGAGCGGCCGCCGGATCGAACGGGCGCACATAGATTTCATTTTTTCCCGACTGATTCGATGTGTAGGACACGAAGCGGCTGTCCGGGGATAGGCGCGGGCCCTGCACCTGGGAAGGGCTGCGAAATGCTTCGATTGGTTTCCGCTCTCCGGTGGCATTTACAGGCAGCGCGAACAGGGCGCCCCCCGACAGATCCGTCGAAGAGTAAGTCAGGAAACGTCCGTCTTGTGACCAGTCCGTGAGGGTCAGCGGAGCGGAGGCGCGATAGAGAAGCTCCTCGGGTCCGTCGCCGTCCGCAGGTTTTCGATAGAGGCCGAAGTACCCTCCCCTCAACGCAACATATGCCACCTGGCTTCCATCCGGAGACCAGGCCGGCGACGAGGCCCCTTCCCGTGTTTGGCTGACTGTGATTTGTGTACCTTTTCCGGTCGCCACATCGAACACCCAGAGGTCATTCGTTTCCTTGTCTAAATCTGGCCTGATCACGGCGACTCGCTTGGCGTCCGGGGAAAGGACCGGCTGGTTGTACAGGTCTCGCGGCCCCACCTGGCCGAGTTCCTTGCCCTGGCGGTCGAATAGAGTGAGCTGGCGAGCATTGGCCTGAAGGATCTGCGCTATGACTTTCGCCCTTTCGACCGGGTCCCTGGGAAGCTGGGCCTCTCCGGGAACCGCAGCCAGCAATGCGGCAAACACCACGGCCGCCGTCGTCGTGATTGCAATCCGGTACGAATTGTTCACCTGGAAATCTCCTTTAAGATGTGAAATCTGCGGCTTCGGTTTTCTCAACAGTTCTGCGGACAGGCGGACACGACTCTGCCGTCCGGCAGCGTCATAACGCGCAGAAGCCCGGAATTAGAACCGTCTCTGGCGCGGCTTGCTTCCGCAGTAACGGTCTTGCCGATAGCGCTCTCGACATCGCTCTTGTTGATATCGCGAGCCCGGAAGAAGGACGGCGGCGGTCCTTCGAATGACCAGGTTTGCAGTTTATCCCCGCTACTTTTGGCATCGACAATCAGTTCAATATGGGGATTTCTCCAGTCGACTTTGGTGAGCGTGCCGGACAGTGTGACACGATCGTTGAAGTCGAATAGCGCGGACATATTGTGATGCGCCCAGACGGAACCAGCTGCCAGCAGCATCGCGGCAAAGGCGATGAAAAGCCCGGTTTTGTAGTTCATGAACTCCTCCCTTCAGCTCTAATACGGACGTCGACCCAAAAGGTTTCCTCAAAAAATACTCAAACATTTATACGGTTTCAATTCCGGATCAAGAAACCGTAGACACGCTTGAGCAGAAAGAAGTTGGCTCCCGTATTGCGCAAACGTCCTAATGCAGAAACTCCAAAAGGATGCAAAAGGTTACGGAGCGATTACTCGCCGCCTGAAGGAGGGGCATGAACGCGGGCTAAAGCCCGCGACTACATTGGGAAATCGGGATGGTCCCCCAACGGTCCCCCAACGGGATGGTCCCCCAACGGGATGGTCCCCCAAACGGGATGGTCCCCCCAAACGGGAGGGTCCCCAAACGGGATGGTCCCCAAACGGGATGGTCCCCCAAACGGGATGGTCCCCCCAAACGGGATGGTCCCCCCAAACGGGATGGTCCCCCAACGGGATGGTCCCCCAAACGGGATGGTCCCCCCAAACGGGATGGTCCCCCCAAACGGGATGGTCCCCCAACGGGATGGTCCCCCCAAACGGGTTGGTCCCCCAAATGTAGTCGCGGGCTTCAGCCCGCGTTCATACCTTGTATTATTCAAATCGCCAAAGTCAGGTTTATCGGGTAATCGGGGCACTGAAACCTCCATGCGCATGTTCCTGCGGCAGCTCCAGTTTTTCAAAGAGCAACTCGGGGACACGTATCGTTTGGCCGGCCGGGATCACTCCGGGAGTCCAGTGTGACGGCTCTGCATAGTTACCAGTCAAGACCGTGCGAGTACCGCCATCCGGGTCGTCTGCCTCCTCGATGACCGGCTGGGGCGCGATTGTTCCGGCGTATCCCAGGAGTTCGTGCACACGCTGGCTGCTGAACGGCAGGAATGGACAAAGCAATGTCTTGAGATGATCGACCATCTGCAGTCCCGTATAAATCACAGTCCTCGCGCGGAGCGGATCTCTCTTCACCAGTTTCCACGGCTCGTGTTCTGAAATGTATTGATTCGTTCGATGGGCGAGTCCAAAGGCTTCCTGCAACGCGGCTTTGATTTGAACGGACTCCAGGAGCCCGCCGACTCGGCCGAACGCAGCTCGGCCTGCCTCGAGAATGATCCGGTCGGCTTCGGAAAAATCCCCTGGCTGCGGCACGCTTCCGGAGTTCCAGTGCGCCAGATTGATCACCCGATGAACGAGATTTCCCCACGTGGCGACGAGTTCGTCATTGTTGCGGCGAATGAATTCGCTCCAATACCAGCTGGTGTCCCGGCCCTCGGGCGCGCTCGCTGCAAGATAGTAACGAATAGCATCCGGGTGAAAGCGATTTTGAAGATCCGGTGCCCACAGCGCCCAACCTCGGCTGGTGCTCATTTTTTCCCCTTCCAGGTTGTAAAACTCGTTAGCTGGAACATCGTATGGCAATGTCTGGCCGCCATACCCGATTAACATCGCGGGCCAGACAATGGTGTGAAAAGGAATGTTGTCCTTCCCGATAAAGTAGTAGTGGCGCGCTTCAGGATTCTGCCACCAGTCACGCCAGTGCTCGGGAGCGCCGATCCGTTCAGCCCATTCCACGGCCGCCGAGTAGTAGCCGATCACAGCATCGAACCAGACGTAGATGCGTTTGTCTTTGAAATCCCGCGACTCCACCGGAACGGGAACTCCCCATTCCAGATCCCTCGTGATCGTTCTGCCGCGCAGTCCTTCGCGCAGCCAGTTCGACGTGAAGTCGAATGTATTCGTTCGCCAGTAGCTTCGATCGCGGCTGTTCAGCCATTCGCGCAGCCGGGGTTCCAGCTTGTCGAGCGCCAATACAAAATGCTCCGTCTGGCGAAACGTGATTGGCGCGGCGTCGAGCGTCGAGTGAGGATTTCCGAGCTGGGATGGATCGTGCAGCGTTCCGCAGTTGTCACATTGATCGCCGCGCGCCCTCGTGTAGCCGCAGTTTGGGCAGATCCCTTCGACAAATCTGTCGGGCAGAAACCGGCGCAAGGACTCCGAGTAAGAAGCCGGCCCACTCGCCTTATGAAGATAGCCGTTGTTCAAAAGTTTCAGGAAGAACGTTGTCGTGAAAGCATAGTGGTTCGCAGTATATGTTTGCGTGAACAAGTCAAAACTGATACCCAGAGACCTTAGCGTCTCGACAAAGGAAGCGTGATTTCGACGAATGACCTCTTGCGGGGCGACTCCTTCACGAGTCGCCTGCAACGTGATCGGAGTGCCGTGGCAGTCCGAGCCCGATACCATGAGAACATTGTTTCCTCGAATGCGATGATAACGGGCAAAGATGTCGGCGGGAAGCAAGGTTCCCGCGACGTGTCCTACATGCAACGGACCGTTCGCATACGGCCATGCGACGGCCACAAGAATGTTGTTGGCCATAATTCAACCTCAAAGAGAATGATTATTTGTCAGTGAAAATTAATTGGGCGGAAAACTAGTATTTTGGCGGCGGGCCCGCCATCATGAGGTGTTGGATTGGAAAGTCTGTGTTCATGATGACAACGTTATCGTACCACAAAGTCATCAACGGACCTTTAGAGGCCGGGCAAAATAACTGTAGCGGCGGTCTATGACCAGCGCTGTTCAAGATATCGCGCGAAGCGCATCCGAATACAGCTGCGTAGCGGCGACAGAATGTGGCCCCACGCGTCAGCGTGGGGTATCCGTTGCAATTGAAGGTCAGCCCCGCGAGGGGCGGAAGATTCTTCAGAACCATCTTTCGCTCCTACGGAGCTCGTAAATCGAGGTCTATCGGGTCCCCACGCTGGCGCGTGGGGCTACATTCTGTCGCCGCTACGCGGCTGTGTTTGGACGGATCTGGTCTATGACCGCCGGCATTTGTGCGCGAAAGGAGTGGCTTATGAGACGCAAGGTGTGGGCGCTCGCAGTAGCCGGAGCTGTCGTTGTCATGATTGTCGTAGCGCTGGTGGAGCAGCGTGCAGCCGCGCAGGCGGGTCGGCCGCAGGTGCCGCTGTTCGAGCCGGAGCCGCTGTGGTCGCAGGCGTTGCCGAACAAGTGGGTGAACGGGCAGATTGGCGGGGTCGCCGTCGATTCCCACGACAATCTGTGGGTCTTCCACCGCCCGGCAACAATCCCTGATGGCGAGAAAGCCGCCTCGCTCAGTCCGCCCCAGGCCGAATGCTGCATTCCCGCGCCATCCGTGCTGGAATTCGACACAAACGGAAAGTTCCTCCAGGCGTGGGGAGGCGCAGGACAGGGCTACGAGTGGTTTTCTTCGGAGCACGGAATCTTCGTCGATTACAAAGACAACGTCTGGCTGAGCGGAAACGCGAAGGAGGACAACCAGATCCTGAAGTTCACCACCAAGGGAAAGTTCCTCTTGCAGATCGGGCATACAGGAAAGAACCGCGGCAGCAACGACACCGAGAACCTCGGGGGACCGGCGGGCCTTTTCGTGTACCGGAAGACCAACGAGCTGTTTGTGGCCGACGGATATTTCAACCATCGCGTCATCGTTTTTGATGCCGACACCGGCGCGTACAAGCGCCACTGGGGCGCGTACGGCAAGAAACCCGACGACAACTTGAAGTTCCCGCCGCGCGCGCAGCTCATTCAGGGTCCGCCCCCGGAAGGCTTCAACAATCCGGTTCACGCCGTGGTGGTGACAAACGACGATCTGGTCTATGTCGCCGATCGCTCGAACAATCGGCTCCAGGTGTTCAGGCTGGACGGCACGTTCATCAAGGAAGTGTTTATTTCGAGGAATACCCTCCAGAACGAAGGAACCGTGCACGCCTTCGCTGTTTCGCCTGATAAGGAGCAGAAGTTTCTCTATATCGTGGACGGCTCCAACAAGGCGATTCGCGTGATGAATCGGCAGATGTTGGAGATGGTCGCTTCGGTGGGCGGGCATGCCGGCCACAACGCGCGGGAGTTCTTCCATATTCACGGCGTGGCGATCGACTCGAAAGGAAACCTGTTTCTCGGCGAAGTCAACAACGGGCAGCGTTACTACAAGTACGCGTTCAAAGGCATGGGACCGGCACCGGGAAAATTTTGAGATTGTGCGAACTCGGGCTAAAGCCCGCGACTACATTCCGGCCGAACAGCCCGACCGACGTCACGCACCTCCTGTGCGACTTCTCATCGCAGGCGGCCATCTGATACGATGCTGCCAGCGCCGGCCGCATAACCGGCAACATTATCTGCACAATCAACACATCAAGAGGGAGGAACCGTGTTCCGACGTCAACGCAAAAGCTTGATCCGTTTAGCGACTGGCGCATGGCTCATGCTGACGCTGACCGGGCCCTTAGCCGCCCAGGTCACGGCGCCGAAAGTTACTGACGTTCCAATCCCTCCGAACATCAACCCGTTCAATCTCTCGTTCGAAGACTTCAAGAAATATTCTTCGATGAAGAATTTTGAGCTGCTCGGCCACAGCTATTTCAAAGTCCCGGAACGGACAGACTGGGCGAAAGCTCTGGGCCGGCCCGGACCGGAAGTGGGTTCGGGATTCAACACCGTGCGCGTCTATGACGGCATCGCTTACATGGCCGGTTACAACTCTCCGCAGACTCTATTCGGCATTCTGATCGCCGATATCCGCGACCCAGGAAACATGAAGCCCCTCAGTTTCATTCCGTGCAATCCGGGGACGCGCTGCAACTACCTGCGCGTCAACCGGCAGAAGAAGATCCTCATGTTCAACCACGACAACGACGCGCGCGGCAATCCGACCAGGGTGCCCGTTGGCCAGAAATCCAAATCCGGCCTGTCGTTTTACGATGTCGCGGATCCGGCCAGGCCGAAGGAGCTTGCGTTCGTTCCGTTCGCGCCGGACGGCCAGGGACATGGGCTCGATGCGGACAACCGGTACGCCTATTCCTGCGGCCAGTACTCACCCGACCTCAATCGCGAAGCGCTGGTGATCGTCGATTACAACGACCGCAATGCGATCAAACAGGTCGGCACCTGGCACGTTCCCGGCCAGATGAAGGGAGAACAATACGGTGCGCTGGATCGCAACGGGCCGGACGGCAAGCCACAGATCATCCAGTGTCACGAGATCGTCTATTACAACGACCGCCTCTACGCGGCATGGCGCGATGCCGGCATGGTGATCCTCGACGTGAAGGATCGGACGAGTCCAAAGCTCCTGGCGACCTATGACTACGTTCCGCCATTCCATGGAGGCTTCCTCGGGGCAGCGCACACATCCCTGCCGGTTGTCACTCGTGCCGGCGAGCATCCAGACCTGGTCGTCCACACGGATGAAATCTTCGATTGCCCGCCGGGCTTTGGGCGAATCCTCGACGTGTCCGACCTCAAGAATCCCGATGTAGTCCGAGGCGACAGGCCGGCCAACGTCGTGCTGTTGTCCACTTTCAGGTTCGATTTCGTCTCGGATAGATTCAATCGGGAGAAGAATGTTTTTGAATGCGAGGGCGGCCCCGGCAGCCGCATGGGAACCTCGACGCATTTGCCGGTGATCGACCAGCGCTCGCCGAGCCTGGTTTATATCAATTGGTATGATGAGGGCCTGCACGTCATGGATATCTCCAATCCGTTCGTGCCGGTCTTCGTCGGTCATTTCCTGTCGCCGCGTTTTCCTCCGCCCGGTAACGGGCAGGACCTTCACAAGGTTCGCCACACGCGGGAAGTCTTTCAGGATCCGGACACAGGCCTGCTCTATTTGACCGATGGTAATGGCGGCGGGCTGATGGTGCTGCGTTACACGGGACCCATTCCGCAGCGGCTTCCGATCCCAGGCGCACGATGAAGAATCGAGGTCATGCTGCCCTGATAGTGATAGCGGCAGCTTTGCTCGGCGGCGCGGGCATTCTCGTTGCGCACGATCCGGCAGATCTCCAGTTCCTACCGAAGCTCGACCGCTTCGCTCTGGCCGACGCCTATCGCCGGGGCGGTGAAGTTGAACGAGCGAATCTCGAGGCGGAAATGTTGCCGATTCCCGCCGCGGACGAAAATGCCGTCCAGCTCGTTCGGGATCTTGATGGCGACGGCGATCCGGACGAAATCCACTTCCATCTCGAAGTCATCGAGGTCCAGGAGGAAGTCTACCCGGGCGAGTACGTCACATTCTGGGTATTCGCACCCATGGGCACGAGCATGACTTCGCCGGCGCGGCTGCCGAGCCCGACACTGCGCGTGGAAGAAGGCGATGTGGTGGAGATCACGCTCTATAACACGCACTACCTGCCTCACACGATTCATCTCCACGGAACGAGCCAGCCGAACAATATGGATGGCGTTCCACACATGACGCAGGACGAGGTGGCGCCGGGAAAGTCCTTTACCTATCGCTTCGTCGCCGGCGCGCCCGGCACTTACTGGTATCACTGTCACGTGCAGGACCACGTGCACCCGATCATGGGCCTTGCCGGAATGTTGATCATCGAGCCGAACCGCCCGCACAATCACTTTGCGCATCTCGTTCCCGGGGCCGGTCGTATCACGTCCATGTCCAAATCCACTCGCGAGGAATATCAGAATGAATATTCGCTCGTATACATGGACATCGACGATCGGCTGAATCGCATCCCGGCCGCCTACGCCGATCCGCGCGAGATCGAGAAGCGAATGCATCGCGAGTACGATTCCACACAGCGCAAGCCGGACATCTTTCTGCTCAACGGACGCTCATTCCCCTTCACCTTGCGGGATAGTCCGATCCTGGTGAAACCCGGCGAGATCACCAGGCTTCGCGTTCTCAATGTGGGAGCGCGGACGGTTTACCTTCACACGCATGGCCACCATCCGACGATCACGGATCTGGACGGCTATCCCGTTCCGAAGGATGCGCGGATTACCCGCGATACGTTTGACGTCGGTCCCGGACAGCGAGTCGACCTTGCCTTGCGCACAGGCAATGACGGCTTCTATGCCGCCGGTCCGGGCGTGTGGCTGATGCACGACCATGCGCAGCCCGCCGCGTCCAACAAGGGCATCAATCCGGGAGGCGATCACACTGCCATTGTCTATGACGGATTCATGGGAGAAGACGGATTGCCGAAAGACCCCTCGGGTCACGCCGGCCATGAGCTGTACTTCAATCCCGACTACTACAAAGGGAAAATTCCGGTGTTCGATCCCGGCATATTCGGGACGACCATCGACAATTACGAGAAGGGTTGGCCTCTTACTCCACCGGCAGGCGGGGCATTTAATTACCCTGTCCGCGACGAAGCCGGGCCACTCCCCCGTCTCGATCTGATCGACACCGAGCGCCACCGTCCGCTCGCCAATTCATGCCCGCAACGATCACGCACCATGCGCCGCATCGTGGTGAAGGCCGGGCGACAATATGCGAGGCCGGGAGAGGTGTTCGCCTTCGAACCGCGCGAACTCCGCGCCGGGCGCTGCGAAGAGGTTGAGATCGTTCTCGAAAATACGGACGAGATCCGGCACGACCTTATGATTCCGGGACTCAATCCTGTGTTCGCGCTCAACGTGGTCGGGCCAAAGACGGCTTCCGCGAGTTTCGTGACACCCGACGAGGATGTGACGCTTTTCCTGCACTGTCATATTCCGGCACACGACAAAGTGGGCATGATGGGCAAGCTCATCGTCGGAAAAGGCGGCGAACCAAAAGCGGCCTCGCAATTGACCGCACTCTCAAAAGAGCTGAAACCTTACCAGGGAATAGGCACTGTCGTTGCGACGGCCCCGCGCGCCGGCCGGCTGATCGTGAACCATGGGGAGATTCCGGGCTTCATGGCAGCCATGGAAATGAGTTTTGTTGTTACGCCACCATCCCTGCTCAATGGGCTCAACGCCGGTGACAAGATTCGTTTTGCTATCGACGGCGCCAAGTCCGCCATTATCTCCATCGAAGTGATCGAATCCCTGAAATAGCCATCTCGACAAAATGGGTGGTGCCGAAGTCCTGCGCGGAAAGCTGCCTAAATCAGCCTCACTGCATGAATTCCGATCCGGTTGCCTCATTCAAGCGTGTCCAGTCCCGCAAATCGGCGATCGTAATCGCGGGTTGGAAGTGGAGGAATATCGCGAGCTGGCAAGAGTGCTGAAGCCGATTCGGATAACAACTCACAGTGCCGTGCATAGTGCCGGAGGGCTGGATCGAACGCGCTTCGAAAGTTGGCTTGCCCGGTTCGACTGAAGCTATGTGAGTTACCGATGTATATTGCTAAAGCCGTCACTGCCGGTCTCGATACCACAATTTCCGAACATCTTGCGAACGCGGCTAAAACCCTGGATGCGCTCTGCACAGCCTCATTCCAGCTTCAGGCTGGTGATTCCTTCGAGGGCTTGTGCCGGCGCTGTGAGGCCAACCTCGACGGTCTCCGCATTGCCGGCGGCAAGGCGATCAGCCTTGGACTCGGTGCCGCGGAAGACGACAGCGCCGCGGCGGGCGTGGTCGCTCTTTTGCTGGCTGAATCTGAAAACTGCCAGCCCGAAGCCTCTGAACAGGCGACGATGTTGCTGCGCCGGGAATCTCTGGAGATTTGCAAGGCTGCATGGTGGGGTCTGCGGCTTGCGAGTTCCCAATACGTTGAACCGCACTTGCGCGCACTGGCGGACAGAGGCACGTGGGAGTTCGCGTCGGCTGCAGCTCTGGATATTCTCGCCTTCCATCGCCTGCCCGTACACGTGGAGTTGAGCAATTTGGCGAACGGTGACAATCCTGAGGTCGCGTGGTTGCTCGCGGAGGCCGGCGGTCGTTTGCCGGATGCCTGGAACCGGACGCACCTGGCACTCTTTATCAGCCACCGTTCTTCGCGCGTTCGAGAAGCAGCTTTGCGGGCCTCCGCCCGGTGTGGACTTCCAGAGTTGGCTGCGCTTTGCCGGGCGGTTGCTTCTGAAAGGGAGCCCCTGGCTCCTGAGGTGGTCGAGTTTCTGGGGGTCATTGGTTCTCGAGAAGACCTGCCACAGTTACTGCATCTGACGTCTGATCCCTTGTTCGCAAAGGCTGCCGTGGCTGCGAACCGCTCCTCCGGAGCCGCCACCAGGTATGAGCGAAGACGAATTGGATTTATGGGAACCAACTCCACCTTTGGATTTGCGTGGCGCCCGCGATTGGTGGCAAGCCAATGGGGCCGGATTCGACATTAATAAAAGGTGGCAGTCGGGTCTTTGTGTTTCCGATGACCCGCTTGGTCCCGTGTTCGAACAGCTGCCCCTGGCCATCCGCTATGACGTTTATCTTCGCCAACGCGCCCTTGTCCGAGATACTCCCGATTGGGAATTGGAAACCTGGCCAAGGAAGCAGAAGAGTCCGCGCTGGTAGCGGACCTCGAGTCACTCGGTCTTCACGACAACCATCAGGCCCGAAGCCCATGCCAGCCTGGTACACACAAAACCGCTTCGACTTTCCAGATTTTCAATCAGGGCCGGCACCTTCGGAGCGTGTCCTTCCGGCCAATTGGGCTGTGCGAGAAGATCATCGATGAAGTAGATGCCGCCGGTCCGGAGCAGAGATAAAGCGATATCCAGATGAGAAAACTTACCGGCCCACGCATCGGCATATATAAGGTCGAATTGCTGCTGCGCCTGGCTCAGAAAATCGCTGGTGGTCCCAGAAATAAAATGGCGCGCCGGAGGCGCATCCATCTTGAGCCTCAAAGAACCCCGGGCTTACGCCCGAGGCTACACTCTCGCGCCGCTCCGCGGCTGGAATTCGGATGCGCTTATCCATCGTATCTCCAGAAAACGCACCACTTCATTTGAGCGTAAATAACTAGAACAGGGCGCATTCTTGTTGTAACATCCGCGATCAATAAAAGCCTAAACATCCGAACGTAGTGGTTGCTCCGAAATGCCTTATAGGCCAGGGGGTGAGTCCCTGCTGGCTCTTTTTTATTACGGCCTTTTTTGTACGTACCTTTCTATTTCGGCCCATGGAGCGAAATCTATGTTTGGACGACAAATCTGTTGGAGACTTCTGCTCTGCCTGTCCGTGCTCATCGGCACGGCCGCAGGGCAGGTAACGACCGGCAGCATCGGCGGCACTGTAAAGGATTCCGCCGGCGCCGTGCTCCCGGGCGTTAATATCAAATTGACGAATACGGACACCGGGCTCACGCGCACGGTGACCGCGGACGAAGTCGGGCGGTACAACGCACCGCAGTTGCCGCTGGGTGCTTATGAGATCGCGGCAGAGTTGCCCGGTTTCCAAACGGCACTCCGTCGAGGCGTTACCCTGACGATCGGACGCGAAGCGGTGGTCGACTTCACTCTCCAGGTCGGCTCGGTAGCGCAAGAGCTCACGGTGAACGCCGAAGCCGCTATGGTAGCCACGACCAACGCAAACCTCTCGTACCTGGTCGATGACAAGAAAATCCGCGATCTCCCGCTCAACGGACGGAATTACACGCAGTTGGCCACGCTCCAGCCCGGAGTGATCTCGATCCTGGGTGACCTTACCCGAACCGACATCTCCGCCGGCCATGGCTTGAAAATGAGCATTGGCGGAGCCCAGTCCACTCAGAACTCTTTCCTCATGGATGGACAGGATGTGAGTGACTATGCAGGCCAGACGCCTGGCAGCGCGGCGGGAACCAATCTGGGGATCGATGCCGTCCGCGAATTCACGATCACCACAAATAACTACAGCACCGAATACGGTCTGGTTGCGGGCGGTGTGATGAACGTAGTGACCAATTCCGGAACCAACACACTGCATGGTTCGGGATTTGAATTCCTGCGTAACAGCGCTCTCGATGCCAAGAACTACTTCGACCAGGCAAACAAGCCCATCCCGCCTTTCAAGCGCAATCAGTTCGGCGGTGTTCTCGGCGGGCCGGTCAGGAAAGATAAATTGTTCTTCCTTGGCAGCTATGAAGGACTGCGGGAACGGCTCGGGCTGACCTACAACACTCCCGTCCCGAACGCTCGCGCCCACCAGGGGTACCTGCCGGTGAACGGAGTGGAGCAGCTCATTGGAGTCCATCCGGGCTCACAGCCGATGATGAATCTCTACCCGTTGCCCAACGGACCCGACAATGGCGATGGGACCGGACAGTTCATCAATAATCCCGTTCAGCCTTCGACCGAAGACTATGTGCTGGCCCGCATTGATGCTCAGCTCAGCGGCAAGGATTCTCTGTATGGCCGCTATGTTTTCGATCAGGCCGACGTGGTTCGTCCCGGCCAGCTTGGCATTTATGGCACCAGCAAGCACGGTCGCGACCAGTATTTTCAATTGGCATGGACTCGGGTGATCTCGACAAAACTCATCAATGAAACCCGCGCAGGCGTGAACCGGACGTTCGGCAAGTTTGATGCGGTGTATTTCAAGGATGTGCCGGTATCGCAGCTGGCGGTCATGACGGGGCGTGATCTGGCCAGCATCTGGGATATCGTCAGTCCATCCATCCCGACTTCCGACGGCGTCTTCATCGAAACGCCGCGACGATTCACGAACACCGTCTTTGAGTTCGCAGACAACCTCAGCTATGTGAGGGGCTCGCACTCATTTAAATTTGGCGGTATCTACAAGGACTATCTCTCCAACCCCAAGAGCAACCGGAATTACATGGGAACAATCAACTTCGCGAGCGTGCAGAATTTCATGCTCGGCACGCCTTCGCAAATCCTGGGGCAAATCGTGGAGTCGCAGCTCAGCTACCAGCAACACTTGTTCGGATGGTTTGTCGAGGACGACATCAAAGCGACTCCCCGGCTATCGCTCACAATCGGACTGCGGCAGGAGTTCACGACCGCTCCCGAGGAGAGGTATGGCCGCGCCGCCAGCATGAAGAGTCTCTTCGATAGCGGACCAACACTGGGGCAGCCGCTCTTTGTCCCGCCCAGAAACAATTTTGCTCCGCGATTCGGGCTGGCATGGGATCCTTTCGGGAACGGAAGGACTTCGGTGCGGGCGGGCGTGGGCGTTTTTCATGAGCAACTGGTCCCGACCGTCCTGCGTTACACCTATGCTTCCATGCCCCATATCACCCGGACCTTTACGCTGCTTGGTCCAGGAACGGGCGTTCTGAAAGTCGATCCGGCAATGGTGCCTGCCAGTGCGGCTTCCGGTCTGAACTACGAAGCCAATCCTGCGCTGCCCACCCGATATCAGTGGAGTCTCAACATACAGCGTGAAGTCGTAAGCGGGACGACGGCCAGTGTGGCCTATGTGGGCTCCCGGAGCGAGCATTTGCAGTACAACCCCGCCTTGAACATGTTTACTCCGACGTGCTGGCCCAGCAACTGCACCACGGACAATGCAAGTTACTTCTTCCCTGGCGGCGGCACACCAAGAATCAATCCCAGATTTACGACGATCAACGCTCACCGATGGGACGGCAACGCCTTCTACCATTCATTCCAGGCTAATGTGACGCGGCGTTTCAGCAACGGATTGCAATACCAGGGTTCGTACACCTGGTCGCGCAATATCGACACGGCGGCCACGAGCTTCGGCACCGTGATCTCTCTGAACGCAGGCGGCATTCAGAATCCTTTCAACCTGCGGTCCGAGAAAGGACTGTCGCCCATCGATCCGCGTCATCAATTTACCGGCAACGCCACCTATGACCTGCCGTTTGCAAAGAACTCGCATGGCATCGTGAAGACGGTCGTGGCAGGATGGCAAAGCAACCTGATCCTGACCCTGCGGGCCGGAGTTCCATTTAACATCCCGAGCGGATATATCGGGACCGACGGCCTGGGTCGCAGCCGCAGCGGCCTGGGCGCGCCAACTCCCGGAGATCGGCCCAGTCTGGCTCCAGGCGCCACTATTCAAACCAGCGGAACCACTGCCGGTTGCGCCGGTGTGGCAGCGGGCCAGAAATTAGGCACGCCATCGCTCTGGTTTGATCCGTGCGCTTTGGTGCTGCCGCCCGCGGGAACGTTTGGGAATCTGGCCAAGAACGCGGTGATCGGCCCGGCCCTGGCCAACGTGGACTTCGCTCTGAAAAAGCAGTTCGACCTGACCGAGCGCACGAACCTGCAGTTCCGCGCAGAAGTATTCAACGTGTTCAATCACCCGAATTTCGGCAACATGATCACGCCGATTTTTTCGGGATCAACCGGGGCGAGGAATGGCTCAGCGGGCCGAATCATCGATACGGCGACGACCTCACGACAGATTCAATTTGCGTTGAGGGTGGCGTTCTAGAAGGAATAAAGAGTCGGCCGCGAATTACGCCAATTACGCGAATGGGGCGCATCAAGAATTATTTTTTGCGCCCCATTCGCGTAATTGGCGTAATTCGCGGCTAATTCCTGCCTCTCACACTCTGCGGCACCGGGATCACCACATACAGATTTCCGACATCGGTTTGTTTGACCGTCAGGTCAAGGATGGTTACACCGTTCCGTTTCTCGACCAGGTGGCCGGGGAAGTAGCCGTAGACCTTGTCATCGTCCGGGTTATAGTCGTCATATTTCTCATACGTAAATTCGGTGACGACGTTGCCCATCGTCGTTACGACTCGTTCGGCCTGATTCTCCGCGTTTAGCGTTGCCTTAGCCACGGCGCCCTGCACGCCGGGGATGGGAAAGGTCACGACCGGCTTGCCTCCTTCCATCGCGACCTTCGTATTAGCGCCGCCGGCGGCGGCAGCCTTGGGCGCGCCCTGAGGGCTGCTCCACAACCGGATAAGCCGCTCGTTGAGGGCGGCTCGGTTGGCCGTGGCAGTGCCGCGGCCGGGGACGATGCCCGCTCCCACGATATCCTCGTCCCATGCAAACTGTCCGCTGACAACCTCGATCGACTTCTGGGACTGGCCGTTGGGAAGAGTGCATGCGTATTGCACTCGCATCCCTGCCTGGTAGTTGATGCTGGTGCGGTAGTTCGTCAGCTTGCATGGCTGCCCCTGCGCCTGGATCGTTCCGGTGCCCTGCAGTTCGAGCGTGGCAACGGCGTCGACTTCCTGGACTCCGCGGAGCATGCCCATATACCACATCCAGTTGAACAAGACCGATTTCGAGTCGCCCGCAGCGGCGGCCTGTGGGGTCGGCGGCGGTGTCCGCTGCGCCCACACGAGGTGTGCACCGCTAACGAATACGATAAAGATCACAATCGTTCGAAGGGTCGCCATAGTTGTCGACTGACTAGTGTCTTATCTTCGAGACCATGTTTTCCAGGTCGACCTCGCGACAGGGATCGCCCTCGCGAATGTAGGCCTTGGGATCGGTATTCAGCCGTAGTATCCGCGGGCTCATCACCCAGGGCTCCAGCAGGACTCCGGGATCGTGCACGGTGACCTGATAGCGGAGGGTGTTCCCCTCGCGCAAGAATTTCTCAATCACGCGCATGTTGTCGGTGTGAAAGTAGCCGCCTCTGTCGAGCCAGGTGACGTCGTTGAACCCGACCGAGTCAACGACGAGCGTATCGCCTTCCCAATGTGCGACGGAGTGTCCGTAATAGGTCACGTCCTGAGCCCTCACCGGATCGTGCGCGCGTCCATCGGTCGGAATGATGCGAAAATCCTCCGGCTGTGTGGCCGCGCCGCCCGCCGCATAAAGGAAGATCACCTCGTTGCCGGTCTGAACGATCTTCGTGGGAGGCCCCATGCGTGGCACGCCGTACGGCTGGCACTTGAAGATCGGATCCATGGTATTGGTGTTTTTATCCAGGTCCTGAACCTTGTCCCAGAACTCCGGCTTATAGAGGGGCCGGTTAGGATCCATTCTCCCCGTGAACTCGCCATCGACCGTCTGGTTCGTATGTTCGCCACAACCTCTCTGGTTGGGAGCACACCTGCGGGACGGGAAATCCGCGTTGACATTACCGCTTTCGTCCGCTGTGCCGGTTCTTCCAGCTCCGCCGACGTTCCACATACCGCTCAGCTCGGGATGGCCATCCGGTGTGCGCGGAGTCGAGATCGCGGCCGAAGGCGAGGAACCTGCGTTCGGATTTTGGGCCCATGACGTGAGCACCAGGCAAGCCGTTATGGCGACAAGCGTGCCAGGACTGACGCGCAGGAATCGATGTCTCATGTTGTCATCTCCTCACCGTGACTTTTTCTGCAAGGGAATTCCGTGGCCGGACTGCCAATTCGTGCTAGCCGTTCGGATCCCCGAACCACATTGTGATCACCCGTCCGTCGGGCATCTTCAAAGTCTTGATAAACCCTTGTGACTTGCCATTCTTGGCAGCATACCCGGAGATGGCGTAGGTCTCGCCCACCGTCAGTCCCCCTTGCGACGCCCTCGCCAGGCCTCTCTGACGCAGCGCCGCTGCTCCTGTGGTCTGAAAGAGCCAAACCGTCTTGCTGCCATCGCGGTTCGTCACCTCGAGGTGCAGCATGGCATGGGGATTGATCCACTCCATCTGCTTGAGGGTTCCGGAAAATTCGATCGGCTTTTCGAAGTCGTATTCAGCCGCAACGGAGTGATGCGCCACCGCGGGTATCGCGGCCAACAGCAATCCGCAGAGAAACACTAATACCCCCCAATATTTGCCGCTCATCTTTTTAATCTCCTTGAATTTGGTTTCCCAATACCGCAAGAGCATCGCCATGGTCAACTTTTAAATGCCCTGGCGATGCTGTCCGGATTCTGCGCGGCTATCGTCCCTGCCCCTGCTGCTGCGGATAGACCGGCAGAAGGACGCGATCGCCGAAGGTGGCTTTGAGGCCCTCGATGGCGCAATTCTCGTCGCCCCCGCCGGCGCCGCCCCCGACGCCGACGGCGCCGATCATCTCACCGTCCACAACGATGGGAATTCCGCCCGAGTTGGTGAAGAATCCGAACTGCACCAGCTGCCTCGGCTGTCCACTCGGATCGTTCCGCAGTTGGGCCGCGCGGATCGAAGTCGGCTGGCGCGTCTGCAGCGCCGTTTGCGCCTTCAGCATGGCCGTGTGGATGTTGGTGTAGACCTGTCCGTCGCCTCGTTCCTGGTGGACGAAGGTTCCGTGCGTGTCGATGATGTAGATGGAGGCGGCGCCGCCGTGCGCCGCTGCCCAGGCGCGGCAGGTGCGTGCGACCTTCTTTGCTGCGTCACTGGAAATCTGATTGGCATCGAAGATGCTCGCCGCTGCGCGTCCCGATACGACGAATTCCGGTGGCAGGGACGAGCGCGGATTTACATTCTGCGGCAGGTCGAAACGCGGAACCGGCGCGCTGCCCCGATTGCCTGCCGCTCGCGGCGGCAGGTCCTTGACCAGTGGCGGCTGCGGCCCGAGCACTTCGGTCATCGCTTTGTGAGCGCAGATTTCGTCGCTCCAGCCCTGCGCCACTCGCGGCGCCGAACCCCCGACGCCGATGGCGCCGATCAATTGATCGTTGACGATGATGGGAAGCCCGCCCGAATTGGGGAACAAGCCGAGCTGGATCTGTTGTAATTCGGTATCCGGATTTTCGATGACTCGGTTCATCCGGTTCTTGCTCGCCTCGCGGCCCATCAGGGCGGTGCGCGCCTTCATTTCCGCGGTGACGATGTTGAGATAGCCCTGCCCGTCCATGCGGTGCATGTAGACGTGGTTGCCGTCGTTATCAAGAATGTAGACGCTGATTGCAACCCCTTCCTTGCGCGCCAGGTTCTCACATGTCTCGGCAATGCGCTCGGCGGTCGCCAGATTGATTGTGGTGAAATCGTGGATCTTCTTGGCAGTTTCACCGCTAATGACAAATGGCGACGACGAATTCTGAGCCGACGCCGTGGCCGCAAATGTCAAAACGGCCAAAAGCAATCCCGCGATGTGGACGCGTTTCATCTCTCCCTCCTGTTTGAAGCCTGTATGTGCTTTGAGGATTTTGCCCCGAATCGCCGTTTAGCACAACTTCGGCGTCACAGCTACTCGCAGCGCAGTGCCGTGGCTGGATGCAGCCGCGTAGCGCGGTGAAGGGGCCTGGAAGCGGCCAGCAGAGTTACTGCAAGAAAGAACAGCACAACAGCGGCGTACATGGCGGGCGATCCCGGGATCGTAGTGTTTGTGAGACTGCGTATGGTCTTGCCGGCCAGCAGTGCCAGCCCAAGTCCGCCTGTGAGTCCTGCCAGCACCCAGGCGATCGTCGTTACCAGAACGGTATTGATGATGGCCCTGGGACTGGCGCCCAGGGCGATCCGAAGAGCGATTTCATTGGTGCGCTGTGACACCAGGCACGAGACGACACTGTACATTCCGCTCGCTGCCATCGCCACTGCGAGCAACGCGAACGCGCCGATTAGGAACGCGTTGAAACGCGGCGTCGCAATCGAGTTGGAGAACAACTGATCCATGGTCGAAACGTTGAACACCGGCTGCTCGGAGTACGAGGAACGAATCGCGTCCTTTACCCTGCTTACGAGTTGACCCTGCGGCAGGGACGAACGCACGAGCACGTAGACAGCCGGCCCAAAATACTGGAGATACGACGTATAGAACTGCGGCTCGGGTAAAGCCTGGGGACCGCGCACCCGCACATCCCCAACGACGCCCACAATCGTGATCAGTCCGTCCGGACCATCGTCGATCTGCCGTCCGATGGGATCCGGCCCTATTCCATGGCTATCCACGAACTCCTCGTTCACGACCGCCACTCGCGGCCGGTCCTTCGCATCGTCATCGCGGAACGTGCGCCCGGCGATAAGTGGAATGCCCAGCGTGCGGAAGTAATCCGTGCTGACAAAGTAGCCCCACGTGGGACGCCGGTTCGCAAGAACTTCCGGCGGCTCGCCGACCATACGGAAGAATCCGCCACGTAACGGGCTCAAGGGAATCGCTGTCGCGACGGCCGCCGCATCCACACCCGGAATCGCGGCGATCTTTTGCAGGTATTCCTGATACGCGAGGCTGGTTTGCTCACGCTGAGGCGGCAGCCGCAGTTGCATCATCAATACATGTTTTGGATCGAAGCCGGTCGGAGTCGAAATGAGCGTCCACAGGTTCTGCCCAATCATTCCCGCTCCGCAAAGCAGGAAAACGGAAAGCGCCGCTTCGACAGCAATCATTACGTGCCGCCACCGGTTGCCCTGCCCGATTGCAACGCGCGCGTTCAAGGCGGGACCCAATGTCCACATGCTGCCTTTAACCGCAGGGACGATAGCGAAGACGACGGCGGAAATCATCGAAAGCGCCAATATGAACGCCAACAGGCGCAGGTCCGAGTGCGCCGATTCCAGGAGTGGGCTGCGGACAGGAAGCAGACCAACGAGGAGGCGCGTGATCCAGCCCGAAACCAACAGACCGATGAACCCGCCGAGTACGGCGAGAACCAGTCCCTCCATGAGAAACTGCCGGATCAGGCGCATGCGGCTGGCCCCGAGCGCCGCCCGAATCGTAACTTCCCTTCCACGGCGCAGGGATCGAGCCAGAAGGAGTTGCGCCGTATTCGCGCACGCAATCAGCAACAGCACCGCAACGCCGCCAAGCAGCAACCACAGGAATGGGCGCTGGTTGCCTACGATCGCTTCCCGCAGCGGCAGTACTCTGAAGGAACTGTTGCGCGGTTGGCCGGGAGCGGTCTGCTCCGGAGGATACAAAACGGCAGCCATGTTCTCGAATTCGGCTGATGCGAACGCCAGTTCGCTTCCCTTCCGAAGCCGGGCGAGCACACGCACCGGTTCGACGCGCCCATTCACGCCTGCCTGCAACGTGTAGGACTCCGCAATCGGAAACGGAACGTAGATCTGGGCCGGCTCGGGAATCCGCAGGCTCGGATAATCGAAACTGAAACCGGCGGGCAGCACGCCCACCACAACAGCAGGCTCGCCATTGAGGCGCAACGAGTGCCCCACCGCAGCGCGGTCCGCTCCCATCCGTGTTCTCCAGAACTCGTTGCTCACCACAACGACATGATTTCCGCCCGGGCGATTTTCTTCCGTAGAAAAGGTCCGTCCCAGCGATGCCCGCACGCCAAGCAGCGGAAAGAACGACGCCGTCACACGCGCTGCAAAGACGCGCACCGGCTCGTCGGTCCCCGTGAGCTGAAAATCGCGATGATCGATAAACGCCATCTGTTCGAGCACGTGGCTGCGCTTGCGCATTTCCAGAAACTCGGAGACGCTCGGATTGTATGAATTGACCCCACCCTGAATCCGCTTGTCAGGGATGATCCCGATTACAGTAACCAGCCGCTCCGCATCTTCATACGGCAGCGGATCGAGAAAGGCGGCCTTCAGCAAAGTAATAATCGCGGCGTTGCCGCCGATTCCAAGAGCGAGCACCACCACAATAAGAACGGAGACTCTGGCATCCCGTCGTACAAGGACGGCTCCATGCCGAAGATCCTGAAGAAAAGACATCAGCCATTGAACAACGCGCGAAATCACTGGGAATAATCCTTTTCAAACTCATCCACCGCGGCGAGTTTCTGCCTGAACTTTCGCACTGCATATCGCCTCATGACGAAGATCAGTACAAGCACCCCTGGTAAGAGGATTCTCGGAATCAGAGGATTCGTGCTGAGCACAACGTTCCACATCATGAAAGTAAGGATGACAATGGGCACAAGGAACCGCCAAGTCAACGCGGCTGAGCGGTACTGGGCCTCCAGTTCCTGCCGATAAAATTCCAGGCAGCCCTTCAATGCCGCATCCGGCGACAGAGTGTGCGCCGGCCAGGTCCGCTTCCAGGCTTTGTATCCGACCGTCACGGTCACCGCCATCATCGCCGATGCAATCAGCCGCAGCGGCGTGCCTGGCAGCCAGGAGATCGCGAAGGCGCAAAGAGCCAGCAGGAAAACACCGAAGACAAGGGCAACGACGAGATTGCGACGGACTTTCGCCTGAACTGCCCATGCTCTTGTTCGAACTTCTTCCATCGACATGACCGGATGCTCCCTTCTCTGCCTTTGCCACATAAGCCTCAGCTGATCGGCAGAAGCTTCGTGCGTCATGGTTGTCCCCCGGCATGGAAGCGGCGAGCCAGTATTGTTTTGATCCGATGAATCTTGCTTCGCACGTTTACCGCCGACATCTCCATGATTTCTCCGATCATCGCTGCATCGAGATCCTCCAGATACAGCAGCATGATTTCCCGGTCCGGTGGACTCAGTCGATGGATCAGTTCGAGGAGCCGATCGAGATCCATGCGATCGTTCGCATCGCGCGCGTGGTCGCCCCGTTGAGGCATGGACTCGATTTCTTCCAGGCTGAGCAGGAAACGTGAATTCGCCCGGCGCTGTCGAATGACGTGCGAAGTGGCGATGTTGTGTGCGATGCGATACACCCACGTGCGCAGAGAACATCGCGCTTCAAACTTTTCGAAACTTCGCCACAAAGCCAGGTGAATCTCCTGCAAGAGGTCTCGGCGCTTTTCCGAATCGAGCTCATAAGCTCGGACGAGCCGGTCCAGTGCGTGGCCGTAAGCTGCACTTGCTTCCCGGTAGAGTGCGTCCTGGCTTTGACTCACAAAACAGGTAGTCGTTGCTCGGAGCGTTCCGTTGCAGGATTTTTGTTGGGCAGGAACGTATGGGGTATCCGGTTTATTACTTCTTCGCGACTTTCTTGATCATCCCTCCGCGTGTATTGGTGTCTGCCAGGTACAAGGCGCCGGTTCCCGCGTCTCTCGTGATGTTGTGAGGCCGGGCCTGCAGACCTGCGATCACTTCAACCACTTTACCGTCCTTCACGATCTCGATTTTTTCACCATCGGTATCCCCGAGGTAGAACGTGTCGTTTCCGTCCGTTGTCATTCCGGACCCTGTCATCATGCCGAGGCCGGCCCACTCTTCAATGAACTTGCCTGTCTGCGGATCCCAGACCTGAATGCGGGGATTGTCCGTATGACGATCCATGACAATCAGGCGGCCTTTCGTGTCCATCTGGACACCATGCACGCCCTCGAATTGACCAGGTCCGGTTCCTTTCATGCCGCCAATAATCTTGACGAACGTTCCTTCCTTTGAAAAATGCACAACGCGGTGATTATCGTAGCCATCCGCCACAAAGATATCGCCGTTGGGAGCAACGAAAACATCGCTCGGACGATTAAAGGCATTCTTCGAGCTGTCGTCGCCTTTGACGCCCTTCGTTCCAAGCGCCAGTAACTGTTTGCCGTCCATCGTGAATTTGTAGACCATCTGGCCGTTCCTGTCCGTGATCCAGACGAAGCCGAAACGGTCCACGTCAATGCTGTGCGTATCGACGAACAAACCCGCACCCCAGGAGTTCACGAGTTTTCCTTCACGGTTGAAAATAAGGACCGGCGGATCGGAGCGTCTGAACACGAGAATCGATCCCTTACCGTCCGCAGCCACGGATATTGTGTCCCTGTCGTTGCCTTTTGCGTTCAGGTAAGGGGGAGAGCCAAATGGCGTGACCTCGTATTTGGAGTTCGTGGTCTGGGCGGATGAACTCGCGACCAGAGCGAAGATGACCAGTGTCAGCGAACTGGTTCCTTTCATTCAAACCTCCAAATCGGCAGTTGTCTCATCGGGCGCGCGCTTCCTCCGGAGCAAACCATCCAGGCTGACCTCTCCCGGACCGGTGGTCCAGAGGAATAGGAAGATATAGCAGAACAGGATCGTTCTTTCTCCCTGGTTTTGAATCGGCCAAAAGCCTCTGGCAAAAGGAACCAGGAAGTAAGCGACAGCCATTTCTCCGCTGGCAAGAAAAGCAACAGGCCGGGTGAAGAGACCAAGCGTAATGGCGGAACCACCGAAAGTTTCGATCACGCCGGCAAACCACCGCAGGCTTAGAAAAGGCTCCGGCTCGGCGCCCAGCAGCCCAAACAGCTTCTGCACGCCGTGTTCGACAAACAAAAGTCCAGCCACGATTCGGAAGACCGACAGAAATAGCGGCAAGTGCTTTTGAAGGCGTGGGTCTGCATCGTCGCGAATACTGTATCGGCCCGGGCCGGTGAACAACAGCAACGACGCCACCAGAAAGAGCTGGCATGCAACTTCCCCGTTGATGTTCGAAATGGGCGGGAAACCCTGAGGCAGATATCTCGTGAGATAGAGAACAGCCATATCCAGCGCAAGAAACAGCGCAAACGGCCGCGTCAGAATCCCGAGGGCGATGGCGACAGCGCCCAGGAATTCCGCAGCGCCCACAAACCACACCAATGTGAATGATGCCGCTTGTTGCCCGTAAAAGCCAAAGAGCTTCTGGGCGCCGTGCTGCCAGAACATGAAAGCTGCAAAGACACGAAGAAGTCCCAGGCTTACCGGGTAGAAGTTAGTGACCACTCGGACACCTCACATCCAATACTCCTGTCGGGGTTCGACGGCGGCAACAACGTCAATGGAGATGGTTATGTCGTCGATGACTTCCACGGGCGCCGAGAAAGTCTCATAGGGGATCTTGCAAACAGTAAGGTCGTACGTCCCTTTCGGCAACTCCACTTTCGCCAATCCTGCTTCATCAGTCGAAGCGCGGTAGACACCCAAACGCACTTCTGCATGCTGAACAGGAGTCTCCGTATCCTTTTCAATGACCTTGATCGATACGGTGTGGTCGGGCGGCCCGACAATGATGAGACTGAAGTTGGAGAACGCCGGTTCGTGCGGCTGTTCGAATTCCTGAGCCGTAAACCGGACAGCCCAGGAGTGTGTTCCCTCTGTATCCGGTGCGGTGAAGTCCAGTTCGGTCCAATAAAGTCCGCTCGTGCCGGACCACGGTGCCGCACCCAGTCTCCCGGTTGCGGTCGTTGCTCCTGTTTCGTCGTGGACTTCGATATGTTGGCCCGCGAGTTGACATCCGGCGGAGCACCTGGCGCCCACCTTCAGCTTCGATAAACGACCGATCACCACCGGGGACGGAATATCCCATACGGCCAGACTAGTGGTGTGGTCCTCCGCCATGGTGTTTGTCCTTCTACTGATTTCCTCACTTCGGATGAAACCGCAGAAATATCACTAGCAGGGTGCGGAAAAATGTCTGTGACCGCCGACAGCGTGGCAATTTGCGAGAAATGTATTCCCCTCCTGGAACAGGAGGGAATACTACTTCCGCAACCTGCTAATCATTTTTCCGGTTTGATCCGAAAGCGTTTCACTATTCAGTCCACTAGCCCGGATTATTCATAAATTCCTGCCGCGGAGCGGCGTGAGAGTGTAGCCCCGGGCGCAAGTCCGGGGTTCTGTGCGGCTAAACGACTCAGCCCCGAAGGGGCGAAAGATTCCAGAGATTCTTTCGCCCCTTCGGGGCTTGGAATCCAACACGACACCCTGCCCCCGGGCTTGCGCCCAGGGCTA